>SCPN01000092.1_pt1 | contig 335263 bp, 373 predicted proteins | sample 6106831 | NCBI WGS metagenome assembly SCPN01 (sample SAMN10720447, study PRJNA508395) | human gut metagenome | isolation source: Participant 1, 0 month
TATGGAGATTTAGTTAAGCAGGTGGGGACGCGCCGGTACGGCCAGCGGACGGGGTGGTGGGGTGTGTGTATGAGTCTTTCGTCCTGGGAAGATTGTCGTTGTTTGGGGCGGACGAAGATAAAGGCGGAGCACGCTCCCGCTCTGTGAAATGCATCGCGGCGCTAAGCTCGACAGGACCTCGCTAATCAGCGATGGATTTCAACGGCATCCGCAGACTTATCTTCCCTCCGCCAAGGGAAGGTTCGCCGGGACGAAAGACTCCGCCGGTGTTATCGGCCCGTCCGCTGGCCTGCGGCCGCTGATTGTCTCACGCGTTAAGTGCGGGGGCGGACCTTGTCTCGGCCACTCAGTGCTACCGTGTACGGGAAATACGATATGCCTTCAATGCGCCTTTATAAAAATTGCGGAAGATTTGATATCGGCCTGCGGAAACACGTAGTGGCCGCGACAGGGTCCCTCCCCATTTAAGGTTGGAGACAATCAGCGGCCGGAACGGACCATGTCCGTGCCGCGAAACCTTCGCCTGAGTCTTCCGTCCCCGGCGAAAACCTGCCAGGGAAGTAGGCGGAATCAATTGCGGAGGGACATGGGAGTCCGCCGGTGCTTGGCGAGGTCCCTCACGAGCTTAGCACTGCCTCGCACTCCAAAGGTGCAAACTGTCCCCGCAGCAATTCATTCCGGCCGGATTCCCCCTTCACGATAACCTACCCACGGGGACGGAAGACTCAGACAGACTCCCCCACTACACCGGACATGGTCCGTTCCGGACGCGTCCTCCAACCTCAGTTAAATCTCCATAGTGTTAACTAAAAGAGATGATGTAAACGGGAAATCCCCGGCGCATATGCTGTAGCAAAGCGTATGCGCCGGGGATTCTTCCGGTGTTATCATTTCCTTTCATCTGAGAGGAGCGGAGCGGCTCCCATACCTGGCAAAAGCATTATCTCAATCAGACGCTCCGAACAAAGCGTATCACTGAACCATGTTTCTTCCGAAAATGCAGCCAGATTTTCAAGTGAATATTCCAGCTCCCTGGAATAAAATTTTGCAATTTCTACCTGGTCTTCTGCCGATACCTTCCCTTCCTGCGCAAATCTGCTGATGGCAAACAGCCGCATAATCAGAATACCGGCAGCCGCAAAAACAGCTCTCGACAGAAGGTCGCAGTCAAAATAAGATTTCAGGAAATACCGGTATGTAAAATATACTGCAAGATGCTCGTACTCATATTCCCGGCTTTCAAAATAATTTGTAAATGCCTCCTCTTTTTCAAACAGAAGGGGCAGTTCCTCCATAAGCCGGTTAAGAAGTGACGGCCATTTCGGCGATACGGGTTCCAGAGTACAAAGAAAGAAGCGTATCAGCATACCATTCCTGCACTTTATCACGGTCCGATGCACCGCCTTCCTCCTTCCGGCAGCCGCAAAGCAGCCCTGAAAGAAATTCCGGCCGGCCGTACCTCTCAACGACTTCCAGAATCCGCTCTGCCGTCTGTATTTCAATGGCCCGTATTTCAACCGGCTGTATTTTGGCGTCGGTACAACTCCGGGCAGACTGCGCCGATGCCTCTCTGTATTCACCGTATAAGTCCAGATAATCCTGGATATCCTCCGCAAGCATCAGGTAAAGAGCCAGTCTCTCACCGATCCGGTATTCCCGGTTCTGCAATAACCCGAAGGCCGTATCTCGCGCCTCCAGAAGACTTGCAAAAAGACGGGGGCCCCCCTCTTCCTCTTCCTCTTCCTCTTCCTCTTCCTCTTCCTTAAATGATACCACAAAATCTGCCTTTTCCGGGGACTCTAAGATTAATCTTGCGGCCTCCTCGCAGCACAGGCCCAGGCCCATTTCCGTCAGACCGTCAAACCACTCATAGAATCGGGATGTTCCTGCATATATCGCAGAGACTGCTCTCCCCCAGTTCATTAATAAGCTCGCAGAGATTATTATCCCCGAGAAACGGACAGCGCTCTCCCTGCAGGATAAAATGAGGCAGTTCATCCTCCCCCTCCCGCAGAATTCTGTCCTTAAGCTTTTGTCCCAGCTCTCCCTGTACCTTTTTATACCGCTCAGCCGTTCTTTCATCGATATCTATTTCCCAGCCGATGCAGCAATTATCTGTGCAGTCAGAGGCCGAGCATTGGAACCGTTCAAAATAATCCGGTTTTCGTATCTGTATTTTCTTTTTACCACTCACTTCTGTTTGTTCCTTCTTCCAGCATTTGATTATATTCTTCCCACGGGACGTACCTTCCGCCCATGCTTTCCAGATGTTCCGTATGGAACTGGCAGTCGATAAAAAGGTATCCGTTCTCTTCCAGAATCTTTGCCAGTGCAATCAGCGCCACCTTGGAACCGTTTTCCCTCTCGGAGAACATGCTCTCACCGAAAAACATTTACCGATAGAAACTCCATACAGGCCGCCTGCCAGCTCACCGTCCACGAAAGCTTCCACGCTGACCGCCCAGCCGTTCTGATTCATCCTGTAATAGGCCTCCTCCATCTCATCGGTAATCCAGGTGCCCTCCTCCTGCTCTCTTTTCATCCTGCACCGGTGCATCGTATCCCGGAAGTCGCGGTTCAGGCAGATTTTACTGTCGTGTTTATTCATATATTTTTTCATCGAACGGGAGACGTGGATTTCTCCCGGAAAGATGAGGAACCGCTCCTTCGGACACCACCAGAGTATCTCTCGTCGCCCGGTTCATACCAGGGAAATATTCCATACAGGTAGGCAAGAAGGAGGCGTTCGGTTGATAAATCCCCGCCCACCGCCAGGAGGCCGTTCTCCTCGGCCAATACGGGATCCGGAAAACTGATTTCTTTTTTTGATAAACGATATACCGGCATTTTACTGTTCCTTTTCTGTAATGGACGGCTGTTTCTTCTTCCCGGCCGTAACTGTGAATTTTCCTTCACGGCAGTCAAGCAGACAGTCACCGCCCCGTTTCAGGCTTCCAAACAGAAGCTCATCCACCAGCAGCGGTTTAATCTCGCTTCCGATTACACGCTCAATCTCCTGGCGCCGTATTCCTGGCTGATGCCTTTTTCCTTCAGAAGAGCCTTCGCCGTATCAGTGACGGTAAATGCCACCTTCTTTCCTTCCAGCATAAAGGCCAGTTCCCTCAGCTTTTTATCCACAATTGAAGCGGCCATCTTATCATCCATGGCGTTAAATACCACAATCCGGTTCAGCCGGTTGCGAAATTCCGGCTGGAATGTTTTCTTAACTTCCTCCATAATCACATCAGCCTTCACCGTTCTCTCGCCAAAACCAATCTGCGCTTTCCCAATCCGGCTGGCTCCGGCGTTGGATGTCATAATCAGGATGATATTTCTAAAATCCGCTTTTCTTCCCTGGTTATCGGTCAGCGTGGCATAATCCATTACCTGAAGCAGAATGTTATAAATATCTGGGTGTGCCTTCTCAATCTCATCCAGCAGCAGGACGGCATGGGGATTTTTTCTGATTTCTTCTGTCAGAAGACCGCCCTCCTCATAGCCCACATACCCAGCCGGGGCGCCGATCAGCTTTGCTACCGCGTGTTTTTCCTCATATTCACTCATATCGTAACGGATCAGCTTAATTACCAGCTCATCCGCAAGCGTCTTTGCTATCTCCGTCTTTCCGACTCCGGTAGGGCCCACGAACAGAAGGCTGGCCAGCGGTTTCCCCTCCAGAAGGCCTGCCCTGGAGAATTTTACCGCATTCACCACCTGGCCGACCGCCTCGTCCTGGCCGAACACGCGGGCGCCGATGCGCTTGTCCAGAATCGCCAGTTTTTTCACCTCATCGCTCTCCACGACCTGCTTCGGAATCTGACAGGTCTTAGATAATATATCGTCTATCAGGCCCTTCCCAACCGTCTGCGTCTTCTGGTCCTGTGGATGGAGCTTCCTGTATGCCCCTGCCTCATCAATCAGATCAATGGCCTTATCCGGCGAAGGCGTTCATTGATATACCTGGCGCTCATTTTAACCGCATATTCCAGGACACCCTTGCCGTATTTAATTCCGTGGTATACTTCATAATGTTTTTTCAGGCCTTCAAGGATTTTCACCGTATCTTCTTCCGACGGCTCTTTAATCTCCACGTTCTGGAAGCGGCGGACCAGGCTTTTGCTCTTTTCAAAATGTTTTTTATATTCTTCATAGGTTGTTGCTCCGATAAAACGGATCTCTCCGGAGGCAAGGTATGGCTTGAGCATATTGGAGACGTCGAAGCTGCCTCCGTTCACTGCTCCGGCTCCAACAATGTTGTGTATTTCATCGATATAAACGATCGGTTTATCTTCCTTTTGGATTCCGTCCATAATCTCACGGAACCGCTTTTCAAAATCTCCCCTGTACTGTGTCCCGGCAAGCAGGGTGCCGAGATCCAGGGCGTAAACAGCCGCTCCTTTGAGCGGCTCCGGAACCTTTCCTTCATTCAGGAGGCGTGCAAGGCCGTACACGATGGCGGTCTTCCCGACGCCCGGTTCGCCGATATGGAGCGGATTGTTTTCTCCTTACGGCAGAGAATCTGCATCGTCCGCTCCAGTTCCTCCTCACGGCCGATCAGCGGATTCACTCCGTCCAGATTCTCGTTCAGACAGGTGACATAGCGCCGCCATCTTTTCCCTCTAACCGTCTGCTCTTCCTGTTCATTTGCAGGATCCGGTCCGCCGGGCTGTTCTTCATCACCGGTCAGGTCCGTCTCTGTCCCGTCTTTGCCAAAACGGGCGCCGGATGTACCTGACATACCTAATTTTTCTTTTCCCTCCGGGCTTTCCGCTCCTGATAGCGTTCATACATCTCATCATAAATTTCCGTCAGTTCCTGAAGGAGGGCGGTCTTTCCCACCCCCTGACTCTCCATATAGTAAATGGCATAGCTCTCCTCAAGGGAATAGAAACCATTCACAAGATGAGCCAGCTCTACGACATCTTTTCCACAGTTATTTGCCGTCTCCTGCGCCCGGATCAGGACAGTTTCCAGACCTGCCGTCATCTCGGGCCGCAAATCATCGTCAGAACCATCTCCTGCTTCCTGCCCAAAACTGTCGGGGGCTTCCCCTTCCGCCTCCGGTTCCTCCCGGCTGCCGTCCGCATCAAACGCCAGATTCTGTTCCATATATTCTCTCAGATTATCCCGGAGCATGTCCGTATCTCCGCCGCAATTTTCAAACGCCTCCCGGAATGTATCCCGGGCTGCTATTTCATACAGAAGCAGTTCCGGGGTCACATATTCATGATGCTCCCGTATTGCTTCATCGAAAGTCAGGTTTAATATATCGGCCACTTCTTTCGTTACTCTCATTAATTCTGCCTCCTTTGTGGGTCTTGCCGCCGCTGCGTTCCCCTGCCGGAACAGGCTGTGCGCGGAGCGTACAGGTCATCGTTGTTCTTCCACCGTCAGCCGGAAGGGATACCCCTCCTCCTCCGCGAGAGCCGTTACAAGCCTGATCTTTGTCAGGGCAATGTCATAGGAATACATTCCTACCACCGCCTTGCCTCCTTTGTGTACCATCATCATCAGCATAACGGCTTCCTCTTTTCTCTTATTAAATATCTCCATCAAAACCTGGACCACAAAGTCCATTGGTGTATAGTCATCATTGTGCATAATAACACTGTAGCGCTTCGGCACTCTGACCTGTGACTTCGTCTGCTGCCTTATCTCTCCTTTGGTTGACATTTGAACACCTTCCACCTCTGTAATTAATTTCTATTGTTATACAGTATAATATATTTCTGGGGAAAAAAACAGAAGAAAAAGATAGGAAATTTCCTTGAGAATTGAGGTTGGGAGGTCAAGTCCGGAACGGGCCATGTCCGGTGTGGGGAAGGGGAAGATAAAGTCTGCGGATGCCGCCTAAATCCATCGCTGATTAGCGAGGTCCTGCCGAGCTTAGCAGCGCGATGCATTTCACAGAGTGGGAGTGTGCTCCGCAGACTTTATCTTCGTCCGCTGGCCGTACCGGCGGCGTCCTCACCTCATTTATATCCCAAATAGCGATATTGCACAAAAAAGTATTTGATTCCCTCAAATTAATTGACAAATCTAACGATTGGAATTAAAATAGACATAAGCGAAAATACAAACGCTGCTTCATTATGCACATGGCAGTTTCCCTGTCTACTAAGCGAAATAAAACCCAGCAAAAAGCAGAAGAGATACTCTCTCTCCTGTTTTTACTGGGTTTTTATTTGTTTCAAAGGAAAGGAGGTTATTAATTATGAAGTTACAGGAGGCCGTAGAGCTTCAAAAGGAAGCGCTTCTCAAAACACTGCAGGAAAGCATCCGGATCCGCAGTGTGGAAGATACACCGGCGGAGGACGCTCCCTATGGAATGGGAATCCGTGACTGTCTGGATCACGCATTACAAACTGCGAAAGAGCTGGGATTTTCCGTTGTTAATCTGGATAACCAGATGGGCTGGTGCGAATATGGTGAGGGGGAAGAGATGATTGCCGTATTGGGACATCTGGATGTGGTCCCGGAAGGCGAGGGATGGAGTTTTCCTCCCTTTGGAGGTGAGATTCGGGACGGAAAGGTTCTTGGACGCGGTTCCATCGATGACAAAGGACCGACCATCACCGCGCTGTATGCCCTGGCCGCTCTGCGCGACAGCAAGCTTCCCTTAAAACGCCGGATCCGGATCCTCTTCGGAACAAACGAGGAGACCGGAAGCAATGACATGAAATATTACATCAGCCATGGCGGAGAACTCCCGGTTATGGGCATTACTCCGGACGGCGAATACCCGGTTATCAATGGAGAAAAAGGTATCATTAATGTGGATTTTAAAGCGGAATATGCCCAGAGCGGTCCGGTGATTTTAATGGGGATTTCTGGCGGAGACGCTCCCAATGTGGTTCCTGCCTCTGCCGAGGCAAATCTTTGCTGTCCGCCGGAGCTTGCGAAAGAGCTTATTCACAAGCTCACTGCCGAATCCGGCGATGCCGTCACCTGCACTCCCACAGAGCAGGGAATCCGAATCGCGGCTGCCGGTATCAGTGCCCACGGAGCCTTCCCTGAGCTTGGCGTCAATGCCATTGGCCTTTTATTAACCGCGCTGGACAGGCTGCCTCTGTCTGAGCCGCTTGCCTCACAAATTCATTTCCTTGCCGAAAAAATCGGTCTGGAATCTGACGGAACCCGGCTTGGCATCGCACTTTCCGATGAACCGTCGGGAAAACTCACCTTCAATTTGGGAACGGTTCAGGGAGATGCTGCTTCCTTTATCATCAGAATCAACTACCGTTATCCGGTTACAAAGACGTATGAGGACTGCGCCCCGATCCTGAATCAGGCTTTCGCAGAATCAGGATTTACACAGCTCAAAGAAATACATAAAAAATGCCTTTATTTACCGGAAAACAGCCCCCTGGTTCAGACGCTTCTGCGTGTCTATGCCGAACAGACCGGACTTCCGCCCTATCCCAAATCCATCGGCGGCGGCACCTATGCCAAGGTAATTCCCAACATTGTGGCCTTTGGCCCCATTTTCCCGGGAGACGAGGTGCGGGAGCATAAACCGGATGAATTTATTAAAATTGACGAGCTGATGCAGAATGCACATATACTTGCCGAGGCGCTTTATCAGCTTGCAAAATAAAAATAATATACAAAAGGAGATGTGTCTATGTTTACTATTACAAACAGCTTTACCTACATTGCGTTCCTGATGCTTCTGGCCGGAGGCCTGCTGGCCCTTGAAAAATATGCAAAATGGAAAGTATTCAACATTATCCCGCCGCTGGTTTGGATTTATGTCCTGAATATGGCATTCTGTACCATGGGACTCTTTAATTCGGAGGCCTGTTCCGCCGCCTATGGTGCATTAAAGAACAACATACTTTACGCCATGATTTTTGTTATGCTGCTTCGCTGCGATTTCCGCAAGCTGGGCAAGCTGGGGCCGAGAATGATCGCCATTTTTATGGGCTGTGCCATTACTTTAGGTATCGCTTTCTTCGCCCTTTATCCGGTCTTCGCAAACTCCCTGGGCGGTGCTGAGAAAACCTGGGGCGCAACAGCTGCCCTTTACGCCTCCTGGGTCGGCGGTTCTGCCAACATGGCAGCAATGCAGGATGCACTTCCGGTAGATGCCGGCGCTTACTCCTGTGCTTTGGCACTGGATACCGCATGCTATTCCGTATGGATCGCACTTCTTCTCTTCGCCGTAAAATATTCCGGTAAATGGAATAAAGCATGTAAGGCAGATACCTCCGGCCTGGACGCCGTTGCCGCTGCTGCCAATGAAGAAATTGCAAAAGAAGCCAACATCAAACCAACTGCTGCCGACTGGATCTTCTTAATTGGAGTTTCCTTAATGGTTTCCGCGGTCTCTCAGTGGGTTGGCGGTCAGATGAACACAGTATTAAAAGCCAGCGGTTTGGCTTTCTTTGATAAGGGTACATGTACTACCGTATTCGTTACTGTTCTTGGATTAATCTGTGCGATGACACGGATGGGCAAACTTCCGGCAGTCAATGAATTATCTAACGTTTACCTGTATGCCATCGTTGCCTTACTGGCATCTACTGCAACTTTAGTCGATCTCGTAGCTGCACCGATGTGGGTTGTATACGGTATCGCAGTTTTAGCTATCCACATTATCCTGATGTTCTTACTCTCCAAGCTGTTCCATTGGGATCTGTGCATGTGTTCCACCGCCTCCGTAGCCTGTATCGGCGGATCGGCTTCCGCTCCTATCATTGCAACTGCCTATGATGGTTCCTTTGCCGGTATCGGTGTATTAATGGGAGTTCTGGGAGCTGCCGTCGGGAACTTCTGCGGACTCGGCATGGGTGCGCTGCTTCAGTTCTTCATGTAATTTTGAAAAGGAGAATCAATGATAAGCAAAAACAAAACTTCGATTGTTTTTACTGGTGATATCGGATTCGACCGGTACATGGACAGACGTTGGGAGGACGATAACCTTTTGTCCGGACCAATCTTAGACTTCTTTCATAGTGCGGATCACACTGTGGCAAATGTGGAGGGAGCTCTGATTGATGCTGTCGATGACGGCTCCAGAGGTATTTTCTTTCACAGCATGAACCCTGCGGCCACCCGTGTTCTGAAACTCGCTCATGCAGATATCTGGAGTATCGGAAACAATCACACCATGGATGCCGGACGTGAGGGGGTCATCAGCACTAAAAACATCGCAAAAGAGATGGGATGCCGTACCGTCGGCGCCGGCTTAAACGAAAAGGAGGCCTCCGAGCCTGTCTATCTGGAGGAAGCAGGCGGCATCGGCATGATTTGTGTTGCCTACCAGACAGAATGTATCCCGGCAACCTCAACCGAACCTGGAATTTTCCGCTGGGACGCTCTTGACGCCATTGCAGAACGCATTGCAGAGATTAAATCAAAATGCAGATGGTGTATTGTCATCTCCCATGGCGGCGAAGAGTTTACCAGCCTTCCCAGCCCCTATACCCGTGATCGGTACCTCAAATTCCTGGAGCTAGGCGCAGACGTAGTGGTTGGCCATCATCCCCACGTCCCGGAGAACTATGAATTGTTCGATAACGGAAAAGCAATTTTTTACTCGCTGGGGAACTTCATCTTTGATACGGACTATCAACGCGTTCACCTTTACACCGACATCGGAATCCTGCTGAAGCTCAATTTTACTGAAGAAAAGATGGATTTTGATGCCATCGGCATCCGTATCGTACGAGGTGACGAACGAATTGATATAACGCCCCTTCCCGGCATCTTCACCAATATTCCAGCTAAAGAGTACGAGCTGCTTGCTCCTCTGGGCGCGAAAGCGTTTGTGGAAGAAGAGCGGAAAAAGATGATCTATCTGGAATCCGAACGCTTTACTGACGCACCGGAGGAGGTTTGGAACCGATACTTCTTCAGCGAAGAACCGGATGGTTATTTTAAAGATGCTCATATGGACTTTTCCGTTATTCTTCCTTTGGCTGAGAAGGCCGAGGATGGGGAATGGAAAAAGAGCGGGCTGGAGCAGGTGAAGAATTATATTCTGCGGCAGTTGTAGGAAGTCTGCTATATTCACCGTTAATTGCACAATGCTGTACTAGCTGTGAGAGTTTGGTATTGAAATTGTATTAGAAAAAAGCAGAAAGAGCCTGTGGATGTTTTGGCGGTAAAACGCTGAATTATCCATAGGCTCTTTTTGCTTTTAAATTAGATGACGCTGCATATGACTACTTTCATTGATAACGAAATCAATAAATTCTCTGAATGTACCAATATGTTCTGTTTTGGAAATTCTCTCAAGAAGTCCATTGAAATATGCAGTATCAGAAACCACATTCGGTTTATTTTTTATTCTACCCCAACTTTTTCCGATAGAACACTTCTTTCTAAAACATCATCTCCATCTGCTCCGCCACCTGTATCCGCGACGCAATCACTGTCTCCGCCTCGGTTCCTTTGATATGTTCCGGCCGCACATACTGGACGGAATTTCTGAGACCGGCGGCAACCAGATTCAGGACGTAGATATTGTCAAACCGGTTATAAATGGACTCTCCGCCAAGGCCTGACAGGCAGATAAGCTGCGTGTTGGTCTTCTTTGCCATATCCATCAGCGGCTTTAAAAGATGGACCGCGTTGGTCTGGGCAAATGGATTATCCATGACGAGAACCTTTCCTTCATTTCTGTCTGCGAAGAAATCTGAATCATCCCGCCGCATATAGCAGAGCAGGCTGGAAAGGATGATAAAGGCGGACAAAAAGCCCTCCCCTCCCGAGTTTCTGGCCACATCGGCCCAGGTGATGGGATACTCCCTCTGCTCCTCGATCTTGAAGAGATGAATCTGTACATTTCCAATACCGGCAACCGTATCATAGAGATGTTTCGTTGTGAGCTGGGTGCCAAAATATTCCTGGGCATTTTCGTTGCGCTCAAACCATTCAATTCCCTGTCTCGTAATCTCGTTCAGAAAGTCATTGATTCTAAGCTGATATACAGTCAAATTTTCCTCCCAGGAAGGAAGCTCAAGGCGGAGCATCTTAATCGGCCGTTCCCTCACGGTGATGGTAGAATTGTGATCGATTTTCCCCAAATTTTCATGGACATCCTTCAGATAATCCTCCAATATCTCTGCAATTCTGGCTTTTTCCTTTTCCACCAGCGAAATATCTACCTCCAGCTTTTCCATCAGGCTCTGATACGACTGTACCGTTATGTTAAGCTGAGCCAATACCTTGGCGGCAATACCTGAAACCTCCAGCATGGCTTCCAGGGGCTTCCGGTAAAATTCCTCCCGGAATACATCCATTCTGAGAATTCGATTGAGCTGCTGTACCATCCGAGCCTTACATTCTCCGGAGGCGCTGATGCTTAAGCGGTACTCCCTGACTGTCTCCCCCTTAAAATCATCAAGCTGTTTCTTATCAAGCAGGGATATATCTGTTTCCCAGCTTATCTCCTCCCGCTGCTCCAAATGATTATACTCGGACAGAGAGGTAATATTTTGCTCATAGCTGTTAATCCTTTTTTCGTGCCGCTCCTGCTGCTGCTTTTTCTCTTTCTCCTGCCAGGAAAGCTCATTCATCTGTGCATCGATATCCTCCGGCATAATCTCACTCTGGGGAAGAGGCTCGTCTTTGCCGCAGGTCTCCGCCATTTTCTCTTTTTCTGCTTCATGGACTGACGCAGGCAACACTCTGTCCTCCTTATTCCATTCGGAATCTTTCAGGATTTTCTTTTCGCTCCGCTCTTCCAAGACGGATCGCTGGTGGTACTCTTCCTCTCTGCTGTACAGAACCGTCTTCCAGGCTCCATCCTCCAGCTTATACTTATCCCTGAGCCAGGCCAGTTCCTCCTTCGATTTTCCATGGCGTTTTCTGCACTCTAACACCCATCTTTCCAGTTCCTGCTGTTCCATTGAAAAGCCGGCCGTAATGGCCTGATATCTCGCCTCCATCTGTGCATATGCTTCTTCCCGGCCTTCCCCGGTCTGCCAAGGCGCTTCTACCTCTGCAAAATGTTCCGGAAATGTCTCATACACCAGATATTTTTCCCGGTTATCCCGGACCTTCTCTTTCAGATCTGCGGCTGCATTCTCAAGGGTATGAAGCGCCGTCTAAGCCGCTCCATCTGCTCTCTGCACACGGCCTTTTGCTCCGACAGGCTGGCCGCCTTCTTTTCACAGCGTTCCAGCTCATTTCTCTCTTCAAGATAGGCTGCATATTCGGATGAAAATTCTTTAAACTCGGATAAACGCTGCGTCTGCCACCTGTCATCATTTTCCAGTTTCTGAATCCGGCCTCTGAGCTGCTCCAGCTCCTCTTCCAGGGTTCTGGCTTGTGCGGCCGCAGCTTCGATCTGTCCTTTCAGCTCCTGCTCCCGGCGGCCGTTTTCTTCCAGTTTTTCCTGGTTTTCCTGGTAGGACTCTTTCGTCACCTTCTGGTTCCGTACTTTTCCTGCTTTTCAAAATAACCCTGATATTCCTCTTGTTTTCTGGAAATGGCACCTTTCAGCTTATCCATCTGATGTGCCTTTTCCTCCACCATACGTTTCAGGGCTGCCTCGTCTAAGAGATTTTGATTGAAATATACGTAAAAATGGATTTTGTTCCATTCCAGAACGGTTCCCGCCTCCTCGCCGGCCCTGCCTTCCAGCTCTTCCCGCAAAAGCATTGGCACCGGAAAGGAAGTATAGACCTCTTTTCCGTCTCCTTTTTCTGTAAAGGAAAGCAGGATTTTAAGCTCCCTCTTTGAAATCAAAAGTGAGTAAGGCAAAAATGGATGGCGTTTCACCAGTTTCTGGTTTTCGCCTGTGCTTCTGCCGTTTTTCCGCAGCCATTCCATACCGTAAACGCATGGGATTTCCAGCTCCCTCAGCATGGCTTCAAACTCTTTAGGAAGCTCCAGCACCTTTCCCTGGGTCAGGCGTTCGTATTCCTTCTGGCACCGCTCTTCCTCCTGCTCCAGTTCCCGCCTGGCAATCTGGATTTCTTTCAGTTTCCGTCCCGAAGCCTGAAGAATGGCATCCTGCTCAAATACCAGGGAGTCCTTAAGCTCCAGATAGCGCAAAATTTTCCTGCGCTCGGAAAGCTCCTCCCCGTATTCCCGGCCGATTCGCAAAAGCTCTCTCTGTTCTTCTCCGTTTCTTCCCAGCTCCTGCTTTAAATCCTCCAGTCTCCGCTCCAGCTTCTTTTTCTCTTCTGTCTCTGTTTCCTGCTTCTGCCGGAGGGTGAGCCTCTCCTTAATCACATCCTCCAGTGTCTTTTCATAAATTTGAAGAAGGATCTGCAGCGCTCCCGGTTCGTACTCTCCCAACAGGTTTCGTTTGAGACTCTCCCCATACATTTTATTAAAGCGGTTTTCTCTCTGGTCAAATACTGCGATTCTGGTCTTTTGCCCTGCCATCCTGGAGGCGTAATCTATAATTTGATTCTGCAGCTCCTCCAGCCGCTCTTCTTTTGATTTCAGCGTCTCCCTTACCGTCTCCTGCTCTTTCCGGTTCTGTTCCTGCTTCGCCTCCCAGCTTTTTAAGGCCTCCTGATAGTATTGCTTCAACAGGGAACCTAATCGCTGCCGTTCCGGTTCCAGAGATTCTCCCTTTTTCTTTGCAAGCTCAAACCGTTCCACGGCCTCCAGAAGAGCCCGGCCGTCTTCATCCGTTTCATCCTGCTGCCTGGCACATTCCAATAAATGCAGACGCTTCTCAGTCTCGCTGCACTCCCGTTTCAGTGCCTCCCGCTCCATATCAATCATATCCCGGCTGCTGCTGTGAAAACGCTCCTGTTTTTCCAGCTCATAATACTCTCCGGATAATTTTTTGTAGAGCAGATACTCCCGCTTTTCCTGAATCTCCTTTATTTCCTGTAAAAGCTTTTCTCTGGCCTCCTCTTCCTCATTTCTCAGACGGCCCAGCTCTGCTCTCAGACCGGCAATCTGATTTTCATGAAATGCCACCTGCTTAAGCGACTCCTCAAATTGAAGGGCCTCCGCCCGGATTTTCTCCCCCTCCTCACAAAAGCAGCGGATGGTATCGCGCCGTTCAATTTTGGAACGGTTATTTTTATACTGCTCCACGTATTTTTCTACGATATTCTGAAATTCTTTCATCCGGTTCCTGTCCCGGTTCAGCTTGCTCTCCACAGCGTCGAGAAACCATTTTTCCACCAGTCCCTTTTCGTCACGGCAGTCGGCAAATAAATCCGAGAGACCGGATTCCTTTAAATTGACCTTCTTAATGATCGTCTCCCACTCTTTATAATTGATCTGGTACTCCTTCAGCTTGTCAAAATACTGTCTCGATTGGGCCTGATTGTTCATATCATAGAAAAAGAAATTGACACTTTTATCGCGTTTCCACGATTCAAATAACTGGCGGCAGGCGCCGAAACTCTTTAGGGTAATCTCTTTCTTCGTCTTTTCCACCACCGGTAAGTGGCTGATATCCAGTAGGCACCGCTCTTTGTATTCACTGATCAGGTTCACAATTTCAAGTTCTTCTCCGGAACCTGTCTCCTCGCCGGAAATCTCCTGCCGCTTGCGCACCATCATTCCGGTCATGACATAGCCGGCCCCCTGATCCAGCGCCCATTCCACCAGAATAAAGGTGGGTCTGCTGCCGGTAAAATAGCTCTCAAAGGGCCTGTCCTTGGCATCACGGTAGCGCTTATGCACGAACGGCGCCGTCATCATCTGCACCAGCACCGATTTACCGCCTCCGTTTATCAGGGACAAAAGCGTACTCTCTCCATTCAAGTGAAAGGTTTCATCACTTATTTTTATGGCATTATTATTATAGTTCAGATTAATCAGCCGGATTGCATTTATCTTACTCATTCAACCTCCCCCAATACCTTCTTCACTCTCTGAAAATGATTTTGATTCAACAGATTCCAGTCCATAAAGCTGTCCAGCTTCTTTGTCGTTTTAATCATTTCATCTTCTTCCACGTAATCAATCAGGCCCTGTTTCTGCAAAAAGGTAAGAAGATGGTACAGAAATCCCTCTTTCGTCGTCCTGGCGCGGGAGCCCTTTTCCTCCGACCGCAGCGCCTCATACGCCTCCAGCATATTCGAAAATGCAATTCCCTGCTTCTCTTCCTCCTCTTCTCCCCGGCTCTTTGCCCCCTCTTTCAGGCGCTTTGAAATACAGTTTTGGAGTTCTCCCACCCGCATATATTCCCTGGACTTGGCACTGCTGCCCTGCCCGTCGAAGAATTCCACCAAAAGCGTCAGAATCACAAATTGGGATAAATAATAATCCTTATCCGTGGCATTGGAGCGGCACAGCGCCGCCTTCATCTGGGCTTTGGAAAAGCCCAGAAAGCTGTTGTTCTCCTTGGGTATCAGATAAATCACATTGCCGTACCGTTCGATATGGCAGTCGCTGATTTCACCCTGGGACTTGACCAGGTTCTGAATGGTCTCTTCCTGGGTGTATGCTTTGTATAATCTCAATTCATTGTCTTCCCGCAGCTCATGATGCTCCAGAAGATAATAAAAAATCTCCTGGCTGAGCCTGATATCCTCTATTTCGTATGCCATTATCTATCCTCCCGGATCACCCGCAGCAGCACATTGGAGCAGGCTACCCGCTTTATTCTGCCATCCTCACTCTTTACCCGGCCAAATTCGATCACCTTCCCGTCCTCCAGTCGGTACACCTCAATTCTCTGTATCGGATCGCCCTGCCGGTCTGCCAGATCCAGAAGCATCTCATTCAACTGGAAGCTGTCTGCCTTTTCCCGTATATATTCGCTTCGCTCTTTCCTCAGCGCCCGTATATCAATCTGCTGGTTCTTGATTAATTCCACCATGATTTCTTTAAAAATTTCCGTATTGGGAATCAGCCGCTCCCGGTCCGCCGATTGTTCCTCATCCTCTGGCAGCCTGCTGCTGATTTCCTCCAGCGTGATCTCTCCCTTTTCCGACGCCAGCTCCAACAGAAAAGATAAGCTTCCCTCATACCGTTTCAGCTTTTCCCGAAGCCGTCTTTCCTGCTCCTCCTGCCGCATCCTCATCCAAATCCAGAAGCTCCGTCTCCTCCTCTTCCCGGCGGCGGCGTATGGGCTTCTGGATCTCAAGCGCTTTATTCAGGTTATAAATTTTATCCGGATCCTGTCCAAACAGCGGACGCAAAAACAGATCCATCCGCTCCATAATCTCCGGTTTCTCCAGCACCTTGTCGTAAAATGCGCTTCGCAGCGGAAAACGTTTAATCAGAGACATCTGTGAAAGCTGCTCCAACTCCCTTGTATACAGCGCCTTTAAATCAAAATGGCCATTTAAAATTCTTTGATGCTCGTCAATGGTTCTGGTCAGATAGCTCTCGATTTCCCTTAGATTTTTAAGCTTCTCCTCTTCTTCCGGAGTCAACCTTCTGATATTGATTTTCTCCTTTTCCAGTTCTCTGGCCCGCGCCTTCACAAGCTCTCTGTAATCCTGGAATTTCTGGTTGGTATCGCTGATCGTATCGAGATTTTCATCTAAAATATCTCCATACTCCGCCACAGAATAATTCAGCGCATTCCGCCTTACCTTGCCCATGGCCTCCTGAATCTTCTGGAGCTGAATCCGCAGCAGATTAAATACATTCTTTATCTCATCCACCGCTTTATCATAGCTCTGCTTTTCCAGGTGCATCTTAAAAATCATCTCATGGATGGTCAGCTTCATGTTGCTCTCCATCTCCAGCGTTCCGAGAAGCAGGTTATAGCCGTCATCAGTCAGGTAATAGGAGGTGCGCTTCACCTCATCCTCCACATACACAATCCGATTGGCCACATAGCTGATATTCATAATCTGATACGCCTTCTGCTCAAAATTATAGCCATCAAAGTACATGGCCTTCCCTTCATTGGACAGAACAACATTTAAAATAAAATCGCCCAGGCTCTTGCAGTCCTCATAGGCCATATCCTTTTTTAAATACTCCATATTCAGTTCATCAATAAAAACGCCGATGTCGTCTTTTGTGCAATATTCTTCCTTTAAAGACTGCTCCATGATATATAGAAGGACTGCAAAGATTAGGTTAATCTGCTCATCCGCCCGTACAAACCCGTATTTCTGCCAGGTGGTTTTCTGCAGGCTGCCCTGTAAAAGAACTGCATAAAGACCAACATGTTTCATTCGTTTGGGAAAATGCTTTAAAAAATCATACCGCATTCTGGTACCACCCTTTTTCTCTGTCTCTTTGCTCCTGGAGCGTGTTTGAAAATTGCTTTCTGTCAGCTGTGCGTCACACTTTGTGGGAGATTAACACGCTCCAGTCCGCCAAAATCCCTGATATTCAAGATTTCCTGCGGAATATACTGCTCACTTTCCAGTATTTTCTTCATTTGCTCCACTGCGCTTAGGGGGAAACAGGCGAAAAACTGTCCTGTGAGATTCCGGTTTTGCTGCTCTTTTGTAATCGGAAGCAAAACGCCTTCCGCTTTTTCAAGCATTCTGAAATAGCCCGGCATAAATGGAAGAATCGAATATTGCTCCCCAAAAAGCTGCTCCAGTTTCTCATATATCCCGATTCCCTCATAGTCTAAATCGCCAAAATAGTAAATCTGATTCTGCCTGTTCTGCATATATGGCTCCGCACAAATCGAAAAGTCCTGGAAGGATTTTAAGATTCCCTTTCCGGCCCCATAGATCAATGTCCCGATTTTCATGCCCAGAATGGTATCTTTGCCCTCCAGCAAATGCCTTCTCATGCTGTAAAAGGTATCCTTATTTTCCAGCAGTAGCAGATTTTGCGGCACCTCTCTCGTATGGGTATAACAGGGCATCGGCTCTGTAGTCTCATAATAATTCAAAAAGTCAGGGGAAATTCCGCAGTTTTTCAGAATCCTCATTCCCTGGCCCCTTTTTAAAAATTTTTCCTGACCCCAGATTTCAAAACTCCGTTCATTGATTGATTCTGTCTGATTTAACAGCTCTCTTCGTTCTGTCAGGAATCTATTCAGCATCCGCACCCACTCCCTGTCTTTTTCATAGAGTGACAGGTTCTTTAAGTAGTAATCCGGGGAAATCAGGGGCGTCAGCCCGAAGATTAATTCTTCCTTTAAACACCCGTAATCTTTTTCCTCCTCCGTGACCCAGTACCGCAGATAAAGCGCCGGTTTCTTTCCATTGATACCGGATGCCTTCACCGGACTCAGTCTCCCGGAGGAAATTTCAGACAGAATATGGCGGTACAGAGCTTCATATGTTTCAAATTTTCCGTTTTTTTCTAATTCTTCTAAAGTGATTCGCTTCATGGCTGATGGCTCCGATGAGTAGTTTTCGTTACGGTCTCGTTATTGTTTGATTGTATCATGAAATATTTTGACAGTCTATATTTCTGGATGCTTTCTTTTCATTCCCCTTTTATGGTTGTTGGAAGAAACCAAATATGATAAATTAAACATAGCGTTAGAGCGTGTTTGAAAATTGCTTTTCGTCAGCTGTGCGTCACACTTTGTGGGAGATTTGGCCCGAATGAGCGCGGCGTAGTGGGCTACGTTAAGCGAATTCGGGCCAAATATGCCGCGAAGTGGGGCGTGCAGATGGCGGAAATGAATTTTCAAACAGGCTCTAGCAACTGAAAATACAAAGATAGAAAAGGAAAGAGGTATTCTATATGTCTGACAATACAAAGATTGGTTTTATCGGTTTCGGCAATATGGCCCAGGCCATAGCGGACGGGCTTTTATCTAAAAATGCGGCTGCCGCTGAAAATATCTTCGCCTGCGCCGCAAACTGGGAGAAGCTCTGCCGTAATACAAAAACGCGGGATTGTTCCATGCAGGGACGCAGCAGAAACAGCGGTAAATTCGGATATCGCTATCCTGGCCGTCAAGCCTTATATGATGGCTGATGTGACGTCAACTGTTAAAAGCATCCTGAAAGATAAAATCGTTATATCCGTGGCCGCCGGCTATCCATTTGAAAAATTTGAAGAGATCCTGCTGCCGGGCACACATCATATCAGTACCATCCCCAATACTCCCGTATCGGTCGGAGAATGTATTTTTATCTGCGAGAACCGCCATTCCCTGTCTGACAGTGAACTTGCTCTGGTAGAAAACATATTTTCCAAAATTGCGTTAATGCAGTTTGTCGATACAAATCAGCTTTCCATTGCCGGTACCGTCAGCGGCTGCGGCCCCGCCTTCGCCAGCATGTTTCTGGAAGCTCTCGCCGATGCCGCCGTCATGCACGGGCTCACGAGAGACACCGCATACAGCCTGGCCGCCCAGATGATAGCAGGAACCGGAAAGCTCCAGCTCAAAACGGGCGCGCATCCGGGGGCTATGAAAGATGCCGTCTGCTCTCCCGGCGGCACCACAATCAGAGGCGTAGCCGCACTGGAACGCGGCGGCCTGAGAGCTGCCGTGATAAATGCGGTGGATGCAGCGGAATATTGCTGAACACAGCTCTGCGAGTATCGCGGGCAGTAATAGCGGACCACGTATAAAAAGTGTATAAATATTCTATTTTTCGTAAGAATGCTTTAGATACTTTTTATACATTGGTCAAACATTGGACACAAATATCCGGTATGATTATCGTATCAATCAAATGGAGCCAATGATTAAAAACAGCGCGCACAATGTCGTTGGCTTCGACTAACAATAATTCAAATTCAGATAGATTTCTGAAAGCATTTTATCCCCCCGGCTTTCAGAAAAAGAAAGAGAAGTACAAGGGCTATCTGCCCCTGTGCTTCTCTTTCTTTTTCTGCTGTTTGAGTTCAAACTGACGCTGCTTTTCAGCCTCCTTCTGTTCCCGGCTGATAATCCTGCGTTCTGTTTTCACCGCTTCCCTCTGCATCTGCAGCGCTTGCTGTGATTTTGTCCCGATACCGACGGCAGCCGTCTGCCTTCCGGCCTCTTTCTGCCTTCTCTTCGGCTGCGCCATCTCTCTCAGAGAAAATTCCACAGCCGGACTGAACCGTAACCTGTAGTAATTTTCCATCAGAAATCCGTACACTTCATAATCCTTCGGCTCTGCACCGAACGGAAACTTGCACACGGATAATCCGTTCTCCGTGACTCGCTCCAGAACACCAATCCAGAACGGTTCCTCGAATAGCACTCGCATGGTTACCGATACTTTGTCCATAACAATTCCTCCTTAAAATGTAATGAACAAAGAACGGACGACCAAGGAGGAAGGTTACTGACAGCAGTTTCACGAATATTGTCTGCTGCGCCCGGACTACCTACCGGGGCTGTGTTTTTATCTTTGCTGTTTTCATACTATCTGTTTTTCCGTCGCCTGTCAAGAACGGTATGTTCCGGCTAAAAATTAAATTCATTCTCCCACGCAAAGTCCGCAGATTCTTCCCTGCTCTTTGGCCAGTGCCCGCACCATTCCGGCACCTTCGGAGACTCCACCCTGTCCATGCTGGGCGTATATGGCTTGATATCCAGCACGGGCGTTCCATCGTTGGCATCGGTATAGTCAATTCTTATAATACCGTTTTTCAAATCCAACTGCAGTACCTCTGCCGCAGTCAGTGCAAGCGGATTGGGGCGGGCAGGGGATCTGGTTGCAAATATCCCCATTATCCCGGGGGCGTTCTTATAAGGCTGCTCTGCTTCCAAAATTGCCCTTGCCGCTTCGTTATCGCATTCACTGAACCACCAGATCACATTGATGTGGCTGAATCCGTCCAGAGCCTGCAGAGCCGGACGGTATTCCGGCAGGATTTCAATCCAGGCTCCATTGTCATTGTTACAGATTGTTCCGATAGGATTTACATTGCAGGTTGTCATATTATTCCCTCCATTTATTTGTTGTAAATCCAGTGTAGGCCCTGACACCGTGTGAGAGTCAAGGCATGCCTTAAAGCATTCCTGTTCACGGCCCTGCTGAAAACGAAGCCCGTAAACAGTCACCTTAAATCTTCTCTATCGGAATCTGTATTTCCACCAGATAATTCTCCGGCTCTGCCTCATTCCAGGGCCCCCGGTGGACAATCTGTCTGTTCGGACCGCTCATCCTGTATCTGCCGTCCTCCTGAAGCCACCCTGCAAAAGACAGATAAGCTCCTGCAATATTAGAAAATGCCCCGTATACCATTGTGGAGGCCATAAACGGCACAGGTTCTGTTATACGGTACGTAAAACCTTCCGTATTTTCCCCCGCCGTTCTGACGGCGGCGCACAGTTCAACATCAACGTCCTTTTCTTTATACTCCGTGTCATGGTAAATCGAAAAAGTTACACCTGATACGGGTATCTGATGTTTTGCGGCATATCGGCTCATTTCCTGCCACATATCCCCTTCTGCATAATAATCCGGTATGATTTTCCTCAGGGAAAGAACGTGACAGGCAGGGATGGATTTTATCGCGACATTATAATGCATTCCGTTTTTCCTGCCCTTCAGGATTTCACATTCTGCCAGCTCTATTTTCTTCAGTTTTTCCTGCTCCGCCCGTATAGACTGCTCAATTTCCGTATATTTACGGGAAAGCAGCCCTGCAATGGCAGTATCGTCTGCATTGTCTAAGGCCGCGGCAATTTCGGCAACATTAAAACCGCTGTCCCGGAGATAAATAATTTTATTCAGTATGGGAATCTGCGCCGACGAATACATTCTGTAACCGGTCCAGGCATCGGTTTGAGCCGGTTTCAGCAGCCCCGTCTCGTCATAATACCGGAGCATCCTGATTGATACCTGGGTCAATTTGGAGAATTCGCCTATTTTAAACATGTCCTTCCTCTGCCCATTTTCTGCACTGTGTCAGGCGAGGTTCCGGGTCATACCCCTGATCTTTTCCCATCTCAGCCAGCATCGTACATGGAAAATCGGGACATTCGCCGCAGTGGTTCAGTTCTTTTCCCTCGCAGCAGACTTTCACTTCACAGACTCCGCCCCAGAAGGTTTTTTCCATATTAATACAGCCCTTACAATGTACCTTCTCTCTTCTTTCACAACTTTCGCAACAAACTCCGCATCTCGATTCGAACATCATGTTCCTCCTTTGTGTTTAAAAATCACCTTTATCTACAGTAATTATTTCTCCTCCTCCAGATATTCCTCCCGGAATCCCTTCATCCATTTGGCAAGTGCATCGAACAGCAGATACTGCTGCTCCAGTATTGACCTTCCGGTCAGCGGCACATTTGTTCTCTCCGCCTGCTTGTCCGCAACGGTTTTTTGCATGACTTCAATTTCCTGTTCCATGCGCCCGGTCAGCTCTCTGCGTTCCTGCTCAGAAACGAGATTGAGGCTCATGATGACTGCATTAAAGTCCAGAAAAAGCCGGATTGGCTGCCGGGCCGTCTCCTCCATCAGCTTCAGAAAAAACTCTTCTCCTGTCTCTGTGATCTGATAAACCGTCTTTTCCGGCATCTTTCCCTCTTTAACGGTCTTCCCTCTGATATAGCCTTTTTCCTCCATTTGTACAACTTTTTTGTAAATGGACGGAGTGCTGACCTTTACCCATTTGGAAATATTCCGGTACTCCACGTTCTTCTGCAATTCATAGGCGCTCTGAGGCTGCGCCTTAATCATTCCCAGTACGATTAAATCTATGGTACGCCATTTCATCTCCTGTTCTTATTCATTTACCGTTATTTTTATTTCAGCTTCTTTATACTTTATAATACTATAAAATATACCATTGTTCAAGTCTAAATTTATTCCCGTTTTGTTGTCAATCTGCTTGACTCTCACCCAGCGTCATAGTTTATCCTATATTAAGAGCACTGGATGGGACCTTTCGAAACCAGTGTAAACAAGACAAAAGGAGGCATGCTATGAACACGATAAAGGAAGTAAGCAGAATAACCGGTGTCAGCCCACGCACACTGCACTATTACGATTCAATCGGACTGTTAAAACCGGCCCGGGTCACTGAATCCGGATACCGCCTGTATGATGAAGCTTCGCTGGAACGCCTGCAGCATATCCTGCTGTTTAAAGAACTGCGCTTTCCCCTCAAAAAAATAAAACAGATTCTCGATAGTCCAGACTTCGACCGCAATCTGGCCCTGGAGCAGCAGCTGAACCTGCTTCTGCTTCAAAAGGAGCATCTGGAAAACCTGATTGACATGACCAGGGGTATCCGTATGACGGGAGTGAAAAATCTTGATTTTTCTGCATTTGATGCGAAGAAAATAGATGAATATGCGGCACAGGCCAAAACTGCCTGGGGAAAATCCGCTGCTTATCGGGAATATGAGGAAAAAATGAAGAATAGAAGCGAAGAAGACTGTACGTCCATAAACCAGTCTTTCATGGAATTATTCTGTGAATTCGGCAGGCTTAATGCCTTGTCCATTCTCCCGGATTCTGATGAAGCCCAGAGCCTGGTCGAACAACTCATGCAATTTATCACGGAAAATTTTATTCCTGCACGCCGGAACTGCTTCAATCGCTTGGGAAGATGTATGGGGGCGGCGGCGGATTCACTGAGAGTATTGACAAAAAAGGAGGCAGGGGAACTGCTGATTTTACTTCAAAGGCTATCGATATCTATGCGGACAAGCACTCCTGCGGCTAATGAGGAAGCGATAACTGCATGCTCCGCGCACAGGTCACCGCCATCAATGCAAAAGGCTCCGGTTGAGGGACCGGAGCCAGGTAGGATAGGCAGGGTGATTATTCATCCCATATCTGTTAAACGTTTGAGAATTCTATTTGTAACGGTATTTTTACTAATTTATTAATTTTATTTTGTAAATTGACTTCCTCTTTCTTTCCGGTTACACTGAAATTATATCATTTATATTATCATATATGCAATAGTAAATCAGAAAGGAAAGCCCTGCACAGAAACTGCAAAAAACGCAGTTGATTGTGGTGAAAAGTTCACTTTTCATCGCGCTGCGAGTGTAACTCGGGATTTTCGTGCATAATATACACGAAAACACCTCGCAGAATATGGGCCGTGAATAGTAACATATGAGACTCTCTTTATTTCGAAAAGCGGCAATTTATTCAAGCCTTGTATTTTCCTTATTCGCCTTATCAGGCTGCAGCGCAGAATCAGTGCAGCAAACAGCGTCAGCGCAGAAGGATGAAGCTTATTCCCTTTCCGCTGCGGCTGGGAATAAAGCCCCGGAAGGACCTGTAACAGTAACTTCCCCCTCTCCCGGTATAGATTCTGGTTCCGGCCAGAGCGCGGAAAACAAAGACGGCTTCTCTCTTATCACTCCTGACGGCGTTTCTCTTCAGGAGCGGATACAGACACCCGGGGGGTATGCCAGGACGGTATCAGAAGACGGCAGCTTTGGCTGGTATGTCAGGAATTATCCGATGGAACCGGACGATTCTCCGATTCTGCTTTATGACGGCCGTTTGAAATCACGGCAGGATGTGGGGATCGCCACCTTCTCCCTTCCGGTCATTTCATCTGCCGATCTTCAGCAGTGCGCCGACTCCGTTATGCGCATGTATGCCGAATATTTCTGGCACACCGGACAATATGATAAGATCCGTTTTCATTTTGTCAGCGGGTTTCTGTTTGATTATCCCACATACCGGGACGGGGGACGCGTAAAATTCGACGGCAGCACGGTAAAATGGCAGAATTCGGCTTCATACAATGACTCCTATGAGGCCTTTGAAGATTATCTCTACATTACCTTCGCCTATTCCAGCACCTTGTCGATGGAGGGGGAATCCGCCCCCGCCGATATAAACGATATCCGGATCGGGGATATTTTCCTGAAAGCCGGAAGTCCCGGCCACGTTGTGATGGTGGCCGACGTCTGCGAGAATGCAGAGGGAGAAAAAGCCTTCCTGCTGGCCCAGAGTTATATGCCGGCCCAGCAGTTTTATGTCCTTAAAAATCCGCTTCATGACAATGACCCCTGGTATTACCAAAAGGAAGTTTCCTATCCCTTCTCCACACCTGAATACACATTTTCGGAAGGCAGCTTCCGGCGTCTGAATTATATAGATTAAGATTATATAGGCAAAAACGCCGTTTCGCGAAGATATACTTGAGATTTTCGCGAAAACCTGTGAAAACGCCTCGCGGAATACATCATGGCTGAACTGTTACGGATTAAGAGCAACGGATCACCCTGCTGTACTCCGCCGGATGATTTTACCTGTCCTCTGCTTAGGCCGCGGGCGCCCAGCCGGTTCATCCTCTCTGTCATCGTGAACATCCCTGCGACAAACAGCAGCAGGTAGAACGGATAAAGTCCGATACCGGCCCACTCCGACACAAAGCCGAAGAGGGGAGGCATGAGTGTGGTCCCCACATAGGCGCAGGCCATCTGCATCCCCATGACCGACTGTGAATATTTCGCACCGAAGTTCTCCGGAGTCGCGTGAAGAAGGCTGGGATAGATCGGTGCGCAGCCGGCTCCGGTCAGGATTAAACCGGCAAGCGTCGCCGCATTCCCCATCGGAAGCAGGAATAACAACACACCGGAGGCTGCAAAAAACTGTCCCAGGCGTACCATATTTTTATCGCCAATCCGGTCGGTGATAAAACCGCAGACAAAACGGCCGATTGTAATTCCCAGATAGAACAGGGAGGCCCACTTTGCCGCCTTGCCGGCGCCGATTCCTTTATGCAGAACCATATAGCTGCCGGCCCACAGCCCGGTCGTGGCTTCAAGGGCGCAGTAACAGAAAAAGGCCGTAAGGATGGCTTTGGCTCCGGGCAGCTTCAGGGCCGATTTCAGACTGATTTCCTCATATTCCTGCTCTGTATTTCCATCGCTGCCATTTCCGGTTCTCCACCGTGAAAGGGACAGAAGCAGAATGATGACAAGAACGACCTGAATCACTCCGACGGCCTGATAACCTGAATTCCATCTCTTTCCTCCTGCCAGGCATAAGCCCATGATATAAGGCCCGGTTGTCGCGCCAATCCCCAAAACAGTGGAGCCAGCTCATATGACGTGATTTATAATGAAGGGCTACGAAATTATTCAGGGCGGCGTCCACACTCCCCGCTCCTAATCCATAAGGCATCCCCCATAAACAAAGCTCTGCAAAGGAATGTGACGCGGAAAAACCAAAAAGGGCCGCTGCCGTCATCGCAACGCTCACCACCGTCACGATACCGGTGCCGAATTTCCTGATTAGTTTATCGCTGAACAGACTGGACACAATGGTGCCTCCTGCGATAATCATGCTGATAATCCCGGCATAGGATACCGCCACATTTAACTCACCGTACATGGACGGCCATGCCGAACCAAGCAGTGAATCCGGCAGTCCGAGGCTGATAAACGCAAGGTAAATGATAATGAGTAATAATTGAAACATATTGTCCTCCCGGAGTATTCGCATATTTTTTCACACCACGCTGCTTCCCGGCATGATGTGAACAGCGCTATAAAGTTACTGTTCACACGGTTGTGTTCCGCGAGGCGTTTTCGTGCGTATTCTGCACGAAAATCCCGAGTTACACGGCGCGACGCGATGAAAAGTGAACTTTTCACCACAATCAACTGCGCTTTTTGCCGTTTCTGTGCATCGCGAAGCGTGTTATTGTTTACAGCACGCCGTTTTTTGGCGGGGTGTGAACAGTAACGCTATAAAGCTATGTTATAAGAATACCGCCTTTTTTCACTTGATTCTACATAAATCCGGACATATAATATAAAAATACCGACTGATTTTAGTATTACTATTCTCGGCCCTGCTGAAAAACGCTGTTCCGCGAACAGTAAGATTGTAGTTCAAAAAAGGAGGTCTGAATGGGACTGAAAGAATGCGGTCTTAATCTGAGCCGTGACAATAAAGAACTGAAGCCGCACGGAACTATCGATTTTCCCTGTGCCGGTTATTCTTCCTGCTACAGGGACAGTGAGGATGATATCATACCGTGGCATTGGCATCCGAGTTGGAAATACTTTATATAAAGTCCGGAAATCTGAAATGCCCAAAAACCTTTCACCTGACTCCGGGAGATGGATTTATCGTCAATTCGAATGTCCTGCATTATGATAGAATCGTTTGCCCAGTATTCGCCCCTGCTGATAAATATATCGGCCCGCTGGTCCGCTGTCCCTCCTTTGACGGATGCAGTCTTAAATGTCTGTTCCCCGAACCGGAGATGTTTGAAAACCTGTTTACGGCGGCGTTTCACGCTCTCACGGAAGATCTTCCGGGATATGAATTTACATTGAGGGAAGCTCTCCAAACTGTGCTATGCCCTCTGCCTCCGGTTCGGACCTGAAACCGGTGATGACTGCCCGGCTCCTTCTCCAGACGCAGAGCGTCTGCGCATAATGCTGGATTTTATCCACTGCCATTACAGCGAGCCGCTGAAGCTGTCCCAAATTGCAGAAGCCGCCGATATCGGCGAAAGAGAATGCCTGCGTTGTTTCAGCCGGATGATACAGATATCGCCAATTCAATACCTGCTCAAATACAGAGTGAACCAAAGCGCTTCCCTGCTGCTTCGGGAACCGGGCAAAAACATCACCGCTATCGCAGGCGGGTGCGGCTTTGACAGCCCCGGCAATTTCTCCCGGATATTCAAACGCTATTATAAATGTTCCCCAAAAGAATACAGAAGCAGAAATAAGGAATGATACATCCCTCTTTCCGATATATTTTAATAAACATTTCTGAAATGGACTTTTGTATCTCTATGAAAAAGCTTCTCAAATTCAAAGGCAAAAGGCTCCGGACCCCAGACATCCGCTCCCGGCTGCCTCACGTCGGCAATCACCCGCTGAAAAGCCATTTTCCAAAAATTACGGCTGGAAAGATACCTCGAAATCTTTTGACAAAAAACGTTTTGACAAGAAAAGTTTTAACAGGAAAAGTACTGCCGACCGCAACCATTTTTGCCCTCTCCTTCTTCATCGGCCGGGCGGCTGCCCAGACCGTGGAGCCTCACCGGTCTGCCAATCTGGCTGTGGAATCCCACCGCAGCTCCCCGGCCAAAGAGGTGGGAGACGTCATCACCGCTTCTGCCGACGGCACTGGGGCCTGAGTTTCCAGACCGAGGGGCAGGCCCCCATTGGAAACGCAACCGCCGATTACCTCAAACAATACAATGCCTACTATGTCCAGAATACGCAGGATAAGGTGATTTACCTGACCTTTGACGCAGGGTTTGAAAACGGCAATACTGCCGCAATCCTGGATGCATTAAAAAAGCACAATGCCCAGGCCACCTTTTCCTGGTCGGGAATTATCTTCAGACCAGCCCCGATCTCGTAAAACGGATGGTTGCGGAAGGTCATAATGTTGGAAACCATACCTTCCACCATCCAGACATGTCCAAACTTTCCACAAAAGATTTATTTGAAAAAGAACTGACTGATCTGGAAACCCTTTATGAGCAGACCACCGGCCAGCCCATGAAAAAATATTACCGGCCGCCCCAGGGCAAATACAGTGAAAGCAACCTGAAGATGGCCAATGAGATGGGATATAAGACCTTCTTCTGGAGCCTGGCCTATGTGGACTGGTATGAAGATAAGCAGCCGACGAAGGAAGAGGCCTTTAAGAAGCTGCTGGGACGTATCCATCCGGGCGCTGTCGTTCTCTTACATAGCACCTCCAAAACAAACGGGCAGATTCTGGATGAACTGCTGACGAAGTGGGAGGAAATGGGGTATCATTTTGGGTCGCTGGATGATTTGGTTGCGGGGCAGTGAGGATAATGGATGAATTGAAAATCAGATGTGATTAGGTGAATGGTAAGATCTTGTTCCGCTGGGATGAGATATGTGAAACTGAAAAAGGGTATCGTACAATCATTTATTTGGTGATTATACGATGCCCTTATTTTTTAATTGAAAAGCTGCAGTGAGGCTTTAAGTATTTGTCCTTATTATTAAAAATTCTGATAAATAAATTCACTGGCATCATACCCAGGACCATAGAACCCGAAAATTATAATAGAAAAGATTAATCCATAATAGGCTATCCAGCGAAACGGCAGATTCTGCTGCGCCAATATACCGCGTACCGTGTTCCCTTCCGCGTGGAATTTCTGTTGAAGAAGCGAAACCAGAAACAATATTCCCAGCGCCAAAATCCCAATTGTAAAATCAGGTGCATCCAGCCCTAAATTCAGCAGGGAGCCATCTGTAAAAATCCATATATTAAACTGCATCGATGCTCTTAGCATTTTCACTGCCGTTCCCGCGCTAGGGGCCCGAAAAAACACAAATCCAATACAGACCAGAAAAAATGTCCTCAGGCTTTGAACAGCCGGAAGCTATAGCACTCTGTATTGACTTTAAAAACATGTGTCAGCTTTTTAAAGGCCGGTTCTAACATCTGGCCTGAAATAATATAAAAGCAGTGCAGAAGTCCTGAGCCGATAATGTATTTCCATGCACCTCCGTGCCACATACCAACTGTAAACCAAAGAACTGCCATCCCCAGATAAGTAGGGACCTTCTTCCCTCTCTTTTTCCCCAGTTTCTTCCTGGCGGCATCACCAATCGCAACAAACAAATCTGATTTAAGAACGGGGTAAAATATATAATCCTTCATCCAGGTTCCCAGCGTGATATGCCATCTTCTCCAATATTCAGAAATCGAGCGGGCGAAAAACGGTGTCTCAAAATTTTCGGCCATCCGGATCCCCAATGCCTCTGAAAGTCCTAATGCGATATCCATCGCTCCGGAAAAATCAGTATAAAGCTGAAACGCAAAGCATACCGTCCCCACCGCAATATAGAGCCCTGAATAGGTCACATAATCTCCGTATATTGTATTTACAATAACTGCCATCCGCTCAGAAATCACCAGTTTCTTAAACAGCCCCATAGTATTCTCTGAAGGCCAAATGTAACCTGCTCATAGTGAAACTCCTTTTCTGAATACAGCGTTTTAGATAACTCAGCATACCGGTTAATTGGGCCTTGTACAAGCTGTGGGAAGAAACCGGCAAACAGCGCATAGTTCAAAAACTTTTTCTCAGCGCGGCAGGTCCCTCTTGACACGTCTAAAAGATACCCTACCGTCTGCAGGGTATAGAATGATATCCCAAGGGGTGCAATCAGTGAAATCTCTTTCAAATCAATCGGAATCCCAAACGCTGTCCCGGCTATTCTTCCGGTATAGATAAAAAAATCAAGGTATTTAAATAGAAACAGGATTCCCAGGTTAAGAGCTAAAATACTTGCTAAAATTCGTTTTTTTCGGTGCTGCTTTTCTACCCACTCCAACAGGAGAGCTCCCAACCAGGTTGTTATAATTGAGAACGAGAGGAACAAAATCATCCTTTTCCCACCTGTATAGCGGCAAAAAATAACACTCGCAAGAATCAAAAGGAAGGGCTGGCATTTCTTGGGCAGCGTATAATAAAAAATCAGAAGAACGCCGATAAACACAAAAAAAGAAAAGGATGTCATTGTCACGGCTTATCCCTCATTTCTACAACCTCGATCATTCCATATCCGCCCCCATCAGAAATACCACTCTCCTCTTTTCAATACATGGTGCCTCCAATGGTGCCTGAATCACATAATATCCTTGTGCCTCCAACTCAGCTACAGCCTCTTCCAAATCTGTAACCTCATAGCAAAAATGGTAGGGAGTATTTTTATATTTCTTTAAAAGCCCATACACAGGAGAATTCGGACCTAACGGTTCGATTAATTCTACCCGGTAGTAACCATTTCGTAAAAAAGTAATGGTAATATCACGCAAAGAATCAAAGGCAGCGGGAAATTCCACCTCATAACCCAGCTTCAAAAATGCCTTCTCTGACGCCCTCAAATCTTTCGTCAAATATCCAACGTGATGAATTTTCATTTTACTTTGTCCTCTCCAGGATAATATCTGCCATAGCCCCCACATTTTTCATTCCGGTTACCTCTCCCATGGTAAATTTGATGCCAAAGCATTTCTCCACTGCTACCACCAGATTGATATGTTCCAGGGAATCCCAGTCTTCAATATCATCTGCTGTGGTAGTATCCTTTACCTTAATCGTCTCATCATCAAATACGTCTCTGAATACTTCATTTAACCTTTCAAATACTTCTTCTCTTGTCATTTTTGTTCTCCTCTTATTAACCTTTTCTTTACTATTTACTAAGATAACCTGATTCTTCCGGGCATACGAAATTGAAAGATCCAAGAGCCACTCAGCTGCCCCATCCTCTTTCTCAGATACCTTTTGAAAGCCCTGTAAAGCGAAAATTCTTTTACCATCTTGTTTTTTGCAGTTGGGTAGTAATAGCCGATTAATTTCTTTATCCCTCGCTTCTTACACTGGGATACCAGTTCATCCATCATGGCAAACTCCATATCCCGTTTCAAAACCCGGCAGCTCATCAGCCATAAATCAATATGAAACTGCTCCTTTTTCTTTGGATCGATATGTCCGAATACCACTGAAACCACGCCATTATCCCCAAATCTATCTTCCAGCTTTCCATAGAGTGTGATAAACTGGGATTAGCAGCAAGTTCTTCTAATTCGCTCTGGGTGCATCTTCGGGTGGTCAAATTAAACTGATTGCTTTTATTAGTCAGCTGGGCAATCCTCGACATATAAATGGGAGAAAATGGCTGGATCTCCGCTTTCATTTCTAAAGAACAAAGATATTCCCTATAATCCGAAAAGCCGACCTGCTGTTTTTTCCGCTCTACATTCACCCGATACATCTCATTGCGCTTTAAATCATCCTCCGAAATACTGGTCACTTCAAAAAAGCCGGAGCGGTCAAGTACCTGAATATACTGTTCCGGGGAACCTATCTCCGGAACGGCCGTCTCTGGAACCTGGCTGGAGACGATATGGCGTTCCGCCGGATTATCATCCACAAATACCATGCTGTCACTTCCGATATTCAGTTCATCTGCTATCTGAAGGAGGTTCCGATCCTTTGACTCCCAGTTCGCCTTGATGACAATGAAATCATCTTCTTTTAGAATGCTGTCCGGACGCCTTAGACCAGCCAGGGCATTTTCCCGATCATTTTGAGTCGATGGTCAGCATGATACCGAGATCCTTGTGGGCTTTGATATAATGCTGAAATTCGCTATAGAGCTGGCCCGTCGACGTTTCCTGTCCGATCTCAATCTGATCCGGTCCGTCGTCCCCCACGACGCCGCCCCACAGAGTGTTGTCCATATCCAGAACAAACGCTTTTTTATTTTTCCCATAGATCGATTTGATAATATTGGCCACATTAAAGGCCAGTTCGGGAATAGCCGGAACCGCCAGAGCATACTTGTACATATGCCAATAGAATGGATCACCCCATTTCTGGAGGCCATAGCAGGAGGCAAGGTAATTAATATCGTTAATATAAAAATTTTCATGGTTCCGGGCATAAAAATAGAATCGGTCATTGAGACGGTTCACAAAATTCACTCTGCCGTGCTGATCGAAGACATCTTTATTTCCCAGCAGACGATAAAAGGGAGGTTCAAAGTTATTCTGGATGATGGGGCAATGATAAACATCTGCAATCTTTTTCCAAATCTGCTCAAATGGGCGGTATGCCTGCTCAAGCAGTGTTTCGATTGTTGCTTCGGAATCGCGGACTGTTGGGAACATATGCAGGTTTCTGGCGCTTGTATGAATGTAGATGAGATCTGGATGAAAGTCCAGCAGTTCAGGGGTATCAAACATCACCTCTTGAAAGTACTGGTCATACTCGGACTCATAAAATTCCGGCCTGATACCAGAATCGAGCAAAAAAAGTTCCAGAATTTCTTTGATATCATGGGTAGTGGAGCCGCCTAAGATGGCGATACGTTTAGTTATAAGGGGCTTCCCCTCGCACATAAAATATAGGCTCTTCCTAATAGATTTTCTTCTTTTTAATATAAAATCACTGTCAAAAGGATATTTTAATTCATTCATTATAGGGTTCTCCATATAGTAAATACTGACTTAAAACACGACTTACCTTTTCAGCTCCATATCCATTTAAATGTACCTCATCTTTATAATCGGTATTCGACAATCCATATCTTTAAAATTCATCTGATTCAAATCGAGATAAGGAACCCTCTTTCATTACAGCGTTTTTAAAAGTCATATATTTCATCATATCTCGGTTCACGTTCCAAATATGATTTTTGAACAGGCATAGAAATACAAAGCAAACGACTTTCGTGTTGCTGGCATAAATCAATTATTTTATCAAAAATCAAGCTGATTTGGATAAAGCTCTGTCTCATTCCACGGAACCAAAGGATATGGTTCTCCGTTTGATATTGCCTTAGAAAACACAAATCCCCTGCCACAATACCATTCTGTTATATTGTCTGCATTGGAATATTCAAAATTTTTATAAGCATCATCCTTCAAATGCATATATAAATTATGCAGCATTTTTTGTGGTGTTTTCCATTGTTCCTTATAACGTAAAATGTTGAAACCGTAGTTAGGAATATACTGTATCCCCAACACTTTTTTTGCATAGTCAATTTTATTGATGCCGAAGGGCATGTAATCTAGCACGATATGGGTTCGTATTGTTGAATCTCCTGGATACTGTTGAAAAGAGCCATAATTTATGTCATATATTACGGTCTCTACTTTCCGTTTTTCCAAAATGGCTTTGAGCAAAAAGTATGTATCTTCCGGGCGCTGAGATGAACTCCCTGCATTAAAAGTCCTGATTCCTAATTCATGATCCAATATTTCCGGATCGATTCCACGATAAACTCTGGAAGCCCCAATACACAAATAGTCGATTTTATTTTCCTTCTCTAACTCATGCATCATAATACGTGTATAGGAACTATGATCATCTGTAACCCCCATTGATAAAGCGAAGACTCCCAGTAAAAATAAGCCTATAAAGACACTACCTTTTACTTTATTAACTGTTTTTTCCTTCAAGAATACTTTCAACATTTACCTCTATCTTCTTATCAACTTTTATCTTTCTTAAGTACTAATTTAAAAAGGACTTGGTTAATTGAGATTAATCTGACTCTTATTCCAACAGCCATCCTACACTTTTACACGCCTTTCAAAAACTTCTGTATCTCATTAATTACTGCTCCCTGCTCTTTACTATTCAAATATGGATGCATCGGCAATGCTAACACAGTTTTGCAAAGTTTTTCGGTTACCAGACATTCTTGATAAAGTTTTAACTCATCAAATGCCCTTTGACAATGCATTGGAATAGGATAATAAATCATAGAAGGAATCCCCTTTGATTTTAAGTATTCCTGCAATCCATTACGCTCCTTTTCATCTTTAAGCTGAATTGTATACTGAGCCCAGCTAGACAGATAGCCTTCAGGAACGATAGGCGTTTTTACAATTTCCTTTAATTGCTCTGTATAGATGCCTGCGGCTAAATTCACATTCTCTAATTCATACTCTTGAAATGCTTTCAATTTTGGAAGCATTATCGCCGCCTGAAGCGTGTCCAATCTGGAATTCCAGCCAATTCTTATATTTTCGTATTTATAGGAACCTTTCCCATGGACACGAATTGACTCCAGGTAAGCTGCCATCTCATCACTGTCAGTGAAAATGGCACCGCCATCGCCGTAGCAGCCAAGTGGTTTTGCCGGGAAAAATGAAGTGATAGATGCATCACCAAAGGAACAGGCGCGCTTAGAACCAAGCATACCGCCAAATCCCTGGGCTCCATCTTCCAGGATTTTCATTTCGTATTTTTCTGCGATCTTTAAAATTTCCTGATATTCTGCGGGCAAACCAAATAAATCAACCGGAATAATTAATTTTGGCGTTAATTTTCCCTCAGTGCGAACCGCCTGAATTGCATCTTCCAGTTTTCCCGGATCCATATTAAATGTATCTTCTTTGACATCAACGAATATCGGGGTCGCACCTTCAAAAGATACCACTTCCCCAGTAGCAAAGAATGTAAAATCCGGTACGAATACTGCGTCTCCTGGTTTGATATCCCAGGCCATTAACACCATTGACAGTGCGTCCGTGCCATTGCCACAGGTGATGCAGTGTTTTCGGCCGACGTAGGATGCAAGCTGGTCTTCCAGCTCTTTGACCTGGGGGCCGCTGATAAAGGCAGTATTATTAATCACATTCTGAATAGATGCGTCAATAGACGATTTAAGTGTTTCATACTGTTTTTTTAAATCACGGAATTCCATATAAAAATCCTCCCTCAATATTTTCATATTTTGCACGTTATACATAGATTGTGCATCAATATTGTTTTTCTAATTTTTAGATTAATAATATTTTTTGATAAATAAGTAAAAAAGAACTAGAGCCATTCCGGCATATACAATACAGCTCGTAATTGCCAATCCTATAACACCATACAACGGTATAATCATTATATTAATAAACAACTGCGCTATCATGCCAAATAAAGATACGAACATATTATATTTCACCTGACCCATGGCGGCCAATATATTAGCAGTTGTATATCGCAAACCGCAGTTAAAAAAGGACGCTACCAGGAGTATTCTCATCAAGGTAATGATATTCAGATAATTTTCACCATATATAAAAATAATTAAAGGTTTGGCAAACATACCAATCAAAAAGCATAAGCCACCGATAATGAATGCTACAATTAGATATGCTTTAAAAAAATTGATTTTCACCCATTCTTTATCACTCTCATTTTTCACAAAATATGGTGCTACAAATATTCCTATTGCATTACTTATTAATGCTACACTCCCAGGTAAAGCATACGCAACTTTATAATCTGCTATTAGAACTGGATTATTCAGAAAGCGTCCCAGTAGGAATGTATCATTCAGCATAAAAATTGCCCATAGACCATTGGTAATCATATATTGTAACGAATATATGCTAACTTCTCTTTTTTTTCCTGACGTAAGACTATTAGGCTTTTTAAGTTTATAATATTTATTATGAGTGGAATATAGAAATCCAATCGCAAGCAACGCGTATATAATAATCTGACCGATAAGAACTCCAGAAAGTCCTAAAAGACTCCCCATAAAAATTTTAGATGCTATTACAAATACTGCTAAAATTAATGATAATATTGCAAATCTTTGATTTGCAAACATTGCACGTTCATTACACAGCACATTGTCTGTTAAATATTGAAAAGGAATAGCTATTAGTGATAGGCACAATAGCCATTTAAATGGTGCATAGGCCTCAGGATGTGGATATAAGCCACAGATAATTCCAGCTATGACGATTAAAATGACATTAAACCAAAAGCCAGTTTTAGACGAATAGAAATAATATGAATATTTTTCTTCTCTATCCTTACCTAACACGACATAACGAAGTATCGCATTAGAAAGGCCCATCCCGGCAAAAATAAATATGTAGCCGTAAATATTTTCGATATATCCCAGTACGCCATAATCCCATTTTGAAAGGATACGCACAAGGAAAATAGAACCAAAAAAAGCAACTAATTTGGTTAGAAAACTTCCGATAAAAATATGCACTACTCCTTTTTCGTATAAAATTTTTATAAGTTCTTTTATCTTTTTCATTATTAGCTGATATCTTTCTAAACTATTTTAATTGTTATTAGACAGATTTTTTATGTTTTCAATAAATTTTGAATGCTCTATTGCAAAATTACCAGATACACTTTCTCCGTCTTTAATTGATTTTGTAACCACACTGCCCATATTCGCCCGTGAATTTTCACCGACTCGAATCCCATTTTTTAAGGTCGCTCCAAAACCAATCCAGGTGTTTTTTCCAACAAGTACCCTTCCTCCAATCCCAGAATTGGCAACTACCATAACACTATCCTCTAATTTAACAGCATGGGCAATATGGACCAAATTATCAATTTTACAATAATCTCCTATCACTGTGTTATCCCATGGATAAACCGCTTTATCAATGCATGTATTATTTTGGATTTCAACATGTTTACCAATTTTCACGCCACCAGAATGTTCTACCGCTAAAATACTATCTCCTTCTCTTTTAAATTCAAACCCTACGCCACCAACTCTGGCCCCAGATCTTATTATTACATCTGAATCAATTTCTGTACCCTGATAAATAGATACAAATGGTTCTATAATAACATTTTTTCCAATTCTCACCCCATCCGGAGATATCCAGGCAAGCGGACTTATTTGTGCAGATGGGTCTATAACTGTTTTTTTATACGGTCTTGCATACTGTGACATTCCACTTAAAAAGTTATGCAATTCAAAAAAAAATCCTCTGGGGTTATCCGCAATTGCCACCCCGGCATATAAATTGCCAACTTCTATTTCATTCCGAATTGCTTCGACAATATCTTTAGTTGTAATTATCATCTTTATATGCTTTGATAATTTATTAATATATTTTTTATCATCTAAGAAAGTACATATGCTCAACTCTGTTTCTGATTCGATAAGTCCAAGAGTGTCAAATGAATAATCATTTACCAGCTGGCATTTATTTTCTGCCCCCATAAGAGGCAAAATCTGACTTAATAGCATTTTTACTTTTTCTCCTCTTTAAATTCACTTTCCATATCGGTACTTGAAAAATCTGTAAGTGGAAAAGTAACTGCTTGCCCTTCTTTCTGGCTTTTGTAAATAGCTAGCACTAATTCCAAAGCATCCTTTCCAGCATATGCGTCTACATAAGGTATTCTGTTTTTTTTAATCGCATCTATCATATCGGCAAATAAACTTGTATGCCCATTTCCATATACGTTGCTGGTCGCCTCTTCTAAACCTCTGTTTTTTGAATCTCTATCTATCTCATCCGCAAAGTCCCATATGTCAATATTATTTGTTGAAGTTCCACCGATTTTTACAGTCCCTCTTTCGCCGAATACATACAAAGTTTCCTCCAAATTTTTCGGATAGACATTTGTAGTACCTTCTATCGTAGCAATTGCGCCGTTTTTAAATTTCACCACTGCCATTCCAATATCTTCCGCTTCCAGATAGTGGTGAAATTGCTGTCTGGTCTGTCCGTACACCTCTTCAATTTCTCCCCCAAACATCCATCGGAGTAAATCAATTCCATGAATACACTGGTTCATCAAAGCTCCTCCATCCTGTTCCCATGTTCCGCGCCAGGATGCTTGCGTATAATAGTCCTTATTACGATTCCACCTTACATGAATCGAGCCATGGGATAAACGCCCGAATCGGCCTGATTCTAAAGCTCTGCGCAATTCTTGTACTGCAATATTAAATCGATTTTGATGACATGCGCTGACTTTTACGTTTTTTTCTTCTGAAAGCCGTATAATTTCATTTGCATCTTTTATACTCATTGCCATTGGCTTTTCAATAATTGTATTAACTCCGTGTTCGATGCAGTATAACGCGATTTCGGCGTGGATTCCACTCTCTGTAGCAATGCTGACTAATGCAGGTTGGACTTCTTCTATCATTGTTTTGTAATCTACATATTTTTTTATAGAACTTATATTTTCAAGCTCATGCTTTTTCAAAAGACTATCCATATGTTCCGGTACGATATCACAAACTGCTGCTATCTCAAGTTGATTATTAAGAGCTGCTTTAATATGGTTTGTTGCGATCCGTCCACAACCAATTAGTGCATATTTCATAAGTTACCTCCACTATCCGTTCTTTACGTGAAATCATTTATAATACTTCTATGTTGTCTCGCGGCTGAATATTTTTCATTACATTTTTTGTATCAAATACTGCTTTTGCATAACCCTGGACCATTTTATAATCTACATTGCTGTGTGCTGTAGTAATCATAACTAAATCATAGGAGGCTATTAATTCCGGTGTGATTTTTTTAAGTCCATCTCTCACTTTTCCATTTTCTCTATATTGCATAACCCATGGATCAAAAAAATCAACTTTTGCCTGTTCTTTTTCCAATTCTTCGATTACTCTTATGGCTGGGCTTTCCCTGTAATCCTCTATATCCTGTTTATACGCGACACCAAGAACTAATACCCTGCTGTTTTTTAAAGCTTTTTCATGATTATTTAAAATTTTACCAGCACGTTCTACACAATATTCCGGCATTTGGTCGTTGATCATCATCGAACTTTCAATCATTGAAGTATGAAAGCCATATTCTCTGGCTTTCCATGATAAATAGTAGGGATCTAATGGAATACAATGACCTCCAAGGCCTGGCCCTGGATAAAATGCCTGAAAACCATAAGGCTTGGTTTTAGCGGCATCTACCACCTCCCACATACTGATCCCCATCTTATTGCACAACATCGTCAATTCATTGACTAAACCAATATTAATATTTCTATATGTGTTTTCCAGGATCTTTTCCATTTCCGCTATCGCCGGAGAAGAAACTTCATAAACATCCCCTTCCAAAACAGAACGATACATTGCAGCAATTACTTCTGTTGCATCTTTGCCAATTCCCCCCACAACTTTTGGAGTGTTCTTAGTTTTATAAATCAGATTTCCCGGATCTACTCTCTCTGGTGAAAATCCCAAATAAAAATCGGTTCCGCATTTCAGTCCGGAACCGTTTTCTAAGATTGGCTTTATAAGTTCTTCTGTCGTTCCTGGATAGGTGGTAGATTCCAGAACAACCATTGTCTCTTGTTTTAAAAATTTCGCAATTTCTTTGGTTGATTCACGGACATAACTTATATCCGGCTGCTGATGCTTATCCAGTGGCGTCGGTACACAGATAGCAATAAAATCAACATCCTTTACAAAAGAAAAATCGGTGGTGGCGGAAAGAATCCCATCATCTACCAATTTTTTCAAATCGCTATCAACAACATCGCCAATGTAATTTTGGCCTTCATTCACCAGCTTTACTTTTTCGCTCTGAATATCAAAACCGATTGTCCGAAAACCTGCCTTTGCTTTTTCAACTGCAAGCGGCAGTCCCACATATCCTAATCCAACAACACCTACTTTTATATTTTTCTTTGCAATTTTATCTAGTAGTTTCTTTTTCATAGTTTTCTCCCTATCTGTATAATTCAGCCGCTGATTTTTTTACATCAAAATATTTTTGGGCAATTTGAAAAGCTGCAATACTTTTTTCATTTAATATCTCAGGGGTGGATAGCACATTTTTCAGTACTTCAACAATATCCTCTTCCGTTTTTACCAAGAATTCACATCCATTACAATACTGTTCGTAACTAATATGCGGATAAATCATAACAGGTGTACCGGAAGATAACGCATTCATAAACGTAACTGACTGTGTCCCTGGTTGTAAATACAAATCTGCAGCCGCCAGATATTCTCTCAGTTTCTCTGCGTTTTTCCATCCCAAGAATTCCACTCGCACATCGTCTTCCAACATAGGTTCCAGCACCGACCTGTCCTCTTCCGGTATGCTTCCAATTATTATTAATTTCAAATTAGCTTCAGGAATCTGTTTTAATGCCCGCAAAATCTCTTTTGTTTTTTTTCTTTCTTCCAGTTTTCCTGAATGAACCAATAAAATTGTATTATCACCTAACTGCAGTTCTTTTCTTATCCTTTTTTTTAATTTATCTTTTTCTTCCTGCCCCATAATTGGAAAAGATAATGTAGAAAAAACTGCATCTTTCAGGTCTACTCCGTACATCTCTTCAAAAAATTTTTTAGTTTCATAAGAAATATACAAAAACTTATCAAAATATTTGAAATTTTTCCTCACTATTCTTCTGTAAAATCGTTTATTTAAAATTTCTCTCGATAAAAAAGTGCGGGCGCTATTAAAATAATCCCCATGATTATCTCCACATAAAAATACATCCGGATACTCTTTTTTATATTTCACAATATCTTTTAAGCTTATAAACTGAATGTCATGCACCATAATCACATCCGGTTTTCCTTAACCAATTGCGGATATAATCCTACCACCCATCTTAATCTATCTTGTATGAACAATGGCATATATGGAACCCTGTCTTTCAGTCGAACCACTTTAATACCCGTTTTTGTATAAAATGTACCCGGCTTCACTTTTAAGCTTTCTCCATCTTTTCCCATCGTATATTGAGTCGTTATAATAGCCACATCATGTCCATCTTTATGATTTTGTTCCGACATGGTATTTCGATGATATGACCAGCCTTCGGCATAAGGGTCACACATACATATATGTAATATTTTCATATTTTCACTCCATAGCTATTTTAAATTTATATTTTTTCCAATAACAATCAACTAACTTTATAATTCCGCACAATAACCCAAAAGATAACGTTGTCAAATATGAATCTGAAAATAATAATTGACCTATTGAAAAAGAACTTACCATTAAAAAAAACATACATAATTCCGGATATGTATGCTTCATCTTATATGTCTTAATAAAAGCTCTTATAAAAAAAATAATTAATATCAGGCATAAAAAAATCCCTATTATACCAAATTGGAATCCTAACTCAACAAAAATATTATGTGCATAAGAACCAAAAATTTCACTTGAAGTCTCGGCCAAAGTAATCCCCATAAAAATCCTATCACTCAATATCCCCTGATATGTAACGGTTCTTCTATTATTTTGTTAATGCAGGTAATATAATATTCCCCCCGCCCGGATAAATCTAAAAGCCTGTTATTTGCCATTAATACTGCTGTTCTGGACAAAGGTGCTTTTTTAATTATTATTTCTCCTATAGTTTGCATATTAAAGAGCAAAAAAAAGATTCCCAAAAATCCTGCTGCTCCAATTATGACATATAACAACAAATTTTTACGATTAATATTTACTATATAATTAAATATAATAAGGAAAGCATAACATGCAAAAATTCCTCTTGAACCCACTCTGAAATTTATCACAAGGAAAAAAACAAATATTCCTAAATACAATTTTTTCTTCTTCCTAGAAAAAAGCAAAAAGGAGAGTGCTGCCGGCAAAAAACTTTTATATGAGAAATCCATGCTATAAGCAAATTCATTTTTCCCAAAAACAATATATACAATTCCAGCATATACCATGGCTAAAAATATATATTTTTTTAATGAATTTACCAACCAATCAATTTCTCTGGAATTTTCTATACAGCAATATACCAGGTAAACCTGCGTCAAAAAGTAAATCACGGATTTAATTATTATTTTTTCAATCCCCGGCGTAATTAATATACTTATTATTAAGATTGTTATAAAAAGGCAAAATTTTAATAAATTATTTACTGTATTGGAGCTATCTTTTATTATATAAAAAAAAAGTATACAGCCTATCAATAAATATAGGCCTTGTTGAACAATGCTGACATAATTAAAATTTAACCCAACTAGTAAAAGTGCTTTATCTAATAATTCTACTATCATTCCGATATTTAAGTAAAAAGCTAAAAGCTCATAAAATGGAATGCCCTTTTTCATCAACATACTTCACCTGCTAACGTTTATTTCTATAGAATATAAACCTTTTATAAGTCTATATTTAACATGTTATTTACAATTTGATCCATACTATAATATCGATATTCTCCTAACCTTCCTACAAAACGAACATTTTGATCGTCTTTCAATGACAAATATTTCTTATATATCTCAATATTCTCCTTTTGCGGAATAGGGTATGAAGGTTCCCCTTCTTCAGAGGAATATTCCCTAGATATTACTGTTTTATCAGTCACATAATCGTAGAAATGTTTATATTCCGTTATTCTTGTATAGTCATAATCGTTGGGATAATTTACAACTGCTGTCGGCTGTGCCCAAGACTTTTCCAAATCTATCACTTCAAATTGCACACAGCGATATGGCAATTTGCCATATTGGTAATCATAATACTCATCAATTGCCCCTGAATAATATAATTTTTCATATTCTAGTTCACTTTTTATTTCTTTAAAATCAGTATTCAGCATCACTTTAATATTAGGATGGGATAACATATTTTGAATCATGGAAGTGTATCCATCCAATGGCATGGCCTGATATCTGACTGTAAAGTATCTGTCATCTCTATTTGAACGGATCGGGATACGGGCGACTATTTCTTTTGGAAGATTTTCAGGAGATTCTCCCCACTGTTTTTGAGTGTAATTTTTAAAAAAGGCATCATAAAACAACGTACCAATTTGGCTTTCAACAACATCTTTTACAGTTTCAATTTTGGATATATCTACTCGATTTTTTTCAAAATACTCATGTACATTTTCTGAGTCATAACGAGTCCCTAGAAACTCATTTACCGTATCGAGATTAATTGGCATAGGATAATATTTTCCCTGGACATAAGCTAACACCTTGTGCTGATAATGATGCCATTTTGTAAAACGGGACAAATACTCCCATACTTCTTTTAAATCTGTTCTAAAAATATGCGGGCCATAACGATGTACCAAAATTCCTTGTTTATTTCTATAATCAAAGCAATATCCCCCTATATGATCTTTCCGCTCTATTACCAAAACCTTTTCATTTTTTTCTTCTGCTATTCTCCTAGCTAAAACACAGCCAGCAATTCCTGCACCAACAATGACGTTTTTAATTTGCATTTTTATCCTCACCTATTAAATCATTGATTAAATTAACAATTTCCTTATATGAATTCTTTCTATCAAAATCTCTTTCCGCAACTTGCCTAGCATTCTTTCTAAATTCCCGGCATAATTCTTTATTCTCATATAAATAAATAATTGCATCTGTCAAAGCCCGGACATTTTCAGCCTCCACGTTGATTCCAAAGCGATCATGCTCTACCTTATTTTGAAATTCATGGCTTGAACAAGTGTTAATCATTGGCTTTGCAGCTGCTAAGTAGTCTCCGATTTTAGTAATTATACTGGCTGCCGATTTTTTAACAACTGAATTAACCGTAAGATCCGACTTACTCAAATAGGCTGCCATTTTTTTATATGACATATACCCAAGAAATTCCACATCACAAGAGAGTGAATCGGTTATTTTCTTTAACTCTTCCTGTGTCGGCCCATTCCCAAGAATTTTTATTTTAATATTTTTATATCCTCTTTTTAGAATTTCTGAAGATGCATAAATCAGAGTGCTTATATCATAACTTTTACCCAAAGTTCCAGCATATGTAACCCAAAATTCCGTTTCATCTTTAATAATTGTTTCTGTATACTCTTTTACTCCCGCATCAAATTCATCCAAATCATTTCCTACATAAACTACTTTCTGTGGAATGCTGCGGCAGTTATATTTATGTGGCCTGTCTGCATATTCTTGAGATGTCCCAATAACACCGGAGACTCTTTTATATACATTCTCCGCATCTTTTTTTAATGGATAAAACAATATATCACTAATTAGTGGAATATCCAATATCATCTTCATTGCCTCTGGCCAAAGATCATTTACATCGGCAATACAAGGAATCCCCATTTGTTCTGCATAATCAACCGCTACTCTGGCCATGTTATTAGGTGGAATTTCAAAATAGACAAGATCATATGATTTATTTACTAAATATTTTTTTAGATTATCTGCAAATACTCTATGGCTTTTAATTCGTCGGTAGTCAATATTTTTTTTATAGCCTGGCTCTTCAATAAATATCACATTATATTTTAAGTCTTGGTTAAATTCTCCCAAATTTCTTTGTGCTTTTTCCCAATGTTGAAAAGAAGATGTTATTAAATCTACTTGAAACCCATTTTCAACTAAAAAATTAGCTATATAGGCAAAACGGGTATATCCTTTTTCATCATGAAGTTTCACGCCTTGTGTTATAACTGCAATCTTTCTCACAATATCTCCTCTAAATAACAGCAAAAATAGTTTTTATCATAATTTTCCACTCTTTAAAATATGTAAATTTTTGCATATAGTCCAAATTCCACCGCATCTTCCCCGGCAACACCCGCTCCACATAAACCTCATCTGCACTCAATCCCTCTTCCATTCCCTCCGCGATGAGCTTATCTTCATCCTTAAACTCAATACTGGCCTCCGAGGTCACCCCCGCCGGCAGCAGCAGCGTCGCATACATCTCTTTTGTATACTGTTTCACATACTTAGGAACCTCGGGCCGGGTTCCGACAAATGTCATCTCACCCTTCCAGATATTGATAAGCTGAGGCAGTTCGTCCAGGCGGCAGCCTCTGAGTTTTTTTCCGGCATTGGTAATTCTGGAATCGCCGCCTACAGTCACCAGGCTTCCGATTTGGTCTGCATTCTGAACCATAGTGCGAAACTTGTAAATCCGAAATCTTCGTCCATACTGTGTCACCCGTTCCTGGCGGTAGAATACCGGCCCTACTGAGTCCCGCTTGATCCAGATGGCCAGCGTCAAGAATACTGGCGATAAAATAATCAGCATGACTGACGACATCACAAAATCAAAAGTTCGCTTTACCAGCAGGCCGAACCAATGTTTTTTTAATACCTCATAATAAGGCCTGACTTCTTCCGTACGCATAAATCCAGGCAGTTGTTCCCATCTGTAAAGCATGTTTTTCTCCTCAACCTTTTTCACAACCTTTTCATTTTCACCGTCTTGATTTAGCTGTTTTATATCCCCCTCTGCTATTTCAATCCGCCTATTTCTCTATCCATATCCATTTTTACCAATTTCCGATAACATCCCTTAAACGTATCTATCACAGCCTCCGCCTGCTCATCCGTCAGGCAGGTATGCAGCGGCAGCGTAATCTCATTCTCAAACTGCCGATATGCATTTGGATAATCCTTAATGTCAAACCCCAGCTTTTTATAGGCCGTGTGCATTGGCAGCGGCTTATAGTGGACATTGGCCGCCACTCCGGCCTCGGCCATATCTATAATCAGCTGATTACGGAATTCGAGTCCTTTTCCGTTCAGACGGACCAGGCAAAGATGATAACTGGAATGAACCTCTTCGCCGTTCTCTGCCTTGTCATGCATAAGCATATCAACCGGCAGCTCGCTCAGTCCTCCTCTGTATTTCTCAAGTATCTCTTTCCTGCGCGCAAGTATCCCCGGATATCTCCGCATCTGAGCCAATCCAATCCCTGCCATAATGTCAGTCATGTTGCATTTATAGGCAGGCATTACAATGTCGTATTCCCAGGCCCCCAGCTTTGTCTTGGCCAGGGCATCTTTGTTTTGTCCGTGAAGAGACAGAAGCATAAACTGGTTATAAATCCAATCGTTATCGATGCCCGGAATCTCCCGCCAGACAAGCGCGCCGCCCTCTGCTGTGGTCAGGTTTTCACGGCGTGGAAGGAAAGCTGGTGAAATCGGCTACTTCGCCGCACATTTTTCCATCTCTGGAAGCTCCGAATGCATGGGCGGCGTCATCCAGGACAATCACTCGGCCGAATTTTTCCTGTATTTCATTGGACGGATGAAACAGACCTTTCTTCCTCTCCACAATCTCAAATATCCGCCGGTAGTCGCACATGACTCCTGCAATATCCACCGGAATGATCACCTTTGTCTTATCCGTGATAGCCTTTTCCAATTTCTCATAATCCATCTCATAAGAATCGGGAGCCGTATCTACCAGAACAAGCTTCGCCCCGACGTGGCAGACCACACTGGCGCTTGCCGAATATGTATAGGCGCTTGTTATCACCTCATCCCCGGGCCCGATACCCAGAAAATGAAGCGCCAGTTCGGCACAGGCTGTAGCTGAATTTAAACACACAGCTCTCGGCGCATGGACAAATGCTACAATCTGCTTCTCAAATTCTTTTGTCTTTGGTCCTGTAGTGATCCACCCCGATTTCAGAGCCTCCACAACTTCATTGATTTCTTCCTCCGTGATATCCGGCGGTGAAAATGGAACTTTCAGCATACGCAGCTTCCTCCTTTTTATTTCAGCTTCAATTCAGCTGAGCCTTTTCTTTTATGTTTTTCCAAAAACGATAACCTGCACGCTCCGCGCACAGGTCACCGTAATCAATAAACGAGTCTGCCGAGACTGACTCTTACGCCAGATCCGGCCTTTTAGCGGCCATACTTTGGCGCACAGGCATTGGCTCATTTACAGGACGCACTTTCCAGCCAAACAAGAATCCCGTTCGCAGGATTCTCCGCCTGCGGCGGGCCGCTGTAGCGACATGATTCTTCCTGTCAAATAAAAAAAGGACCTCCTCAGTCCTTCTCCAACTTAATTCCCAGCATTGCGGTTTGCTGCTCTCCGCGAATCGCTGTTTCTATGAGTGCATACCGCTTTCTCAAATTCAGCCGTATGATTTTTTCCTTAAAATATTCCAGCGGCCCGTCCAGCCGCTCGATTTCTCCCTGAGCATCCAGATACACTTTCGTATTCTAACCAGATAATAACCTGCGCCTTTGTCAGCATTATTGACGGGCGATTCATTTGCGCAGAGCACTCAAAATTTCCGTTCTTCCTCTTCCAGAGGAATAAATTCTCCCAGATTATCTCCCAGAAGCTTTGAAAATTCCGGTATTCGTTTTAATTCATAGAATACCTCATCGGCATTCGTTAAATCTAAAAATACATAAGCTGGAAACAACGTCTCCGTCACTTCCAGCCATTCTCCTCCCAGCCTCTTAAGAAGCTGGCGCTTTAGAAAAAAGCATTCTTTATAAACAGTTTTCGGCAGCATCTTGTACACCAAGTCCACCAGTTCCTGTTCTTTCCCTGTTATAGTTTGAATTACATACCACATTTCCAGTATCTCCTGACCCGCCTTCGCTGGGCTAGAGCGTGTTTGGAACATAAAGAAGCCAGTACCGGCCTTCCAAACTGCCGATGTTGAGTTCAAAGCCTATTTTTACGTATGCTTCGCCATTTCCACAGCAAAAAGCGCTCTGAACCCACTGTTCCTTATGTCCTTACCTCGTCTTCATATGCCCCACTAGCTTTATGAACACTGCGTAATTTTGTCTTAACCTATTCTCCGGGCAGAATCTCAATTCCCGCCCAGATATCCTTATTCTCTTTCACCGGTTTCAGGTTTAAAACGGCAATTCGTTTATGAAGATCTAATTTCCGTATTAAAGCTTCCTTCCCTGCAAGCGGGCCATTTACCGCCCTGAATGATCCGTTCCGAACCAATCCCCTTGACAGGCCCATATGATGGCGTTCTCCGCAAAGTGTCCGGATCATCGCCTCTTCTTCAGGCTGCACAGGGGAGCAGCATATCTTCCTGAGCAAGGACATCGGTGATATCCCGATACTGTTTCAGCTCTTTCAACAGTAATTCCGGTCGGCTGCTCTGCAGAAATACGTAATCAGGAAACATCCTATAGGTATCTACATGCCACTCTCCCAGATATTTCTTCATTCTTTCGTAAGAGAATTGAAACGCATCATCAAGCGCCGGCTTCGATAAGTGATGTTTACAGGACCTGATAATAGTTTCTTCCTGACCAGACTTGCAGTGTAGTACATACCAGCCCACTGAATACACCCCTTTCTGCCTACAACATAATAGGTATTATGTTGTTAGAGCCGGGAATCAAAGTGGACATGGCAGAATATGGCTTGTACAAATGCTGCTGGAAGGTGTAATATAAAAAAATAAGGAAATCTATAGATTTTGTTATGGACACAATTTTGGCTTTCATATTTTTTAATTAAGATATTTGTAAAGATTTCCGGTTGAAAGCCCATAAAACATGTGGTAAGATTGTTACAGCCGTCAGGATAGTGTATCATTTGACAACATAATACCTATTATGTTGTATCTCCCATTCCAATCCCAAACCATTATTCACAAACACAATTTCGGACCGCATCCCCCCTTTCCCTTCAAATCACCAGACCGAGCAGTTCCATCTGTCTTCTGTACTCTTTCCCTGAAGTAGCCGTATAAATTCTCGTAGTTTCAATACTGCTGTGACCCATGATATCGGCCAGTTTTACCACGTCCTTTTTCAACTCATAGAAGGTTCTGGCAAAAAGGTGGCGCAGATTGTGGGGAAATATCTTCTGCCATTCTACATCTGCCTCCCCGCATAGTTTTTTCATCTCACGCCAGACATTACTCCGATCCACTCCTTTTCCTGTTTTGGTAATAAACACTTCTCCTGTTTTTAATTTCCGTTCTCTTATATATAGAAGAAGCTGCTTTTGCAGTTTGCTGCCGATGAAAACGATCCTGTTCTTTCCTTTATTATAGATACAGAGTTTCCCCTTCCGAACCGACTCCACCGTGACCGATTTCAGCTCGCTGATGCGAAGCCCCAGACCGCAAAGAGTCTGAAGAATCAGCGAAAGCTGCCTCTTCCCCATGTTCTGTGCAGCCCGCACCAGGCGGTAATATTCCTTTTTATTAAGCTCCCGCTGTTCCTCGCAGAACATCTGCCTTTGAATCTTGACTGGCTTTACACGAAAATCCGTCCAGTCCATAAAGCTGAAAAAGCTGTTGAGAGCCGCCAGCATCGAATTGACGCTCCTGACATGATAAATGGTGAGGAGATTACGTTTAAACTCAATAACCTTTTCTTTCGTAACCGCTTTCCGGCTTGTATCCGCTGCGCTGTTCCAATCCGCCTCACAACTCTGCTCCCTACGGACAAATGCTTCAAACACCCTGACATCATGCAGATATTTGTCTACCGTCGCCTTAGCCCGCTCTTCTTTTATCAAATATTCCTTATACCTTTGCAGCGCTTCTTTATCCAGAAACCTGCTGCCCTCTTCTGTCACAAACGACCACTCCCTTCTACATATGCCGCAAACCAATGGCCTTCACTATCAAGGACGTTTTATCATCCTGACATTTATTTTATCATAATAAAAACGGAAAGGCAGATTATAAATGGTTCCAGGACCATTGATACAAACTTAACTAATAAAATCGACGTTTATTAGACCACGCCCGGTTATAATGAGCATATAAAGTTAAAATGTGAAGGAGGATATTATCATGGAATTATATATACAGGAAGAACAAATCAGTGTGCATTTACAAAAGCGGCTCGAGCGCTTCCGGGCTGATTATCCGGTAGCGGATGAGGTGAAAAGGCGCGTCTCCAAACCGGATATGCCCTTCTTCGGAAAGAGATTCTTGAGATGGCTGTTTCCGCCCTGCTGGAGGGTGAAAATATCCTGCTTTGCGGCGATAAGGCAACCGGCAAGAATATTTTGGCGGAAAACCTGGCATGGATGTTCGGAAGGCCCGTATACAACATGTCCTTCCATGTGAATACGGACAGCGGCAGCCTGATCGGAAGTGATACCTTCGTCGACAACGAAGTAAAGCTGCGCAAAGGCCCGGTCTATCAGTGTGCGGCCTACGGCGGATTTGGCATCCTGGATGAAATCAACATGGCAAAAAACGACGCCGTCTCTGTTCTTCACGCTACGCTGGATTACCGCCGTATCATCGATGTGCCGGGCTATGACAGGATCGAGCTTCATCCCGCCGCCCGCTTTATCGGCACAATGAATTACGGTTATGCCGGAACAAAGGAACTCAATGAGGCCCTTGTCTCACGTTTTATGGTTATCAACATGCCGACACTTACACAGGATGATTTGATAAAAATACTGGATACCGCCGTTCCCGGCGCCACATCTGCCTCGCTGGAACAGTTTGCCGGCCTCTTTCTTGATCTTCAGACAAAAGCGAAAAATGGAGAGATTTCCACCAAACCGGTGGATTTGCGCGGCATGATTGGTTCCCTGAAGCTGATACGCGGAGGACTCACCCCCAAAGCAGCCGTTACCATGGGCATAACCAATAAATGTTTCGATGGATTTGAACAGGAGATTGTGGACGACATCGTCCTGACCCGGATTCCCGAATCCTGGAGCAAAGAGGGACGTATTTTAGAAATGAGGCGAGCATGATGAACAGGAATAATGGTACAGAAAACACTGTGCCTGCTGAAGATATGTCTATAAAAGAGATGTCTATAAAAGAGATGCCTGCAAACGATATATCGGAAGAGGAATTGGAGACAGCCCGCATCCAGAACCGCCTCAAAAACCTGCTGTGGACCATAAGCGGAGATTACAGCCTGGGAACTGAAGTGAATGCCGCTGTTTTCAAAAAGTCCAAGTATATCGCTCTTTATGACGCGGTCTGTAAAGGCGGCTTTGCCAGATACTTCCGCCCCGGACCCTGGAGCAGTATTTTGAAAAGGCCTTTCTACGGCGCCGAGCCATCGGTGCTTTTGCCACTGTCCCGCCTCTGTATTGAAAGTGCTGTCTGGAAAACTGGCGGCCGATCGCGGCGGCATAGCCGAGCTGCGGAGAATGGCATTTGAGGATACCCTGACGAAAGAGTCCGGACGTCTGACCCACACGGACTGGGGCGCCCTGGAGGGCTGTTATCTGCGCTACTGTCTCTACAAATCCCCTGCCGGAAAATCAAAGCAGCTTTGGGTTGACAAGATCGTTTCCCTTCAGGATGCGGGTGATACCATTGATATTATCCGCTGCCTCGACGAAGTGTATAACGGAGCCTATCCAAAGGGCTTTGCCGATGAATTCAAGGGCTTTGGCCTGTTCGAGGAGAATCCGGGGCGCGGCAGGCAGTCCGGTTCGGAAGAAGACGAGGAGGACAAACCGGAGAAGGAGGAGGACCGTATCGTCAACCTGCTGGATGACCATCTGCAGGAAGAGGACGACGGCAAAAACAAGGCGCAAAAGCCTAATGCCGTCGTCCTGGAAGATGAATCCATGGCGCTGGCGAAAGACTATATTGAGCTGAATTATGGAAAGAGTTATCTGACACCGAAAGAACAGCGACAGCTAAATTATCAAATCTGTACGGGCGCGCACAAAGAATGTAAGCTGCATTTTTCAGACGGGCTGCTGAGCCGCCCTGACGCTTCTGCAGAAGGGACTTCGCCAGCAGAAGAACAGCCGCCTCTCCAGGACAGCGCCGACACTTATCAGATGGAATATGCCAGAAGAGTTCTGACGGAAAATCTCGAAATTCTGAAGGCAAACCAGCTTATGACAAGGCAGAATATCCTGTCACTGGCCGATATTTTAAAACGAGCGCTTCTCACCAGGGAAGAAAAAGAAATTTTTCCCGACGAATACGGAAAAATCCGGGTTGACAGGCTCTGCAATATTGGCAGAACCGATAACCGCAAAATGTTTGACAGAGAATTTATTCAGGAATTCACTGATTTTGCAGTGGAAATTCTGATCGATTCAAGCGGCTCACAGCAGATCCGCCAGAGCATGGTCGCTTTGCAGGGCTATATCATCAGTGAAGCCCTGAGCCTGGCGGAAATACCGCACCGTGTCATGGGATTCTGCACGTTCGGTGATTATACGGTAATGCGGCGGTACCGGGATTATGATGAACCGATTGAAGCCGATAAACGTATTCTGGAATTCTACGGTTCCGCCAATAACCGGGACGGACTTGCGATCCGCGCCGCCGCCCACAGCCTGTCGGCCCGCAGGGAAGAGAATAAAATCCTGATTGTTTTAAGTGACGGAACGCCGAACGACATCATTGTCAGCAAATCAAAGAGCCGTCTGCGCGTCCAGTATTGCAATGACTATGCGGTCAAGGACACGGCCAGGGAAGTGTACAGCCTCCGAAGCAAGGGAATTGCCGTCATGGGCATCTTTGCCGGAGAGGAAGAAGCCCTCCCTGCCGAAAAACAGATTTTTGGAAACGAGTTCGCCTATATACGCAAAATCAGTGACTTCTCAAATGTGGTGGGCAGGTATTTAAAGGAACAACTGATGGTCTGATTGATGGCGGTGACCTGTGCGCAGAGCGTGCAGGTTACCGCTTCTGCGGAGTATCTGAGCAGGTTATCCCAGCCCTTCGGCTTCAAGAATTTTCTCAAACCTCTTCTCCGACAAAATTTCATTCGTTATAAACCGACCATTATAGAACAGGCTGTATGTGGTAAACGGAGCCGGAGCATTCCTGGCCTCCCCGGATGTCTTAAATAAGACTGCCTTAAATGGGATATTCTTCTCCTCTGCCGCCGCTTCAATAAGAGGAACGTATTTTGCCGTAAACGGACATTGTCTCGTATAATAGAGGACAAACCCATTCTCTTCAGTACGTGGCCCTTACCTGCTCTTAAACTGGGTTTTGGCACATCCGCCTCAAAGGGCAGATAGAAAAGTTCAAAATACGGTTCGGCGCTGTCCGCCCGGATAAAACCTTTATATCCCAGGAATTTTGGATCCGACAGGTAGGGCATCTTCTTTTTGGAGGTCAGAACCACCAGTCCCAGCCTGCCCTTTTCCCTGCTGTCCCGGATGCATTCCTCGAGCAGCAAATTCGAATATCCCTGGCCTTTAAACTGCCCGGATACCCACAGACAGTTGATATACATATATCCGTCCGCCTCGACAGGCGCCCAGGCTTTCTCCGCCGGCATGTACTCGATAAAACATTTGCCGCGGACATTTCCCTTCAGAAATACGAGTCCATCCTCAAACTGTTCGTTCAGCCAGTTTTTTTTAGATAACACCTGACAATCCTTATTGTTTGAAATGGCGCAGCAGATATGCTCCTGTTCCAGGTTATCCGTTGTAACCGATATTAATTCCATTCTTTTCTCCTTTTAACCGCCCGGTCTGTGCTGCCCTGCTGCTCTTTCTGACCGGATGGCGCAGTACGGTCTTCAGCTTATCCGGAGCCGTTTTTCTCGGATCCCCGAGGTAAATTTCATGATGCCGCCTCGTTTTATTTATCTCCGTCTCATAACCATTTGCTTTAATAAAGCGCTCCAGCTTTTCTATTGTTTCCGGCTCATCGTCATAGGGGCCGATATGCATCACCTGGGCGCACATCCCCTCCTTGTACCGGAGCAGACGTACGTTGGAGGTATCTGTCTCCGGCTTTTTCGCAAGACATACCTCTTTCGCCCATTCCAGCACTTCCTCCGTGACAAAGTCAGGCTGCCTGATCAGGGAGGTCCAGCAGAATTTACTCTTATCCGTTATCATTTTCCCGTCAAAGCCTCCCTCTTCGGTGTGCCAGAGCCCTTCCAGCGGAGGCACCACATAATCAAAATATCCGGGCGGACACGAATCGCTTTTTTTGCTCATCTTTATCGTATAGGAAAGTGCATAAAGCGCTCCCACCGCATTTTTATAATCGGCGGATGTATTGGGGTCTCCTTTTCCATCTACAGCCAAAAAAACCATTTCCGGTACATCTGCAAATTCAGGATTTCTGCCGGGCTGGTACAGTGCCTTATCACGTTTTTTGAAGTCCACCTTTTCCATACCCGCTTTTCCCTTCTTCTCCTGTTTTTGAACTGATTGCTTTTCCTCTGCCCTTGACGCCTTATCTGCCTTTTCCCTGCTCTTTTCCCCTTTTTTCTTACCGGGCTTAGACACCGGAAGCTCTCTGAATGTCTCCGCCGTCAGCTCTGCAAGAAGTTCTCTGTCGTCGATATCCTCGACCAGCAGATATAGTTTTGAGCCTTGATAGGGAGGCACTTCCTCATAATCTGGACACAGCCTTCTGCCTGCTTCCGTTATTTTAATAAAAAGCTGGTTTTCGCAGATCAGACCAACAATTTTACCATTACAGTAAATTCCGTATTCGCCAAACATCTTTTTGTAAGTAATCTCCCCGGCCGCACCCATCTGCTCCGCCGCATACCGGACAAATTCAAGACTAGAAGCCATATTTTCACCTCCCTATGTGAATCAGCTTATTCGTTACAATTCAGCTTTCGGCAAAAAAACGCCGTTAAATTTGGTAAACAGTTCACTTCTTATTACTTCAACCCCACGTAAATATGAATCTCAGCCTCATCCATGCTGCCGTCCTGATACTCCTCAAAATCGCATTCAAAGCTTCTTACTAAATCCGTGTTCCATATTTCCTTCCAGCACTCCGCCACTGCCTCGTGCAGATCACCCTTCGCCACAAATTTTGCGTATTTCCCGGCCGGAATCGTTACAATAACCGTACCCTCTGGAATCGTCTCCTTACCATCCGTCTCACAGGCGGTCACAATCGTATAATCCGATTTTTCATTCCCGGCATATTCGGTATAAATGCCCAATACCTTTTCATTCACTTTTCCGGATATCGCCTCATAATATCCCTGCGAGTAAAAATTCCCCCACAGTCCTCCGATTACCGCACCCATATCAGGCGACGTATTATTGGTTCTGGCCTTAATTCCCACTGCTTTCATTTCCTCTAATTGAACGATTTCGTAATTCATTTCATATTCTCCTGTTTTCAGTTGTTTTTCACGGCTAAACACCGTTTCGCGCCGTTAAACTGGGGATTTTACTCAAAAGCTGAGTGAAAACACTTCGCGGAAGAGCAGCTGTGAATTGTAACTGCATCATACCACACGTAACATGACAACTATATGTCATGATACCAGGGTCAAATGCTGGGAAATCTGATGCAAGCTTACTTGCATGAAGATTTTTAACCTTGGGACCCGCCAAAAACATGAGTAAGAAACCATTTTTCGCAGAAAATGAGCGGATTGCGAATGTTTTGAGGATTGTGTGAGCACGCAGTGCGGAGCAATCCGGTATCAAAGGGGGGCCAAAGACCTTTTGACCCCAACATCAGATCATCATTAGTAACAGTTCAGCCGCTCTCTCAGCTTCCGCCTTATTCCCCGTATATATCCTTTAGTCTTGCCATCAACTCATATAATTCCCTGCGCAGTTCCTGCGGCTTTGTAAGCTCTACCCTGTCGCCGAAGCTGAGCAGCCAGCCGAACAGGTTGTCCCGATCGGTAAAACCAAAAGAGAACTTAAGCCTTCCGTCCTCCTGTTCCGTAAAACTGCCCGGACCGTACTCTTCCACCAGCCTCCATTTCATCTCCGGTTCGAACAGAGCCTCCACCTCTATCTCCGTGGAAAGATCCGTTCAGCAGCCAGCTGGGGAGCCGGCATCTGCCTTGGTTCATATGTTTCCTCTAGGCCGGCGGTCTCCGTCATCCTGTTCAGCTTAAACATCCGGTAATCCTGTTTCTCACAGCAATAACCCCACAAATACCAGGATGTCCATTTAAATATAAGAAGATACGGTTCGACAATTCGTCTGCTCTCACCGCCCGGAGCATAGTAGGTGAACGCCACCTTCCGCCGGTTCTCAATCGCCGTTTGAAACAGACTGATTTTGGGCGCCAGGGAAGATTTATACCATGAAGCCAGATCAATCATAATGTGGTTGTTGGACGCCAGCACGGAATTATTGCCAGAAGCCAGCTTCTCCATGAGCTGCTGGTACCGTTTTGTCCCCGAAACACTGTCCAGACTTTTAAGGCCGGCCAGAATTGCCTGCATGTCGGAAGAGGTGAGCAGGGTTTTATCCATCCTGTAGCCGTCCATGATGGATATCCCTCCATTCTGTCCCTGCGAAGTTACGACAGGGATTCCGGCTTTGCAGATATCCTCGATATCCCGGTTAATCGTCCTGCGGGATACTTCGAATTTTTCGGCCAGATACGGCGCCGTCACCTTTTCCTGCTGAAGAAGGATGGAAAGGATGCCTATAAGGCGGTCTATTTTCATGTGTTTTTCTCCTCCTCAGCCGCATCTATCGGCCTTCCGATTTTCATTTCCTGTCTCCACTGCGGAGCAGTACCGTCGTCACCCCAATATTCATCCAGCGCTGTAATTTTCCCGTCTCTTATCTGTATAAATGAGGTTACATGGAAAGACAGCTTCCAATCAGCCGACCACACGCGGGCTGCCGTAATCAGCAGATTTCCCGCCTGCTCGGCCCTCTCTATTTCTCCGTCCCACGAGCCTGGGTATTCGCAGTTTGCTCTTATGAATTCTTCCACATTGAAAAGTTCATTCGTATTATGCCATTTAATCCATGCGTTATCATGAAAATACGCTCTCATGGCCTTTGCATCCTGACGCAGAGTGTCCCTCCAGTATCCCTCTATATTTATTTGATTTGTTTGCTCCATCTGATGTTCTCTCCTGACTTCTTTATATTATCCCGGCCAAATCAAGGCTGTTTCTATTTTACCACGTACGAACGGACATTTCTATACAATCGAATGGATAGCCATAATTCGCCAACGGCCCTGTTGTAACAGTTCAGACAGCATGACCGTGTTACGGTTCATGGCCCTGCCACAACGATAACCTGCACGCTCCGCGCACAGATCGCCGTCTTCAACAAAAGGGAGCAAAAGCTCTATGCTTTCGCCCTCAGATTTTCCGCTTTATATCATAATTTCACATTCACTTCATCTTCGTTCCAGCTATTTCCATTCCAATTTTCATAGCTGGAACATTCTTGCTGCGACTGCGGAATACAATTTCTTTGCCCTTATACAAGCAAAATCCTCCTTATCAATGACAGGACAGCTCCCGCGCCGCTGCAAAACAGCAGAGTCCCGCGATGGGCATTGACTGCTGTCAGCGCGGCCCTTCCGCCGGCCGCTATCCCCTGCCATTCCACGACGACGCCGTCTACGGAAGGAATTACCGTCAGCGCAGGCCCGGCGGCAAAAACCATAGCCGCACACAGCAGAAAAGGAATCAGGCCTCTTCCCGTGTCATACTTCTTAAGACGGAACCCTCCTCCCGCTCCTTTTCTGGACAGGATCCACAAACACCAGATCACGCCCATAAACAGAGAGATTCCGGCAAAACCCACATACAGCGCAAGACCGTAATTACGATCCGTCACCAATGTCTCTATATTTCCCAGACCTTCCCCGTGTGCAAGGAAGGAGCGCAGCATGACGGCAACCATACAGCCCATAAGCAGACATGACACTATCTGCATCACACGGACTGCTATCACCACCGCTCCGGCCGCTCCTTTTACCGCTATCTCTCCCAGATTCGGCCCTGAATCGGAACTGCCGCTTTCATCATCCTCTCTTCTGCGCCGTTCCCTGAGTCGTTCCTGCACCGTCAGACGCTCCACTTCACTCTCTAGATCCCGCATCCGGCTGTCGCGAAGTTTCTTCTCTTTCTGCTCAAGACGGACTTCTTTTTTGTTCGGTCCGCTCCCTGCAGCAGCTTTTGAAGAAGCTTTTTTACCCGAATCCTTCGGGGCAGCTTTTTGGGGCTTATCTTTTTTTCTAAGATTTTCCCGTTTTTCTTCCCGGGTTTCCATTCTTTCCGGTTCCCGGGCATAAGCAGTCCCGACCGGTGTACGCCGCTCCGCTCTGGCCTCCTGTCCCGTCTCTATATAGGATTCCCCCCGAATAAACGGTTCCAGGCCGTCCGCGTCTGTCCGCCCTGTATCGTCCCGCACTGTATCCGTCTCCGCCGGTTCTTCATGCTCCGGCGCCCAGGCCCTCACTCTCCGTCCATCCTGATTCTGTCTGTATGTAGGATTCCGGTCAGCCGGAGAATAGTTCTGTTTCAGAAGGGCTCCGCAATTGCTGCAAAAATTCCCGGTCGTCTCGTGTCCGCATTTTGGACAAATCATCGTATCATCCCTTTCGTATCTCAGCTATGATTATTGCCTGTAAAATCCTTTCGTTCCGGCTAATCATAACATATTGATGCGAAAAATAACAGCGTCATTTATTTCCTTAAAAAAAGTGTAAGTTTCTTGTTACTGTTCACATGGTAACGTCCCGCGAGGTGTTTTCGTGTGCATCTCACACGAAAATACCGAGTTTCACGGCGCGAAACGGCGTCTTTTGCCGTTTCTGTGCATCGCGAAGCGTGTTACTGTTCGCAGCACGCCGCTTTCTGGCGGAGTGTGAACTGTAATGTTTCTTGTTACTGTTCGCACGGTAACGTCCCGCGATACGTTTTTTACCACACGCGGGCACCGTTCTCATCGACTATATACCCATCCGGCGTCAGGGTATTTGTTTGCATGTCTCCTTCCGGCCCCAGATAATACCACTTTCCTTCCCATTGGATCCAGCCTGTCACCATATAGCCGTCCGCACCGAAATAGTACCATTTATCTCCGCTGCATGCCCAGTCGTTCACCGGACGGGATCCGTCCGTATTCGTGAAACGCCAGCCCTTTTCATTCTGTATCCACTGCCCCGGCACACGCTCCGAATTGTTCAGAGGTTTCGCCTCCCCTCAGGCTGTTTTCCGTATCAGAAGGACTGATATAGACACTGTCCGACTCCGTAAATTTCCCTTCCTTTACCCCCTCTCCGCCTGCGGCGCGCACCTTGTAATAATACTCTCCGCCCTTACGCATGGCGGTGCCGAAATCAAAGGTGGTATCGGACGTCGTCTTTCTGCTGCCGACCGGGCGCTCATCGCGGTAGAGATAGATATCATAGCTTTCCGCTCCGATAGCCGGTGTCCAGGATGCTACCGTGCCATCGAGCCATGCGTCTTCGATCCCGCCGACCCGCCGGGACATTGGCCTGAGATTCAAAGTGATTGTCAACACCTGCGGCTCCTCACTGTATACAGCATAAACATTCGCCTCATCGCCCTTAATCCTTATACTCATCCAAGCGCAGCGGCCCCGGCATCGGACTTGCCAGCGTCCGGAATCTTGTGAATGAAAAGGGAGGGCAGTTCTATCTGGCTCCCGGAGATCCTGAATTTGAAGTTTCTATTGTTTTATGGAGACAGACAATTGCTTAGACAGCATGTGTATTTTGCTTTCAGTGCGGCCGGATCGTAACAGTTCAGACAGCATGAACTGTTACGCCGGACGACTCCCGGCCGCAGCTAAATCTCATATAATTCCGGCCGCCGATCCTTATAGGCCGGCAGCTTCGCCCGGACCTTCTCTATACGCTCCGTGTCAATCTCAGCACAAATCAATGTCTCAACTTCACCGGCGCCGGCCACGACAACCCCCATCGGATCAACAACAACGCTCTCACCCATGCCGTTTTCTCCAACCTGATCACAGGCTGCCATGTAAACGGTATTTTCGATTGCACGGGCGGAAATCAGGGTACGGAACTGGGAGCTTTTGAGCGGACCGGGCACCCAGGCAGTCGGCATAATGATGATATCTGCGCCCTTGGAGCGCTGGTACCTGGCCACCTCCGGGAAACGGACCTCATAGCATACAAAGAGGCCAATTTTACCAAACGGCGTATCAATCGGTTCGAAGAACTTGTCGCCCGGTTTGTTATCATCGGATTCCTTATAGCCGAACGCGTCGTAGAGATGTGTTTTTCGGTAGGTGGATACAATCTCCCCTTTATCGTCTATCACCACGGTGCAGTTATAATTGCGGTCATCCTCCGGATCTTCAACCTTCTCATTCATACCGAAAATAATCCAGATGCCGTTATCCGCGGCAAGCTTTCTCATGCCTGTTACAAATGGACCATCCAGCGTCTGCGCAGTTCCCAGGCAGACTGCCCGGTCGGTACCGGTCGGAAAATGGCTCATAAAGCACTCCGGAAAAATCATCATATCAGGCTGATAACGCTCCACCGCTTCAGCCACCGCTTTTTCTGCGTTAGCCAGGTTTTCCTCCGGCCATCCCTTCTGGTCAAGCTGGGCCAAAACAAATTTACTTTTCATAATTCTTACCTCTCTTATCGGATAGATTGTTACAGTTCAGCCTCCGGCCAAACTGCTACAAATAATGCATCGAAACGGCAAAAAACGCCGTTGATTGTGGTGCAAAGTTTACTTTTCACCGCTTCGCGCCGCCAGACTCAGCTAATCTGCCCGAGGAGCCTCGGGAGGAACAGCGTAATCTGTGGAATATAAGTTACAAGCAGGAGTGTAATAATACTGGCAACAATATACGGAATAACCGGCTTTACAATCTCCTTAACCTGGATGCCCGACACTCCGCAGGCAACATAGAGGTTACAGCCAACCGGCGGAGTAACCATTCCGATTGCAACATTCATAACAAGGACGACGCCGAGTACGATTGGATTGTAGCCAAGCGTCAGCGCAACCGGCAGGAAGATCGGCACAAAGATGTACATGATGGAGTTGCCGTCAATGAAGCACCCCGCAATCAGAATAACGATATTTACAACTATCAGGAAGATAACGGTATGGCCGCCTGAAATCCGGACCACAAAGTCTGTCAGTGCTCCCGAGATACCGGAAACCGACAGTACCCAGCTCATAAGCGCCGCATTTCCCACCGTCCACATGACCGCCCCGGTCTGCTTGCCGGAATCCACAACGATTGCCAGCAATTCTTTCATCCTCAGTGTCCTGTAAATGAACATGCCGACGAAGAGCCCGTAAACAGCGGCAACAGCGGCAGCCTCGGTAGGCGTGAAGATCCCTCCGTAAATTCCGCCCAGGATAATAACCGGCATCATAAGGCCCCAGAACGCATCCTTAAACGCCGCCCACCGGTTTGCCGCGCTGGCTTTCGGAGCGCGCAGCAATCTGCTCTTTCTCGTAACCCACATAGACGCTGCAAACAGAGAAAAGCCCATGAGGAGACCGGGTACAATACCGGCCATGAACAAAGTTCCCACCGATACATTGGCAATGGAACTGTAGACAACGAAGGAAATAGAGGGCGGAATGATGATTCCAATCCCTCCGGCAGTGGCCATCAAGGCAGACGCGTCACCTTTGGAATATCCCACGGCCGTCATCGCCGGAATGATAATTCCTCCGAGAGCCGCTACCGTGGCGGGCCGGAACCGGAAATCGCGGCAAAAAGCATGCCACCAGTACACATACCAGAGCCAGTCCTCCGTTAACATGTCCCACAAAGGACTGGGCAAATGCAATTAGCTTGGTAGAAATTCCGGCTTTCTCCATAATGTTTCCGGCTAAAATGAAAAATGGTATCGCCAGGAGCAGGAATTTGCTGATGGAAGCATAATAGTTAAACGGAACCATCGAAAGCCCCATCCCGGAAGTGAGCAGCGCCGAAACACTGGAAAGGCACATGGCCGTCCCAATCGGCGCGCCGATAATTACACAGAGGGAGAATACCAAAAGCATGGTTACAGCAGTCATTTCTCATCCTCCTCTGACTTTTTTTGCAATTGAACGATAAACTGAATGCTGCGGTACAGGATAAACGCCAGGCCAATGGGCACGAACGAACCGTATACCCAGTTTGGAATCTTTAAGGCAATCGACAGGCTGCCGATTTTCATCTGGCTCTTCACCATAATAATTCCTGTATACAATAATACGGAAGCCGCAGCACAAGTAAGAAGTGTATCAATTATTAAAAATACTCTCTTCATTTTCGGCTTCATCATCCCGGTTATCAAATCCAGCGTATAGTGGCCGTTCTCCTTGCTGGCCAGCGCGCCTCCCATTGTGGAAAGGAGGACGAACATCGCGCAGACCAGCTCCTCGGTAAAGGAAAAGGAAAAGTGGAGTACATATCTGGAAATAACACCAAGGAACACTAATATAAGCATGGTAAGCATTACAAATGCCACGATTACCGCTTCAAAGCTGATTGTACTTTTTTTCATAGAGTCCCCTTCATTCATTTTTTATTCTACGCCCCAGGCCGCGCATGCTTCCGGGCCGACGATCTTTGTATTCTTCGATAGTAGGCGCTGCTCCTTCCTTGAATGCCAGCAGCTCTTCCGCTGTCGGAACGTAAACCTTAACACCGTAGTCGATCATTTCCTTTTTGACTTCCGCTTCCGTCTTGCTCATGTAATCGCGGCCCCATTTTGCGCTTCTTCTGCGCATTCCTGGAGAAGCGCCTGGATATCCGGGCTTAATTTGTCCCACGCCGCCTGATTTGCCAGGAAATCATAAAGCGAAAGCGTTGCATTCACTTCGGTGATATACGGCTGCACCTCGTGCAGGGAACCGGAATACAGAGTCTGATAGCCGTTCATATTACCGTCCACCGCTCCGGTCTGCAATGCGGAGTACAGCTCGGACCAGCTAAGCTGTGTCGGATCTGCGCCGAGGGAACGCATCAGAGACATCTGGAGATCGCCGTAAGTACGCATTTTCAAGTTTACCATGTCGGCCGGCGTGTGAAGCTCGCGCTTGTTGTTTGCAAACTGCATAATGCCGTTCGGGAAGGTACTCAAATAGACAACGCCGTACTTTGAAAACAGCTCCTTACTGAACTCACCTCCGGTGGAATCGGCTTTTTCCCATGCCTGATCATAGTTTGCAAATGTAAAAGGAATGGAAGTAACCTGGAAAGTCTGATCCACATCGGAGAAGGAATTCTCACTGATAATAGCAAGCTCAAAGGCGCCTCCGGCGATCATCATCTCGACGTGGCGTACCATATCACCGCCGCTCAGCTGACAATTCGGAAACCGGTCAATCTGTACCTGGCCGCCGCTTTTTTCTTCAACCAGACGCTCAAATTCGATTGCCGTAAGGCCGTCCATCCCGGTATCACCGGTCGCGTAGCTGAGCTTCAGGGAAACTTTATCATAATTTTTCCCGTCTGCGGCAGCCGCGTTTTCACCGGTTCCCTCCGCCTGCAAAGCTTTTGTCTCCGGCGCCGGGGAACTGCTTCCACATGCGCAGAGACATCCAAGCATAGCTGCCGTTAATGCTATAGAAAGTATTTTTTTCATACCTGTTTCTCCTTTTCCTTTTTGTAAATATTTATTTCTCAAGGTAATTTCTTACACAGTCTTCCATCTCAGCCAGCATCAGCTCCACAGCCCTTTTTCCCTTCTCGGCCGTGGCGGACTGCGCATTGCCGAGAGTTCCGCTGTCGGTCATGCTGCTGTACGGAACGCTTTTCATAATTGCGGGCCATCTGTCGTCGAACATCATCGGTGTATTCGGCGCTTTGGACATATCAACCAGCTCCGGAAATAAATACATCAGAACAGAAGTCTGGGCTTCGCTTGCATGGGCGTGCGGCGCCGGTGTCTCCACATGCCGGTATTATCGGATACGGCCGGTAGATACTGCCATACGCCGACCTGTGCGTATTTAATACCGTTCTTAATTCTTGCATCCTCTAAAACCTCGTTCAGCGGCTGTGTGTTGTGAAGGTGGTTGTTGACAATAAAGAAGTTCTTAAAGCCAAGACGCACAAACTCCGCAATGATTTCGCTGTATACAGCCTTCAGGGTCTCCCCGGAAATCGCAATCGTACCCGGAAAGGACGTGAGGCTCTTGGACTGTCCCACCTCAAGGCATGGGCCGACGATACCGTCTATACGCTCTGCCAGCATTTCGGACATCTTCTTCGCAACCAGTATGTCGGCTCCCAGCGGGTTATGCGGGCCGTATACCTCACAGGCCCCCGACGGAAGGATAATTGTTTTTGCTGTTTTGCTTCTCTGTGCGAACTCACTCCATGACATGTCTCTCAATTTGTACTGCATAATACTTCTCCTTTCAGAAATAAAAATTTTAGATGACTTTCAGCACTTTATGCTTTGCTTTTTTATAAAGCAAACTGCATGCCAATTCTGAATCTGACAGATTTTTTATCGATTATGCATAGTTTTTTGTCGGAAAAATCAGAAATATGGAATTAACATTGTGTATTTTGCACATGGCTGTACCTTTTACCGTCAATGAGCCGCTGCTATTAGTCTCATTTTTAAGACTATCTGCCGGATAAATTCTCATTTTTGAGACTATGGAAGGCTAAAACGTGTGAACGAGGGATGGACCGTTTTATTTGACAGGAGAAATTTCCTGTTAAATGATAACCTGCCCGCTCTGTGTACAGGTCACCGCCACAAAAAAACAGTCTGAGCATCTGTATTTCAGATGTTCAGACCATTCCTCTATTTCCGTTATTCATGCTGTGCCGCGCTTCCTATTTTCCGGTAATAAGATGCGACGCTGATCTCAAGATACTTACAAATCTCCCGTACCTGCTCCTTCGTGGGATGCCCTCCATAGCGGGCCGCCATAGTTCTGAGAATCTCCTGCTCCTTCATCCGAAGGCTGGTCTTTAACGGCAGACAGGATGTTTCTCCGCCGGTCCGGTGGCACTTTTCCAGTCTCATTATTGAGACTGAGTATTTTTTGAGGCGCGGCCTCCAGCGACAGGACAGGACTTTTTTCAAAGGTCATCATATATTCGATGCTGTTCTCAAGCTCCCTCACATTGCCGGGCCAACGGTACTTCATCATCAGTTCCATGACCGGCGCGGAGGCCGTTCTTATCTCCTTTTCGAGAATCTTATTATACTTTGCGATAAAATGCTGAATCAAAAAGGGAATATCGTCGGGGCGTTCCCTCAGCGGCGGAAGATGGAGCGGAACGACATTCAGCCGGTAATATAAATCTTCCCGGAATTCCTTCCGCTCTATCATCTCTTCCAGGTTCCGGTTCGTCGCGCGATAATTCTCCATCGACATTGATAAGCGAACTTGAACTGCTCCCAATGCTGTCCACTTTTCTCTCACTCAGTACACGGAGCAGTTTAGCCTGGAGATACAGAGGCATATCGCCGATCTCATCCAGAAAAAAGGTTCCATGGTTGGCAAGCTGGATTTTTCCAATTCTTCCTCCTTTTCTTGCTCCGGTAAACGCTCCCTCCTCATAGCCGAACAGCTCGCTTTCCATCAGGGACTCAGGAATTGCCGCACAGTTCATCGCAACAAACGGGTGCGCCTTCCTGGGACTCTCCGAGTGAATCAGGCGCGCAAACATCTCCTTTCCTGTTCCGCTTTCCCCTGTTATCAGCACATTGGATGCATGCTGTGCCGCTATCTTAGCCTGATTCACCAGCGTCCGCATTTTCTTGCCTGAAAATACGAGTTTCTGCGCGACCCCAAGCCCCTCCTGTTCATTCTGCGTGATGCTGTTTTGTATCTGGGAGAATGGGTTGATAATGCAGAGGACGCTTCCCTCGCTGTCCCTGATAAACCGCGTCTTTACCTGGAGCAGATACTGGAAGCCGTCAATATTTTTATGTATTTCCCGTATCAGGATTGGCTGTTCCTCTGTTGTCTGGGCCGCCACCGTAACAACCTCCGCCAGCAGTGCGTCCTTTAAATCAGGGTCACTGAAATGGAGGTATTTCTGGGCGTACATATTGCTTTGGCATATCCCTGCCGTCGGTGAATACAAAAGAATCCCGTCCTCCATTGCCTGTATGACGGAATTTAACTGGTTATTCATAATCTGCGTCTGCTCAATCAGTATCTCCTGTTCCAGCTTGCTTGAGATCAAATCGGAAATCCGCTCTAAGTAAACCATTAACTGCTGCTGTTTTTCCACGATAATCTTGTGCTGCTCCTCGTCAAAGGAAGCAATGACAATTACTCCCTCCAGCTCTCCCCGCATTTTAATCGGATAGGCCAGTACGGAATAAAAACGGCTGTCCACACTTTTTCTCATATTGGGAAAAGCAAACACAAATTCCTTCGTGTCAATCGCGACCACCGGCTTGCCCGTCTCAATTACCTTCATGGTATAGCTGTTCTGCCATTGCGGGATCAGGCGGCCGTTTTCATAGCAGACTATATCCGAATTATACCATTCCCTGTGGCCGCCACTCGCTCCAGCGGCCCGAGCGCAGGATGGTCAGTTCCAGGTCCAGAACTGCTGAAAAAGATGCCAGCAGCGTGTTCAAATAATCTTTAATGTCGCTAAGCTTCATCGGTATCTCCATCTCCGTTTCTTCTGTTAAATGATTAAATGGATTATATCACATCTGCGGTAAATGTTACAGATACCATGAACGCTGCCCGCATTACGTTCTCACCATAGGTTACTGTTCACACCATGCCAAAAAGCGGCATGATGTAAACAATAACACGCTTCGCGATGCACAGAAACTGCATAAAACGCAGTTTCGCGCCGTGTAACTCGGGTTTTTCGCGCAGAAAACGCACGAAAACACCTCGCGGGACATAACCGTCTGAACAGTAACCACCATAGCGCCGAATATGATTGAAATGTCTTAAAATTATAGTTATAATAATCACATCATACACTTAAAGGAGAATGATATGGATTATAGGACTTATTTAAAGCATTATCCCGATAAAGACGGCCGATTCGGACCTTACGGCGGAGCTTACCTGACCGAGGAACTGCTTCCGGCTTTTGAAGAAATCGCAGATGCCTACCAGACTATCTGCCATTCTTCCCAGTTCATCAATGAACTGCGCAGAGTACGCAAGGAATTTCAGGGCCGGCCCACGCCCGTTTACCACTGTGAACGTCTGTCGAAAAAGATTGGAAACTGCCAGATTTACCTGAAGCGCGAAGATTTAAACCACACCGGCGCGCATAAATTAAACCACTGTATGGGCGAAGGCCTTCTTGCCAAATTTATGGGCAAGAAACGTCTGATCGCAGAAACCGGCGCCGGACAGCACGGTGTTGCCCTTGCGACGGCCGCCGCTTTCTTCGGTCTGGACTGTGAGATTCACATGGGCGAGGTGGATATTGCAAAGCAGGCCCCCAACGTAACCAGAATGAAAATTCTTGGGGCGAAGGTCGTTCCCGTTACCCATGGTCTTAAAACCTTAAAGGAGGCCGTGGATTCCGCGTTTGAATCCTATGCTAAAAACTACAAGGATTCCATCTACTGTATCGGTTCCGCTTTAGGCCCCCATCCATTTCCTCTGATGGTACGTGATTTCCAGGCCGTCGTGGGATATGAGGCAAGGGACCAGTTCCTGGAGATGACAGGCATGTTCCCGGATGAGGTGTGCGCCTGCGTGGGCGGAGGCAGCAACTCCATCGGCATGTTCATTCCCTTCCTGGATGATCCCGTGGACATCACAGGAATCGAGCCATTGGGAAGAGGCGAGACTCTGGGCGACCATGCCGCTTCCATGAAATTCGGTGAAAAAGGCATCATGCACGGCTTTGAGAGTATTATGCTGAAGGATGTAAACGGTGAACCGGCTCCGGTTTATTCCATTGCCAGCGGCCTGGATTACCCGTCTGTCGGACCGGAACATGCTTTCCTGCATGATCTTGGCCGTGTTAAATATGAGACGGTGGGGATGAGGAGGCCATGGAGGCCTCTTCAAGCTGTCCAGGTATGAGGGAATCATTCCGGCCATCGAAAGCTCCCACGCAGTCGCTTACGCGATGCGCAGGGCAAAAGAGAAAAAACTTGGCTCCATCCTGGTATGCTTAAGCGGCAGGGGTGATAAGGATATCGATTATGTGGTTGAGCATTACGGATACGGAGAACAGTTTTTAGATTAAGGACACAAAAAGGAACCATACACCAATGATTCGTTGGTGCATGGTTCCTTTAGCAATTTCAGCAAAATAAAATAATGCAAAATAATTCTTCAAATTTTTTGACCTTCAATTCTTTCCATATATAAAGATTATAGACGCAGGCCATCCGTTCTCCTACGGCATAAACATCATAAGCGCAGGCTTTCCCCCAATTTTCCCCTTTATCAGTGCAGACAAAACAGGAAGAAAATATCCTTAACAAAATATCATTGTTATAATCGGAAATTTTCTTTGTTGGATTTTGTTCTACAGAATATGATACGATACAATTACACAAAAAAAAGAGAGAAAATCCGTGTAAAGTAAACATTTTTCACAAAACCAGCTAGAGAGAGGCGGGGATGAAATTGGACGACGTAATTTTAAAAAATGGTTTTGTCATGGACCCGGCCAATCAGGTTCGGGAACGGACGGACGTCGTTATCCACAAAGGAAAAATCAAGAAGATCGGCAGGGAGGAAACAGGGTCGGCAAAGCAGGTTATCAATGCCGGGTTGTATCATTACCCCGGGCTGGATTGACCATCACACCCACCTGTATCCGCTTATCCCAAACGGAATTCCGGCTGAATCCGTATGTTTTTCTTCCGGCGTCACCACAGCGGTGGACGCAGGAAGCACCGGATGCGGTACCTATGAGAAAAACCGCCCTGTGATAAAGCTGGCGCCTGGGAACAAAGGCCTACTTAAATGTCAGCTCCGCCGGCTTGTCCACGCTGCCAAATCTGGAAAACGTGGATCCGAAGGACTTTGACGCCCCAAAAATCAAGCGGTTGTTTTCAGAATACGGAGACGAGCTGCTGGGCCTGAAGCTTCGGACCAGCAAGTCCATAGTGGGAGCTTAGGGTATGAGCCGCGCCGGACCGTTGATTTGGCCGACAGCCTGGGGTTCCGGTGATGGTTCACTGTACGGATCCGCCGGAACGATAGATGAGCTTTGTCCATCCTGCGGCCGGGAGATATTCTCACCCATATGTATCAAAACATTGGCGACACAATCTTGCCGGCGGCTTAGTTAAGGAAGCGGCATGGCAGGCCAGGGAACGGGGCATCCTGTTTGAAGCGGCCGACGCGCGGGCGCATTTCTCTTTTGATGTGGGCGAGGAAGCCGTGAAGGAGGGATTTCTTCCTGACCTGATCGGGCCCGATCTGACCGCGTTCAGCATGTACCAGCGGCCTACCTCGTTTAATCTGGCCATGCAGGTTTCGAAGTATACATACATGGGCGTGGATATATATGAGGTCATCAGGCGCTGTACGGAGCTTCCGGCAAAAATTATGGAATGCAAGGGGAAATCGGGACGCTGGCCCCGGACGAAATGCTGATGTAACTGTGGTCAGACAGGAAACCCGGTACAATGAATTCGGAGACCGGCCGTATTACGACGAGAGCCGGAACATCCGAAAAGGAAACTTTATTTTTCATCCGGTACTAACACTCAAAATGGTGAAATTGTCTACCGGGATATGACATTCTAAAGAAGACATTGTCTGAAACAAGAAAGAGGAGGAGAAGTAATGAAAGCGAAAAAAGGTTTAGCAATTGCAATGGCGGCACTGTTATCTCTGACAGCCCTGGCCGGATGTTCCGGCGGAGCAAAGGAGGCTCCCGCTGATCAGCAGAAAGCGGCTGATACCGCGGCAGGAGACACGAAGGCGGAGCAGCCTGATAATGCGGCAGCCGACGCAGACACACCCTGGCCGGAGAAAGCAGTGACTGTGACACTTCCCTATAACGCAGGAGGAGACACTGATACCTATTGCCGTCTGATGTGTCAAAAGCTGGAGAAAAAATTCGGACAGCCCTTCGTAGTTGTTAATATGACCGGAGGCAGCGGAATTGTAGCCGCCAAAACAATCATGGCCGAGAAGCCGGACGGTTACAACATCCTGTTTAACCACACAGGCGCGTCTCTCGTCCAGGAAGCTACAAAAACAGCGGATTTCTCTTATACGGATGACTTTACAAACGTAGCTACGGTGGCACAGGACAACACCTACACGCTGGTGTGCAAGACAAGCTCCGGATGGAACAATCTTGAAGAAATGATAGCCTATGCTAAAGAACATCCAGGCGAAGTCAGGTACTCCCAAGTTTACGGAAGCGTTACCCACTATGTCTGTGCAATGATTGAACAGAGCATGGGAATTGAGCTGAACAAGCTGGACGTAGGAACCGGAACAGCAGAACGTTTAGCAGCGTTCATGGGGGATCAGGTGGATCTTCTGGCTGTCAATTACATGAATATCAAGGATTATGTTGAGAACGGCGACTTTATTGTGCTGGGTGTCTGCTCGGAAGAACGCTGCCCGGGTATGGAAGAATTCCCGACTCTGAAAGAACAGGGATACGATATCGTTTCTTCCAAGAACTATGAAATCAAACTTCCCAAGGGCGCGGATCCTGCAATTGTAAACAAACTCTCCGTGGCTATTAAGGAAGTAACCGAGGATCCTGACTTTAAAGAAACTCTGGAAAAATATTATGCCGTGCCATATTACCGCGACGCTGCTCAGATGAATGAGGAAGACAAGGCCGAGGTTGCAAGGCTGACCGAATTCTTTGCAGGGCAGTAAGGGGGGAAGAAAGGAGTACACACCAATGACTAATAAACAGAGGGATTACGCGTGTTCGGTGCTTTTCCTGATTTTCGGTATCTTTATGTTTATCCAGTCCTTGTCCATCCATTCGATGATGGACAAGGACGTGGGGTCAGGTTTTGTCCCCAAGATCGTGGCTATGGCTATAATCGTAATCTCTGCGATTAAGCTGCTCCTCACCTTCTTATCTAAAAAGTCAGAGGAGGCCAAAAAGTCGGACGAGGACATAATGGGCGGTTTACTGACTATCGTCCTATTGGCTATCTATGTTGTACTATTTAAGCCTTTGGGATTTATTCTCTCCACGTTCATCTATCTTTTTTTCCAGATTACTCTGTTGAGTACGGAAAAGAACCGCAACTTAATTCTGTTTGGCATCATCTCCGTAGTAGCGCCGGTAGTGATTTACGCACTGTTTGTGTATGTCATTAAAATGCCGCTGCCCACGGGACTGCTCAGCTTTTAGGAAGGAGGAAGAAAAATGGTATTAGAGGCCTTTACTCTCGTATTTCAACCGATGTGCCTGCTGCTCATACTGATAGGCGTAATCGTCGGTATCATATTCGGCTCAATCCCCGGCCTGTCGGCAACGATGGCGGTGGTTCTGTTTCTTCCGATGTCCTTCGGAATGACGCCGATGAACGGAATCTCACTTCTGGTTGGTTTATATCTGGGAGGAATTTCAGGCGGACTTATCTCTGCCATCCTGCTGAAAATCCCCGGCACCCCGTCTTCCATCTCCACCGTATTTGACGGCGGGCCAATGGCGGATAAGGGAGAAGCCGGAAAAGCGCTGGGAGTCGGCATTCTCTACTCTTTTATCGGCGGCATGATCAGCATCTTTGCTCTGATGTTCATATCCCCGTACCTTGCTGCCGTAACGCTTAAATTTACTCCCGTGGAGTATTTCTCCATCGCTATTTTTTCGCTGACTATTATTGCCAGCTTATCGGGAAATTCCTTAATAAACGGCCTTATCGCCGGTCTATTTGGAATCGCCCTCTCTATGGTAGGAATGGCTCCTATCGATGCGCTGACCCGTTTTACCTTTGGTCAGTACCAGCTTCTCTCCGGCTTTGATATTGTAGTAATATTGATAGGCGTGTTTGCAGTTACGGATATCATTAAGGCAGGCTTTGACCGGAAACACCTGGCCGACAAGATGAGCAAAACATCCTATGAGCTGAAGGGATTCGGCATCAGCCTGAAGGAGTTTAAGGAACAGTTTGTCAACATGATCCGTTCCGCTCTCATCGGAATCGGAATTGGAATCCTGCCCGGTATCGGCGGTTCCACATCAGGACTTTAGCCTACACGGCGGAAAAAAATTCTTCCAAGCACCCGGAGAAGTTCGGAACCGGTATTATTGATGGAATAATCGCTTCTGAAACCTCCAACAATGCTGTAATCGGCGGTTCCCTGATTCCGCTGCTCACCATGGGAATTCCCGGAAACACAGTGACGGCTATATTTTTGGGCGGACTGACCATCCATGGTATTTCTCCGGGACCCCTGATTTTCCAGAAGAGCGGGAAATTTGTATACGGTATCTTCCTGGCCCTGATCGTGGCAAACATATTTATGCTGATATTTGAGCGGGCCGGCCTGAGAATTTTGTTAAGCTCCTGGATATTCCCAAGCACCTGCTGCTGCCCATCATCATGGTTTGCTGCGTGGTCGGAGCGTATTCAAGCAACTCCCGTATCTACGACGTGTGGTGCGTCCTGGGATTCGACTTTGGGAATCCTGTTTAAGAAATTAAAAATCCCTACAACGCCTCTTATCATCGGCTTCATTCTGGGATCTATGGCGGAAGAAAATCTGCGGCGTGCGCTTCAGGCAAGCGCGGGCAACTGGTCCGTGTTTGTGACCAGGCCAATTTCACTGGCGTTCCTGCTGATAGCCGCATTCTCCGTACTGATGACGTTCAGGAAGCAGATGAAACAAAAGGCCTCCTGTTGAGGAAGAAGAATAACCGGCAAACGGCATCAGAGGATATCTATTTTATAAACAAGAGCAGGCATATCGTTCGACTGAGAATGGTATGCCTGTTTTTTTTATTTAATGTCTGCTATCCTAATCTGTCAACTTAACCGAAATAAAATAACTCTTCAAACTTTTTATCTAATGCAATACACAGGAGTAAGGCCAGTTTCGCAGTAGGATTAAACTGGCCTGTCTCAATATAGCTGATTGTCTGTCTCGATACGCCGACCATGGCCGCCAGCTCTCCCTGGGATATGCCTTGTTCGGCTCTGGCTGTTTTCAGCCGGTTTTTCAGTATTAATTCATGTTCCATCGTTAAACCCGTCAAAATAATCCCATCACATACTGTACCAGACAGAACAGAGAGCTGATTCCCCATGCCACGCCAAGGAAGAGATTACTTTTGTCCTTCAATTCTTTCCATACATAAAGATTGTAAACGCAGGCCATCAGTCCCCATACGGCGTAAACGTCATAATAGGACTCTCCCGCACGCAGCTTTACAATCGTGAGAAGTATGCACAGGGCAATTCCTGCCGTCAGTGAATTCTTACATCCCGTCCTTTGGACCTGCTGCTCCATCTCATCGGGTTTATTCCCCTTTTGATTTTGCACTTTGCGTAAAATTTCATCTTTATCCATATTGTTCACCCCTGAAATTCTGTCCGCGGAATTGTCAAGTTTTCTTTACATCTTTATTATACTGTTAAGAAGGGAAAGCTGTCAAGTTTTCTTTGCATTTAGTTTCACTTCTTGTATCCATTCTCCTCTTTCTTAACTTTTTCCACTCAACTCTCAGGCTGGAATCTTGCCCGCATTAAAAAATACACAGAGGCCATGAAATATAACCTGGAACATTTTTCTGAATTGATGGAGCAGGCAGATGTACTCGCGGAAAATAAGGATGAGCTTCTCAAAGAAAGTGATGATTTACAGTTCCGCCTTACATCAGATTTAACAAGATCCCCATCCTCTGAGGAGGTGCAGGAAATCGTCCGTGAGATTTACGATAAAAAATTCGGCAAAGGCGCTTCAGAGTTTACAGCATGCTGCTTTTTGGCATGGTGTGAACAGTAATGCCGCCTGATTTTACGCCGCGTATGGTACACCATACTTGATTGACTCTGTCCGTTTTCCATACTATAATACCAGGTAAGAAGCCCGCAGAGCAAAAGAAAAAGTTGCCCTTAGCCCGCAGAGCAAAGGTAACGGAAAGGGTGCATTGTATGGACTCATATAAGTTTGATTATTCCGGCGGGAAACAATTCATGCTGAATTTATGCAATTGTCCTCCCAACAATCAGGGCCAGTTTACCGCATATTCCAATATCATCATCCACTATCCGGGATACAAGAAAAATGGAGATTACCGTTTGGAAATTCAGGGAGGGACCGTTCCCTCTCACTCCGATATATGCAAAATTCTGCATAATTTGATTGTCAATAACCGGTACTCCTTCTCTGTCCTGGAACAGCTTTTAGAGGATATTTACGAGAACGGAACCCTCACCGATTATGAAGACCGTAACCTTAAATATTTACAAAATCTCATATTCTGGGTTACGCTTCAGGAAGAGATAAACTATCCGCGCACTAAACCATGGTTTGCCGGAAGAAATCTTGCTTTTTGCCGGTTTTATGAAGCGATTTACTGCACCAGGCCGGAATCCGCCTTCACTATCAGGGATGTACTGGGGCGGTGTAATAATCACGGAAAGGGACGGCCAGTTCTGTACCGGCTGGCGGATTGCTCGCGGATTTATTATTATTGATGGGTATTTATATGCCGTTTGTATTGAGTATAATTATCATTGGTAATATTAGTTAGCCGCATAATTAGTTATATAAAAAAATCGCTGAAGTCTCACAACCTCAGCGATTTTTCTATTGGGGGAGTTTATTTATAGTCCCTTTCTTATTTTGATAACAGATATTCTGAATCAGTCTGCTTTGCACCTTTCCAATTATTGTAAATCGGAACAGCCAGCGATACAATGGAGATAACGATTAAGGCAATACAAATTGGCCTGGTCACAATTGACATAACCGCTGCTCCCAGAGAACCTTCCATTATTATTGTGCGAACCATGCCACGTTCTGCAATAGGTCCTAAAATATATCCCAAAACCACTGAAGACAAATCAATTTTCATATATTTTAACGCATACCCAAGTACCCCGCAGCCCAGCATGATAAATACATCTGCATAAGAATTATTACAGGAAAAAGCGCCTAAAACCGTCAAAACCAATATGCCGCTGGCGAGAAAATTCTGTGGTATACGGTTAACCTTTGCAAATTGTTTCGCGCCAAGCACACCTACAATAACCATAACAAAGGCGGCCACCAGCAATCCAAAAATAAAAGGATATGTTACATTCGCCTTAACTGTAAATAAATCGTTTCCCGGAGTCAGGCCGTGCGCATCAAGGCTCCCATAAGGATCGCCGTGACGGCATTTCCGGAATCCCTAAAGTCATCATCGGTATCAAGGCGCCTCCTATTACGCCGTTATTAGCCGATTCAGGTCCTGAGATACCTTCCCGGTATCCAGTACTGAATTTTTCCGGATGCTTTGACAAATGTTTCGCCTGATCGTAACCCATAAAAGCGGCGATACTCCCTCCGGCGCCGGGTATAATCCCGATGATGACTCCGACAATACCGCACCATAAGTAGGTCAACGGATAACAGCATATGTCTCTTAGCCTGAATTTGTATTTATTAATTGAGGATAATGCATTATCCATGTTGACGGTTGCATCTTTATTTCCTATCATTCCCAAAAGCTGGGAAATCGAATACAATCCAATCAGAGTAGGCACCGTAGGAAAACCGGTATTAGTACCGCAATCCCCATTGTAGCCGACAGACCGGGCATCGCCCCAAAGCAAATACCAAGTATGGTCCCCCCCCAGGACAGCAATCAGATTAGCCGCAGAAAGAGCCGTCGTAAACCCCATAATTATATTCGATAACATATTGTTCTCCTCTCTTTATAAATTGAAACATATCAAAACAGTATGCCGCCGGGTAACGGAACTCTCAAAAAAACCTTAAATGCAAAGAAAATAACAACTGCCATGACTGCTGAGACAGCCAAATACTGATACTTTTTATTTTCTTTGGATTGCCAGTAAGAGAAAGCTGACACAAAGATAAATGTTGTATTATAAAAACCGGCCCCCAATGTTAGCTTTTGTATCTAACATTGGGGGGCCGGTTCATTCCATTAACTATATTTGTTTAGTTTATATGCAAATACACGCCCTTTTTTACTTCAATTACATCATTTATTCTGGCTTACTGGTTTTCTGTTGCCAATATGTTGCCAGAAACCTTGTTACATTTCAAATAAATCAGAATGGCTTCCTGTGTCAACTAAAGTCAAAGTTAGAATATCATGTTCAATTAAATAAATTAAAAGCCAATCTGGTTGGATATGACATTCCCTAAATCCTGTGTGCCTTCCTTTTAGTTCATGATCCCTGTGCTTATCATCCAATGAAAGTCCATGAATTAATTTGTCTACTACGGTATCCAGTAATTCTATATCTAATCCTCGTTTCTTCGCTCGTTTTAAGCCCTTTTTAAACTTACCAGTCAGTACTAATTGATAGGTCATAATTCCATATCCTTTAAAGCTTCAGAAAAACTATTATATTTCTTAGTGTCAGGATCTCGGCTGATTTTCTTAGCTTCTTCCATCGCCTCTATAACTTCTGGTTTATATTTGGGAAGTTCTACATTAAAAGGCAAACCACCTCTTAATACACATTGCCTTAAAAACATATTCGTAGCACTCGATATATCTATTCCTAATTGTCCAAATAACTCCATTGCTTGTTTTTTTAACTCTTCATCGATCCTAATTTGTGTTGGTACTGTTGCCATAATCATCACCTTCCTTTAGTATCATTGTATCGTTTTCGGTTTACATTGTCAATCGTTTGTATTATTTTGATAAATATAATGTTTATTATATTATTGGCAACAAAAAATGCTCCTATTATTGCGATTTGTATATAATACAAGAAATGGCAGATACTCAAAATAAATACCTGCCATTCAGAATAATATTATCAAAATAATTTTACTCAAACTCAATCGTAGCCGGCGGCTTCGGAGACATATCATAGCAAACCCGGTTCACATTCTCCACCTCGGCCAGAATCCGGTCTGTTATTACCTGGAGTACATCCCAGTCTACGCGCTCAATCGTCGCGCTCATGGCGTCGATTGTATTAATCGCGCGGATAATAACCATATATTCAAAGCTTCTCGCATTATGCTTCACTCCAACCGATTTAAAATCGGGCACAACGGTAAAATACTGCCATACCTTTTTATCAAGTCCGGCCTTCTCAAATTCCTCCCTGAGAATGGCATCCGATTCCCTGACTGCTTCCAGGCGGTCACGTGTAATTGCGCCCAGACAGCGAACGCCGAGTCCCGGTCCCGGGAAAGGCTGACGGTAAACCATGGAAGCCGGAAGTCCCAATTCCAATCCGCAGGCACGTACTTCGTCTTTAAATAACTGCTTCAGAGGCTCGACCAGCTCAAACTTCAGATCTTCTGGAAGTCCGCCCACATTGTGATGGGACTTCACCATCTTGGCGGTCTTGGTGCCGCTCTCGATGATGTCCGGATAAATGGTTCCCTGGCCCAGGAAATCAATGCCCTCCAGCTTTCTTGCCTCCTCCTCGAACACACGGATAAATTCTCCCGCCGATAATCTTCCTCTTCTGTTCCGGATCCGACACATTCTCAAGTTTACCCAGGAAACGTTCTGCCGCATCCACATAGATGAGATTGGCATGGAGCTGGTTGCGGAAGACTTCAATCACGCTCTCCGACTCGTTCTTTCTCATCAGTCCGTGATTTACATGAACGCATACGAGCTGCTGCCCGATGGCCTTGATAAGAAGGGCGGCAACAACGGAGGAATCTACGCCGCCGGAAAGAGCAAGCAGGACTTTCCTGTCTCCAACCTCTGCGAATCAGCTCTGCCTGATCCTCGATAAAGTTCTTCATATTCCAATTGGGGGCAGCTTTACATGTGTCAAACACAAACTTCTTTAAGACCTCATTTGACGGAAGCTCTGTTAACTGCTGTTCACATTTCGCAGACGGATGATCGATTGCCATCATCGGATAACCGCAATTATAAAGTTCACTGCTTACATCTACAGCCGTTCCGTCCACCACACGGTTTTCTCCGCCGTTCAGAATAATTCCTTTTACATTCTGTAAGGCCTTCAGTTCCTCCACCGTTATATCATGTGGATGAATCTCGCTGTAAACTCCCATGTCGCGTATCTGGCGGGCAATTACGGTATTCTCCGTGCTGCCCAAATCCAGAATTACAATCATATCCTGTTTCATGGTCTTTCTCCTTTGTCATATATAATATTTTTCATTGATAACATCTTATCGGCTCAGTGCGGCAAAAAATTCCGGTTCCGGTATCTTTATCTCATATCCATATTCACGCAGCACAAGCTCCTCGTCAATCCTCTCCTCAAAGATTCCGCCGGCTCTTTTAAACCCGTTTTTCAGGTAAAGATTGATCGCCGGCTTATTAATGTCCACAACAAAAAGCCTCAGATATCCGGCGCCCTGTTCTCCGGCAAGTTCCATGGCTCTCTTCAATATGTAACTGCCGAGACCTCTTCTCAAATAATCGGTATTCACTCCCAGACGGTCTATATAGAACGCTTTTGCATCTTTATTCTCCCATCTCACATAAGCCTCACCATCATTCGCATCACATAATGCGAAAGCACCGGCTACGTCCTCATGCTCCGTCAGAACGTATAAGCGATTCCTCTTGATATCGGTGACGAAACACTCACATGGATATATTTCATCCCAAATCTGTACATTGTCCCGATCCATATTCTCAATTATTTTCCGGTATACTGCTTTGATTTTCGGTAAATCGCTCATATCAGCCAGTCTCAGATTCATAGAAACTCCCATGCCGTCCGTTTTCCGCATCTTTTATTGTTTCAGCCCACGCTCGATGTATTATCGAAGTGCGGCTGCTTCCTATACGGACACGTGGTTGGCCTCATGGCAGTGGGGGATACCAACTTCTCTCCGCCCACCACTGCCGTTAAATTTGTTTCGGGCAATTCATCTCACCACATTCGAGGATGGGAGAATCCTTGCAAATATTTGTTGAATGGAATGCTTGATTTTTATTATAACTGATAATTGTTACGGTTCAGACAAATATCCTCAATCAGGCTCTCCGACCGCCTTGTCCAGAAAAATTTCACCGTCCAGGTGCTCCAGCTCATGACAATAACATTTTGCCATTTCCCTCCGGTCAGGATGACTTCCTGCCCGTACTCATCCAGGGCCTGTACCGTCACCTTCTGCGGCCGAATGGTATTCACAAATTTTCCGGGAAACTCAGGCAGCCCTCTATACACTCCCTGTGTTCCGCTCCTTCCGATAATTTTCGGATTCACCAGCTTTAACAGTTCGCCGCAATATTCGATTACCACAAGCCGCTTCAGGATTCCTACCTGATTTGTCGCCAGCGCAGCCCCGTTCTCCGTATGACGCAGGGTATCAAGCATATCGTCCAGCATGACCCTGATTTTATCGTCTACTTCCTTCACTTCTTTACACCTTTTGCGTAATATCTCATCATCATTATATCGCATTTGTCTGATTGCCACGATTCTCCCCCCTGCTTCTGTCTGCTCTTTCAATCAGAGCTCCCATGCACAGGAACCGGCAATACGCTATAAATAGTATAAGTTTCACTTCGTGTAATGTCAACCTTACTGTTACTGTTCACACGGTTGCGTTACGCGAGGTGTTTTCGTGCGCATTTTGCACGAAAATCCCGAGTTTTACGGCGCGAACGGCGCTTTTTTCCGTTTCTGTGCAACGCGAAGCGTGTTATTGTTCGCAGCACGCCGCTTTTTGGCGGGGTGTGAACAGTAACACCTTACTTTTTTAATCAGCAGATTTTTTTATTAAAGACTTGCAATTTTCTGCCGTATGTATTATATTAAAGCAAAGGCAGAAAGAACATGTGTTCTGTTTTGAATAGGGGGAGTATTATGATAATCAGCGCCAGCAGACGAACAGATATCCCTGCATTTTTCTCCGACTGGTTCATGAACCGCATCCGGGAGCAATATGCCCTGGTAAGAAATCCGTTCAATTCGCATCAGGTCAGTAAAATCAGCTTAAATCCGGACGTTGTAGACTGTATCGTATTTTGGAGCAAAAATCCGGACCCAATGCTCACCAGACTAAATGAATTACAAAATTACACCTTTTACTTCCAATATACGCTGAACGCTTATGGAAGAGAGATTGAGAAGAACCTTCCCGCCCTCAAACAGCGCATCGCAACCTTCCAGTCGTTATCAAAGATGATTGGAAAAGAGCGGATCATCTGGCGGTATGATCCCATCATTCTCAATGAAACCTATACAGCCGGCTGGCACAGCAGCGCCTTCTCGAATCTGGCCTGTCAGCTCAGCGGCTATACCGGAAAATGCACGATCAGCTTTATTGACATGTATCCCACAATAACTAATAACGTCCGGCCGCTGGGGATCCGGGAAATACCCGGCGGCAGTATCTCCGCCCTGGCCAGAAATCTGTCTTCCATTGCCGCATCCTGCGGCCTTGCAATAGATACTTGTGCGGAAAAAATTGATTTGTCCGATTGCAATATCCGGCACGGCTGCTGTATCGACGGCGAACTGATCGCAAAGCTTGCCGGCTGCCCGGTCAACACACAAAAGGATAAGAACCAGCGTCCCGAGTGCCGGTGTGCCGCTAGCATAGACCTCGGATTTTACAATACCTGCCGCAATGGCTGTCTCTATTGTTATGCCAATCACAGCCGACGGCAGATGGAGGAACGATGCCGGTCCTATGACAGCACTTCTCCTCTGCTCTGCAGCCAACTCTCAGAGGATGACCGGATCTATGAACGCAAAACCGGAAGTCTTAAAAATATACAGTATGATTTATTTAGCATACCTGCGCCTGACCGGCTTTCCCACAGTTCACTGCCGTGGTCATAGTGAATACAGTACGCCAGCATGCTCTGCGTTGTACCGGAAAATAACACGTAAAAAAGAACCATCCTGCCATTTCATAAAAGCAGTTTGGTTCTTTCCTGCCAGATATTATCAAGATATCTCTTACATCAGACCACCATTCTTACTTCAGTCCATTTTTCCGCTTCGGACCATTATTTCTTATCCAGTCCGGAAACATCGTTTAACAAAATTCCACAATAAGTCTGCTCCGCTTCGCGTACATGCTCATAAAGCAGATCAGGCACACGATCGAACTCTTCGTTCAGCAAAGCATCGATTATCTCAATATGACCGTTCGCCCCGCTGATGGAACGCTGCTTTAAATAAAATTCCTGGGTGCGGATTCTCTGAAACTGGTCGGACACATAGGATAACAGCTTATTTACATGGCGTTTGCTGCAGGCCTCGTAGAGATATTTATGAAAATCATAATCCAGGGTACGCAGCATATCGTAATCCTGATTTTGAAGCGCCTGCTCAATTCTGCTTCGGAAATCTAAAAGTATCTCTTTATTATAACAGTGCAAATACGGCTTAAGAAGCAACGGCTCCATCACTTTCCGAATTTGAATCAGTTCAATGATAGTCTGAAGCGACAAATCCGAGACTATAATCCCCCTCTGCGGCAGAGACATAACCAGCCCCTCCCATTCCAGCTTGACAAGCGCTTCGCGAACCGGTGTCCGGCTGACTTTCAGGTCCTCGCATATTTTTTTTTCATCCAGATAAGCGTTAGGTAAAATTTCATTATTTATGATCTTGTATTTCAGGTCCTGGTAAACCTGATTTGTTAAATTATCTTTTTTAGACATGGCAATCAGCTCCTGAAAATCATTATATCATGTTCACTGCGTTCACATGAGTCTCCGACGGAAAATAGCGCCAGTTTTCTGCGGTGAACGCAGAAACTGTATTGCGCAGATATAAAGCCCGCTCTGCCGACATTATATCATAGGCTGCACTTAAAGAACAGATACTATTTCATTTTTAGGCTTAACCGGATGCTTGCTGGTACTGTTCACACCTCGCTGAACACAACCGTGTAAACAGTAACGCTTGCTGCCTGATTTAAAAAATATAATAAAAAACACTTGAAATCCGTTTTTTCTTGTCGTATACTGTTCGTATACTAATTTGTATACAAATATAAATACACAATGTATACAAACTTGAATAGTAACTGTCTTACCACAAACGAAAGGAGAAAAGTAAATTGCCGAAACACCTGTATTCCCTGGTGCATCTCACCAATATCAACTGTCCGCCGCCACAATTCATCTATACGGCGGCAAAAGCCGGCTATGATGCGGTGAGCCTGCGAACAATTCCCGGACTGCTGAGAGTCCCCCTATAACCTGGCCCAAAACCCGCAGTTGATGCGGGAGACCCGGCAGGCTTTGTCGGAAACCGGCATCCGGTACACTGATACGGAAATTGCCCGTATCGCGGATAACATCGATGTCAAAGACCACGAGCCTGCAATGGCGGCCGCCGCTGAAATGGGTGTCACACACGTCCTCACCAATATCTGGATTCAGGACAAAGAATGCTATACGGAACAATTTATCAGGCTTTGCGAGCTGGCTGCGCAATATGGACAGGATGTGAATGTTGAGTTCGTCACCTGGGCCAGCGTGTCCAACCTCAGACAGACAAAGGAATTGCTGCTGGCTGGCTCCGGCCGGAAGAATGTAGGAATTGTCGTCGATACTCTGCATTTTTACCGTTCCCGCGTAACACTGAGCGAACTGGAGGACTGTCCCAAAGAATGGTTCCATTATGCGCATCTTTGCGATTGCGGGGCGGAAATACCGACGGAGGTGGAGGCGCTGGTCCATACCGGACGGGCGGAGCGTCTTTACCCCGGCGAAGGAGCCGTACCAATTCAAGATATTATTTCCCACATTCCAAACCAGGATATCATATACGGTCTGGAAGTCCCCCACGCAGGCCGCCTGAGCGAGCTTGGATTTGAGGAATATGCCCGCCGGGTATTGAAAGCGGCAAAAGCCTGCATGTCGGAAGATTAGAAATTAAACAAAAAGAACGGAGAGACAGAATATGGAACGTTACACTGACAAAATAGTTATGATTACCGGCGCCGGTGATGTTGCTCTGGCCATAGCAGAGCGCATGCTGGGCGAAGGAGCCAGGATTGCTTTCACAGATTTTTCTGAAACGGCTCTGACTGCCGCGGTGAATGAGATGACAGCCTCCGGCTTCGGAGAGGATAGAGTGATGACACAATGCATGCGCGACCAGGATGCCTGTGACGCTGTTACCGCAATTACAGCCAGATGGAGCAGGATTGACACAATGGTTGCCACTGCCGGCATTATCCGGCATCTGCCTATCGACCAGATGAGTGAAAAAGACTGGCAGGACGTCATTGACATCAATCTGAGCGGTGTTTTCCGCGCCTGCAAGGCAGTCGTTCCCGGTATGAAAGAAAAACGGTACGGCCGTATTGTCATCATTTCCTCCATCGGCGGCCGCACCGGCCGCGTAGTATTATGCAAGCAAGGCCGGAGTCAATGGAATTGCCATGAATCTGGGCTATTGCCTGGCCCCATGGAATATTACGGTAAACACGGTCGCTCCCGGCCCTCTGAAAGGACGGATGTTTTCCTCCATGCCCCAGGAACAGCAGGACAGCCTGGTGCCGGGATTCCGATGGGACATGTGGGCGAGCTGAGTGATGTCGCAGCCGCGGCGGCCTATCTGGGCAGCGACGACGCCGCATGGACCACCGGCGAAGTATTGGACGTTAACGGAGGACTGCAGTATTAATTGGAACTACATAATTGAAACCGATTAATCAAATTTAGATAAAAAATATAAATTTAATTTTTGTTTGCGCAGCAAACTTATATTTAAGATAAGAAAGGAAAAAGATAACCATGAAAAAAATAATTGCAATGATCATGACCGGCGCCATAGCCCTCTCACTGACTGCCTGCAGCAATTCGTCCGGCTCCGCCCCGTCCCCTTCTTCCAACGGAACATCCTCCGGCAACATGGCCGGCGCTGCAACTGATAAAGCTGCCTCCGATATTGATCACCTTCCAAATACGAATCTGGATCCCGTCGAACTGGTCCTGGCAGACTCTGCCGCAAAAGGCGCCGCCGGCTCCACCTTTGATGAGCTGGTAGCGATAAAGGTTTCTGAAATCACAGGCGGCCAGCTGACAATAGACACCCACCTGAACGGGGAGCTTGGAAATGATACCGATCTTCTCCGCCAGATGCAGAACGGCGATATTGATATTGTCGGCTGTCAGATCGCTCCCATGGTATCTTTTATCCCGGAGCTGGCCATATTCGACCTTCCTATGGTCTTTGCAAAACACGACGGAGATAAAATTGACGCAGTGTTAAATGGTGATTCCAAAACCCGAGCCACACTCGATACCGCTTATGAGACAGCGGGCATGCATCTGCTGGGTGTTCTGCAAAACGCCACCTACCGTCTGACTACGGCAAATGTGAACCTGGAAACACTGGGCAATTTCAAAGCGCTGCAGATCCGCACCATGGAAAACAGCAACCATATGGCATTCTGGACGGCCATCGGAGCCGAGCCGACGCCTCTTGCATGGGCTGAGGTTTATTTTGCTCTCCAAAGCGGAACCATTGACGCACAGGAAAATGCAGCCGATACAATTGTGGGCGCCAATTTAAGTGAAGTCCAGAGCTGCCTTGCATGCACCAACCACATTCTGTACGCGAACCAGATCTGCATCAACAAAGCCTCCTGGGATGCCTTAAATCCGGCTTACCAGTCTGCCCTTGAGCAGGCTGTCACAGAAGCAATGGCGGAAATGCGCACCCAGTTATCCGATATTGACCGTGAAAACAAGAAAATTCTGGAAGACGGGGGTATGACGATTATTAACTATGACGATTCCTTCTTTGACGAGATTCTGGCGCTGGACGGAGTCCGGACCTTATACGACCAGATCGACCAAAACACCAACGGCCTGGCACAGATTCTCCAGGATGAATTGACCCAGTAAACGGTGAGCCGGAAAGCAGCAGACTTTCCGGCTCTTCCGCCCGCCTTAGGCAATAACAGGCTCCGGGAAGCGGCGTTGACAAAGCACCGGCCGGGACTTATGATAATAATAAAACAAAACCGGGGATCCGCCTATGATTACGAGAGAAGACAGACAGCCGTTTCATGATACCTGTCGTATTTTAGATAAAGCCGATGATTTTATCTATGTTCTGCCCCATCCCGGGCTGCTGGAATGGATATCAAATTATACTATTACATTTCCAAACGGTAACATCATATCTGATGACTACACCGTAATGCCGCATGGCAGTGCAACATTGGTATTTACATTTGACGGGAACAATTTATGCAGCAATTTATTCGGTCCCATTACAAAGCCCTGTATGATCGGCAGGCAGGCAAACCAAAACGATATGCTGTTTATTATTGAATTTCAACCAGCCGGTTTGCATGCGTTTACAGGCGTTGATCAAAGAGAGCTGTCTGATCAGACCCTCCCCTTTTCATTCATAAATCCCGTGTTAAACAAGAAGATAATGGAAACGCTGGATTCTGTACACAGTATGCATGAACTGGTTATCCATATCGACCATATACTCCTCTCCTGCCTGCCCCTACCCCGTCCCGGTGAACTGCATTGGTCTGTGGAGAGTATTATAAGAAACAGCGGAAACATCTCTGTAAAAGAGTTATCGGAGGCTGTTTATTACAGCGAACGTCATCTGAACCGGATTTTCAGCCGTTATTTGGGAATGAATACTAAAACCTTTTCCAGACTGGTCCGGATAAACAAAGCAGTCCGGCTTCTCCAGAATCCCGGAACCAGCATCTCCTCCGTCTGCTATTCGGCCGGTTTTTATGATTTGTCTCACTTCATTCATGATTTCAAAGACGTCACCGGAATTACTCCTTTGGATTATCGGCATAAGATGTCCGATTTTTACAGTGAGATTGCCAAATTCTGATGTACAATGGAGGAAATCAAAGCAGAAGGAGTGTGGCATATGAAATACTGCGGTACATTAATCTCCGTATCCGATATGACGAGAGCCAGGAATTTTTACGAACAGGTAATGGAACAAAAGGTAATGTTAGATTTGGGTGTCCACGTTTCATTTGAAAACGCCTTTTCGCTCCAGTCCAATTATGAAGAGCTGGTCGGCGTGAAACTGGAAGCACAACAGAAACCCAATAATTTTCAACTCTATTTTGAGGTGGATGATTTAGAGCGGTGGGAAGCAAAGCTGAAGTCCACGGAGGGGATCGAGTTTATTCACGAAATCAAAGAATACCCATGGGGACAGCGTGTTTTCCGCTTCTATGACTATGATAAGTTTATTGTGGAGGTTGCGGAAAGCATGAAGCGTTGCAATGCGTTACCTGGCCCAGGGGCTTTCCGTGGAAGAAACAGCAAAATGTACGATGCTGCCGATTGAGGTTGTAAAACAGTTTCAATCATAATTTATAATTGGCTCACAGCATACAAAACAGTGTGCAGGAACAAATCACAGAAAACCGTCCGGCAGCTCCGTCTGGCTTTCTGTGATTTGTTTCATTCCTTATTTGGATGTATTTTCGAAATCAATCAACTCCCGTATGTCCGTTATTTCCAATGCCTCAGCGATTTTGGACAAGTGTTCAAAGTTTATGACCGTCCGGGCCCCACGCACAATATCGCTGATGGTGGACTCGCGTATTCCTGATACCTCCGCCAGCTTTTTTTGCGTTATTTTACGTTCCTCCAATATTTCCTTTACTTTAAGTTTTACCTGATAACTCATATGTCTCACTCCCGTCTCTTTGCCAATTCCACTTTCATATATGCCAAATCCCAGATATTTGTATCTTTTCCCACCGCATTGGGATTGTCTCCAATGGATGAGGCAAAATTCATTATACTGCTTGTCAGCTCTTTTTTACAGTCATTCCAGATATCCTCCGGTCTGATGCCGTTTCTCCACTCGTATTTATCGGTCTCCTCATTATACTGCAAATAAGAGCGGAATGCAGCAACTACAGGATACATAAAACCGTCAGGAATTTTATATTTCAAATCATGCATCCCGAATTTGCTTTTTCCCACCGTAGAATCATCCTTGTGGCCTGAGTATTTTTTTCTTCCATACCGTCCCCCTGCCGAATTATATGCGTCGGCAAATTCCATTTCAATCTGATCATATAAATCGAAAATATCCGGCATCACATTGACGAATTTACGGTAAAACTCCGGATCCAGCAAATACAATTCGAGCATTTTTGCTTTTGACGAATAAGCCTGCATCGGATGCGTCTGCGCATCATATTTCTCAATATTAAACATATTTATGATTGCCACAACTTCCCTCGCATCTATCATCTTCAGGTTTTTCCCTGTCTCATCAACGGATACCTGATTCTGCTTAAATGCTATCCTGTCAAAGAAAGGCATGCCTTCCAGTCCCTCTTTAATCGGGTCAAACTTCCGTGCCAGTTCCGCCATGGATTTCTCATCCACCTGCACCGAGGTGTTCCTCGCTTCTGCAAGATTTTCGATAATCCCTTCCACACCGGTCATCACCTCAAACTGCACATACTGGTTTAACTTTTTCCCCTGATATTCACAGATGATTCTGTATGTATGGCCGCCGTCTATGTTGCCGTGGCATAATGTATTGTCAAAGTAAACCGTCACTTCTGCTCTCTCCGGATCGTATTCAAGTTTGGATGCCGACAGGATGATTCCACGATTCTTGAGATAAAAATTGCCGTCATTGCTCAGGAGAGATTCCGTGATTGCCTTCGCAACACTGGATGTCAGTTTCTGGTTCCTGGGGTTTGTCGCCATCGGTATCCCCAGAGGCACATCATCTACTTTCACATAGAAGATGTATTTCTTCGAATCATTGTTCCCGACAGGGTTTAAAAGTACCTGAAATGAGTTTGCCTTGACCGGCATTGTTTTCTTTAGCATAGAGCCTCCTTCTCTGCACCGGATGGACCGGCAGAGTTTTATTTATTTGTTTCCTATACGCATTTCGTTATTTCATAATAACGCAATATCGTTATTTTGTCAATTAATTTCTCACTATAATCAGAAAATAATAAAATGCTTGACATTAACTCCCGCCACTACTATAATCCAAATTGCAAGGGAGTTCTCGTAAGAGGGCTGAGAGGAGGGTGTATTCCCTCGACCTCACCTGATTTGGATAATGCCAACGTAGGGATGCAACGACAATCTACATTTTTACGACTTTCAGAAAATCTGTCGGCAGTGTGCCGCGGGTTTTAACGGAAACCGGTGGATGTAACCGCAAAGTCAGAGCCATTCTCTTGCAGGAGGATGGCTTTTTTATTTAACAGGAAAATTCCCTGTTAAATAAAACCGCTCCGCGGAGGATCGCACTGCGGCGGTAGAGAATTATGTCGCCGAAGCGCCCCGCCGCAGAGAATCCCACGAGCGGGATTCTTTCTTGTTAACAGGAAAATTCCCCTGTTAAATAAAACCGCTCCGCGGCACTACTCGCGGGGTTCGTGCTTGTCGTTAAAATCTCCTTTGTAAACAAGGAAAAGAAGGAGGAATAATCAATGAATCAACAATCACAATCTTTATCCCCGGCGCGCAGCAGAAAGTGTGCTGTCTACAGGATAGTGCTTGCGGCGATGTTCGCCTGTCTCGCCTTTGTGCTGAATACCTTCGTGTATTTTCCTGCCATGGCCCCGTTCCAGCACTTCGTTGATGTGATTGCCGCCGTGACACTGGGCCCTGGTACGCCTGTGCCGCTGCATTTATCTGCGGAATACTCCGGATGCTCTCCGGCCGTACGGTTCAGGCTGTCACCGGGGCCGTCTTTGGTCCCATTCTGGGCGGACTGCTCTACCGGAGATTCCACAGTCTTTGGGCCGCTGCCCTGGGTGAAGTGATCGGCACCGGCTTCTTCGGCGCCATCGCATCCTACCCGCTGATGAAGTGGTTCTACGGACTGGATGCCGGGTCACCTTATTATTACATACCGTTTTATACCCCATCTGCCGTCATGGGTGCAGCCATGGGCGTCGCAGTACTTCTGATTCTGCGCCGTGCCGGAGTATTCAGCCGGATGCTGCAGGAACTGAACCAATAGCAGAAACCGAACCAATAGCAGACACTGAACTAATAAAAGGAGAATATAATGGAAAAGTTTGAAGCGGCGCTGCGCCGGGTCCGGGAGCGGACCCCTCTGGTACAGTGCATCACCAATTTTGTCACTGTGAACGACTGTGCCAACATCCTGCTGGCCTCCGGAGCTTCCCCTACCATGGCCCACGACATCCGTGAAGCAGCAGAAGCAGTCACCGGGGCCGACGCTCTGGTATGCAACATGGGAGCGATTGAAGACACGGATGCCATGATACTGGCCGGAAAACAGGCCAATCGGCTTGGTAAACCCGTTATCTTAGATCCGGTAGCCGCCGGAGGGACTGCGCTTCGCCGGGAATCCGCCGGACGGCTTCTCTCCGAAATCCATTTCGCCGTCATCCGCGGAAATGCCTCGGAGATTCGCGGCCTTGCCGGAGAAACGGCAGCCGGCAGCGGCGTGGATGCAGGTGTCTTAGATGTCGTTACCGAAGAAAATCTTCTGTCGTCTCTGAAATGGTTCGTTCCTTTTCGCGCACAGGCTCCGTAATTGCCGTTTCGGGAGCCATCGATATCATTTCCGACGGGAATAACGCCATGGCACTGCGGGGCGGCTGCGCCACCATGGCGCGTATCACGGGCAGCGGCTGTATGCTGACCACTCTGATCGGCGCATTCTGCGGGGCAATGCCGGACGATCTTTATACCGCCGCCTGCGCCGCCATGGCCGCCATGAATGTGTGCGGCGAGCTGGCGGAAAAACGCCGTCTCACCAATGGTACGGGCAATGCCACGTTCCGCACCGATCTCATCGACGCAGTATTTAATCTCACTGAACAACAATTAACGGAGGGTGTACGCTATGAAATTTACTAAAGAAGAAATCCGCAAATCCATGCTGCTCTATGCCGTCACGGACCGCATGTGGCTCAATGAGGGAGAAACCCTGATCTCTGTGGCGGAGGAAGTTTTAAAAAACGGGGCAACCTTTCTGCAAATCCGTGAAAAGGATCTGAATGAGGACGATTTTGAAGCAGAGGCAGAGGCGCTGCACGCCCTCTGTACGAAATACCGCATTCCTTTTGTCGTCAACGACAGCGTTGAAATTGCCCTCCGATGTAACGCCGACGGTGTCCATGTGGGGCAGTCCGATATCAAAGGACGCGATATCCGGGCGCTGATTGGTCCCGATGCTATTCTGGGCATCTCCGCCGGAACAGTGCAGGAGGCTGAAGCGGCAGAAGCGGCCGGGGCCGACTATATCGGAGTAGGTGCGGTTTTCACCACCGGGACAAAAAAAGACGCACGCTCTCTGACCATGGAACAGCTTCGCGCCATCCGTAATGCAGTCTCCATTCCCATCGTGGCAATCGGCGGAATCAATTCCGGAAACATCATGCGGCTGGCTGGCAGCGGCGTGGACGGAGTTGCCGTAGTTTCCGCCATCTTCGCCGCACCGCATCCCGGGGAAGCGACGGCCGGGATGCTAAAGCTGGCAGAAGAAATGCTCTCTGCTAAGACAGTCAGAGGAGAAGGTAATGAATAAACGCTTCGCTATTTTTGATATGGACGGCACTCTTGTTGATTCCATGGCATTCTGGCAGCGGCTCGGGAGGGAATTTCTTGCCTCACAAAACATTACAGAGCGGGTAGATGAGGTTCTGGAACGAATTATTCCCATGACCATGATAGAATCCGCAGCCTTATTCATTCAGGAATTTGGTCTGTCGCGAACAAAGGAAGACCTGGCCGCAGAGATGAATGCCATCATGGAACGCCACTATCGTTCTGATATTCCGCTTAAACCCGGTGTTCCGGAATATCTGAATATGCTCCGGAGTAACGGAGTGAAAATGTGCGTCGCCTCTGCCACTCCGGTTCATCTGATACACGCCTGTCTGACACGCCTTGGCGTGGCGGAGTATTTCAGCTTCCTGATTTCCTGTGATGAAGCCGGCGCCGGAAAAGACAGGCCCGGGTCTACCTCCTCGCCTCAGAAAAATTAGAGGCCGCCCCTCAGGAAACCGCTGTCTATGAAGACGCCCTCTACGCCGCTAAAACAGCTAAAAGGCCGGATTTTATACAATAGGTGTCTATGACAAATGTGCCGCTGAAAACTGGGAGGCATTGAAAGCCCTTTCAGATGAAACAATCCGGGACTGGAAAGAGCCTGTTAATAAATATAACAACAAATAAGGAGGGAAAAATAATGAGTGCAAGCATTGCAATTCAGGTACTGCCCAAGGCAGAAAACGACACCGAACTGGTAAGGATCGTGGATGAGGTCATCGCCTATATCAAAAGCTGCGGTCTGCGCTGTGAAGTAGGCCCCTTTGAAACCACAATCGAGGGTGACAGCTACGACCAGCTCATGGATATTGTAAAGGAATGCCAGCATGTAGCCGTCCGTGCCGGTGCAGAAAAAGTGTCCGCCTATATAAAGGTGGTATATCAGCCGGAGGGCCAAATCCTGACCATCGACCAGAAAATCACCAAACACCGTTAACATGGAGCCGGTTAAATTACGGCTTAAAAGCACATATAAGCATGATGAAGAAAGGGAATCTTTATGAAAACAGCCTTGACGATAGCCGGAAGTGATTCCAGCGGAGGCGCCGGTATTCAGGCCGATATCAAGACCATGACGGCCAACGGCATCTATGCCATGAGCGCCATCACAGCTCTGACCGCCCAGAACACCACCGGTGTCACCGGTATCTTTGATGTAACTCCTGCATTTTTAGCCGCCCAGCTCGACGCCGTATTTACCGACATACGCCCGGATGCGGTAAAAATCGGCATGGTTTCTTCCGCAGAGCTTATCGAGGTTATTGCAGAAAAACTGACACAGTATGGGGCCGGTCACATAGTGGTCGATCCGGTGATGATGTCCACTTCCGGTTCCAAACTCCTCAAGGACAACGCGATCGATGTTCTGAAGGCAAAACTGCTTCCCCTGGCTGAGATTGTGACGCCGAATATCCCGGAGACCGAACTGCTATCAGACACTGCAATCCGCGATGACAAGGATATGGAAAAAGCCGCGCAGATAATCAGCGGGCGGTACGGCTGCACCGTACTCTGCAAAGGCGGCCACAATTTAAACGACGCCAACGACCTGCTGTATATGAACGGTGAAAAACACTGGTTTTATGGACGCAGAATCGATAATCCCAACACCCATGGAACCGGATGCACCCTTTCCAGCGCTATTGCTTCCAATCTGGCAAAAGGAATGGAACTGACTGCGGCGGTGGAACGGGCAAAAGAATATATCTCCGGCGCTTTGGCAGATATGCTGGATTTGGGCAGGGGACAGGGACCTATGAACCATCTGTTTGAATTAAAGGGGAATTTGTAGTGTAGATTTTAATATTTTGGCGTAGAAGTTATGTTACTGTCCACAGAACTGCGCTTTTCAGCTGGGCTGTGAACAGTAACGATTTCATCACACTTGCAACAGACTTTGCCATACTTTAAAGAGCCTTAGTGACTTTAAAAATTTTTTGTGGTATAGTAAACTTCCACTTTTATGAAAAGGAGTTGATAATATATGCCACAGATGAACAAAGGCGGTAAATTTATTTTTGGAAAGTCACTGATACGAGAGGACTTAACGATACATCTTCCACCGCAGGCACTCACTGAATACAACGCCACAGCAGAGGGAAAAGTCTATCTTTTTACCGGAAGCAAAATTACCGGCGGTTTCTGCGTGACAAGGAAGAGTTTGTTAGAACCATCAAAATTGGGACACATTCTTTCTGCTAATCCGGCTTTACTGAATTACCAGACTTCGGAGGGCGAGTTTATCAAATACAAAGGACGGTCATATTGCTGGGTAAGTATTTCCAGAACTGGTATAATTCAGTTAAATCAGAATATAATTGATTTTCTTAATCTGGAAATTGGAATGGAGCTGTTATCTATCCGAAGCAGCGATATTGCTTTCACAATGGGTGCCAAAGGACCGCTATTAGAAAGGGCAGAAAACTATGATGGAGAAATCAAAATATATTAAAAACAGATATCACGTAACATCCGGTATTACTCAAATAAATGTAAAGGTGCAATTGAAGAATCACCTTTTGTCCAGATTAAAATAGACTTTTTTATTTCACTTTTTTAAACGTTTCGATGTGGAAATATGTTGTTTTTGGTTTATTTCTCTCCTTAATCTATCCTTATCCCCCCCTAGAGTGATCGACTAAACTAAAAGACATATACAAAAACAGAGCCGGCAGGATCTTAATTCCTGTCGGCTCTGCGAACTTCTTATTTTATTCTATTTTCGGCCGGATAACAGATACGGAACCGGAGACTAGAGATACCTCTACTCGAACTCTATCGTAGCCGGCGGCTTCCCGGTACAATCATACAGTACCCTGTTGACCCCTTCACTTCGTTCACAATCCTGCTCGTCACCTTGCCCAGAACCTCCCAGGGAAGCTCAGCCGATTCGGCAGTCATGAAATCCGATGTTAAAACTGCCCTGAGGGCAATCGCGTAATCATAGGTTCTCTCGTCACCCATGCAGCCAACAGAGCGCATATTGGTGATCGCCGCAAAATACTGGCCCAAATCGCCTGCGATGCCTGCCTTATCGATTTCCTCACGGTAAATCGCGTCAGCGTCCTGAACAATTCTCACCTTTTCCGGTGTTACATCACCGATAATTCTCACACCGAGTCCGGGTCCGGGAACGGCTGACGGAACACAAGTCTCTCCGGAATCCCAGTTCCAGCCCGCCTTTCTTACCTCATCCTTGAACAGCATGCGGAGCGGTTCAATGATCTCTTTAAAATCAACATGCTCCGGGAGGCCTCCCACATTGTGATGGGACTTGATTACCGCCGATTTGCCGAGGCCGGATTCGATGACATCCGGGTAAATTGTCCCCTGGACCAGAAAATCCACCTTACCGATTTTTTCGCCTCTTCCTCGAACACGCGGATAAATTCTTCTCCTATAATTTTACGTTTCTGTTCCGGATCCGATACCCCGGCCAGCTTCTCATAGAAACGCTCCTGGGCATTCACGCACGAAGTTTAAATCGTACTGTCCTTCCGGTCCGAATATAGCCTCAACCTCATCTCCCTCATTCTTACGGAGCAGGCCGTGATCGACAAATACGCAGGTTAACTGTTTGCCAATCGCTTTAGCCATCATTACGGCAGCCACGGAGGAGTCCACGCCGCCTGACAGTGCGCAGAGCGCACGGCCGCTTCCGACCTTCTCACGGATTTCACCAATCGTTCTCTCTACGAACGCATCCATCTTCCATTCGCCCAAACATTTGCAGACATTATATACAAAGTTGGAAAGCATCTTCGTGCCTTCCTGTGTATGCATAACCTCGGGATGGAACTGGACGGCGTACCAGTTATTTTCCTCACACTCCATGGCCGCAACCGGGCAGACAGGAGTTGTGCCGGTAATCTTGAATCCTTCCGGCGCTTTTTCAATATAATCCGTATGGCTCATCCAGCAGATCGTCTTTGGTGAGACGCCCTCAAACAGCTTGGAATCCGTATCTACTTCCACCTCTGTCTTACCGTACTCGCTGACAGGAGCCGTTGCCACCTTGCCCCCGAGCAGATGCGCCGTGAGCTGCGCGCCATAGCAGATTCCCAAAATCGGAATACCCAGTTCAAAAATTTCCTTTGGACAGCTGGCAGAGTCTTCCCCGTACACACTGTTCGGTCCGCCGGTAAAAATGATTCCTTTCGGGTTCATTTCCTTAATCTGTTCCAGCGGCATATTGTATGAATGTACTTCACAATACACGTTGCATTCTCTGACTCTTCTGGCAATAAGCTGGTTATACTGGCCGCCAAAGTCCAATACAATAATCATCTCTTTTTCCACGAGTATTCCTCCTAATAATTTCCGTTGGTGAATTTAAATAATGTTAGTGAATCTAAACAATGACCTCAAATTCATAATCATACAGCAGTGTCCTGCCGTAACTATTATCGGCAAAATTGCCATAAATTATAAACTCAGGCCAATTCTCTACAAAACCGGTCAAACACCTGCCATAACGGCAGTTACATTTCCCGCCTTTAAGCGTACTCTTTATTATAAAATAATGACGATATATTGACAAGAAGTTTTTTCACGGTTTTACGCCATTTTTCGCCCTATATTTTGTATCTTTGCAACAGTATGGAAAAAATGTCAAACAGCCTCATGCCGGCCTCCGATACCTTAAAGGGCAGAGACAAGCCTGTTTCTGTTCACACGCCTGCCAAAACGCGGCTGGGCTGCGAACAGAAACCAAACCTTGCTTCTGCCCTGATAACTCGTTTTCCGTCCCCGATTGGAGGGTGTCGTGAGGGGGAAATCCGGCCGGAATGAATTGCTGCGGGGACTGTTTGCGCTCTTTGGAGTGCGCAGCGGTTCTAAGCTCGTGAGGAACCTCGTTAAGCACCGGCGGACTCCATGTCCCCTCCGCAATTGATTCCGCCTACTTCCCCCGGGACGAAAGACTCATATACACACCCCGCCCCCCGTCCGCTGGCCGTACCGGCAGCGTCCTCACCTGCTTAATTAGTTGACATTGCTGTCTGAACCGTTACACTGAAACTACAAGATAAAACCGAGGGTCCATCACTCCATCTCTAAATACTTCTTCACATACTGTCCCGTATAAGATATATCGCTCTTAGCGACCTCCTCCGGCGTTCCCCGGGCAATCACCGTGCCGCCCTTGTCACCGCCTTCCGGCCCGATATCAATCAGATAATCCGCCGTCTTAATCACATCCAGGTTATGTTCAATGACAACGACCGTATTGCCGCCGTCCGACAGTCTGCGCAGAATCTCCACCAGCTTATGGACATCCGCAAAATGCAGTCCGGTCGTCGGCTCATCCAGAATGTAGATAGTCTTTCCTGTTCCTCTCTTGCTCAGCTCCGTCGCCAGCTTGATACGCTGTGCCTCACCGCCCGATAATTCCGTGGACGGCTGCCCCAGGCGGATATAGGAAAGCCCCACATCGTAAAGCGTCTCTATCTTGCGGTAAATCGACGGTACATTCTCGAAGAATTTAAGCGCCTCCTCCACCGTCATGTTCAGAACGTCATAGATGCTCTTTCCCTTGTATTTAACGTCCAGCGTTTCTCTGTTATACCGCTTGCCTCCGCAAACCTCACACGGAACATAGACATCGGGAAGGAAATGCATCTCAATCTTGATGATTCCGTCACCGGTACAGGCCTCACAGCGGCCGCCCTTTTTATTAAAGCTGAAGCGCCCCTTATTATAACCCTTAGCTTTCGCATCGGATGTTGAGGCAAATAAATCACGTATCAAATCAAAGGCACCCGTGTAGGTTGCAGGGTTGGATCGCGGCGTACGGCCAATCGGAGACTGGTCGATCGCAATAATCTTATCAAGCTGCTCCACACCCTCAACCTTCTTATGCCTGCCTGGTATTGTGTGCGCGCGGTTCAGCTTCTTGGCGAGCGCCTTATATAAAATCTCATTCACCAGAGAGCTTTTCCCCGAACCTGATACTCCTGTCACACAGGTCATGACACCGAGCGGGAAGGAGACATCAATATTCTTCAGGTTATTCTCCGCCGCCCCCTTTACCGTCAGCCAGCCGGTGGGCGTCCTGCGCTCCTTCGGGACGGGTATCCTCTCGCGGCCGCTCAGGTAAGCTCCCGTGATGGATTCCTTACATGCCATAATCTCATCGGCCGTTCCCACCGCAACAACATGGCCTCCATGCTCTCCGGCTCCCGGCCCGATATCCACGATACAGTCGGCCGCACGCATGGTATCTTCATCATGCTCCACCACAAGAACGGAATTGCCGAGATCCCTCAGATGCAGAAGCGTCTGCAGCAGCTTGTCATTATCCCTCTGGTGAAGTCCGATACTCGGCTCGTCCAGAATATAGGCAACGCCGACCAGGCCGGAACCAATCTGGGTAGCAAGACGGATACGCTGCGCCTCGCCGCCGGACAGAGTGCCGGTAGCCCTGGACAGGGACAGATAATCAAGGCCCACATTAATCAGGAAAGACACCCTCGCCTTGATCTCCTTCAAAATCGGGGCGCCAATCGTCTCCTGCATCGTCGTAAGCTGAAGCTCGTCCAGAAATTCCCTGTACTTCACAATCGACATATTCGTCGCTTCGTAAATATTCTTATCTCCGACCGTAACGGCCAGTGCTTCCGGCTTCAGACGCTGGCCATGGCAGGCAGGGCAGGGTGTAATTCTCATATATGTCTCGTACTCCGCCTTCATGGATTCGGAAAATGTTTCCCTGTACTTCTTGTTCATGTTCTGTATCAGGCCTTCAAAGGCTATATCGTAAATGCCCTCCCCCCTCTGACCCTTATAGCGGACTTTTACAATCTTTCCGCCGGTTCCCCCAATCAGGATGTCATGAACCTCCTTTGGGTATTCCTCAAACGGTGTGTCGAGGCTGAAATGGTATTCCTCCGCCAGCGCTTCCAGAATCGCTCCGCTGAAGCTGCCCTTATCGCAGCAGGACTGCCATCCCATCGCGACGATGGCGCCCTGTTTGATGCTGAGGCTCTTATCCGGTATCATCAGGTCTTCGTCAAATTCCATTTTATATCCCAGGCCATAGCAGTCCGGGCAGGCTCCGAAGGGATTATTAAAGGAAAAGCTTCTCGGCTCCACCTCGTCCACACTGATTCCGCAGTCCGGGCAGGAAAAGCTCTGGCTGAACATAATCGGTTCCTGGCCGAAAACATCTACCATCATCAGCCCGCCGGTCAGCCCCATAACCGTGTCTATGGAGTCGGAAAGCCGCTTCTCGATTCCCTCCTTCACCACCAGACGGTCAACCACTATCTCTATATTATGTTTGATATTTTTCTCCAGCTCGATGGCTTCCGTCAGCTCATATAGGTTCCCATCGATTCTGACGCGTACGTAGCCGCTCTTCTTCGCCTGTTCCAGGACTTTCTCGTGGCGTCCCTTCCGTCCTCTTACAATCGGGGCCAGAAGCTGTATCCTGGTCTTCTCAGGAAGCGCCATAATCTGATCCACCATCTGATCCACGGTCTGCTTCTTGATCTCACGGCCGCACTTGGGACAATGGGGGATACCAATCCTTGCGTACAGAAGGCGCATATAATCATAAATTTCCGTAACCGTACCCACGGTAGAACGCGGGTTGCGGTTCGTAGACTTCTGGTCAATGGAAATGGCCGGGGAAAGCCCCTCAATGCTCTCCACATCCGGCTTTTCCATCTGGCCCAGGAACTGCCTTGCGTAGGAGGAGAGGGACTCCATGTACCGTCTCTGCCCTTCCGCATAAATCGTATCAAAAGCCAGTGATGATTTACCCGATCCCGACAATCCCGTCAGAACCACCAGCTCATTTCTCGGAATATCCAGTGAAACATTTTTCAGATTGTGCTCATTGGCACCACGGATTTTAATATATTGCTTCGCCATTTTTCTAACTCCTGTGTATACAGAACAGGTTCCATCCATACACTTCCGGCAGTGGGGAACCCTTCCGTTTCATTCAGCATTTTATCTGCTTCCTCTTATTGTTTTAACCTGTCTTAGCTATCCCAGTATATCATATCCGGCTGCGTTTTGCAAACATTTGTTCGGCACATTTTTCCGGATTTTATTGGTTTATTTGGCACGTTATTGGCGATTATGGGAATAACTAAGAAAAAATCCTTTTACAGGCTCCGGAATGGCTACCCCCGGAGTGTAAAAGGATTTCTTTCATTCTTATTTCTTTTCTTTCACCTGATATTACCGCTCTTCCCGGAAATAATTCATGCCGAGATGCGCCGGAATATGGCCGCCCTTATTCTTCCTCATGGAAGAGATGACAAGGACAAGAGCCGTAATCAGGAACGGCAGCGCGTCGAAGAATGCGGTCGGGATTGCATACGTATTCTTCGGTACGTAATATTTCAGTACCCGGAGCGCTCGAAGATAAAGGAACCGTAAATTACATTCACCGGCTTCCAGGAAGCAAAGATAACGAGCGCTACGGAAATCCATCCAAGCCCCGCCACGCTGTCTCTCAGCCAGACGCCGCTGTTGATAATCATGGAGCAGTACGCCCCGCCGATTCCGCATATGGCACCGGAAAGCAGAATGTTGATATAGCGCCATTTTGTAACCTCAATACCGGCCGCGTCGGCGGCTCCCGGATTCTCCCCGATTGCCTGCACATTCAGGCCCACCTGGGTTTTGTACAGATAGATGCTTGCCAGGACGGCAATGACCAGCCCCAGATATACAAACGGATTGTAGGAAAACAGCAGCTCTCCCACCACCGGAATATCACTCAGCCCGGGAATATTAATATTTCTCATCTGAGCCGTGATTGTCTCCGGAAGCTTCAGCGTCCCTCCCTCGGAGCGCTCCAGCATAAACACGCCGATAAAATTGGAAAGTCCGACGCCGAAAATCGTCATGGTAAGACCTGTAACATTCTGGTTTGCCATAAAGGTAACGGTCAGAACTCCGTAAATCAGCGCGCCGAACATGCCTGCAGCCGCAGAGGCCAGAATTGCAACCAGAAAATTATCGGACAGATAACCTGCCATAAACCCGGCACAGGCGCCAGGGACATCATACCCTCCACACCGAGATTCAGATGCCCTACTTTTTCACTTAAAATCTCTCCAACCGTGCCAAAAAGGAACGGAGTTCCCGCCAGTACCGCTGCCACAAGAAATTTAATTAAGATGTCTCCGCTCATGCCCCGGCACCTCCTTTCCCTCTCATCACAAATTTATACCGTATGAACAGCTCGCATCCCAGAATGAAGAACAGGATAATTCCCTGAAGCACGTCCGCACTGTCTGAGGACAGACCGAAGGAAGACTGCACAACGCTGCTGCCCTTTTCCAGAATGCTGAACAGAACCGTGACAATCAGAATTGCCGGCGGGTTGAGCTGTGCCAGCCATGCCACAATAATTGCGGTAAAGCCAACGCCTCCGGCCACGGCCGTCGTCAGCGTGACGTCTGAACCGGTTGCCTGAACCATTCCGCCGATACCGCATACGGCTCCGGAAAGGAACATCGTGCGAAGAATCACTTTTCTTACATTCATCCCCGCATACCGGGCAGTCTCCTGGCTCTCGCCCACCACGCCGATTTCATATCCCTGTTTGGAATATTTCATATAAACAAATACCAGTACAAGCAGCACAAGGGCAATAATCCAGCCGAACTGGATACCAAACACTTTATCAAGAGCCGCATTCTTATCAAATCTGGCTATCTTTGCATATCCCTGTGAACCGGGATCGCGCCACGGCCCCTCTCTCAGGAACACGATAATATTGAGGGCAATATAATTCAACATCAATGTGAACAGAGTCTCGTTCGTATCGTATTTTGTCTTGAACCAGGCCGGAATCAGGCCCCAAAGTCCGCCCACCCACGGCTCCTGCGATGAACATGACAATCACCAGCACCCAGTGGTTCCATCCGGAATGAAACAGTGCAAAATAAGACGCGCAGATGCCGCCTGCAATAATCTGTCCCTCCGCGCCGATGTTCCAGAACTTCATCTTAAACGCCAGCGTTACTCCCAGCGACGCGATCAACAGCGGAATCGCAATTTTCACCGTCGCCTGGATGGCCATCCCGCTTCTGAGAGCTCCGGTAATAATTGTTTTATAAATGACAAATGGATTCTGTCCGATTATCAGGATAAAAAGCCCGCCGGCCACCAGCGCCAGCAGAATCGCTTCCAGACGCAGGATAAATGTCTCCCTGCTGCCCAGCTCCGCTTTTTCACTACACGGATTAACGGCTCATTCATGCTTTTTCCTCCTCTTCTGAAATAGGTTCCGGTATTTTATCTTGCTCCGCCGAAAGCTCTTGTCCGGATGTCTCTTTCATTGCCTCAGCAGCCTCAGCGCCTGTCATCATCAGACCGATTTGCTCCTTTGTCACCGTCTTCGCATCGACCACTCCGGTTACTTTGCCGTGACAGAGTACCATCAGACGGTCGGACAGTTCCAGAAGCACATCCAGATCCTCACCGATATAGATAACGGCGACTCCCTTTTTCTTCTGCTCATTCAGAAGATCATAGATTGTATAGGAGGAGTTGATATCAAGTCCTCTCACCGGATAGGCGGTGATTAATACCTGGGGACTTGACTCGATCTCACGCCCCAGAAGCACCTTCTGGACGTTGCCTCCCGACATCAGGCGGACCGGCGTATCCACTCCGGGAGTCACGATTGCCAGCTTCTCCACCAGCTTCTGCGCCAGCTCCCTGGCAGGCTTTCGTTCCACAAAGGGGCCTTTCCCCTCCGTGTAAGATTTCAGGAGCATATTATCCACCATGCCCATGGATGCCACAAGCCCCATACCGAGCCTGTCTTCCGGGACAAAGCTCATACTGATTCCAAGCTTTATGATCTCCGCCGGAGTCTTGCCCACGATGTTTTCCTTATGATACAGGATCGCTCCTTTTTTGGCAGTCATCAGGCCGGTCAGCGTCTCGCAGAGTTCCTTCTGCCCGCTTCCTGCCACGCCGGCCACTCCCAGGATTTCCCCTGTCTTAATCTCAAAGGATACATCATCAAGCGCTATAGAACCGTCGCTTTTATCTACAGTCAAATCCACAACCTTTAGTATTGTATCGCGTTTTTCCATCTCAGGGCGCTCGATGTTTAAGCTGACCGGACGGCCCACCATAAGCTCCGTCAGCTTCTTCTCGTTACACTCGCTTGTATTCACCGTATCAATACTCCGGCCTTTTCTCAGAATTGTCACCCGGTCGCTGATGGAAAGCACCTCATGGAGCTTGTGCGTAATAATAATGATGGCACAGCCCTGTTCCTTCATCTTGCGGAGGATGGCAAATAATTTATCCGTCTCCTGCGGAGTCAGAACCGCAGTCGGCTCGTCCAGAATCAGAATCTGGGCTCCTCTATATAATACCTTTAAAATCTCAACCGTCTGCTTCTCACTGACAGACATATCGAAAATTTTCTTTTCAGGTTCGATTTCGAGTCCAAAAGACCGGCTGATCTGCTCAATCTTTTCTTTTAAAGCTTTTCTTCCCAGCCGCTTTCCGCCGGTCCCCAATACAATGTTGTCCATCGCGCTGAATACATCCACCAGTTTGAAATGCTGATGAATCATTCCTATCCCCAGGTTTCTGGAATCCACGGGCGAATTGATCGCCACCTCTTTTCCGCCCACCAGGATCGAACCGGAATCAGGATGATAGATGCCGGAAATCATATTCATAAGCGTTGTCTTACCTGAGCCGTTCTCCCCAAGAAGAGCCATAATTTCCCCGTATTTTACCGACAGGTCGATTTTATCATTGGCGACCACGCTTCCGAATACCTTTGTAATCTGTCTGCACTCAATGGCATACTGCTCTGTCATTTCTTCACCTCTTGTTTCGTTACAATTCACAGCCCCGCCAAAAATGCGTCTCTGCGAACAGTAATATGCTGCGCGATGCCCGCGGGACAGTCGCTGTAAATAGTAACCGTGATTCGGACGGCGTCAAAAAAGGGATGCCGCAAAATGAGAATTTATGTAATTCACCATTTTTAAGCATCCCTCATCTTTCAGCCTGTTTTAGTGGTATTATCTCATTCTGATAACATTATTTCTCAACAACGTTCTTGAAATACCAGTGAATGTTTCCTGTAATATCCGCATCAGACATATGCTCGCCCTCTGTGCCAACGGTTGTACCGTCGTTGCACTCGATTACGCCGTCAAATACGTCCCATTCGCCGGAAACAATCTTAGCTTTTGCTTCTTCGATCTTCTCTGCTGTGCCTTCTGCACAAAGATCGGATAATGGAGCCAGGTCCACAAGACCTTCTTTTAAACCGCCGAAGTAATTCTCGCCTGTCCATGTCCCGTCAACGAGGCTCTGAACGGCTGATGTATAATATGCGCCCCAGTTCCATACGGTGGAAGTAAGAACTGCCTTAGGGGCATCCTTGCTCATGTCGGAGTTGTAACCAACGCCGTATACTCCGTTTTCCTCAGCCGCAAGCTGTGGGTTGGGTGTATCACAGTGCTGTCCGATTACGTCGCAGCCTTCATTAATTAAAGCTACGGCAGCCTGTTTCTCACCTTCCGGATCATACCAGCTGTTGGTTGTCTTGATATATACGGTCGCATCCGGATTTACAGAGTAAACACCCATGGCAAATGCATTGCATCCGCCTGTAACCTCTGCGTTGTCCTTGCCCCAGGCGCCTACATAACCAATCTTGTTGGACTCTGTCTTAAGGCCTGCTGCAATACCGGATAAGTATCTGGACTGGTAAATTCTTCCGAAGTAGTTATTGAAGTTAACGCCGTTTGATTTATATCCTGTACCATGGGAGAAGATAACCTCCGGGAACTCGTCTGCAAGCGCTTCGCATGCATCCATATAACCCCAGCTTGTGGCGAAGATAATCTGGCATCCTTCTTCCACGCACTCTCTCATAGCCGTCTCAATTGCAGTCTGATCATCATCCGCTACATTGTTCTTGCGGATAATCTGGCTGTCTTCCAGACCTACTGCTTCCTGCATGGCAACAATGCCAAGATCATGTGCATAAGAATAACCGGAGCCGTCTGCCGGGTTTCCGATATGGATTACGCCGACCTTCAAATCTTCCTTCGGGATTGCCGGCATAACACCCTCTGCCGCCTTAGCCTCTCCTGTCTCTGCTCCTGCTTCTGCTGTCTCTCCGGCTGCTTCTGCCGCTGATTCGGTCTGTGCTGCGGTTGTTTCCTTGCCGGATGAAGATGAACATCCTGTGCAGAGGGAAAGTGCCATAGCTGCTGACAGTACCACGCTTAATACTTTTTTCATTTCTTTCCTCCTCAATAAAAATAAATGAATGTCAATACTGAACAATTATTACATTTTCTCCTAAGTTTTGCAAGAGATTTCACGGAATTTGTCGAGTTTTTTTCATATAACTTGTTTTAACGGCAAAAGCCCCGCTTTACCGGGATTGCGGCTCTTCCGAACATTGATAACAACGATAACCTGCACGCTCCGGGTACAGGTAACCGCCTCCAATAAAAAGGGGAGGCTGCTTTACGGGAAATAAAGCAGCCTCTATATGGCACAAATAAAGAATTGTTATCTGAAATTCAAAAATCCGGTCCGGCTATTCTATCGGTTTTTCAGGCCGGATATGACAAAGCCTCAAAAAAGCCTCCATAGCCTTTGTCATATATCTTCCTTTTTGGGTCATAAAAATTTCCCTGCGCGCCAGAGGGTCTCCGATTTTATAATAAATCAGGGCATCCGTATCGGATACAAGGCTCAAAAGGCTGTTTCGGATAAACGCAATGCCGGAACCGGATTTCGCGACATAAAATGATGTCATAATCCGATCCAGGAATAACTCCACCTTAGGTTCAAAACCGGCATTCCTGCAAATCCCCCTGCTGCGCATACAAATATCGTTTTCCTCTTTTAAAAAGATAAACGGACAGTCCCGGAATGCCTGCATCGGCACCGGCTGTACATCTTTCCCCCTGAACGCGCCGTCCCTGGCCTGCGCAAATGCCATCTGAAAGCTCCGCAGCTTTTTATTTACTTCAAATTCAGCCGGGACGGCCAGAATTATCTGTTCATAGTCGTAGAGATACCGTTCCACCTCATCCCCGGCCGGAATTGCCGTCTCAAGCAAAAGGTCAATCGAATCATCCAGGAGTCCTGCCCTGAGTTCCCTGATATTCCCCTCATGGATTTCCACCGATACGCCCGGATACTTATTCTTAAACCGTTTCAAAAGTCCCGCCAGAAGGTAAGCACAGAAAAAAGAAGAACTGCCTACCGAAAGATGTCCCGTGTTCATATCCGCCATATCTTTGAAATATGCGTCCATATTCTTCTCAAGACGCATAAACTGTTCCGCGCATTTGATATAATACTCCCCCTCTTTCGTCACGGTAAGGGGGATTGTGCTTCTGTCAAATATCTGGCAGCCGATTTTGGCCTCCGCTTTTCTCACCATGGCGCTTACAGCCGATTGGCTCACAAACAGTTTCTGCGCCGCTTTTGAAAAACTCTTTTCCTGATATACCAGATAAACATATTCCATCTCAACTGACGCCATTGCCTCCCCCTTATCCTTTCACTCCCGGTATCAATCCGCCTGCCCGGTTCTTTGTTCTGACTATCCCAGACTGTAGAATATCGGTCCGCTGGGACCCAGCGGAATTTTAAACAATACAAACACAATTAAAATGACGCTCCACGCAATTCCCATGACCAGTGAATAGGGCAGCATATTTGAAAACAGGGTTCCCCATCCCGCCTTCTTATCGTATTTCTGCACGTACGATAAAAGAATCATCACATATGGGAACAGAGGAGAAAGCACGTTTGTAATTGAGTCTCCGATTCGGTATGACATCTGCGTTACAGAGGGATGGAGGCCCAGAATCATGAACATCGGAACGAAAATCGGAGCCATGATTGCCCATTTTGCCGATGCACTGCCTATGAACAGGTTGATAATCCCCGAAACAATAATCAGTCCGATAATTAAGCCGATACCCGTGATGCCCGTATTCTCAAGAAACTCGGCGCCTTTAACGGCAAATACGGTAGCCAGATTGCTCTGTGAAAACCAGGAGGTAAACTGTGCCGAGACAAATACAAGCACAATATAACCGCCCATATCCTTCATCGCAGCTATCAGCATATTGACAATATCCTTACTGCTTTTTATCGTGCCTGCCACTCTGCCGTACACAACAGCCGGAACAAAGAACATGATGGTTACAATACTGATAATCCCCTTCATAAGCGGTGAATTATTGCTCATAATCGACCCTGTTTCCGGATCCGCCAGGAATGCATCCGGTCCGATGCAAAGAGCCACGATTGCCAGACAGATTGCAATAAAACAGACACCTGCCCATTTTATTCCCTTTTTCTCCTCCGGCGCAAGATTGGCATCATGCTCCAGGCGGACATCGCCTTTATATTCCCCTAATCTTGGCTCTACAATTTTATCAGTTGTGATTACGCCTGTAAATAATAAAATAAAGGTAGAGACAATGAGGAAATAATAGTTCATTGCAATATTGCCGCTGAATCCCGGATCGATACTCTGGGCAGCCGATATGGTAAACGTTCCGGCCAGAACATCGCTCATGGAGATCAGAAGATTAGCCGCCATACCCGTCGATACGGACGCATATGCCGCAAAAATACCCACAAGAGGGTTTCTCCCCACGGAAAGAAACAGCAGGGCCGCAAGAGGCGGCAGGACAATCCATCCGGCATCTCCGGCCTGGTTTGCCATGATGCCTGCAAACACGACAATAACGGTTACGGTTCTGCCGCTGGTCCTGGCGCCCGCCACCGGACCATCGAGGTAAGCCAGCCGCTTTTTTCTGCAAGGCCGCAGCCCAGCATTATAGTCATCACGGCTCCCAGTGGTGCAAATCCCAGGAAATTACTTGGGAAGTTGATTAATATTTTTTGAAGATTTGCGATTGTTAGCAGGTTAACCGCGGTAATCGTCTCCCCCGTACCGGGATGGACCACGCTGGCTCCGGCAGTAAAATACGAAATAATTAACAGAAGAACGCAGAGAAATGCAAACAGTACAACCGGATCAGGCAGCCTGTTTCCTGCCTTTTCTATTTTTGCAAGGATCCTGATATACATTGGTTCCCTGTCTTTCTCACTCTTTATTCCTGTATTTTCATTCATGATGTTCCCCTCCTCATTAAAATGACGCTTATCCGTTTTTTATTCGAAGTACGGCCTTACCCCCTCAGCCGTTTTCATTCACATTCCTTCGAAAAAATCCGGAACCCTTCTCTTATTCCATCCATATCAAAACCGGACATCAGCATAAGAATCAGAAGCAGTCTTGCTTTTCTTCCGTCCAGAAAGCCGGAACTGATAAGCCCTTTGGAAAGCAGAGACGTCTCCGAACCTGGGTAGCCTGCATAAGTTCCGGTGAGCATGTCCCCCCGGCCGATTCTGGATGCCAGAACTACCGGCATTTTATCCGCAAGCTGTTTCAGTGTCTCCACCAGCTCCGATGGCGTGTGGCCTCCTCCCATCGCTTCCAGAACCAGGCCGTCTATTTTGCAGTCTAGCGCACACTTTAGCAGTTTCCCGTCATCTCCGACAGGAACGGCGTAAATTGGAACGGATACAGGCTGATCCGGTCTTTTCCATCCACATTCCACCTATTTATTGCAAGTCCGGGGATTCTTCTTTGCAGCGGCTTCATACGGATGCTTGGCTTTCCTTCCGCCAGATACCCGAGAGGTCCGCATTCTGCCGCAAAAGCCTCGGTACTCTGTGGATGAATTTTTCTCACATATAAAGCCGGGTAAATTGCATCATTAAAAACTACCATCACGCCGAGTTCTCTGCACCGGCTGCAGGAGACGGTCCGGATTGCCGCCAGAAGATTGGCCGGCCCGTCTGCTCCCCTCATGTCGGGATTTCGCATTGCACCTGTCACGGCCACCGGTTTTTCTGAATCCAGCAGCATCTCCAAAGCAAAGGCTGTCTCCTCGATTGTGTCCGTTCCCTGGACCACCACCACGCCCTCTGTCTCCCCCTCTAACAAGGACTGGATTTCGGCCGCTAACCCGGTGATATCGCTTATCACCATCGAAGAACTTGATTTTTGCCTGAACGCCTTCACCGTAATATCGGCTTCTTTTTTCACTTCATCAAGTGAATCTATAAAACCTGTCAGATCCCCTATTTGAGGAACCCCGTTTTTCCATGTATAGGCAATCGTCCCTCCCAAAGTCAAAACACTGATTTTTTTCAACACATTCCTCTCCTTTACTGTCACTGAGTATTTATTTTGCCGTCCGCTCTCCGTATAATGCGCTGCGCTGCGTATCCGCAATCTGATAGTTAAGCTGCATTTCCTGCGCTGTTTTCACCCCGGCTTTCGTGGTTAGAAACGTTCCTCCGCTCCCCGTTACCCGGCCGTGATCCATAATTCTTTTTCCGCCGGCAAAGCTCATTGCCGCGTCAAGACGTTTCATATCCAATACCGTTATATCGGCATCTGCTCCGATTCCCAGATTTCCTTTTTGGTGCAGCCCGAACGTCTCCGCCGGATTGACCGAGCATTTTTCCACAATCTCTTTCAGTGACAAATATCAAGCCGGTAAAACGGGAGTAATTTCTGTATCAGTCCGTTTCTGGGAAATCCTCCGCCATCTGTCGCCGCCAGCTCGATTAAGGGGGAGCCGCCAGGTATCCTGCGCTCTGTCAGGCAAGCCGACGCAACCGGGGCCAGATTGGCGGGAAAGCTCACATTTATGTTGGTGTCGCGGCCGGACCAGTATTGGAATGCATCCTCTTTATTTAATAGTACGTTTTCCTCTTTCAGGGATGCAATTGCACAAACGGTTCCGTCCTTCATCGCTTTCGCCAGTCCTGCCTGGGTAGGCTCGTAACCAAACATCTTCAGGCAATTGACGGTGATAGCGTCGCAGGGTATTCCATTCCTGCATGCACCGCTGGTTCCGTTGTTTACAGCCATGTGGGAATCCGAAATAATATTCGGATTTTCTCTGAGCATCTGAAATGCGTCTCTCAATTCTTCCAGGTAATGATACCGGTTTCCACGGCAGTAGGCATTAATGTGGGCCATCAGAAGCCTCTGTCCCTGCGCAAATTCAACCGCTTCCTGTAAGCCGTATATATCGCTTCTCTGCTGCGTACTCCCTGCATGGCAGGCTATCATTACTTTTAGCATTTGCTTCCTCCACACACAGCCTGGAAGACTCCGGGGTAAGAGGATAATGGCCGCCGAGGATTTTAAGTCCCAGAGAGCCGTTTTTCAGGGATTGCTCCAGAAACCTTCTGACCTGCGTTCTGGAGGGCGACTGTCCAACCTCTCCGGGAAGCACTGCGTCGATACAGCCAACGTTCATTCCGCATCCGTGTGATGAAATCTGGGACGAGATATCGGTCACAGGCCCCGCGTAATCAATAATCGTCGTCACTCCGGTTTTGGCCGCCATATAATACCCGACTCTGCCGCCCAGCAGCTTTGTCACATGCACATGCATGTCGATGACTCCCGGAATCACCGTCAGGCCGGAAACATCGTATGTCTCTTCACCATGCGGCAGTTCTTTTTCCAGTTCCGCTATCCTGCCTTCTCTTATCCCTATATCAAGACGCTCATCCACATGGTGAACCGGGTCAAATACACGTCCGCCTTTTAATACAACGTCAAATCTCATCTGTTCCTCCGTTCATGCCGTCCCGCAGCGCGCTTTGCAGGGACAGGCTCTTCGCTTCTATACTGAAACTTTCTTTTTCCATCCGTTCTCATGAGGGATGTGTTTATTATAACGATTTTCCGGCAGGATATAAAATGTCATAAATACATTCATATAAGTTAGAAACCGCTGTTTATACCTGATTTCTGTTTATGCCCCTTACTCCAGGGCAGAACGATAACCTGCACGCTCCGCGCACAGGTTACCGCCATCAATGAAAATACCCTGGCGGCAATTTAATTCTGCCACCAGGGTATAAGTACATTTTAATATTAATTCAGAGGACAATATTTTATCGTTTGGGGACTCTGCATCTAAGCTTCGCAGGTGTCTTTAAGATTCAATCTCCGAGACAATTTCCGCCGTACCAACGGCTCCGGCTTTTTCGTTGAGTATCTCCATAAATTCTTCACCTGTAATCGTCTCTTTTTCCAGGAGATAATCGGCCAGTTCGTGGAGTTTTTTCTCATTTCCCATCAAGATTGATTTTGCCTTCTCATAGGCATCTTTGACCATCTCTATCACTTCATTGTCAATTCTTGATGCAGTTTCCGCAGAACAAGCCAGCGAAGCATCTCCGCCCAGATACGCATTATTCACCGTCTCCAGAGCTACCATGCCGAACTGTTCGCTCATACCATACCGTGTGACCATGGCTCTTGCTATCTTTGTTGCCTGTTCGATATCATTGGATGCGCCGGTCGTAATGGAATGAAAGATCAACTCCTCCGCTGCCCGGCCGCCTGTCAGTGTCACAATCTTATTAAACGCCTCGTCTTTGCTCATCAAAAATCTCTGATCTGCCTCTACCTGCATTGTATATCCGAGCGCACCCGATGTTCTCGGTATAATTGTAATTTTATGAACCGGAGCTGAATGGCTCTGTAAAGCCGCTACTAAGGCATGACCAACTTCATGGTAGGATACAATCTTTTTCTCATCCGTTGAGACGCCGGCGTCTTTTCTCTGATATCCTGCAATTACCGTCTCCACACTTTCTTCCAGATCGGCCTGCGATACGGTCTTCCTTCCCATCCTGACCGCCCTCAGGGCCGCCTCATTAATAATATTGGCAAGCTCCGCGCCGCTGGCACCGCTGGTGGCCCTGGCGATTGCATTGAAATCTACTGTTTCGTCAATTTTCACCTGCTTTGAGTGTACCTTAAGAATTGCCTCCCTGCCCTTCAAATCAGGAAGCTCGGCCGGAATTCTTCTGTCAAAGCGACCCGGTCTAAGGAGCGCCTTATCCAATGATTCGGGACGGTTGGTTGCGGCCAGAATAACAACACCCTTCCGTCCGTCAAATCCATCCATCTCTGTAAGAAGCTGGTTTAATGTCTGTTCCCGCTCATCATTGCCTCCCATGCCTGCACCGTCACGCTTCTTACCAATGGTATCGATCTCATCAATAAACACGATACACGGTGCTTTTCTCATTCGCCTGCTAGAAGAGATCGCGGACTTTTGCAGCGCCCATTCCCACAAACATTTCTACGAATTCCGATCCGGATATTGAGAAAAACGGAACATGCGCTTCGCCCGCTACCGCTTTCGCCAGTAACGTCTTACCAGTTCCCAGGAGGGCCTACAAGCAAAGCTCCTTTCGGAAGTATAGCGCCAATCTCCGCATACTTCTGGGGATTATGCAGGAAATCGACAATTTCCTGCAGCGCCTCCTTGGCCTCGTCCTGGCCGGCCACATCGGCAAATGTCTTGCCTGTCTCCGTCTCCGCGTAAATCTTGGCATTGGACTTTCCAAATGTCATTGCGTTGCCTCCGCCCATCCGTTTCATCATTGCACGGCTCATCAGCTGGCCAAGTCCAATAAAAATAATCAGCGGAAGAATCCAAGTAACCAGAAAATTCAGAAGAGGGGATGCCTGGGTCGGAATCTCAGAGCTGTATTTCACTACGCCGGCATCCGTAATCCGCTGCTGCAAATCGTCTCCCGGAAATGAACCTGTCTTATAGTTAATTTTCCACTTACTGTCTTTCAGAGTGTATACTATTTCGCCATTCGTAGTTACATAAACCTCATCTACATTTTTCTTGTTCAGTTCATCTACAAACTGATCGTATCTGACCTGCTCCGTCCGGTCCATCAGGGACGGAAAAATAAAAATATTAAGCAGCATCAATACCAGCATGACCAGTCCATAATAATATAGGAAAGATTTTTTAGGTGCTTTATTGCCATCGTTGCTCTCTTTCATGTTGTTCTCCTCTTATTTGTATCATTGTTTTATATAATAACCATATCAGGCGCTTTTTAAAATTGGCGGAGTTTTGTACGAATCTCCTTCATTTTTTTCATCGCACTGATTTATTAAATATATACCTCTTATATTTATATTTGTCAATATTTAATAGTCAATATTTATTTACTTTTAATAAATATTGACTTGTATTTCGAAATATGCTAGGATGTGAACGTGGGCTAATCATCTGATTCCCTACTAATATGCTTGTAATTAACTTTATATTTTATTTGGAGGAGTTATTTATGGAGAATATAGAAACAGAAAAATTGTGAAAGCGGCGGAAACCCGGACATTAATTCCGTGGGTGTACATTTTCTTGAATTTGCCGTTGCTTTCCTTACTCTGGCCAAATGCCAGTACCAGCATGAAAATGACGTCAAAGTAAATTCCCTCCCCTTCTTCACCCTGGTGGCACTTGATAATTGGGCTGATGTGGATTATACCATGTCGGAACTTGCCGATAAATTACAGATAACCAAGCAGGCTTTCCAAAATGATCAATGTTTTAGAGGAAAAGGAACTGGTGGAGCGCATCCACGATAAGGAAAACCGTCGGCGTGTTTATATCCGTATCTGTGACCGCGGCCGTGCGATGATGGACGATATAAAAAGGGGGATGCTTGAATCAACTCTTTACGGACTCAGTTCCTATACGGATGAAGAACTCAGGGAGATGGATTACTGCATACGAAAGCTGACGGAATTGATGGAGAAATTTAATATAGGCAATTGCGGGGATGCAGATGAATAGGGCCCGGTAGCGGTAAGTTAGTTTATCCGGCGATTTATATGCGGCAGATGCAGATTATGAACTAAAGTATAATCTGCATCTGCCGCATTCTTGTATATTTATGTAATTCAAAATATAATTTTCTTCAGCTCTTCTTTCCATTCATTGTCGGCTTCTATAATTTTCCTTATCCGAAGTATAATGACCTCGTAATGCAATTAGGAATTTCGAAAATATTTCAAAAAAAAAAAGAGTGCATTAATTATGAGAAAGCAGACTAAATTAGTTGCAGTTTTATCTGCAGCAGCTTTACTCGCTATGGGTGCTTCCATGACATCTTTCGCCGCTGGTTGGGAAAAAGATGACGCTGGAATCTGGCACTATTATGATAGTGATGACGAATTGGTAACAGGTGAGTGGAAGAAAGACGGCGGAAAGTGGTTCTACCTGGATGATGACGGCGAAATGCTGACAGATTCTTGGGTTGACGATGAGTACTATGTTGGTGAAGACGGCGCTATGCTGATCAACACATGGAAGAAAACTCTGGCTGACGAAGACATGGATGATCCGGAAGATGACGGAGAAGCTTGGTACTACTTCGGAAGCAAGGGTAAGAAGACTACATCTGACTCAAAGAAAATCAATGGAAAAACTTATTTCTTTGACGATGACGGCAAAATGAGAGATGGTTGGTATCAGGATGGTACCGATGTTTATTATTTAGGCGACGAAGATGACGGAGCTAGAGCTTCTGGTTGGTTATGGTTAGAAGTTCCTGAAGAAGAGGATGTAGATGTCAATGGCCATGCTGATGACAATGATATCTGTGACGAAGAAGGATGGTACTACTTCGGTTCTAACGGAAAAATGTACAAAGATGCTGCTAAGAAGAAAATTAATGGAAAATACTATTACTTCAATGAGCACGGCCAGATGCTGTATGAGTGGATCAATGGCGGTAAAGTTACTTTAGGTTCCAATGCTCAGTTAGACGGTAACAATATTGGAACAGCTTCCCCGGCTGATATGCTCTATACAAACGTAGTAGAAGAAGGTTGGAGAGCGGATGGCTGGTACGAAATCGACGGTTCTGAAGACCTTGAAACAAACAACGATACAGATTGGTATTATTTCAAGAATGGTGAAGCTAAAAAGGCATCCTATTCCGATAAATCTGGACTTACTGGTCCTGAGGTAACAGATGATGGAGATACTGTTTACAGAGCTAGAATTAAAGTGGAAGGAAAGTATTTCTGCTTTAATGAAAAAGGCCAGATGCAGACGGGCTTACAGTTTATTCCGGCCCAGAATGCATTCTATTACTTCGATGATAAAGGTTATATGAAGACTGGTAAAATGTCAAGTGTAGAAGAAGAAAATGATTCCTTCACATATTACTTCCAGACTAAGAATGGTGGTAATGGTAAAGGTATCAACGGAGAAAACAGTGGATATCTGTACTGGAATGGAAAGAGACTGGAAGCTGATGATGATTACAGAATCTATGAAATCGGAAGCGATTACTATCTTGTAAACAGCAAGGGTAAACTTCAGAAATCTACAAGTAAGAAATATGATGTAGAAAATGACAATACGGAAGATGTAACATTTACATTTACAGGATATAAGATTACTGGAGCTAAAGAAGCTGATGGAAGTGATTATGATTACACATCAAATCCAAGTACTCCGAAGATTGGAGAATGTGAAACTTTTTCTGTAAAATTAACTACGATAAGGTCCTTTTATGATAAAATAAATATCATTAGGAGGGCCTTTTACTATGGCAAGACAAAAGAAACCGGTTCACAGAGTTGAAATGACAGAAGGAAAACGAAATATTATCCGACAGCTTCTCGGGAATATGATATTGAGACAGCAGAAGATATTCAGGATGCTCTTAAAGATCTCCTGGGTGGTACCATTAAGGAAATGATGGAGGCTGAAATGGATGAGCACCTCGGATATGAAAAATCCGAGCGTTCTGACAATGACGATTATCGCAACGGGTATAAACGCAAGCAGGTCAACAGTCGCTATGGTTCTATGGAAATCGAGGTCCCACAGGATCGGAAATCTACCTTTGAACCACAGATTGTAAAAGCGTCAAAAGATATTTCTGACATTGACCAGAAGATTATTTCCATGTATGCAAAGGAATGACCACTCGCCAGATCTCGGAAACGATTGAAGATATCTATGGTTTTGAAGCATCAGAAAGTTTCATATCCGATGTGACGGATAAGATACTTCCTCAGATTGAAGACTGGCAGAACCGTCCATTGGATGAGGTATATCCAATCCTTTACATCGATGCCATCCACTATTCTGTACGGGATAATGGGGTGATCCGTAAACTTGCCGCTTATGTCATACTGGGCATTAATTCGGAAGGCAGAAAGGAAGTCCTAACGATTACAATTGGTGACAACGAAAGTGCGCAAAATACTGGCTTTCTGTCTTGAATGAACTGAAAAATCGTGGTGTTAAGGATATCCTGATTATTTGTGCAGATGGTCTTACTGGTATCAAAGAAGCGATTTCTGCGGCATTTCCCAAAACAGAATATCAGAGGTGCATGGTCCATCAGGTAAGAAACACCTTAAAATATGTCCCCGATAAAGACAGGAAAGCCTTTGCGCTGATTTAAAACGATTTATCAGGTGCTGATGAACAGAAAGCTTTGGCCTTAGAGCGTGTAACCGAAAAATGGACTCCTAAATATCCGAATTCCATGAAGCGTTGGAAGGACAACTGGGATGCTATTTCCCCGATTTTTAAGTATTCAGCTGCTGTCCGGAAGGTCATTTACACGACGAATGCGATAGAATCGCTGAATTCCACCTATCGGAAGCTGAATCGCCAGAGAAGCGTATTTCCAAGCGATACAGCTCTATTAAAGGCGCTGTATCTGGCTACATTTGAGGCTACGAAAGAAAGTGGACTACCACAATCCGGGATTGGGGCCAGGTCTATGGAGAACTGAGTATTATGTACGAAGGACGGCTTCCAGAATAAAGAAAAATAAGCGGAAAGACAGGCTTGCCGCCTGCTCTTATTTATACATGGAAGTAACTGTTATATATAAAACAAGGGTGAAAAACCTGATTTAGAAGTTTCGGTAGTGTAAAATAGTTTGTGTCTTTGGAAAAAAATGGCTCCTTTCGGGCAAGAATTCAGATATGGAAATTCTTACTCGAAGGAGTCTTTATGGCAGTAGCAAAGGAGCAAATTCGACAGATTATTTCAGAAAACAACATCTCCAGCGTGGCAGATGTCTACCCCTCCTCCGCGATAGTTTCAAAGATATTCTTCAGGAACTCCTCGAAGCAGAGATGGATGCCTCCCTTGGTTACAGCAAAAACCACAAGGCTGGGCTGGACACAGACAACAAACGCAATGGGTATTCTCAGAAAACTATCAAAGCCAGTTTGGAGAGTTCCCGCTTGATATCCCAGGGACCGCAACGGGAGTTTGAGCCAAAGCTTGTTCCCAAACACCAGAGGGATGTTTCCGGCATCGAAGAAAAAGTAATCGCCCTTTACGCACGGGGCATGAGCACAAGGGATATCCATGACCAGATCCAGGACCTGTATGGAATTGAAATGTCGGCCGAGATGGTCAGCAAGATCACGGACCGCATCCTCCCGGAGGTAAAAGAATGGCAGTCACGGCCCCGAATTCCCTGTACCCGTTTGTGTTCATGGATGCGATCCACTATAAGGTGCGCGATGAGGGACGCATTGTCAGCAAAGCCGCGTATATCGTCCTCGGGTTACAACAGAGGGCTATAAAGACATCCTAAGCATCACAGTAGGTGCAAACGAATCCTCCAAGTTCTGGCTGGGAATGCTGAATGACCTGAAGAACCGGGCGTACAGGATGTCCTGTTTTTCTGTGTGGACGGCCTGCCGGGCTTCCGGATGCCATCCAGACTGTGTTCCGCAGGCGCAGATCCAGCGGTGCATCATCCATATGCTGCGCAATTCCTTTAAATATGTCAATTATAGCGACTTGAAGAAATTCGCCTCCGATTTTAAAGCGGAATACAATGCCTCAACAGAAGAAATGGGAAAGTTGGAACTGGAAACATTGAAAGGAACCTGGGGAAAGAAATACCCCTATGCCATACGCAGCTGGGAGGACAATTGGGAAGATTTAAGTTCGTTCTATCAGTTTTCTGGCGAACTGAGAAAGATTATGTATACCACAAACATCATTGAGGGGGTAAACCGCCAGTACCGGAAAGCAACAAAGAACAAAAGTGTATTCCCGAATGATGCCTCACTGGCAAAAATGCTGTACCTGGCAAGCCAGAACGTAATGAAAAAGTGGACGCAGCGGTACCGTGGCTGGGATCAGGTGATTGGCCAGCTCATCCTGCTGTACGGGGAACGCCTAACGCAGTATCTGTAAAAGAAAAAGCCGGAACGGCCCAAATCTCCAAAGACGAAAACCGTTCCGAGCTTATTCCGTCGGCATTTATAGTATTGCCAGAAAATCCCAGCTTATTCCAGAGGCCGGTGTGGGCAGAGCCACAACTTAAAATACTATAAATGCCTGATTGATGTGCCTAAAATGTATAGAACCAGACTTTCTGGCAATACTAAAAGTAAGGAGATGGAACATCCGGAAAAAGTGACAAAAAGTTCCAAAAATTGCTACATATCTAATTCCAACTGAATGGAACTTCCAATTTTAAAGACACAAAAAAATTTACGCCCTCGAAGTTTCCCACCCTTCATTATCATAGAAGAATCTTATTTACAGAAATTTTCTCATACTCTCGAAGATTGAGCTTTATGATAATGTATTTACTGTAGATGGTACAGGAGCAACTATTGTTCAGCAGTAATCTTTAATTAAATTAATACTTTTAATTTATTCAAAGCGGTTCTGATATTTTCTCAGAACCGCTTTTTGCTAACAAGGAAATCAAGTCTCTAATTGCAGCTTTTTGTCAATATTTTGTTCCCGCCAGTATATTGCAGAAAAACCTCCCCAAGTTACAACCTGGGGAGGTTCCTTTTAATTAATTAAGAGATAATGCATCGGTATCTGCTTCAGCGACCCATGTTCTTACGATATCGCCATTTGTAACAACTCCATAGCTGTAAGTATTGTCATACAGTTTGATTTCTGGAACTGTAATAGCTTTCGCAACCTTGGAATCCATTGTTGCAATATCTTTTACATTTTCTATAACAACAGGAAGTGTGTATGTCTTGTCACCTACAGTCAGGGACTTAACAGAATCTCCATTTCCAAAGGTAGTGTAAAATAGTTTGTGTCTTTGGAAAAAAATGGCTCTTTCGGGCAAGAATTCAGATATGGAAATTCTTACTCGAAAGGAGTCTTTTTATGGCAGTAGCAAAGGAGCAAATTCGACAGATTATTTCAGAAAACAACATCTCCAGCGTGGCAGATGTCTACTCCCTCCTCCGCGATAGTTTCAAAGATATTCTTCAGGAACTCCTCGAAGCAGAGATGGATGCCTCCCTTGGTTACAGCAAAAACCACAAGGCTGGGCTGGACACAGACAACAAACGCAATGGGTATTCTCAGAAAACTATCAAAGCCAGTTTGAGAGTTCCCGCTTGATATCCCAGGGACCGCAACGGGGAGTTTGAGCCAAAGCTTGTTCCCAAACACCAGAGGGATGTTTCCGGCATCGAAGAAAAAGTAATCGCCCTTTACGCACGGGCATGAGCACAAAGGGATATCCATGACCAGATCCAGGACCTGTATGGAATTGAAATGTCGGCCGAGATGGTCAGCAAGATCACGGACCGCATCCTCCCGGAGGTAAAAGAATGGCAGTCACGGCCCTGAATTCCCTGTACCCGTTTGTGTTCATGGATGCGATCCACTATAAGGTGCGCGATGAGGGACGCATTGTCAGCAAAGCCGCGTATATCGTCCTCGGGGTTACAACAGAGGGCTATAAAGACATCCTAAGCATCACAGTAGGTGCAAACGAATCCTCAAGTTCTGGCTGGGAATGCTGAATGACCTGAAGAACCAGGGCGTACAGGATGTCCTGTTTTCTGTGTGGACGGCCTGCCGGGCTTCCGGGATGCCATCCAGACTGTGTTCCCGCAGGCGCAGATCCAGCGGTGCATCATCCATATGCTGCGCAATTCCTTTAAATATGTCAATTATAGCGACTTGAAGAAATTCGCCTCCGATTTTAAAGCGGTCTACAATGCCTCAACAGAAGAAATGGGAAAGTTGGAACTGGAAACATTGAAAGGAACCTGGGGAAAGAAATACCCCTATGCCATACGCAGCTGGGAGGACAATTGGGAAGATTTAAGTTCGTTCTATCAGTTTTCTGGCGAACTGAGAAAGATTATGTATACCACAAACATCATTGAGGGGTAAACCGCCAGTACCGGAAAGCAACAAAGAACAAAGTGTATTCCCGAATGATGCCTCACTGGCAAAATGCTGTACCTGGCAAGCCAGAACGTAATGAAAAAGTGGACGCAGCGGTACCGTGGCTGGGATCAGGTGATTGGCCAGCTCATCCTGCTGTACGGGGAACGCCTAACGCAGTATCTGTAAAAAAAAGCCGGAACGGCCCAAATCTCAAAGACGAAAACCGTTCCGAGCTTATTCCGTCGGCATTTATAGTATTGCCAGAAAATCCCAGCTTATTCCAGAGGCCGGGTGTGGCAGAGCCCACGAACTTAAAATACTATAAATGCCTGATTGATGTGCCTAAAATGTATAGAACCAGACTTTCTGGCAATACTAAAAGTAAGGAGATGGAACATCCGGAAAAGTGACAAAAGTTCCAAAATTGCTACATATCTAATTCCAACTGAATGGAACTTCCAATTTTAAAGACACAAAAAAATTTACGCCCTCTTTCCAAATGCTACAGTTACTTCTTCATCAAAGTTTTCAATATCATATTTCTTGGTTTTAGATTTCTGGATCTTACCTTTGTTATTTACAAGGTAAACTTTACCCTCTGATAAGTACAATCTGTAATCATCATCAGCTTCCAGTCTCTTACCGCTGAAATACAGATAATTATCCTTTTCACCGTTTACGCCTTCACCGTTTTTGCCGTTCTTGGTGTTGAAATAGAAGGTGTAGGAATCATCATCATCCTCTACATTGGTAACTTTACCGGTCTTCATATAGCCATTGTCATCAAAGTAGTAGAAACCTTTAGCTGCCGGAATATACTGTAAACCGGTCTGCATACGACCAACTTCATCGAAACAGAAATACTTGTTGTTGCTTGCTTTGATTTTAATCTTTGCTCTCCAGATTGGAGTCTCATCATTGTCTTCAATTTGAGCAAAGTCTTTATCGGAGTCAGCTCTCTTTGCCTCACCATCATCGAAGTAGTACCAGTCTGTATCATTATCCGTACCAACATCTTCAGCACCATCTATTTCGTACCAGCCGTCAGCTCTCCAACCTTCTTCAACCTGATTCATGTAAAGCATATTTTCGATTTCGGCCTTATTAGGTGTGGCTACATTACCATCAGCTTCTGCATTAGATGGGGAACCTTTAACCTTAACCTTAGCGTCGTTAATCCACTCGTATAACATCTGGCCATGTTCATTAAAGTAGTAGTATTTACCATTATCTTTTTTCTTCTTATAATCTTTGTACATTTTACCATTGCTTCCGAAGTAGTACCAGCCTTCCTCGTCGCAGATGCTGCACTCATCATCACATCCTGTGATATCGTCATCATCATCCGGTTTTTCAAGCCATAACCAGCCAGATTCTTTTCTCCAGCCTTCGTCTTCTCCGCCTAAGTAATAAACGTCTCCGTCATCTTCATACCAGCCGTCCTGCATTTCGCCGTCTTCGTTAAAGTAGTAAGTTTTACCAGCGATTTTCTTGGATTCGGTTGTTTTCTTACCTTTGCTTCCAAAGTAATACCAATGATCGCCATCCTCATCCGGATCATCAATATCTTCATCAGATGTTGTCTTAATCCAGGAATTAACCAGCATAGCGCCGTCATTGCCAACATAGTACTCATCGTCAACCCAGCTGTCTGTCAGCATTTCGCCGTCATCATCCAGGTGAGAACCACTCCGCCGTCTTTCTTCCTCACCTGTTACCAATTCGTCATCATCACTATCATAATAGTGCCAGATACCAGCGTCATCTTTTTCCCAACCAGCGGCGAAAGATGTCATGGAAGCACCCATAGCGAGTAAAGCTGCTGCAGATAAAACTGCAACTAATTTAGTCTGCTTTCTCATAATTAATGCACTCTCCTTTTTTTTCTTTTTGAAATATTTTTCGAAATTCCTAATTGCATTACGAGGTCATTATACTTCGGATAAGGAAAAGTAAGGAAAGATGTAATTATTGAATAAAGGTAATCGAAAACAGAAATTTTATAAGACATTTATATGAATAATTATTTAAAGGCAAACACTCCTGTTGAATTTGGTTTTAGATTTAAACCCTTGACAAAAATCACGAATTAGCTTATGATAAAATTACTAAATTATAAATTAGTAATTTAGATATAGATAAAGGAGAACTATATGTTTGTTGGAAGACAGCGTGAATTAAATAAGCTAGAGAGTATGTACTCAAGCGCCCAATTTGAACTGGCCGTTTTTTACGGAAGAAGGCGCGTTGGGAAAACAACTCTGATTAATGAATTTTGTCGTGATAAAGAGACTATATTTTTTGTCGCATCTGAAGCAACCGGTCAGGAGAATCTAAAGCAATTTTCCAAAGCCGTTTTCCAAACCGTCAATCCGAATGCCCCATCTCCATCATTCTCAAGCTATGATAGCTTTTGACGTATATTGACGGAATCTGCATGGAAAGACGCCTTATACTGGTAATTGATGAATATCCATATCTTGCATCAAGTTATAAGGCTATCTCGTCCCTTTTGCAGGCACATATAGACCATAGCTGGCAAAACAGCCAGCTCTTCCTAATTCTTTGCGGTTCTTCTATGAGTTTTATGGAACATCAGGTTTTAGGATACCAGAGCCCTCTCTATGGACGAAGAACAGCTCAGTTTAAAATCCATCCTTTCACCTTTTTTGAGACTAGGGCGATGTGTCCTTCCTTTTCATCGGAAGAACAGGCAATCCTATATGGAATTACTGGAGGTATACCGGAGTATATCAGCCGCATTTCATCAAGTTGACTTTGGACGAAAATATTGTGGGCTTTTTTTTACAGAAAGCGGCCGTCTCTACGAGGAACCTTCAACCTTTTAAAACAGGAACTCCGTGATCCGTCCACATATAATTCTGTCATAGGCGCCATTGCCGGCGGTGCCAGTAAAATGAATGAAATTGCAACAAAGGCTGGGATAGAAACCAGCAAAACAACTCTTACTTAGGAGCGCTGATTGAACTGGGAATCGTCCGAAAGGAAGTTCCCATTACGGAAAAGGAATCCAGCCGGAAAACAATTTATTTATTGGAGGATCAGATGTTCCGTTTTTGGTATCGCTTTGTGAGTCCGAATATCAGCGGAATTGTTCGGGGCATTGGAAGTATCATCTATGAAAAACAGGTAAAACCTCAGTTGAATCATTATATGGGCCTGGTCTTTGAAGAGATATGTCGGCAGTATCTTTACCTGCCTCAAATTATAGCCAAAGCTCCGTTTATTTACAGTAAATCCGGACGTTGGTGGGGAATAATCCTGTCGAAAACGCCAGGAGGAAATAGATATTGCAGCAATTGATGATGATAATATTCTTCTGGGTGAATGTAAATGGCAGAACGCCCCGGTTGGGTGTGATGTGTTGAATGATTTATTAGCACAAGGCTCCCTGTTCTATATGGAAAAGAAATGGTATTACATTTTTGCTAAAGATTCATTTACACAGGATTGTATTGCGAAAGCAGCACAGTCCAGACATATTTTTCTAATTTCATTTCGCGATATGATTGAAACTATATAAAAAGCAATTAATATAAACGTGATTTTAGAATTGATTCGTTTCCTAATATACAGTATCATTCAGATACTATCTTGCAATGCATCTGGTAAGAGTCAGAAATCCTCTTCCAAGAAATATGATATCGAAGAAAATGGCGATGATCTTTACGTAAAATTCGGTAACGGTGATACGGTTGAAGGACTTTATACAGATAAAGGACGATAGAACCAGCATTCAACGATGGTACTCTGTTTGTATATGAATGGCCGCATATTGCACTGTATGATGGTGATTGGACTGAAAAACCATTAACCAGAGCTGCTGCAGATGGTGACTTTTTAGGTGAATTAACAGCTGAATAGAGAGTATGAGAAAATTTCTGTAAATAAGATTCTTCTATGATAATGAAGGGTGGGAAACTTCTAAATCAGGTTTTTCACCCTTGTTTTATATATAACAGGTACTTCCATGTATGTCAAGAGCAGGCGGCAAGCCGCCTGTCTTTCCGCTTATTTTTCTTTATTCTGGAAGCCGTCCTTCATACATGATACTCAGTTCTCCATAGACATGCGCCCAGTCCCGGATGGTGGTGGTCCATTTTTTCGTAGCTTCAAAAGTAGCCAGATACAGCGCTTTTAGCAGAGCTGTATCGCTTGGAAATACACGCTCCTCTGGCGATTCAGCTTCCGATAGGTGGAATTCAGCGATTCTATCGCATTCGTCGTGTAAATGACCTTCCGGACAGCAGCTGAATACTTAAAAATCGGGGAAATAGCATCCCAGTTGTCCTTCCAACGCTTCATGGAATTCGGGTATTTGGGAGTCCATTTTTCAGTTACACGCTCTAAGGCTGCCAAAGCTTTCTGCTCATCAGCGGCCTGATAGATGGGTTTTTAAATCTGCAGCAAAGGCTTTTCTGTCCTTGTCCGGAACGTATTTCAGGGTGTTTCTTACCTGATGGACAATACACCTCTGGTATTCTGTTTTGGGAAACGCAGCTGAAATCGCTTCTTTGATACCAGTAAGACCATCTGCACAAATAATCAGGATATCCTTAACTCCTCGATTTTTCAGTTCGTTTAGGACTGACAGCCAGTATTTCGCACTTTCATTGTCACCGATCGTAATGGTCAGGACTTCCTTTTTCCCCTCCGATTAATACCCAGAATGACATAAGCTGCAAGTTTACGAATGACTCCGTTATCCCGCACAGAATAATGGATTGCATCGATGTAAAGGATCGGATATACCTCATCCAATGGGCGGTTCTGCCAATCTTCAATCTGAGGAAGTATCTTATCCGTCACATCAGATATGAAACTTTCTGATGTTTCAAAACCATAGATATCTTCAATCGTTTCCGAGATCTGGCGAGTGGTCATTCCTTTGCATACATGGAAATAATCTTCTGGTCAATGTCAGAAATATCTTTTCTGACGCTTTTTTCACAATCTGTGGTTCAAAGGTAGATTTCCGATCCTGCGGTACTTCGATTGCCATAGAACCGTAGCGACTGTTGACCTGCTTGCGCTTATACCCGTTGCGATAATCGTCATTGTCAGAACGCTCGGATTTTTCATATCCGAGGTGCTCATCCATTTCAGCCTCCATCATTTCCTTAATGGTACCACCCAGGAGATCTTTAAGAGCATCCTGAATATCTTCTGCTGTCTCAATATCATATTCCTCGAGAAGCTGTCGGATAATATTTCGTTTTCCTTCTGTCATTTCAACTCTGTGAACCGGTTTCTTTTGTCTTGCCATAGTAAAAGGCCCTCCTAATGATATTTATTTTATCATAAAAGGACCTTATCGTAGTTAATTTTACAGAAAAAGTTTCACATTCTCGCTGAATAATTTATTTAAAATGGACGGTGGATTTTCCACCGCCCATTTTTAATCATAGAATTTTGAATTGTTATAAAATTTATTTATTTGGGTTGTTAAGTCCTAACCAACCTTCTGTTGGGGTTGAATTTTCCTTGATTTCGGTATAAGTGTAAAGGTCATCATCGTAAAGCTGGATAAACGGTACTGATAAGATCATATCGTCAGTAACATTTTCATAATTACCGTTGATTTCGTTAATCATTTCAGCAACTAATTCATCATCAGTATACTCAAAATTGGAACCTTTAATCTTGGTAACTTTCTTGCCACTAATTGTTACTTCGACATCATCCTCAGCAATTCCCTTGTTTTCAAGGTCATACTTCTTGGAAGATTTCTGAACTTTACCCTTTTTATTTACCAGATAGATGTCTCCATCATAGTAATAGAGTCTGTAATCATCATCAGCATCCAGTCTCTTACCGTTAAAGTACAGATAGTCATCTTTCAGTCCCTTGTAGCCCTGACCATTCTTACCGTTCTTAGTGTTGAAGTAGAAGGTGTAATCATCATCATCACACTCTACACTTGTTACACGGCCTGTCTTCTGGTAGCCATTCTCGTCGAAGTAGTAGAAGCCGCTGTCAGCGTTGATATACTGTAAACCATCCTGCATCTGGCCTTTTTCATTGAATGCAAAATATTTTCCATTGATTTTGATTCTCTGAACGTAAACCATCTTACCATCTTCATCGTAAGTGGCTTCGTCTTTATAACCGCCATCAGCGTATTTGATTTCACCGTCATCTACGTAGTACCAGTCTGTATCACATCTGTACCTACGTCTTCAGAACCATCCATTTCATACCAGCCGTCTGCTCTCCAGCCTTCTTCAACAGCGTTGTAGTATCTCATATCCTCAACGCTTGCGGAACCAGCACTTGCCACACCATCAAGCTGCGCATTTGAGCTTACAGTCTTTGCCGTACCGTTAATCCACTCATACAGCATCTGGCCATGATTGTTGAACATATAGTATCTTCCATTAATCTTTTTCTTGTTTGCGCCGGTATAAACTTTACCGGAAGACTGGAAGTAATACCAACCTTCGTCATCGCAGTCGTCATCTTCTGTACAGCCGAGAACAACTTCCAGGTTGTCATCATCATCTAAGTCATCTTCGTCGAGTCCGGATTTCTCAAGCCATAACCACTGGCTCTCAGCTCTCCAGCCTTCGTCTTCACCACCTAAATAGAAAGCGTCATCGCCATCCTGGTGCCAGCCTGTTAACATCTCACCGTCTTCGTTGAAGTAGTATGTCTTTCCATTGATCTTCTTGGAATCATCAGTAACTTTCTTACCTTTGTTTCCGAAGTAATACCAATGCTCACCACCGTCATCCGGATCATCTTCCTCATCATCAGCCAGAGTCTTAATCCAGGAATTTACGAGCATACGTCCGTCACCGTCTACGTAATATTCATCATCAACCCAGCTGTCTGTCAGCATTTCGCCGTCTTCGTCAAGATAGAACCAGTAAGCACCATCCTTTTTCCACTCATCGGTTACCATCTCATCATCGCTGTCATAATAGTGCCAGATACCAGCGTCATCTTTTTCCCAACCAGCGGCGAAAGATGTCATGGAAGCACCCATAGCGAGTAAAGCTGCTGCAGATAAAACTGCAACTAATTTAGTCTGCTTTCTCATATTTAATGCACTCTCCTTTTTTTCTTTTTGAAATATTTTTCGAAATTCCTAATTGCATTACGAGGTCATTATACTTCGGATAAGGAAAATTATCGCAAGTTAAGGATGTTTTATCACCCTATTTTGTCATACTATTTCAACATAAAATAGATTTACTTGTATTATTAAGTAAATATTCATTGATTCTCAATCAATAGGATGGTATAGTAGTATAAGATTTTTTATCACTGAATTTTTGATAACATGGATTTGGGTAATTTATTTGGGATGAATTATGGTATATTTATGCAGAAAATCTGTTCAAATAGAACGCGGGCAGCGGTATTTCCTGTTTATTTATCATGTCATCCTTTCCAAGATCCTTGTGATTTATCGTAACAGTTCGGACAGTATGAGCTGTTACGATGAATCACATTCAAATTTAACATTTGAAAGGAGCTTCCATTATGAAATACCTATCCGACTCCCTGCCACAGACTGCCTGCATCCCCCTGTCCTTCGGCAATGAAGCCCCTGAGCAGGCTTTAGGGATTCTTTCACCGGAACCTTCTTCCGATGAAGAAAAAAGGGAATATGCAAAACAGACCGCTATCCGGCATGCCATGAGCATCGAAGATTACCGTCTCTATCTTTCAGCACAAAATATGTCGGAAAATACAATTCACGTATACGCTTACGCTATCCGCCAGTTTTTTGCACTATACCACGAAATTACATATTCCAATTTGAAATTGTATAAGGTTTTTCTTCTGGAACATTACAAGCCGCAGACCGTCAACCTGCGGATTCGGGCGCTGAACTCGTATATTGAGTTTAAAAAGCTTAATCCTGGAAAAATTCCTATGGTGCGCATCCAGCATAAAAATTATCTTGACAATGTAATCAGCGAGGCAGATTATGAATACCTCAAAAATTGTCTGCTCAGTGATGAGAAATACCTCTATTATTTTATTATCCGTTTTATGGCTGCAACCGGAGCGCGTGTCAGCGAGGTAATCCAGTTTGAAGCTGAAGATATCTTCACCGGATATAAGGACATCTACTCAAAAGGAAATAAGGTCAGGCGCATCTATGTACCTAAAGCTCTGCAAAAAGATGCTATTGCCTGGTTGAAAGCAATCAGACAGGAACGCGGATTTGTATTTCTAAACCGGTATGGGAACCCCATTACCCCCGGTGGAATCCGGGGCCAACTCAAGAATATGGCTCTTGCCTACTGGATGAACCAGAAGTGGTTCATCCTCATTCTTCCACCACCGTTTTGCCAAAGCTTTATCGAAAAATGCGGAGATATCTCTCTCCTCTCCGATCTGCTTGGCCACAAAAACCTGGAAACCACCAGGATTTATCTGCGCCGTTCCAGCAGTGAGCAATATGAAATCATCAACAAGGTGGTGGACTGGTAACAAGATAACAGGCCACCGTCTTCAGTAAAAGGAGTTATACATGGAGGAATCACTTGAAAATACAGTAAAACAATTTAAAATATACCTGGAAAAGCAGGGACGCTCAGCTAAGAATCTCACTTCCTATGCCTGCTCAGTCTCAATGTTTATTTCACTTTGAGGTGAGCTTACAGTCGAAAATTTGAAAAGATACAGGGAATATCTGCTCAAAACTATCAGCTCAATACCGTAAATACAAGAATTTACGGTATGAACCGTTACCTCGACTATTTACAGGAGAGCGGCCGGCTTCCTGCTTCACTGACACTCCCCTCCGGAGGTCCTCCCGACTGGCAGGAACCAATCCACTTAAATCCGGTTAAAATAACAAGGGACGGCGTCTACAGAATGCAGCCTGTAAAAGAACAGAAAAAAAGTTATCTTGATACCGTTATTTCTCAGCGGGATTATGAGCGCATGAAGCGCAGATTAAAACAGGACGGAAATATGTACTGGTATTTTGTCATCCGGTTTCTTGGTGCAACCGGCGCCCGGGTAAGTGAATTACTGCAGATTAAAATAGAAGATTTGCGTCTCGGTTATTTGGAGCTATATACTAAAGGGGCAAAATACGGCGTCTGTACTTCCCACGAAGTCTCTGCGCGGAAGCCATCCCCTGGTTCATGGAACGCGGAACGAGGAGCGGATTTATATTTTTAAACCAGCACGGCAACCTGATTTCATCGCGGGGTATTGAACTCAGATTGAAACACTTTGCCAAACTATATAAGATAAATCCAAAAACCGTTTATCCTCATTTATTCCGCCACCGATTTGCCAAGAACTTTTTAAAACGTTTCAATGATATTTCTCTTCTTGCCGATCTGATGGGGCATGACAGCATTGAGACAACCAGAATTTACCTGACCCGTTCAAGCCAGGAACAAAAGGCCCTGCTGGACCGGATTATTACCTGGTGAATTTACTAAAAAGAGGAATCGCCTGAACCGGCACTGTGCCGGAACTGGCGATTCCTCTTTTGGGACTTATTGTACAGTCCCGTTTTGCCTGTAACATAAATTATATAGAACGTTTTACAGCACCTTGCTTAAAAACGCCTGTAATCTTTCGCTCTTTGGATGCCCGAAAAACTCATTCGGTTCATTTTCTTCCGCAAAGTTTCCGCCGTCCATAAACATTACACGTGTCGCTACCTCCCTGGCAAATCCCATCTCATGGGTAACGACCACCATTGTCATCTTTTCCTCCGCCAAATCACGCATAACGCTTAAAACTTCCCCGACCATCTCAGGGTCCAGAGCCGATGTCGGTTCATCAAACAGCATCACATCCGGTTTCATACAAAGCGCCCTGACTATCGCAATACGCTGCTTCTGCCCGCCGGAAAGCTGATTCGGATAGGCCGCAGCCCGGTCCTGGAGCCCGACGCGTTCAAGAAGTTTCATTGCCTCAGCCTCAGTTTCCTCTCTCCTCTTTCCCTGAAGCTTCATCGGCGCCAGCGTCAGATTCTCGAGGATTGTCATATGAGGAAATAAATTAAATTGCTGAAATACCATGCCCATCTTCTGACGGTGTTTATTAATATCTGTTTTTTTATCGGTAATGTCTGTGCCTTCGAATAAAATCTGGCCGCCTGTCGGTTCCTCCAGAAGATTCAGGCAGCGGAGAAATGTGCTTTTACCTGAGCCTGACGCCCCGATAACACATACCACATCCCCTTTGTATATATCGACTGTCACACCGTCCAGAACGGTATTGGCTCCAAAGCTTTTTTGAAGATTTTTCACCTGGATCAGAGGTTGATCCCATATATTAGCGCTCACTCTGCCTCAGCCTCCTTTCCAGACATTTAATTAACTGGGTAAATATAATAACAATAATCAGATATATGGCAGCCACCGCAAGCAGCGGCATCGTTGCACTGTAAGTGATACTCCGGATAATATCCCCGCCTTTTGTCAGATCCTGAAGCGCGATAAAACCGGCAACCGATGTCTCTTTCAGCAGGGAAATAAATTCATTGCAGAGCGCAGGCAAAATATTCTTAAATGCCTGAGGCATAATAATGTACCACATCGTCTGAGGATAGTTGAATCCCAGTGCGCCCGCCTCAAACTGTCCGTTATCGATAGACATTATACCGCTCCTGAAGATTTCCGCCACATACGCGCCCGAGTTGATACCAAACGCTAACACGGCAACCGGAACTTTGTCCACTCTGAGGCTGCCGAAAATGACATAGTAAATAATCATTAACTGCACGACTACAGGAGTCCCCCGGATCACGGTCAGATAAAGATTACATATAAAATTGAGTATCTTCAGTTTATGAGTTTTCTCATAAGTTGAACGGATGACACCGACAATCAGACCAATGACAATACCGAGAATTACTGCCAGCAGTGTTACGGTAAGCGTTATTTTAAGACCATCTACCAGGTAAAGCCAGCGATCTTTCTCGATAAAATTAAAATAGAAATCCTCAGTGAATTTTTGCCACATATCCTTCTTCCTTATCTGTTATTTTATGGAGGCTGATACCAGCCTCCATCTTATATTTAACAATATTAAACGTGTATCTTTATTTTACTCTGCATCCATATATTTTGCAACGATTTCGTCAATCTTTCCTTCTTCTTTCAGTTCTTTGATTGCTTCGTTCATCTTCTCAACCAGTTCCATGTTTCCTTTTTTGATTGCAATTGCATATTCTTCTTCTGACATCTTCTCTTCCAGAATCTTGATGCCTTCTGTCTTCTTTACAAATGCCTCTGCCGTCGCCTGGTCAATTACAACTGCGTCAATCTTTCCCTGTGTAAGGGACTGTACTGCTTCAAGTCCTTTATTATAACGCTCTACTGTAGCATCTTTAATTTCAGTTGCAAGAGCGTCACCTGTAGTTCCAAGCTGGACACCGATAATTTTTCCAGCAAGTGCATCAGAGCCTGTGATATCACTGTCTTCTTTCACAATGGCAACCTGGTTTGAGTTTGCATAGGTATCTGTAAATTCAACTGATCTCTGACGCTCTTCCGTAACTGTCATGCCTGCTGCGCCGAAATCTGCTTTTCCGCTTGTTACTGCCGGAATAATTGCGTCAAAAGCCATATCTTCTATTTGAAGCTCCATGCCAAGCTTAGCAGCGATTGCTTTTGCAATTTCTACATCGATGCCTACAATATCCCCGTCTTCATAGTATTCATATGGAGGGAATTCTGCATTGGTAGCCATCACAAGTGTACCGCCGGCTGCTTCCGCCCCGCCTGTCGCCTCCTCAGAAGCTTCGGCTGTCTCGCCCTCTGTCTCCGGGGCTGCCTCTGCTGTTTGCGCCTGTGTTGTCTCCGGGGCTGCTGTCTCTGCCGGTTTCGAACTGCATGCCGTAAGTGCTGCCGCCATCAGTGCTGCCATTGATAATGCTAAAATCTGTTTTTTCATAATTATCCTCCTCTTGTCATACCGGATGCATAAACCCACGATCGGTCTGCTGTTTCCGACCGCATATTTATGTTAATATTCGCCATTTTTATGCATCAAATATGTATAAATATAAATTTTCTTTTCTAGTATTTCATTATAACGTATTTTTAAAATTAATCAAGTACCTGGGCCACATTTTTTCATGGTTTCCACAAGTTTATGAATGTTTATGCAAATAATCCCCAACCGTTTCCTGCTATTGGCAAAATTCTTATTAAGGTTTATACTACAAACTAGAAAGTGAGGTAAATTTTATGGAAGACTGGTTGATAAAAACGGCCTGGCCAATGACTCCGCCGCTTCCCTTTTCAGCATTTCACATCTGCTTTTCCCTATTCGGCCTGAGTGCGGCCTTTACCCTGGCATGGCTCTGCAGACGTCTGCCGCAGGCATACAGAGTACGCCTCTTGTTCTTTCTGGGGATTCTGCTCGCCCTTTCGGAATGTTATAAACAGATGTTTCTGTATTATATTGTCAATGGCCGTAAATACGACTGGTGGTATTTTCCATTTCAGCTTTGCAGCATCCCCATGTATCTCTGCCTCATCCTGCCCTTTGCAGCAAAATTCGGCCGGAAGTGGGAAAGGCTGCTCTGTACTTTTATGTACTGCTATAATCTGCCCGGAAGTATCCTCGTTTTTGCGGCTCCGTACGGAATGATGCATCCATACTGGAGCCTGACCATCCATTCTTTTATGTGGCATATTCTACTCGTTTTTATCGGACTATTAATCGCTTTTTCAGGTATGGGCTCAGTATCATGGAAGGGATTTACCGGCTCCACCGGGCTGTTTCTGGCATGCTGCGGGATTGCAACGGCTGTCAACATTCTGGCCGGTCCCTATGGTTATCCGGACATGTTTTACATAACGCCCTATTATCCTACGACGCAGCCGTTTTTTTCAACGATTGCTGAACAATTTGGGATTATGGCCGGAGATTTAGCCTATATCGCTGCCATTATCATGGGCGCTTTTATTCTTCATCTCATTTACCGCCTTTATCACCGGTAAAAACAGAAAAGCAACCATATAATGATATGCCCCTGTCTGTCTGACTGGGGGCATATCAAAACCGGCTGCTTATCCTTTTATCTTTCCACCCTTGTTTTACTCTATATCTCTATTTAATCTATTTGCTCTATTTAATCTATTCGCTCTATTTAATCTCGCTGTGGAACTCCTGAAGTGATTTCACTTCAATATTTCCATTCTTTGTAATCGTCTTAAGAGCCTGAACCGTAGCCTTCGCTGCAGCCATATTCGTAAAGTACGGAATCTTGCCTTTTACGGCTGCCTTCCTGATATAGCTGTCATCTCCCAGACCTTTCTTGTCAAGAGGGGTGTTGATTATAATATCAACCTTCTTATTTGTAATCTTATCAAGAATGTTCGGACGTCCCTCGTCAATCTTGGCAATTTTCTCAGCCGGAAGCCCTGCGGCTGCCATAATGTCGTAAGTTCTGCCTGTTCCCATCAGCTTGAATCCGCAGTCATAGAATCCCTTGGCTACTTCAATCAATTCCGGTTTGTCCATATCGTTAACACTGAGCAGTACGGTACCGGAACTTGGCAGTCTTGTCTGAGTTGCTTCCTGTGCCTTGTAAATCGCTTCTCCCAGATTTGCGGACATACCCAGAACCTCGCCTGTGGAACGCATCTCCGGTCCCAGTACCGGGTCAACCTCAGGGAACATCTTGAACGGGAATACCGGCATCTTCACTCCGTAATGAGGAATCTTCTTCTCTGTCAGTGTCGGAACCGGTGACGGTCTTCCTGTCAGATGGGATGTCATGATGTCAGTTGCCAGTTTTACCATCTTGATGTTGCAGACTTTGGATACCAGCGGCACGGTTCTGGATGCTCTTGGATTCGCTTCCAGTACGTATACCTCTCCATCCTCAATCGCATACTGCATATTCATCAGGCCGACAACGTGCATTTCTTTCGCAATGCGGCTAGTATAGTCGCGGATTGTATCTACCTGATCTTTCGTCAGATTTCTGGATGGAAGGATGCAGGCGGAGTCTCCGGAGTGGATACCGGCAAGCTCGATGTGTTCCATTACAGCCGGTACAAATACATTCTCTCCGTCGCTGATGGCATCCGCCTCACACTCTGTCGCATGGTGCAGGAAACGGTCAATCAGAATCGGACGGTCCGGAGTAACGCCTACAGCTTCCTTCATATAATATGTCAGAGCTTCATCGTCATGAACAACCTCCATGCCGCGTCCTCCGAGAACGTAGGAAGGACGAACCATTACCGGATATCCGATGCGGTTTGCAATAACGAGAGCCTCATCTACATTGACAGCCATTCCTGACTCAGGCATTGGGATTTGAAGCTTGTCCATCATATCGCGGAACAGATCCCGATCCTCCGCCATGTCAATCGTCTCAGGTGTGGTTCCGAGGATTGTTACGCCGTATTTCTTAAGATCTGCGGCCAGGTTAAGCGGTGTCTGTCCGCCAAACTGTGCAATAACGCCAGCGGTTTTTCCTTATGGTAAATACTTAAAACATCTTCCAGAGTCAGTGGCTCAAAGTACAGTTTATCGGATGTATCATAATCGGTGGATACGGTCTCCGGATTACAGTTAACAATGATAGTCTCAAATCCCAGCTCTTTCAGGGCAATTGCCGCATGAACACAACAGTAGTCAAATTCGATACCCTGGCCGATACGGTTAGGACCTCCTCCGAGAATCATAATCTTCTTATTGTCGCTGCATGGACTTTCATCTTTAATATGGTAGCTGGAGTAATAATAAGCAGAATCTTCGGTGCTGCTTACATGAACGCCTTCCCAGCCTTCCACGATTCCTGCCGCTGTTCTGGCATCACGAACAGTCTCTTCCGAAATTTCCAGAATTTCACTCAGATATTTATCCGCAAAGCCATCAAGCTTAGCCTGACGGAGTACTTCTGTCGGAGGTACCTGTCCCTTATACTGCAGCAGTGCTTCTTCCTCTTCCACCAGCTCCTTCATCTGTTCGATAAAGTAGTGCTTAATCTTGGTAAGCTCAAAGAGTTCGTCTACCGTTGCGCCTTTTCTCAGAGCTTCATACATAATGAACTGACGCTGGCTGGTCGGTACATGGAGCATGGACAGGAGTTCTTTTTTCGTTTTCTGGTCAAAATCCTTCACATGGCCGAGTCCGTAGCTGCCTCTCTCCAGGCTTCGGATTGCTTTCTGGAATGCCTCTTTATAGGTCTTTCCGATACTCATAACCTCGCCTACGGCTTTCATCTGAGTTCCCAGTTTATCCTCAGAGCCTTTGAATTTCTCAAATGCCCAGCGTGCAAATTTAATTACAATATAATCGCCGGACGGAACGTATTTATCCAGAGTGCCGCATTTACCGCACGGAATCTCATCCAGAGTAAGTCCTGTTGCCAGCATGGCAGATACGAGGGCAATCGGGAAGCCTGTTGCCTTGGATGCCAGAGCAGAGGAACGGGAGGTTCTTGGATTAATCTCGATTACGATGTCTCGGTCAGTCTTCGGATCATGTGCCCACTGCACGTTTGTACCGCCGATTACTTCAATCGCCTCAACAATTTTGTATGATTTTTCCTGTAAACGTTTCTGGACTTCTTCTGAAATAGTAAGCATTGGTGCGGAGCAGAATGAGTCGCCGGTATGAACGCCGAGAGGATCGATGTTTTCAATAAAACAAACGGTGATCATATTGTTTTTAGCGTCACGTACAACTTCCAGCTCTAATTCTTCCCAGCCTAAGATGGATTCTTCGACGAGTACCTGGCCTACCATACTGGCCTGAAGGCCTCTCGCACAGACTGTTTTTAATTCTTCTACATTATATACAAGGCCGCCGCCCTCGCCGCCCATCGTGTAAGCCGGACGCAGCACAACCGGATATCCCAGTCTATCGGCAATTTCAAGAGCATGCTCTACGGTGTAAGCAACCTCGCTTCTTGCCATCTCGATTCCCAGGCTCTCCATTGCATGCTTGAATTCGATACGGTCTTCCCCGCGTTCGATTGCATCAACCTGGACGCCGATTACTTTTACATTATATTTATCAAGAACTCCTGCCGCAGCAAGTTCAGAACAAAGGTTAAGACCTGACTGTCCTCCCAGGTTAGGAAGTAATGCGTCCGGTCTCTCTTTATCAATGATCTGTGTCAGTCTCTCAACATTAAGCGGTTCGATGTATGTTACATCTGCTGTTTCCGGATCCGTCATAATCGTCGCCGGATTAGAGTTTACCAGTACAATCTCGTAACCAAGGTTTTTTAACGCCTTACATGCCTGGGTTCCGGAATAGTCGAATTCGCATGCCTGACCGATAATAATTGGACCGGAACCGATAATCATCACTTTGTGAATGTCGTTTCTCCTCATGTTTTTTCCCTCTCATTGTCTGCAGTTTACATTTTCTAAAAGCCGCTCAGAAGTCCTTTTTGCCAAAAGACCCCAGTAAGGCATTATCAAGATTATAATAGAAAGTTCTGCCTTGTAAACCGAAAAAATGCGTTTTTCTCTTTCCTTTTTACATTTTTTATGATATGCTAGTAAAAATATACTGGGGTATTATTTTAAAAAGCAGAAAGGATTCGTCAATTTTTATGAAAAAAATCGTAGTAATTGACGGCCAGGGCGGCCGGATGGGAAAAACTGTGGTAGAACAGCTTAAGAATACATACCCGGATCTGCCTCTCACGGCCATCGGCACCAACAGTATCGCCACTTCTGCTATGCTGAAGGCGGGAGCTGATCTGGGCGCCACAGGAGAAAATCCTGTTATCACGGCCTGCCGCGATGCCGATTTAATTATCGGGCCCCTGGGAATTGTCATTGCCGATTCATTGCTGGGTGAGATCACACCGGCAATGTCCTCGGCCATAGGCAGCAGCCGGGCCCATAAGATATTGATACCTGTCAGCCAGCACTGCCACCATACCGTGGTGGGATGCGGGGATATGCCGCTTAGCGTATATATCAGACTGGTATGTGAAGAAGTGCAGAAGTGGATTTAACGGTGACCCGTACGCACCGCGCACAGGTCACCGCCATCAATTAAAGAGGGGAGCCCCTTAGTCAGTTCATGACTCTGCGGCTCCCCTCCTGCTCTGTATTTCTGTTACAGTTCAGCCTTCGGCTAAACCGTAACAAATGATGCACAGAAACGGCAAAACGCCGTTTCGCGCCGCACAACTCGGGATTTTCGCAAAACAGCGAAAACACCTCGCGGAATACATCATGTCTGAACTGTTACCTTAATCTGTCTCAGCGATTATGCTGTACGGCCGGGCGTGTAGCCTTCTTCCGGCTTCTTTGTCTGCCAGGACCCTTTCTTTCAGAGCTTCCACACTGGAAAACCTCTGCTCAGGACGTATAAAATCGGTTAGTCTGACCTCAATCCACTTATCATAAAGATCAGCATCCAAGTCGTATATATAGGTTTCCACTCCAACCGGGTGTTTTCCTTCTATTGTAGGCTTTCTGCCGATATTTGTAATACCGTTATGGATATTTCCGTCTATCACTACCTTTGAAAGATACACCCCGAATGCCGGCAGATGCTTCTGCTCTCTCGGTTCGATATTAACCGTAGGAAATCCGAGTGTCGTACCCAAATGCCGGCCATGGATGACACGGCCATGGATCATATACGTATATCCCAGAAGTTCGTTTGCCTTTTTAATATTTCCCCGGGCCAGCTCTTCCCGGATATAAGTGCTGCTGATTTCCCTGCTTCCGTCCAGCGCCTTGTCTACAATCACCATTTCATAGCCGTATTTACCGGCCAGACTTTTCAGCAGCTCCACATCTCCCTTTCTCTGATATCAGAAGCGGAAATCAGTTCCTGTCACAATTGCCCTGGCCTTCATCTGGCCGCACAATATATGGGAAACAAATTCCTCCGGCTGCATATGGGCCACTTCCTGGTTAAAAGGATATTCAACGAGATAATCTACTCCTGCTTTCTCCAGGTTTTCCCTCCGCTCGGCATTTGTCGTAATCATCGTCTGGAGTTTCCCTTTCATCAGAGTCCCGGGAGCCGTCTCAAAAGTGAAAACCGCAGTTTTATACCCTTTATCCCTAAAGCGGAATACTTCATTCAGAAGTTTCTGATGACCTCTGTGAAGGCCGTCAAATTTTCCAAGTGTAACAACCGTCGGTTCTTCTATATTAAATTCTCTGGTTCCGGTAATATACCGCATACTAATCTCCTCCCAGAAAAATTTTCTTTGGTTTCCATTTGCCCTCATCTTCGGCATACAGATAAATACCGACAAAACGACGGCTGCTGTCATAGACACGGATTGCCGTCTCCTGTCCGTCTTTTTTCCAACCGGCCGCCGTCCCGTCAGGTACAAAGCTCAGAGGAAAGAAATTGCCGTTGTGAAGCGCCTGTCCAGTTCCTCTCCTTCTGAGACAAACTCCGGCAAGGATGAAAACATCTGATCGACCGGAATGATTTTTTCCGCCAGCCGGCCTTCTTCCACCAGTTTTTCCACTTCCCCCAGGCGCAGGCTGTCTTCTATCTCAAAGCGGTCCACCCTGGTTCTGAACAGCTTCTCCATGCATCCGCCGCATCCCAGCTTGCCGCCGATATCATGGCACAGAGTCCGGATATATGTTCCTTTGGAGCAATCGACGCGCATAGTGACTCTGGGAAGATCCACATCTTCTATCTCCAGGCCGTAGATCTCCACCGGCCTTGCTTTTCTCTCCACTTCTTTCCCCTCGCGGGCCAGCTCGTAGAGTTTCCTGCCGTTTACCTTCAGCGCGGAATACATCGGCGGAATCTGTTCATAATGGCCGATAAAGCTCAGGATGGCTTCCCTCACCTGTTTTTCATTCAGGCCGGACGTATCCCTCTTTTGGAGGATCGTACCTGTGGTATCCTGCGTATCTGTTTCTATTCCCAGTAACATGACGGCCCGGTACGTCTTTCGCTTATCAGTCAGCATATCGCAGAGCTTTGTGCCTTTTCCGAGACATACGGGAAGCACTCCCTCCGCTTCCGGATCCAGTGTTCCCGTATGGCCTATCTTTTTCTGTTTTAATATACCGCGCAGTTTCGCAACCACATCGTGGGATGTGTATCCCGGTTCTTTGTATATGTTAATTATTCCATGGATCATTTGTTATCGTGCTCTTTCATCTGCTGTTCAATATGTTTTGAAAGATTATTCAGGACATCATAAGCGCTTCCGCTTATTGTACATCCGGCTGCACGGACATGGCCGCCGCCGCCGAAATAAGAGGCAATTTTGCTCACATCCACATAATCATTGGAGCGCATGCTGACCTTATATACATTAGGTTCTTTCGTAAATGAAAACAGCGCACTCGACTCCTTCCGTAATCCGGAGCTGATCAATAATACCGTCCAAATCATTGCTGTCCGCCCCGTAAAAATCGAGATCCTTCTGTTTCAGTGCTGTGAAAATGCAGCGTCCGTCCATAAACAGGAAGCTTTCTAAAAGAGCGCGTCCCAGTACCTGATTCTGTACATAAGTCTTCCGGTAAAAACTGTCGTCGATAATCTTAGCGCTGTTCAGGCCTTTGTCCACCAGGTTTCCGGCAATCTCCATCGTTCTTTTGGACGTATTGCTGTATTTGAACACACCTGTATCGTGAACGATTCCCGTGTATAGGCATTCTGCGGTATTCCTGCTGATTTTGCTGTCTTCCAGCAAGGTATAAAGCACCTCACTGCAGGAGCTGGCAGAAGGAACAACATGGTTCTTACCGGCAAACCCTTTATTCGTCACGTGATGATCAATGCAGAGAGTCGCCCCGGCGTCCTGAAAATAAGGCAGGAAGATTCCAAGCCGTTGTGCATCGCTGCTGTCCAGTGTAATACATAATTCATAAACTTTTCCCGGCTCCATCTCCGTTTTAATCCGGTCAAAATTTTTCATATAAGAAAACTTTCCGGCCGGATGGTCTAAATACAGATCAACGGTGAGCTGCCGCTGGTAATTTTCCGACAGATAATTATACATACCAAGGCAGGTGCCGACACAGTCGCCATCCGGATGGAGGTGTCCTAACAGGACAACATTGTTTACGCCGTCAAGAACTTCATTTAATAAATTACTCATCCTCTATATCATCTCCTGCTCAGCGATAATCCGGGCGCTGTGCGCACAGATTACCGGATTCAACGATAACCTCTGCACGCTCCGCACACAGGTCACCGCCACCAATCAGACAGCCTCCGAAATTCACCGGAGGCTTAACCATCTATTATTCGTTTGAGGTGTCTTCCAAAAGCTCTTCTTCCGAATCCTCTTCTTTAGCTCCGCTTTCATTCATCCCTGCCGTCACTTCGTTAATCAGTCTCGTCATATTGACGCCGTACTCGATCGACTGATCCAGGATGAAGCTGAGTTCCGGAGTATTTCTCAAATTGATTCTTTTGGCCAGCTGGGTGCGTATGAAGCTGGCCGCACTCTTAAGTCCCTGAACTGTATCTTTGCCAGCCTCCTCGCTTCCGAGAACACTGATATACGCCTTGCAGAATTTCAGATCCGGAGTCACCTCCACCGATACAACCGTCGTCATGGGATGAATTCTCGGATCCTTTAATTCACGGCTGATAATCTCGCTCAGCTCTTTCTGAACCTCACTGTTAATACGTGTATTTTTAATGCTGTTTTTGCGCATTATTCATGCCTCTCTTTCCAACGATGTAAAACGTCTTCCGTCTTTCACCGCCATCAGTCAGGCAGAAGGTTCCCTTAGCGGGGAACCTCTACCATTGCATATGCCTCGATCATGTCGTCTTCCTGTACATCGTTGTATTTCTCGAATACAAGACCGCACTCATATCCGGCATTGACTTCCTTGACATCATCCTTGAATCTCTTCAGGGATGCCAGAGGTCCGTCAAATATCTGCTCTCCGTCCCTGGTAATCCTTACCTTGCAGCCTCTCTGGAATTTACCGTCCAGAATATAGGAGCCGGCAATTGTTCCGACACCGGATGCCTTAAAGGTCTGGCGGATTACAGCGTGGCCGATAATCTGCTCTTCGAAGATTGGATCTAACATACCCTTCATGGCTGCTTCCACGTCTTCGATTGCCTGGTAAATTACACGGTAGAGACGCATATCTACTTTTTCACGCTCTGCGATTGATTTGGCCGTAACATCCGGGCGCACATTAAAACCAATAATAATGGCATTGGACGCCGCGCCAGGCTGACATCGGACTCATTAATTGTGCCGACGCTCCGTGGATGACTTTTACTACTACCTCATCATTTGACAACTTGACAAGACTCTGTTTTACTGCCTCTACGGAGCCCTGTACATCTGCTTTTACAATGATCGGAAGCTCTTTGACATTACCTGCCTTGATCTGTGAGAACAGATCGTCTAATGACAGCTTAGCCTTAGTATCTTCAATTAATTTATTCTTACCCTCGGAAATAAATGTTTCCGCAAAGCTTCTTGCTTCCTTCTCATTCGGCGTAGCAACAAATACTTCTCCTGCCTTCGGCACATCGTTTAATCCGAGAATTTCTACCGGAGTGGACGGGCCGGCTTCTTTTACGCGGCGTCCCTTGTCATCCATCATTGCACGTACCTTGCCATAGCAGGCTCCTGCCGCAATCGGATCTCCGACACGCAGCGTGCCCTTCTGTACAAGAACAGTAGCAACCGGGCCTTTACCTTTATCAAGTTCGGCTTCGATTACAAGACCTCTTGCCGTACGGTTCGGATTAGCCTTAAGCTCTTTGACTTCGGCCGTCAGAAGGATCATCTCCAGAAGCTCCGGAATTCCTTCCTTCGTATGAGCGGATACAGGAACGAAAATAGTGCTGCCGCCCCAGTCTTCGGATACCAGTTCGTATTCAATTAACTCCTGCTTAACCTTCTCAATATTGGCGCTTGGCTTATCAATTTTGTTGACCGCCACAATAATCTCGACGCCGGCTGCTTTTGCATGATTAATTGCCTCGATTGTCTGAGGCATAACGCCGTCGTCCGCTGCGACTACAAGGATTGCGATATCGGTCGATTTCGCGCCTCTCATACGCATGGCCGTGAATGCCTCATGTCCCGGCGTATCCAGGAAAGTAATCTGCTGACCGTTAATTTCCACCATATAAGCGCCGATATGCTGTGTAATACCACCCGCCTCTTTGGCCGTCACATTCGTCTGGCGGATTGCATCCAGAAGTGATGTTTTTCCATGGTCAACGTGGCCCATAACGCAGACAACCGGCGGTCTTTCCGCCATCTCTGCCTCGTTCTCGTCCTCCTCTTTAAGGAGTTCTTCGATTACATCTATTTTTTCTTCCATTTCGCAGAGTACATCGAATTCCATGGCGATTTCTTCCGCCTGCCCGTAATCCACTTCCTGGTTGATCGTTACAACTTTTCCCTGAAGGAAGAGTTTCTTTACAATAACAGACGGCTGAAGCTTCATCTTCGCGGCCAGTTCTTTAATTGTAATCACTTCAGGAATAATGATGGTCTTAACCACTTCCACCTTAGGCTCTTCTCTTTTTGGCTGCGGCGGCAGTACAGGAGCTTTTGTTCCCTTGCCCTGTTTTGCGTGGTTTCCGTCCTCACGGTTCTTCTTATCGTATTTATCACTCTTATAAGCATTCTTATTCTGCTTGTTGTTCTGCTGTTTCTGTACAACCGGCGTCTCAAAGGACGGCTTCGGAATATTCAGTCCTCTTCCTCCCTGACCGTCACGGTTTCCCTGATAGCCTCCGGTTCTCTGGCCGTCACGGTTCCCCTGATAGCCTCCGGTTCTCTGGCCGTCGCGGTTCCCCTGATAGCCTCCGGTTCTCTGGCCGTCGCGGTTTCCCTGATAGCCTCCGGTTCTCTGGCCGTCACGGTTCCCGTGTAGCCTCCGGTTCTCTGGCCGTCACGGTTCCCCTGATAGCCTCCGGTTCTCTGGCCGTCACGGTTTCCCCTGATAGCCTCCGGTCTGACCGTCACGGTTCCCCTGATAGCCTCCCGTTCTCTGGCCGTCACGGTTCCCCTGATAGCCTCCCGGTCTCTGACCATCGCGGTTCCCTGATAGCCTCCCGGTCTCTGACCATCGCGGTTCCCCTGATAGCCTCCGGTCTGACCGTCACGGTTCCCTGATAGCCTCCGGTCCTCTGACCGTCACGGTTCCTGATAGCCTCCGGTCCTCTGGCCGTCGCGGTTTCCCCTGATAGCCTCCGGTCCTCTGGCCGTCACGATTTACCTGATAACCTCCGGTCTGACCGTCGCGGTTTCCCTGATAGCCTCCGGTTCTCTGACCGTCGCGGTTTCCTGGTAGCCTCCGGTCCTCTGGCCGTCACGGTTTCCCTGGTAGCCTCCGGTCCTCTGGCCGTCGCGGTTCCCTGGTAGCCTCCGGTCCTCTGACCGTCACGGTTTCCTGGTAACCGCCGCTCTGGCCGTCACGGTTTCCCTGATAGCCGCTGCTCTGACCGTCACGGTTTCCCTGGTAGCCGCTGCTCTGCGCTGCCGGAGCCGCTGCCGGTGACTGCGGACTGCTGCCTGTGAAGCTGCCGGAGCCGTTGTCTGGGGCTGCGCGGCTGCCGGCTTCGGTGTACCCGGCACGCTCTGAGCCTGAACCGGTCTTTCCTGAGCCTGGTTTCCGGCTCCCTGTACACGGCCCGGCTGCTGAGGACGGCTGCCGCCGTAACTCTGGCCTGCCGGACGGTTATTTCTCATCTGAGTACTGTTCTGTGGGCGGTATACTGCCGCAATTCTTTTCTTCGGCGGTTCAGCCGGTCCTTCTGTCCTGTCAGATGCTGCTTTTGATTCTGCTTCTTTTATTTCTGCCTTTACTGGCTCTTTCCTGATTTCTTCCACTCGCTTAGTTTCCGCCTTTCCTGTACCTGGTTTTGAAGTCTCCGTCACCGGCGTCACCGCCCTTTGTGATGCATGCCCTGCGCCCAATGTTCTTCTGACAATAGCTGCCTGGTCATCTGAAATGCTGGATGCATGGCTTTTGACATCAAACTGATTCTTCTGTAATATTTCTAGAACTTCTTTATTGGTTTTACCCAGTTCTTTTGATAATTCGTTAACTCTCATACTCACTACCTCCGTTCAGCTCCATCTGTTTCACGAGTGCCTTGGAAAAACCTGCATCCAGTAAGGCCAGAGATGCCCGCATCTCTTTTCCCATTGCGTGCCCCAGTTCTTCTTTCTTTCCGAAAAAGTAAATCGGGACCTTGTAGTAAGTACACATATTCTGGAACATCTTTCTGGTATTGTCCGATGCTTCTTCCGATACAATCACCAAATGAGCCTTTCCGCTTTTCACCGCTTTCTCAGCAGCAAACTCACCGCTTGCGATTTTGCCCGCCTTTGTTGCCAGGCCCAAAAGGTTCAATATTTTTTTACTGTTCTCCAATATTGTCCATCTCCTTTTCAAGTGCTTCATATACTTCCTTTGGAATGGCCATTTTCAGAGAACGCTCCAGTCCTTTATTCTTCACCGCTTTTTTATAGCAGTCCTTAGATGGACAGATATAGGCGCCGCGGCCGTTTTTCCTGCCTGTGGCATCAATTATAATCTGATCATCGGTTGTTTTCAGTACCCGGAGCATTTCTTTCTTATTCTTCATCTCTCCGCACCCGATGCACTGTCTCTGCGGTATTTTTTTTGTACTCAACGTTTCTCACTTCCCAATCTTCTTTTTCTTTAATGACGCCCGTCAAATCTTACTGCTCCTGGTAGTTTTCCTCCCCGAGGCCTTCCTCTGCCTCATTGCCTGCAAAATCCACATCCCGAAAGCTGCCGTGCCGTCTTCCTCTGCGTGATTCTCATCCGCACCGGCTTCTTCGCTGAAACTGTCAAAGGGTTCCTCGGCATATCCCTCAAAGCCCTGCTCATATCCCAGCTCCAAGTCATCCAGAAGTCCGGATTCTCTTGCCTGTGTCTCACTCTTAATATCAATCTTGTACCCGGTCAGCCTGGCTGCCAGTCTCGCATTCTGTCCTTCTTTACCAATCGCCAGTGAAAGCTGGTAGTCAGGTACAATTACCTGTGCTTCCCTCGCGTCCTCATCGGCCGCGACAAAGATAACCTTTGCCGGACTCAGGGCATTCTCAATCAGGTAAGCCGGATTCTCATCCCAGTTGATGATATCAATCTTCTCACCGCGAAGCTCACTGACGATTGCATTCACCCTGGCTCCGTTCAGTCCTACACAGGCTCCTACCGGATCCACATCCGGGTTGTTGGAATACACTGCAATCTTAGTTCTGGAACCTGCCTCCCGGGCAATCGCTTTGATCTCGACAGTTCCGTCCTTGACCTCAGCCACTTCCGATTCAAAAAGTCGTTTTACCAAATCAGGATGCGTTCTCGAAACGGTGATCCTCGGTCCTTTATTGGTATCCTTTACTTCCAGAACATACAGTTTGATACGCTCTGTCGGTTTGAATACCTCACCTTTTACCTGCTCGCTTTCATTTAAAATCGCATCTATCTTTCCGAGGTCGATACAGATATTACGGTTTACATAGCGCTGTACAATTCCTGTGACAACATCCTTTTCTTTGCAGTACCAGTCATTGAACAGGGCCTTTCTTTCTTCTTCACGGATCTTCTGGAGAATCACGTTCTTGGCATTCTGTGTAGCAATTCGTCCGAACTCTTTGGAGTTAATCTGTACATGGACGATGTCGCCCAGATCGTATCTGCCGTTCATCATCTTTGCTTCAGCAAGACTGATTTGTAGCATCGGATCTTCCACGCTCTCAACGACTTCTTTCTCGGCATAAACGGAAAAATCACCGGTTTCCCTGTTGATCGTAACCTTTACATTATCTGCCTTTCCAAAGTGGTTTTTGCAGGCTGTCAGTAAAGAATTTTCAATTGCCTCCAGAAGAATATCTTTGCTGATATTATTTTCCTTCTCCAGCACGTTTAACGCTTCAATCAACTCTTTATTCATTTTCTTTTATCCTCCTACCGTCTAAAAATCAAAGGCCAGACGTATTAAAGCAATATCTGCTTTTGCAAATATCAGATCATTGCCGTCTTCTAATGTAATTGTAACCGTATCTGCATCATAGGACTTCAGCGCCCCCGTATATTCCTTCTGCTTGTTAAGAGGCTTGTAAAGCCTTACCTCCACATCCTTGCCCATGCTCCTGACGAAGTCTTTTTCCTTCTTAAGCGGCCTGCCAAGTCCGGGGGAGCTAACCTCCAGAATATAGCTGTCATCTATAAAGTCTTCCTTATCAAGCCATTCACCGAGTTTTCTGCTGATAATCTCACAGTCGTCAACGGCGATACCGCCCTCTTTGTCAATATAAGCACGCAGATACCATACTCCGACCTCCCTGACATATTCCACGTCCACCAGTTCAAAATGGTGTTCCTCTAAAACCGGAAGGAGCCATGCCTCTACTTTTGCTTCGTACTGTTCTCTTTTTGTCATATCTACACCACCTTTTTAAGCAGGTAACTGACTTTTTATCTCCACACATATCTTTTCCCTCAGCATTGAAAACCGGGCTTTCACAAAGTGAAAGAGTGGACATCCGTCCACTCTTTCTAGTCAGTCTATTATGTTATCTTGTTTAGTATAACACCTTTTTCAATAAAGTGCAAGGTTTTCTTTTTTAATAGGAAGAAATCGCTCATCTGCCGTAACAGTTCAGACAGGTCGCTGTTACTAAAATATATGGAGATTTAACTGAGGTGTGGAGGACGCGTCCGTAACGGACCATGTCCGGTGTGGTGAGGGATGGCTGAGTCTCCGTCCCCGTGGAAGTTGGTTGTGGAGGAATCCGGCCGGAATGAATTGCCGGGGACCGTTTGCACTCTTTGGAGTGCGCATCGGAGTGCTAAGCTCGTGAAGGACCTCGCTAAGCACCGGCGGACTCCCATGTCCCCTCCGCAATTGATTCCGCCTACTTCCCCGGTCAGTTTTCGCCGGGGACGGAACACTCAGGCAGAGGTTTTCAACACCGGATATGGTCCGTTCCAGCCGCTGATTGTCTCTAACCTTAAATGGGGAGGGCCCTGTCGCGGCCACTACGTGTTTACGGCAGGCCGATATCAAAATCTTCCGCAATTTTTTTTAAAGTCCATTGAAGGCATATCGTATTTCCCGTACACGGTAGCACTGAGTGGCCGCGACAAGGTCCGCCCCCGCACTTAACGCGTGAGACACTCAGCGGCCGCAGGCCAGCGGACGGGGCCGATACACCGGCGGAGTCTTTCGTTCCGGCGAAACCTTCCGGGAGAAGGAGATACTGCCGACATCTTCCGGCGGAGAAGGAGAGAATGATATCCGGCTCCGCCCTGCGAAAACAAAACCACAGTATCTCCTTCTCCATCCAGCGATGCCAAACCCCCGGGACGAAAGACTCATATACACACCCCACCACCCCGTCCGCTCAATGTCATTAAGATAAGAAAATATCACTATATTAGAACAGATATGTCCATTAAACATATCTGTTTTTTTATGCAAAAAACACTTGACAAACCAGCCCCAAAATGCGGCGAAGCACCTTGAATGTACTACATTTTAGGAGGTTACCGCTTATGCGATTTTCGTAAGAAGTAAAAGCTGCTTTATGGGAATTAATTGATGAAATGTCTTTGAATGTATCAGAATTCACGGTGCATCAAGAAAAAGATTTTACCAGAAAGAAAAAGTGGGATTTTCCAACGCTGATGAAATTTACTATTTCTATGGAAAGCCAGTCATTAAAAAATGAACTTCACAAATATTTTGGTTATACTACAGATTGTCCAAGCACAGCATCATTTAACCAAAGAAGAGCTCAGATTCGTGCTGAGGCATTTCAATCTCTTTTTACATCATTTACAGCCAAGTATAGTAAAAATCAAAATCTTTTTAAAGGTTATAGACTTATAGCCTGTGATGGTTCTGATATAAATATCGCGCATAATCCGGATGATAAAGAATCTTATTTTACAAACGGAAATACCCGGGGATTTAACCAGTTGCATCTTAATGCAATGTATGATTTATTAGATAAGATTTACACGGATATCATTATACAACCGGGTAAGATCGAAAATGAACACAAAGCTTTTTGCGATATGGTAGACCGATATACCGGAATACAAAACACGCTCTTTCTTGTTGATAGAGGCTATGAGTCATATAACAATCTTGCACATGTACAAGAAAAAGGTGCTTTTTATTTGTTTAGATGTAAAGATATCAATAGCAGCGGAATATTGTCTGGTCTAAAACATAGATTGCCTGCAACGGAGCAGTTTGACTGTAATATTTCAACTATGCTTACTCGCAAATGTACAAACGAGGTTGTAAATCATCCGGAAATTTATAAATCTTTTCATAAAAAAGCTTGTTTTGATTACATAGATTTGGAGAAAAATCCTTACTATAAAATGGAGTTTAGGGTGTTGAGAATTCCTATATCCGAAGATACTTACGAATGTGTAATTACCAATCTTCCCTCTATAGAATTCAATGCCGAAGAAATAAAAAAACTATATGCAATGAGGTGGGGCATCGAGACTTCTTTCAGAGAACTGAAGTATGCAGTTGGATTAACAAGCTTTCATTCAAAAAAGAGCGAGTATATAACTCAGGAGATATGGGCAAGACTTATCTTATATAATTTCTGTGAGATAATCACAGCCCACGTTACTATAACCAAATGTACGAACAGGCACGTGTATCAAATCAATTATACATTTGCCATACACATATGCAAATATTTTATAAGTAAAATGGCGGAGAAATCTCCGCCAGATGTAGAAGCATTGATAAGTAAAGAAATTTTACCTGTTCGTCCTGGACGTCACGACCCTCGCAAAGTCGATCACAAGAAAGCAGTTAGTTTTCTATACAGAGTAGCTTAACATCAAATATAATATACAACTTTTTGAAGCAGATGAAAACATCTGTTTCATTGTGTTGCTCAAAAAATCCATAGTGCCGCAAAAAAGAATCACCCTATCCTTGTTTTTAATAAAAACAGAAATAAGGTGATAATTATGTCTTGTTATCTTAATGACATTGCCCGTCCGCTGGCCGTACCGGCGGCGACCGGCTCAGCCCCCATATCCGTTAAACCAGGCCCTCTCTTCAAAAGCCATCTTCTTTGGAGCCGGAACCGCGGAATCCGGTATTCCAATCGGAAGGTAGACTGCCACATTTAAATCCTCCGGCACACCCAGAAGCTGTGCCATCTTTCTGTCCTCGCCATTGTGATGGAGCTGTCCTTCGATCCAGGTTGTCGCATATCCCTTTGCCGTAGCCGCAATCAGAATATTTTCGGCCGCAGCAGCAAAATCCTGAATATAATAGGTCTCGCCGCTGGGAGCAATTACTTTCTTTGTCAGCAAAAGAATTGCCGCGGGAGCTGTCGCCGCCCACTCATGCCCGTAAATCTCCGCCAGTTTTTTTACCAGCTCCGGGTCGTCCACTGCGATAAATTTGGTCGTCTGAAGATTGCAGCCCGACGGCGCCAGGAAACCGGCTTCCACAATCTCCCTCAAATCCTCCCGCGGGATCGGTTCCGTTTTAAACGTGCTCCTATAACTTTTTCTGCCTTTATAGCCTGTAATGCATCCATTCTTATTCCCCTTTCTATTGACTATGATTTTTTGTCCTCCACATCATACAAATCTGTTCTCCTGTTTTCCAGGGAAGGAATCTGTTTTCTGATTTGATCCAGATAGTCCAGATCGATCTCCGCATATGTGATCCCAGGTACATCCTTTGCCCGTGCTATTACGGTCCCCCACGGATCTGCGACAAGGCTGTTGCCATAAGCCACATAAGCCGGTTTCTTTCCAATCTGCCCCGGCGCCACAATGTAGCAGCCGTTCTCGATGGCTCTGGCCCGAAGCGCGGTTCCCAGTGATCTTTCCCGGTCGGCATCGTAAAGCTGGCAGGAACAAAAATCACCTGCGCCCCTTTTAATGTCATCAGACGGTACATCTCCGGAAAACGCACATCATAACAGATAGACATTCCAAAACGCCAAGCTCCGTCTCCACCGTCACAATCTTTTCCCCGGCCGGACTTTATCCGATTCATTAAACGGTGTACCGTCCGCAAGCGTGATGTCAAACATATGGAGTTTGCTGTAGGACGCCAGTATTTTTCCTTCCGGTGAAATCAGAACGCTTGTATTGGCCGAGCGCTTTTCGCCGGGCAGCTCCTCGGTAATGCTCCCTCCATGGATATAAATTCCATGCTCCTTTGCTTTCCTGCATAAAATATCTGTCGTATACCCCGGAATCTGCTCCCTGCCGCCGCCTTCTCCCACATTGCGGCCAATCAGGTTCATGACTTCCGGAAAGCAGACAAGCTTAACGCCTCGTAAGGCCGCCTCGTCAATCCAGGCCGACGCCTGTTCCAGGTTGATGCCCTTATCATTCTGTGTGTCCATCTGTATCATTGCCAACATGTATTTTCTAATCAATCTTCTCTCTCCTTTACTTTAACAAGGCTCCTCTTCCAGATGCCTGATTTGATGTATAAATAACCGAACGGCACCGAGGAAAACGGTGCTATTGCGCATGCGATATAAATCCCCTCCAGCCCCCATATTTTTTCAAACGTAATTGCCAGGATTACCCTGAATATAATGCAGTTTGTAAAACTGGACATCATTGCAAAAGTCGAATGTCCGGCCCCGATCATCATGGAATGGTATATCATGAAGATCGCATAGAATATCTGGCCGATAATCTCAATCCTCATATTCAGCACCGCGCCTGCGATTACCGTCCGGTCGTCGGTAAAATAGCAGCCAGCCACGGTCCGGCAAATTCCACTATCACTATCGTAGCCAAACTCACCACAACAGCCATCTTCATTGCCGTATACATGACTTCTTTGGCCCTGTCGTAGAGTCCGGCGCCAAGGTTCTGGGCGATTACGGAAACAGCTCCCGTAGACATGGCGCTGATTAACAGCTGGCAGAGGTCTTTAATTTTAATTGCAACTCCATTGCCCGCTGAGACATCCGTCCCGTAACGGTTGATCAGAAATGTCACAAGGAGCCAGGAAAAACGGCTATGGTCATCTGCACCGCGCTGGGAATTCCGACTTTCAGCGTCTGTTTCAGCATCCCCATTCTGATGCGCAAAAATTCCCTTGTAAAGCGGATTAATTCTTTTTCTTTCATGATTGCGGCCAGGCTGAGCAAGGCGCTAAGCACCTGGGCGATCACAGTTGCCCAGGCAGCTCCGGCTACTCCCATTCCGAACCCTGCAACGAATACAAGATCCAGGACTGCATTGAGTATGGTGGTGGCAATCACGATACGCATCGGCGTCCTGCTGTCTCCGACGGCGCGGCATGGATGAAAATGCATTGTATATGTAAACAAAACATTCCGGCCGAACAGATTCTCAGATATAGCACCGCCTCATCATAAGCAGGGGCTTGAATTATCCTTAAGATTCCTCCGGATGATGCAGCCAGTATTACGGAAAAAGCAATGCCCAGGACTGCCGATAAAGACACAAGGGTACCGGCTGCCTCCTCCCTGCTCCTATCTTCTTTCCCCGTAAACTGGGCGATCAGCACACCCCCTGTGGTGATGCCAATGGCAATCTTCGTAATAATAACAAGAATCTGGCTCGAATTATTGATCGCCGAAATTGCGGACGGGCCTGCAAAGCGGCCCGCTATCACCATATCCACCATATTATAAAGAGCCTGAAGAAGACTGGAGGCGATTAACGGCAGTGTAAAAGCCACTATCTGTTTAACAATGTTTCCCTGGGTGAAATCCTGCTTTCTGCCTGTCTTATCTTCAGGCCCGCCGCTTTTAAAGGACGGCTCTGTCTTCTCACTGTCCCTGTTTATCTTAGTCCCCGCCATACTCTGCCTCATTTCCCGGTTCCGGCTAATATATTCACAGGAAATACCTGCGCTTCCGATAAAATCGACCGGTCTTTCTTTCTGATCATTATTTTACTACAGACAGGCAGAGACGGCAATCAAAAATCATTGCAATTCATTCCCCTAAAGCTCACGTCCCTGACAAATTTTCATATCTTAAACTAAAGCCAGTATGTTTTAGAGGTGTTATATGACTGCGAAACTGGAAGTTTCAGGCCTCAGTTATTCCTACCATTCCATGGACGGGGAGACTCAGGCCCTTTCTAATATATCGTTTACCGTAGACACTGGAGAATTCATTGCAATTGTCGGGCCGTCCGGCTGCGGCAAGTCAACTCTGCTCTCCATTTTCAGCGGACTGTTAAAACCGGACGAAGGAGAAATCCTGATTGACGGCATTCCCCTCCCCGACAGCAAAGTCAATATCGGTTACATGCTCCAAAAGGATCACCTGTTCGAATGGCGGTCAATCCTTTCCAACGCAGCTCTCGGACTGGAAATTCAGCACAAGATGGATGAACGCCATAAAAACGACCTGAGGGAGCTGATGAATTCCTATGGACTGGGTAATTTTGAGAATTCCCGCCCCTCCGAGCTCTCCGGCGGAATGCGCCAGCGTGCCGCCCTTATCAGGACATTGGCTCTGGAGCCGGATATCCTTCTCCTCGATGAGCCTTTTTCTGCACTGGATTATCAGACACGCCTATCCGTATGCGATGATATCAGCACAATCATCAGAGGCCGCCATAAAACTGCCATTCTGATTACCCACGATCTGTCGGAGGCCGTCAGTGTGGCGGATCGGATTATCATTCTTTCAAAGAGGCCGGGAAGGATCAAAGGAATACTGCCCATCCCATTTTCCACACCGGGTTTAAGCCCGCTTGAAAGGAGAAATGATCCTGAATTTTCAGGTTATTTTAATGAAGTCTGGAAGATCCTGCAAAACTAAAACACTCCATGGTTGACAGCGCCGGATCGCGCCGTTTACCGGGCGGGTGCATCTTTGCGGCCCATTAGGGCTCAGCCCCGTAAAGCCGCCTACTCTTTATCCTTATCAGGAGGTGTCTCATGGAATTACATGAAACCCTGGCCCAGCAGGCATTTATTGCAAGGCAGAAACGCCGCCGCAGAATGGTCACAATCTGCCGCATTCTGCTTCTTTTTATTTTACTGGCACTCTGGGAAATCTGCGCCAGATTCGATATCATTAACGACTTTATTTTCAGTTCTCCGTCCCGCATCATACTCTGTTTTTTAAGCATGGTGAAGGACGGCAGTATTTTTTTACACACCGGTGTCACAATTATGGAGACGCTTGTGAGCTTCTTCCTTGTCGTCACCATCGGCCTACTGGGCGCCATTCTGTTGTGGTCCAGCAAGAGCCTGTCGGATATACTGGAGCCGTACCTTGTCATGCTCAACAGTCTGCCAAAATCTGCGCTGGCTCCGATTCTGATTGTCTGGTTAGGCAATAATATCAAAACGATTATTGTGGCTGCCGTTTCCGTGGCTGTATTCGGGGCAATAATGACATTGCACAACGGTTTCAGCCACACGGATCCGGATCAGATCAAGCTGATTTATTCTTTGGGCGGTAAACGGAAGGACGTACTTACCAAAGTGCTTCTGCCGGGCTCAATCCCTCTGATTATCAGTAATATGAAGGTCAATGTGGGACTATGCCTTGTCGGTGTCATTATCGGAGAATTTCTGGCGGCGAACAAGGGGCTTGGATATCTTATAATTTATGGTTCACAGGTGTTCAAAATGGATATGGTGGTTATGTCGATTGTGATACTCTGTATCGTATCGGCAGTGCTGTATCAGGGAATTACATTTCTCGAAAAAAGGATGAAACGATAACCTGCACGCTCCGCGTACAGGTCACCGTCCGAAAATCGAGTAGGAGGCGGTGATTAACCGCCGTCCTCTCACACCACCGTGCGTACCGTTCGGTACACGGCGGTTTCAACAGTTGACGTGCACAGACTGATAAGCTATGGCTAAATCATAAAAGCCACTGCTTATCAGTCTTTCTTTTGTCATTGCCATATTTACCGCTACCGTTTGCGTGGTAAACCAATATCCTCTCCGGCTGTTTCCTGCCTGCCATGCCAAATCTTCCGGCACTCCCATTTTCCGCAGGTTCTTCACCTTGGTTCTCGGTTTCTTCCATTGTTTCCATATACACATTCGGATTCTGTGGTATAGCCACTTATTGAGTTCTTCTATTCGGTTCTTCATTTCCGCAATCCCGTAATAATTCAGCCAGCCACACATATACACTTTTATCTTTGCTAATGCAGGGCGTATGCTCTGAACTGACCTTCGGGAACTAAGTTCTTTCAGCTTTGACTTCATTTTCTTCCATGACTTTCCATGAACCCAGACATATATGCCCTTTCCGTTCTTTCCCAGTGTAAAGCCAAGAAACTGAAAAGTTCGGATTACAAACACGCTGACTACGGCTTTTCTCTTGGTTCACCTTCAGTTTCAGCGTCCCTTCCAGATATTTCGTGATTGTCTCCAGCAGTCTCTTTGCGGCAGCTCTGTCGCTTTTCGCCAGCAGCACGATGTCGTCCGCGTAACGGACAAATATAACTCCACGCTTCTGATACTCCTGGTCAAACTCATTCAGATAGATGTTTGCCAGCAGGGGGGAAAGATTTCCTCCTTGCGGCGAACCTTCTTCTGTTTCCATGACTACTCCGTTTTCCATCACGCCACTCTTTAAGTACCTCTTTATCCATTGGATTACCCTTTCGTCCTTTACATTTCTGCGCAGGATATTCAGGAGTATCTCATGGTTCAGGGTATCAAAGTATTTCGACAAGTCCAATGCTACCGCATGGATATATCCCTGCTCTGCATACTCTTTCACCTTCTGAATGGCATCTTTCGCGCTTCTTCCCGGGCGATAACCGTAACTGTTCTCCGAGAACAACGGCTCGTAGACCGGTGTAAGGCGCTGTGTTATGGCTTGTTGGAAAATGCGGTCTTTACGGTTGGAATACCTAGCTTCGTATTCCGCCGTCTGGCTTGGGAATCTCCACCCGTCTTACCGGGTCGGGGGGGTACTTTCCCCTTCTGATTCTCTCGATAAGTTCTTTCTGGTTTTCCCTCAGGTATGCGCCTATTTCCTCCACGGTAATCCCATCGATTCCTGGCGCTCCCTTGTTTGCCTTTACTCTCTTAAAAGCTCTGTTGAGGTTGCCCTTATCCAGTATCTCCTCCAAGAGTTCCGGCTGTGCACTGTCCCTTTCCTTCCATATCCGGCGGAAAGAACGGTGCGCTCTCACATACCCTTCACGTTCCGCGCTATCTCTTTGCGAGCAGCTATCTTTGTTTTCTGTACCCAATGTTCTTTCCTCCTTTCCCGGTTGTACTAAAGACTCCTATTGATTCGGTCCTTCATCTCTCGACTACTACGACCTCGGCTGACTTCTGTACGTTCAGCACTATCTTTCGATAATGGTTATCCCTTTCAGGACATTCCGTACAGACCTCCCCGGTACCACACGTCTCTTCCATCTATCTGCCACATTTACCATACGTGATTCCGTGTGGTTATTGGGCTTCGACTTGTTCAGCAGCCTTACCCTCACGCATGGCCTGATGTGATTTCTGTCCGTCAGACCAGAGATTTGCCCATGGGTTAGTATGTTCCCCACATCCGGCTTCCTTCAGATTTCACCTCACGATGAACACCCTTGCCTTCAGCTATATCCTTCCACCACCGGGCGGATTCCGGACTTTCACCGGTTAGAGACGTGCGCCGCCGGCACTGAACAGCTGCGGTTCAAATCTCTGCCTGAAACAGGCAGGACTCTGAACCGCAGCTGATACTATATGTTACTTCTCCATCTTGGGAATCGGGTGTTCGTCCCCTTCGCTCCGGAAAACCGGCTCGACAGGGACATTTTTCGTCAAAAGAGAAACTGCCACGATAACCACAGAGGAGGCCGCCAGGCCGATAAGCACTGCGTTATTTCCCAGGAAAGAGAGCTGGGAAAGCACGGCTCCGGTCACAATGCCTGCCCGGGCGCCCCAGGGGGTAATCCTGCTGTTGCACCGGCTCATTTCCGTCTTTCTCCCTTCCGCTCCTTCCACACCAGACCGATGCAGAGCAAAGGGGCCATCCGGCTCCAGCCATGGAATAAGCTTTGGCAAACAGGGAGATAACCGAGGATGCATAGATAGCCGCCAGAGAAGATGCCACGCCGATGATAACGGTTGCAATCTTCGCATCCTTCACCAGATCACGATCGGAGCTGCGGCTGAACGGACGGACCAGATCATTGACAACCAGAACCGCCGCTGAATTCAGGCAGGAATCCGCCGAGGACATGCCTGCGCAGAGAATCAAGGTGAAGATTCCTGCGGCGATAAGCGGCGGCGTGCAGTGCATCATGAACCAAGGCATTGCATTGCCGCTGCTCAGATCCTGATTCATTGTCATAATAATCAAACCAACCAGTGCTGTCATCATTGTCATAACCACACAGATAATCCCGCTGTACAGCAGGCCGTTACGGGCGGTTTTGGCATTCTTGCAGGCATAGCAGCGCTGCCAGTATGTCTGGGCTACCAAAACGCCGATGAGACCGGTCAGAAACTTGTTGACACTGCCCATCAAATCCACATTGGCAAAGCTCCACAGTTCGCCCTTTCCTACCTCCGCCAGACGGCTTCCCAGTACGGCCAGGCTGAAATCCACCTTTCTGAAGGCAAACAGGTAGAACACGGTTCCGAAAACAAGGCAGATAATTCCTTGAAACAAGTCGGTCCACACTACGCTGTAGACACCGCCCATGACCGTATAGACAATAAAAATAACAGAAAACAAAAAAATGATTGGAATTGGGTTGGCATTGGTAAAGACCTGGAACAGTTCTCCGAACGCCTTTCCCTGACCGCCAACCCATGCGATCATGATGCAGGCGCCCAGGATTCCGCAGAGAGCCCTGGTAAATTTGTCGCGGACGATAAGATCATCAATCATCTCCGGCATCGTATTATAAGTAAAATGTCCTGCTAAACCGGCGAAAACCAGGGCAAAAATAATCTTGGAGCCCTGCTCGCCCAGGATAAAAGCCAGCCAGCCGACTCCCTGCTCATATCCGCTTCCGGCATGGCCGATAAAATTGCCGGCTCCCATAATCGTGGCAAACTGGGTGAAGAAAATCAGAATCATAGGAAAGGAACTGCCGCCAATGGCATACTGCGAAAAGCTTTCATTCGCCTGCTCCTTCACCTTTATAGAAATAATAAGAAAAACACCGCAAATTATAACCGTCAAAATCCAAAATATCGTACCCATACTCATACTGCAATCCCTCCGTTTCTATTTGTACTTGTCAACTTTACCTTCTCCTCCTAATATATAAGTGTAGGGTTTCAGTACCCAACAGCCAGTTGGGACTTAATCCTCTCATTGTTTAAGCTGTATAATGATTAGGCATTGGTATGACGACACCTCCTAGGACCACTTTTAGGTGTCCGCAAGAGCCAGTCAGCCAGCCTATCATTTGCAGCCGTTCGATTTATGCAGGTTGGACTGCCCTGTGCATGTCCGTTTGATACCCCAGGAGATTGAATAAGCAGTGAGGAATAGCTGGACACCATGCAAATGCATTTTCAGGAGGTACATTAGGATGTACAACGCAGTAGGTATTGATGTATCAAAAGGCAAGAGCACCATCGCAGTCCTGCAGCCCGGAGGCGTCATTGTCAGGAAACCCTTTGATGTTTTTCACACTTCCCAATCCTTAAAAGAACTATCAAATTATCTGGCTTCACTTGAAGGGGATACAAGGATTGTAATGGAGTGTACTGGCAGATACCATGAGTCCATGGCTAACTCTCTCTAATGCCGGGTTTTGTAACTGTCGTCAATCCGCATCTGATTAAAACTTTGGTAACAATACGTTGCGCAAAGTCAAATCCGACCCTGCTGATGCTAAAAAGATAGCACGCTATACCCTTGACAACTGGGCTGAACTGCGGCAGTATTCATGTATGGACAATACACGTAACCAATTGAAAACCTTAAATTCACAATTCAGCTTCTTTATGAAGCAAAGGTTGCCGCAAAGGCAAACCTGATTACTGTTGGATAATACATACCCGGGTGTAAATAAACTGTTCAACAGCCCTGCCCGTGAAGATGGCAGTGAAAATGGGTGGATTATGCTTACTCATTCTGGCATGTGGATTGTGTCCGTAAAACCGGCTTGAAAGCTTTACAGTGCGCTATGAAGCTTCTGAAAACACCATTATATTTATCAGCCTTCCAAACCAGAAGAACTGTTTAACGCCTCTAAAGAGCTTGTTGCCGTGTTCCCAAAGGAGACGTCCTATAAGCTTCTGATCCAGCAGAGTATCCAGCACTCAATCTTGCCTCTGCCCATATCGAACAGCTCCGCAGGGAGATGAATGCACTTGCTTCCACGCTCCCAGAATACGAGGTTGTCATGGGCATGTATGGCGTGGGAAAAACTTACGGTCCCCAGCTCATTGCTGAGATTGGCGATGTTTCAAGATTTACCCATCGGGAGGCAATCACTGCTTTTGCAGGTGTCGATCCCGGTGTGGAGCAGTCAGGGCAGACAACTCAAAGAGCAACAAAGCTTCCAATGTGGAACCGGCAGGCTCCGTAAGACCCTGTTCCAGGTCATGACCACCTGCTCCAGAATGCCCCGGAGAATGAACCTGTCTACCAGTTTCTGAACCGGAAGCGTTCCGAAGGAAAACCTTACTATGTGTACATGACTGCTGGTGCGAATAAGTTCCTCCGCATCTACTACGGCAAGGTAAAAGCACATCTGCGCAGTCTGGAACAAAACGAATAATCATTCCGTCTATTACGGCTTTTTTTGACCGGCTGATGAGGCGGTCTTAGAGTTGTGCCATAAAATCACTTCACAAAAATTTTCAAAAAGTGCTTGACTTTTATTAGCAGGCTTTCTTTATGGGATAATGGTGCAGGTAAGATTCCCGTATGTGGGATTCTCAGCCCGCGGCAGGCCGCTTAAGCGTTACTGCTCCTTTACGACAAAATACGGCCCTCCCGGAGATCTTTTTGCCAGATCGAAAATCCCGCAGGGATCTCCAATTTAACAAAAAAAGCTGTCCATCAATAAAATGGGCAGCGAAGGCATCAAATTATGAAACTGAGCCTCCGCTTACGAGATTAGCTGTCGGGTTAGGGAAAGGAAGTTCCCGCATGCGGCTCAGCCGCAATTACACCCCAAATAATGGTTCTCCCGTTGCTGTTACCAGCATTCAGCGCATTGCATATAATACAAGTTGCTATAATAATTGTATAGGAATTTTTTCAAATGTAAAGAAAAAAATCCCGGCCTCTGGTTGAGAGGCCGGGTTCTGGTTACTGTTCACACCTCGCCAGACAGCTCCGGATAATACCCTGCCGGTATTAGTTAATACCCGATAGCCGCCGCAATCACCGTCATCAGGAGGGCGGCCAGCCATTCGGCTCCCACAATTTTCCAGGCAAATTTCAGCCAGTTTTTATATTGCAGTCTGGACGCGGCCAGATAGGTAATCATTGAGGTGTAGGTGGGAATCAGGCAGTTGCTGATCCCGTCGCCGCACTGAAAAGCAAATACGGCAGTCTGCCGGGACACCCCAAGCAAGTCCGAAAGAGGTACTACAATCGGCATAGTTACTGCCTTGGGCGGAGCCTGACGGAACTCCCAGATTAATGATAGTCTGTACCACCATCATTCCGGCCGACGTAATCATTCCTGGCAGCACTTCCAGCGGTTTTGCCAGATAATACACCACGGTGTCAATAATGACCCCATCGGCAAGAATAACCGATATCGCCTTTGCAAAACCGACTGCCACGGCTCCGCTTACCATGTCTTTCATGCCGTCCACGAAATATCCGGCCCATTGGTTGAGCGAATAGCCATAGATAGCACCAGTCACCACCGCAATCCAGAAGAAGACGGCCGAAAACTGGCCAAACCACCATCCCTGTGAACTGGCGCCCCAGATTAAGAATCCAAAGCCAATGACAAAAGCGGCCAGTCCCATGTATTCCTTACTGGTTGCTTTAGCCGAAAGATCCAGCTCTGTGTGCCACGATTCCGTATTGCCGGTTCCATATACCACACTGCGCGTGGGATCTTTTTACGCGGACCGCATACCTTGTGATTCCGATGCTCCCCGGATTCATTTGCTGATATATATGCTGAAACTGCGCAGAGGACTGACTTTCCTGCCCAGTTCCTATGTAAATGAATATGTAAAAAAAGATTATCCGGAACTGATTGTTAAGCCATTCCGCCATAATATTACCAGGGAGATGGCTGTAATATACAGCCGGGAGCGTTATTTGTCCTGCGCTGTAAAAGAAGCTGTGCGTTTTACACTGGACTACTTCAGTAACGCAGAAAACGAATTAGTCCGGAGGAAACCGGACTAATTCGTTTTCTGCTTATTCTAAATTAGAATGCCTGTTCTTAAGCTGTTCAAAATCAATATTCATCCGCCGGGCCAGCTCCAGGGTAATGCAGTCGGTGAGCAGCAGAAGCTGCTGTTCAAAAAGGCTGCCCATCGGCTGAACCGAAATCCGGCCATCCTGAAATTTGCTCTGGGCGCGGATCACGCAGGAGAATTTCGCCTCTGGCCAAAGCGGATTCCCTGTTGCAGGTAAACACAACCGTTTTCATCCCCAGCTGTTTGGCTTTTTCCATATACACACGCAGCGTTTTTGTTTCTCCGGATCCGCTTCCAATCAACAGCAGATCTCCCGCCTTCGCGGCTATCATTTCCGTATCCCCAATTACGTATGCACAGAAACCCAGGTGGATTAGACGCATGGCAAAACAGCGCATAATATAGCCCGTCCGCCCGGCGCCGGCTATAAAGATCTTTCCGGAATGCATGATACTTTCAATAATCGGAGCATCGTTCGTCTCGTCATAGCCGTCACAGGCCTCCTGCAGCTCTTTGACAATCACCTTTAAATGTTCTTTCAGCACCGGCGTCCCCCCTTTCATATAGAATATTGCCCGCAGCCTGCAGACGGCTGATCACGCGGTCCGGTTCCGGGTGCCGGAACAGATACCGTCCAATCACGGCCCGGCTGGCTCCGCACTTTATACACCGCTCCGCCTTTTCCAGATCCAGACCGCCGTCTACGCCGATATAACACTCCGGTCTGTCCCTCAGCATACCCTTGATTTCCCTGATCCTGCTGTAGGTGTCTTCCAGAAAACCGGCATTCTGAACCCCCGGCTGGCAGCTCATCACCAGTATCCCGTCAATCTCTTCCAGATAAGGCTCAAGTTTTTCAATTGATGTGCGGGGGGAAATGGCCAGACCACAGGAAATCCCTCTTTTCCTCATGAGCTTAAACACGGCCTGCAGGCCGGATCCGGGTCCGCTCTCAACATGGACCGCAGCCGATACTACCCGGCTTAAGTCAAGCCGCTCCAAAATCCTTGCGGATTCTCCCGACATGATATGTAAATCAAGAGGCAGGGTACTGGCAGCTCCGATTTGCTGTATCCATATATTGTTAAAGCCAAACAGCGGTACAAATTCCCCGTCCATTATATCTATGTGCAGGCCGTCGGCGCCTGCTGCCGTAATCCGCCTGATATCCGCTCCCAATCGTAAACAGTCGGCAGAAAATACGGAAGCAAATATTTTACTCACTGTCATTCCCCCTCGGCCAGCCGTTTTCCCACCCCGCCCCCGGGATGGATTCTGTAAAAATGCTCTTTTGTGAACTGCTTTTCCTCCATCAGACTGATGCTGACTGCGTCAAATACAGCAATTACCGCCAGCGTTGACGCTGTTGCCAGCATATTGAACCGGTCCGGTTCTTCTTTAACCTTTATTCTTAAAATGAGGTCGCAGCTCTTCGCATATTCCCCCTCCTCATTTTCAGTAACCATAATAACTCTGGCGCCCGACCGGCGGGCGGGCAGAATCATCTCATTGATTTCTTTCGTATATCCGCCTTTTGATAGCAGTAACAGCACATCCTGCTCCCCGATTACACCCAGTCCGCCGTGAAGCGCGTCTGAGGGCGGGATAAAAAATGCAGGGCAGCCGACACAGCATAAGGTATGGGCAATCTTCCTGGCCGCCTGGGCGGAGGTCCCGCAAGCGCTTAAAACCACCTTGCCCCGGCAGTTTTTTATCGTCTCTGTGACTGCATCCACCTGGGCTTCATCCAGTGAAAATACGAGCTCCCGGATTGCCTCGGCTTCCCGGTTCAATACATTACTAATCAATTCCCTCATATCGCATCTCCGGCATTCTTTAATGTTTTTTCTGGCCATAATATGCGCCAGGACCAAATTTTCTGTTCTGATGAGTCTCTAAAAGTTCCTTCTGCACCCTGCCGCACTGTCCGCCGGTCATCGTATAGTTCATATAGGCCATATTTGCCACATAATCTAATACCTGGCTGTTTAAGACAGCCGCGGAAGGTGAAGTCCCCCATACAAACGGCCCATGGCTGCGGACCAGCACAGCGTTCATACGGACCGGATCGAGGGCTTCCATTCTCTCCAGGATAACCTTTCCCGTGTTTCTCTCGTAATCTGTTCCAATCTCTTCCCCGGTCATCAGCCTGGTACAAGGAATATCACCGTTAAAATAGTCGCAGTGGGTGGTTCCGTAAACAGGAATATCTTGGCCGAGCTGCGCCCACATTGTGGCATTCAGGGAATGAGTGTGTACAATCCCGCGGATCCCCTTGTCCTTCCAGGCTCTATAGAGTTCAATATGGGTCCAGGTGTCTGTGGACGGCGAATATGGACTGTCAAGTACATTTCCATCCAGGTCTACGGTTACCATATGCTCCTTCGTCATTTTGTCATATGGTACGCCGCTGGCTTTGATTACCATAACCCCGTCTCCCCGTCGTAACCGGACACATTTCCCCAAGTGGATATGACGAGGTTTTTTGTAACAAGATCCAGGTTTGCTGCCAGGACCTCTTCCTTTAATGTCTCGATGCTCATGCGTATCTTCCTCTCTCATTTGTTTTCTACGTTAATGTTCACACGGTTATGTCCCGCGAGGTGTTTTCGTGCATTTTTTGCACGAAAATCCCGAGTTACACGGCGCGAAACTGTGTTTTTGCAGTTTCTGTGCATCGCGAAGCGGGTTATTGTTTACACCATGCCGCTTTTGGCATGGTGGGAACAGTAACCTTTCTTCTGCTCCACCGACAACGCCTTCAGTGTTTTCATCACCGGGTTCGCGCCTCGGCCAAAGTAGTCGTGCAGGCGCCCGTATTCCTGATACAGGATGTCATAAACCGGTTTTGCCGTTTCATCCGGCTCATAGGTCCTGACGATGGGAGCCGCCATATGGCCGACCGCTTCCTCCAGGGAGCTGTAACCGCCGTTTGCTTCTCCGGCCGCATACGCAGCCCAGATAGCGGAGGACAAAGCCGCATTCTGCCGTGAGCCTGCAATCCGTATCGGCTTACCCAGGACATCTGCATAAATCTGCATAATAAACGGGTTTTTTCTGGCTATTCCTCCGGAAATAATCACCTCATCGATTGCAATCCCGCATGCCGTATAGTTTTCTATGATTTTTCTCGTCCCGTATGCGGTCGCCTCCACAAGCGCCCGATAGATATCTTCGGGCCTTGTTTTAAGCGTCATTCCCACCAGAACTCCGGTCAAGTCCCCATCCACCAGGATTGAGCGGTTCCCGTTCCACCAGTCTAAAGCAATCAGCCCCGTCTCCCCGGGCAGTTTCCCGGCAGCTTTTCCGCTTAAATACGTATTTAAATCTAATCCCGACGTCTCCGCCTCCCTGCAATACGCTTCAGGAACGCAGTGCTTAATCAGCCATTCAAAATGATCTCCGACGCAGCTCTGCCCTGCCTCATACCCGATATAACCGGGAATAACACAGTCGTGATTATATCCGCATACCCCGGGCACATAAACCTCCTGCTCCGCCAGCAGCTCATGACAGCTTGAAGTCCCCATCATAATCAGCATTCTTCCGGGCGTGATTACACCGGCTCCGACACTGGCTCCGGCCGCATCCAGATGGCCGGCGGCTACAATCGTTCCCTCCTTAAGGCCGGTCAGTGCAGCGGCCTCCCGGGTTACCCGGCCCGCACAGGAGCCGATCGTGATTATCTCCCCTTTCAGTTTCTCAGACACAACGTGTTCCATTCCCGGCATCAGCTCTTTAAAAAAATCCTCCGGCGGATAGCCGTCACGCGGATTCCAGATAGCCTTAAATCCAAGGGAGGAGGTATTCCTCGTCATCCTGCCGGTCAGAAGCATCACGATCCAGTCGGCTGCTTCCATGAATGAACCGGTTTCACCGTACAGTTCGGGCGCATCACAAAAGGTCTCCATAATTTTCGGAAACATCCATTCGCTGGAAATTTTTCCTCCGTACCTCTTTAAAAAGTCTTCCCCGCGCTGCTTAGCCACTTCATTTATCCTGTCGGCATATTTTTGTGCCGAGTGGTGCTTCCACAATTTTACATAGGCATTCGGCTCATCACGATAGCGCTCCGTCCCGCACAGAGGCGTTCCGTCCTCCTTTACAGGCAGCATCGTACAGGAGGTAAAATCCACCCCGGCCGCACAGATCTCCTCCGGCCGGATCCGGCCTTTCTCTATCACCTCCCGGATTGTCGTTTGCAGCGCCTCCACATAATCCTGCGGTTCCTGCAGCGCAAAGCCTCCGGGCGGCAGCGCTTTGCCTGACGGCAGCTTCTCATCCATCACACCGTGCCGGTACCCGCATACCGATACGGCAGTTTCTTTCCATCAGCGACATTGACCAGCGCATCTCGCCGACAAGGTTCCGAAATCAATTCCGATTGTGTATTTTCCCATAATTATCACCCTTTTATTTCTCTGCCGAAGTTACATTTCTCATCCTGGCTGAAAACTCTGAGAATGTGACAGCCGCAATCAGAACCAGCCCTTTAATCAGCTGCTGTACATAGTCATTGATTCCCAGCATAATCATCCCGGTCGATAACACTCCCATTATGAGTACGCCAATCATAACCTGGGACACTCTCCCCTGGCCCCCGCTCAGGCTTACGCCGCCAAGCACCACGGCCGTGATGGCGTCCATCTCATACCCGATTCCGGCAGACGGCTGGCCGCTGTTTGTTCTTGACAGCAGCACAAGACCGGCCACTCCCGCCAGCATGCCGCTGATTGCGTAGGCAGACAGCTTTGTCTTGATTACACTGATTCCTGATAAGAACGACGCCTCTTCATTGCCGCCTGTCCCATATATGTACCGGCCGAAATTGCACTGATCCAGAACGAACTTTCCAATGAGAAAAATAACTGCCATCAAAATGACCATCAGGGGAATCCGTGCAACCGAGGTCTTTGCAAAATCTCCGAATACCGCGCTGAAACCAAACACCGGCAGGCCCCCTGTTATAATATAGGCGGCTCCCCTCAACGCGGTCTGCGTTCCCAACGTCGCGATTAACGGGGGCATATTCAGCTTAGTGACACAGAGTCCATTCAAAATTCCGTAAATCAGGGCGATAAGCACCGTCAGAATACAGGTTAAGGGGATACTGAATCCATTCAGCATAAAGATGGCCGCCGTAACACTGGACACACCGGCGATTGAACCGACCGACAGATCGATTCCCCCTGTCAGAATCACGAATGTCATGCCAACAGATATAATCCCTGTGATGGAAACCTGCTTCAAAATCGTCATCACCGTATTGACAGATAAAAAGTTAGAAGACTGAGTGGCAAAAATAATAATCAGAAGCAGCAATACTACTGCGATCCCGTATTCCAAAGAAGGTTGACTATTTGCTTATTCTTTTTCATTTGCTGTTTCCTCCGCATTTAATCCAAGTCCGATGCCATTTCCAAAATATGTTCCTGGGTAAAATCTCCCCTGCCGATTTCGCCTTTCAGTCTGCCGTCGGCCATTACCAGGATCCGGTCCGACATTCCAATCAGTTCCGGCATTTCTGAGCTTATCATGATAACGGCTTTGCCCTGATCCGTCATTTCACGGATCAGATGGTAAATCTCCTGTTTTGCGCCGACGTCGATTCCTCTTGTCGGTTCGTCAAAAATAAGGATTTTGCAGTTGGTAGCCAGCATTTTGGCCAGCACCACCTTCTGCTGGTTTCCGCCCGAAAGATTCTTGACCAGCTGGTTCATCCCGGGCGTCTTAATATTTAAGTCTTTTATGTACCGGTGCACGGTGCGTTCTTCCTCTTTCTTATTAATAACGCCAAAGTCAGAACACCTGCGCAGGATACTGAGTGCGGAGTTTTCTTTTACCGTTGCATCTAAGATAAGTCCCTGCTTTTTCCTGTCCTCGGGAATCAGTCCGATTCCATGTTCCAGGGCTGTCCTGGGTGATTTAGGAACGAAGCGCTTCCCATCCAGCAGAAATTCTCCCGACAGAACCGGATCAGCGCCGTAAACCGCCCTTGCAAGCTCCGTCCGCCCGGCCCCGACCAGGCCGCCGATGCCCAGAACCTCTCCCTCTCTCAGTTCAAACGAGACGTCATGCACACGTTTTCCCGTTATATGTCTTGCCTCCAGCACGACGTTTCCGGTTTTCCCGTTTCCTGCCGGATAATCGTCCGCCAGTTCCCGGCCCACCATATATGAAATCAACTGCTTTTTCGTTACCTCTCCCGTCTCTTTGGTAGTCACAAACCTGCCGTCACAAAAAACGGTCACACGCTCACATAAATCAAAGACCTCCGTCAGCCTGTGGGATATAAAGATAATCGTCACCTTTTTTTCTTTCAGTTTCCGGATAATTCTGAAGAATATTTCCGTCTCCTTCAAGGTCAGGGGAGCGGTCGGTTCATCCATAATGATGAATTTTGCATTCTTCGATACGGCTTTCAGAATTTCCACTATCTGCTGATATGCAACTCCCAGCCCGCATACCTTCGCTTTTACATCGATATCTACTCCCATCTCCCTGCAGAACTTTTCCGCCTCCAGATTCATCTGCCTGACAGAACGCACGCCCATTTTAGAAATTTCCCGACCGTAAAAAATGTTTTCCGCCACCGTCAGATACGGCACAAGACTGAACTCCTGATAGATCACGGCAATGCCGAGTTTCATCGCCAGAGAGGGGGTTAATCTGTCATAAACCTGATTTTCAAACTCGATAGTGCCTGAAGAGGGTGGGATCGCACCGGTCAGCAATTTGATAAATGTCGATTTACCCGCGCCGTTTTCTCCGCAGAGCGCATGGGTTTCTCCCCTTCTGATTTCCATGGATATATTATCGAGAGCTTTCACCTGGGCATAGTATTTTGACAAACCGTTAACCTTTAAAATTACATCTCCCACATTTTCTCCTCCTGTCATCTAGTCCGGTAGTGTATCCGGCCATTTGCAATGCCGTACCGGGTTTAAGCCAGGACAAGGCATACTGCGAGTATGCCTTGTCCTCTTTACAATCACTGCACTGCTTTAAATGTTCCATCCAGAACATCCTGCTTCGGTACCGGTTTATAATTCAGCATTTCAATCTGCTGCTCGGCCGGAATTCCCTCTGTGGCATATTTATATAATATCTTCGCGCAGTTATATCCGCCCACATACGGCTCCAGATCCACGGTGCCGCGGTAGATGCTGTCTTCCTGGCCTATGTATTCGATGGCCTCTGCCGTTGCATCGCCGGAAAATACCGCCTTATCTTCACCGGTCATGCCTGCATTAACCATAGCCTGGTAGCCGCCGATTGCGCCGGAGTCATTCGTGCCCACCACAACATTTAAATCAGGCGTCTGCGCCAGTACGGATTCCACAATTTTCATTCCGCCTTCCAGTGTATCGCCTGCCTGTCTGGCAACGATCTCCACATCCGGACAGATTTCCTTTAAAGCGTCCTCCACTCCGTCGCCCCTTGCAATGACAGACTCCACATTATCCTGGGAAATGATTGCCACCTTGGCTTTACCGCCTAAGTTGTCTTTAATCCACTGTCCGGCCTGTGTACCGATGGTGTGGCCGTAATCATATTCCTTCATTCCATAAATCAGGTTTACATTATCCTGCTGCTGGGCAATCGTAGCGGTGGCTACTCCCTGAGCTTTGGCCTGTTCCACGATATCCCACGTTGCATTCGGATCGATTGGGGTAAATACAAAGCCGCTGTATTTGTCATTTACCAGGCTCTCCAGTGATGCTACCTGCTTGTCTACCTTATATTCCGAATCAATAGAAATATATTCACAGCCCAGTTCCTCACAGGCTGCCTCAAATCCCTTTTTAACAGTGGCATTCCACGGATTAGCCAGGTTCATGCTGACGTATGCCAGCTTCACCGACTTGGGATCCACGGTTTTAGCCGCTTCCTCCGTCTTTTCAGCGGCAGATTCCGCCCCGGCTGTCTCCGATGCCGTCTCCGCAGGCGCTGACTGTGTCTCTTTCTTTCCCTCTGTCTGGCATCCTGCCAGGCCGGCCGCCAATAAAATACTTAATCCTACTCCCAATAATCTTTTTTTCATGATATCCTCCTGTATTTTGCCTCTGTCATGCTGCATCCGATGAACTGTTACATTTTATTGCAGTCAATCGCGTTCTGCACTTTTTTCAGATATTTGCTGGTGTTCTGTCCGCATTTCGTAATATATCCCAGGTACAGGGCATCCAGGATTGCCTGATCGGAAACCCTCCTTGTCACCTTGTCCCTTCCAATGGTTAAATCACTGATCGATGTAAATAAATTAATATCCGTATATTTCAGCATCGGTGATTTATTCATCTTGGTAATACAGATGGTTACGGCTCCCATCTCTTTTGCAATTCGCATTGCATCCACGATATTTCTTGAACGTCCCTCGTAGGATACTGCAAACGCCACATCTCCTGTTTCATGTTGGCCGCCGCTATCAGTTGCAGCATCACATCGCTGTGTGCGCTGCCGGACACCCCCAGCCGGTTGAACTTCATGAAAGCCAGCTGGCATACGGAAAATGCATCGCCCGTTCCGAAAAAATGAATCGACTTTGCTTTCAGCAGCGCGTCCAGGGCTTTATCGTAGTTATCAGTTGCCAGCGACAGAGTATCATTAAGCGTCTGAATATTACTCTGGAAAACTTTTTTTAATATAGTTCTCATATCGTCCTGATTTTCAATTTTCTCAGACTGTACTTCCCTCCCTCTCCGACTGCTTTCATGAAAGCATGCTTTAATTCCGTATAACCATTAAAGCCCATTCTCCTGCAGAAGCGTATGATCGATGCCTCACTACTCCCAGTCTCTCTCGCCATTCCCGCCAGCGTCATATCGATTATTGCCTCGGGATTTGCCAGCAGTTCCTCGGCTACAATCTTTTCAGCTCTTGGCAGAGACGGCAGTTGAAATTTGATGCGCACCAATAAATCGTTCATAGTCCCCTTCATTTTTAACTATAGTTTTTGAAGTAATTCTATGTTTTCATTATATAGTCGCTTCAATATGAAGTAAATATTCGGTATGTTTTTCATCGTTTTACCTGTTTTTTCACCTATAAAATGGAAATTTTGTTATATTTTTTATGTATTTTACACAACAATGGTGTTATTTCACTTCATTTCTGAAATTTATTTTTGGAGGAATACTTCACTTTCCTATTACAACAGCGGATTTTTCTAACGGCCAGACAGGTCTGCGCAAAAAACCGCAGCCCTGTCGTTAAACAGTGCTGCGGCCGGTAACACATTATCTCCCCCACCAGTTATTTTCCTGACTTCCCCCACTCTGGGTGCCCTGCTGCGCCGGTCTTGTCTCCCACGACGGATTGGACTCCTGCGTCGGTTTTGGCTCCCACGGCGGTTTGCTCTCCTGCGTCGGTTTTGGCTCCCACGGCGGCTTGCTCTCCTGTGTCGGTTTCGTCTCCCATGACGGCTTGCTCTCCTGTGTCGGTTTTGGCTCCCACGGCGGCTTGCTCTCCTGTGTCGGTTTCGGCTCCCACGGCGGCCGGCTCTCCTGTGTCGGTTTCGTCTCCCATGACGGTCTGCTGGGCTGCGGCTGTGTCGGCCGGCTCTCCCATGACGGCCAGCTCTCCCACCAGGAAGTCGATTCACGCTCTACTGAGCCTTCCGTCTCCTTCTGTTCTCCTCCCTCTGTCCCCGGGGGAAGAATAACGGAGCTTAAATCACCATGCAGTCCGCACCGGGCGGCAGGGTATACTGGGAGTCATCCGTTGCTCCCTCTCCAAACGGAACGACAAGGAATACGCCGTCAGCGGTCTCCGGACAAAATTCTGTTGCAGCCTGTCCTGATTCCGTACAGATTTCTGTTTTGACATGCCGGTCGCAGAGCAGGGTCGGCTCCGTGCCTGCTTCAAAATATTCCGTTTATACGGCATTTCCCCTCGGCTCGTTCGTACATACGCCCGGTATCGCGAGTTTACCCGATTTGCGGCAAATCTGTACTTTTACTATGCCGTCCGGTACGGGAAACCCGGATCGGCAGTCCCTCATGGACGCGCTTCATGATTTTCTTCCATATATCCTTGTGATAGGAGCTTCCTCCGCTGATCGGCTGGCTTGCGTCGTTCCCACTCCAGATACCTGCTGTGTAATAGGGGGTAAAGCCTGTAAACCACAAATCCTTACTGGCCGTCGTAGTCCCGCTTTTTCCCGCCGTCGTCATGCCGGGCACCCTGGCCCGCCCGCCGGTTGGACTCACCTTGACAGATGCAAACTTTGCTCCGCCGGATACGGCTTCCCTCAGGGCGTCGGTCAGCAGAAAAGCCGTCTGCGGTTTCAGGGCCTGATGGCGTTCCGGTACGTTCTCAATCAGAACCTTGCCGTCATGATCCACAATTTTCGTAAAAGACGGGTTTTGTATACACTCCCCCCGCCGCGATGGCGGCATAGGCGCCGGTCAGCTCCAGATTAGACACCCCGGACGTGATTCCGCCAAGGGCTGTGGACGCATTGTAATCTTTATCCGACATGGTTGTGATTCCCATTTTTTCGGCGTACTGAACACCCAGTTCCGGTGAAATCGTCTCCATCATGCATCGGACCGCCACGATATTCATGGAATACACAATACCTTCCCTGATATTGGAATATCCCAAAAACTTGCTGTACCAGTTCCGAAAGGACTTTTTTCCCACGGAATAAGGGGCATCATAGTACGTTGTGGCAAGCGTCGCTCCCATGCTGTCCAGAGCCGGTGCAAAGGAGGCTATCACCTTAAATGTAGACCCAGGCTGGCGCAGGGTATTGGTCGCGCGGTTCAAAGTTCTGCTGGCCGTCTTTTCTCCGCGCCCTCCGCTGATCGCCTTCACCTCACCGGTCCGCTGATCCATCAGCACAAAAGACACCTGCGGCTGTATCACCGTCTGTAAGCTCTCCCCGGCTATCTCATCCCCTTGCGCAATATACTTCGCTTTGAAACGGTCCACATCGGCCTGTACTTCTTCCGCATTTGCATACAGGCCGTTATAATTGTCTTTCAGCTCCTCGTTGTGGTATTTCCGGATATCCTGCTCTGAATAATGACTCATACTGCCGTCCGCATGGCGGATGGATAAGCGGTAGTCCGCCGACAGGTATGCGCCTTGTAATTTTCAGGATTATTGATTTCCTCGTCTACTATCGCCTGTATGCGTGCATCCTGTGTCGTATAAATAGAAAGACCGCCGCCATATAACATTTTCCGCGCTATGGCCTCGGAATATCCCAGACGATCCATCAGGGCTTCCGTCACCTGCTCAATGACTTCATCGGTAAAATAGCTGTACGGCGTGGCCGATGCCCTGGCCGTCACATCCACATTCTGGATTCTGTCATAGACGTCATCGGCCAGGGCCTCCTCCTTCTCTTCCTCCGTAATCATTCCCTGCTCCTGCATTTTTCCGAGAATGATTTTCCTCCGCTTTTCATTTTCTCCGGCTCCGGTCAGCGGGTTCAGTTTTGACGGATTTTCGTGATTCCGGCCAGTACGGCGCACTCCGACAGCGTCAGGTCCGATACGTCCTTGTCAAAATACCTTCTGGCGGCCACTTTCACCCCCAGGGTATTGGAACCCAGGTTAATGGTATTCAGATAGTTGGTCATGATGGTCTTTTTATCCACCATTTGATTGAGCCGGACCGCCAGATACTGTTCCTGGATTTTCCGCTCCAGCCTGTCCTTAAACGATGTCTCCATGCCGCCCTGGAACACCGCATTTTTGATGAGCTGCTGGGTTATGGTACTGCCGCCTCCGGCAGAGGAATTCCGGGTCAGAACGCCCTTTACGGCTCTTAAAATCGCCCTGATATCAATTCCCTTATTTGTCCAGAACCGTTCATCCTCGATGGCAATAAATGCGTTGACCAGGTCTTCCGGAAATTCTTCATAGGAGGCCTCCTCCCGGTTCGTACCCTCCATCACCAGTCTCTGTTTCATTGCCGGCGCTGTCGTAAATTGTAGTGGCAAATCCCTCCGGACGCAGGCTAAGCGCCGTTATATCAGGCGCCTGGTCAATGATGCCTTTCAGGATATAGGCTCCGATACCGGCAGCGGCGAGAAGACAGAGTATAAGTGACGCCAGTATCACTTTCCACACGGATGACTTTTTCCTGCGGCTGCCTTTCGCCTTGTCTGGTTTTCTGCCTCTCCTTTTGGGGATCGGACGTTCATTATCATATCTATTTGAACTGTTTTTTCTATCTTCCATAATGCCTCCAAGCACTTCGGCCCGCCCGTCTGTCATATGCCGGATTTCAGCCAAACTGCATTAAAATATCTCTTTTGATCAGTATTACCTATCCTTACAGTTTTAACAGAAATTCACAAGAAATATCCGGTCGGCTGATAGATTCTTATCAATTATGGAAAAAAGGCCGCGTACACGTCGCCGCCTTCAAGAAAGGGCTGTCACACCCAAGTTTTTAACTCGCAGTGTGACAGCCCCTTTTTGCTGCTTAACAATAAGAGCGGTAAATCTCTCTCCTAAAACTTAAAAGCCTCTCTCCGAAGAAGAACGCAGGCCGTCAGTCTTCCATGTTTCTTTTTATCTCTTCCGGGATAAACTCGCCCATATACTGTTTTTCAGCAGGTTTTTTATCCTCGAATTCCAGGCGGATTTCTTCATTTGTCCGTTCTGTCTCCTCCCAAAATTCCTGGCCGAAATCAAACGGCCCTCTGCCCCGGATGATAATCTGTTCAGGCGGTCTGGAAGTAGCCACTGTTACATCGTATTTTGATGCATTATCATGGGCAAATTTTTCAATATACTGGTCCGCAGTCTCGGCTTCCTTCGTATAGACCACATGAATATTGTGATAGTCCAGGAACTCCGTCTTATGCCCCTGCACCCGGTAAGCGTCAAACACCGCAATCACCTGGCATTTTTTAGCTCCCTGGTAATTACAAAGGATATCCAGCAGCTTTCCCCTGGCGCTGTCTATATTCCGTTCGGCCAATTCCCGGAGCTCTTCCCAGGCAAATATGATGTTATAGCCGTCTATAAGCAGATACTGTTCCCGTTTTTCTTCCTTTTTGGCGGGCCGTGCAGCCGTGGCTCCTGTTCCGGAGAGGCGGCCTGCCGTATAAGTTCCTGACGGTGTTTTACTCTTACTGCCCCAACGGCGTTTCTGTGCTCCCGTCTTATCTCGTTTATTTGCATGATAGGTGCGCGCAAGAATCTCGTCTATCTCATCTGTACCGAGCCAGATTTCCTCATGGCCTTCGTCTTTCCTTCTCTTTTTCCTTCCGTTTCGCCCCGCTGTACCGCTCCCGTCCTCACCTTCATTGCCTTCTGATATCTCCGGAGGCAGACAGCTCTCCAGGTGCATATAATCAGGCACCTCATCCCAGCTCACGACAAAACCGGCCCCATGGGCGCAGAATACGGAGCCTGACGGATTTTCCGTGTCGCTGTCCGCATCGTACCCGGAGGCTTCAATTACCTCGTCTGCGTTATGGCAGGGGGCATATCCCTTCAGTGTACAGGCCAGACGTCCCAGACCTCCGGTATAAGCCGTCATCTCCTGCTGGTACCCGTCCATGCAGGCCACCGGAGCGCTACCTGACAGGACTGCATACTCTCCTTCCATCACCGGAGGTTCAAACTGTCCGTGCATCCGTTCCACATCCGTCATCGCACGGCCCAGCATCCGTTCCGGCACCTCCAGGCGGAATCCGTAGACAGGCTCAAGCAATACTGAGTCTGCCTGCATCAGTCCCTGACGCACCGCCCGGTACACCGCCTGTCTGAAATCGCCGCCCTCCGTATGTTTCAGATGGGCGCGGCCCGACATCAGCGTAATCTTCATATCCGTAATAGCTGACCCGGTTAAGACTCCCTTATGCTCTCTCTCCTCCAGATGAGTCAGAATAAGCCTCTGCCAGTTCCGATCCAGTACATCCTCACTGCATTCCGTTGAAAATGAAAGGCCGCTCCCGGCTTCGGCCGGTTCCATCAGAAGATGGACCTCCGCATAGTGGCGGAGAGGTTCAAAATGGCCCACCCCCTCCACCGTATTCTGAATTGTCTCCTTATAAACGATACTCCTTCCGCCGAACTCGATGTTTATTCCGAAGCGTTCCCTGACCAGGCTCTTTAAAATTTCCATCTGGATCTCGCCCATGATCTGCGCATGGATTTCTTTTGCTTCCTCCTGCCAGGTAATGTGGAGCTGTGGTTCCTCCTCCTCAAGCTGTGCCAGCTTCGGCAGCATTACTGCGGCATCTGCCTCCTCCGGCAGTTGTATCCGGTAGGTAAGCACCGGTTCGAGAACCGGCATGGCTCCTGCCTCCTCAATGCCGATGCCCTTGCCGGGAACCGTCCCGGACGGCCCTGTCACCGCACAGACCGTCCCTGCTTTTGCCTCCTGAACGGCTTCAAACTTCTCACCGGAATAGATTCTGATCTGGTTGACCTTTTCCTCTCCTATCAGTTCCCTGACCTTCAGGCTCCCGCCGGTAATCTTCATATAGGTCAGCCTGTTCCCCTGGTTATCTCTTGCGATTTTAAACACCTTCGCACCAAATTCAGACGGATAATCCGGCATGGACATATAGTCCTCCATCCCCTGCATAAAGGCTTCGATCCCGTCAAGCTTCAGCGCCGATCCGAAAAAGCAGGGGAATACCTGCCTTGTCAGAATCATCTTTGTCACATCGTCCTGTGAATCATTCCGTTCTCAAGGAACTGATCCAGGGCCGCCTCGCCGCACATGGCCAGATTCTCATAAAACCTTCCGTCCCTGTTCCCGAAATCCACAATATTTCCGTCCAGTTTCCTAGTCAATTCTTCCAGTATGGCCTCTTTCCTCTCTCCTGCCAAATCCATCTTATTGACAAACAGGAAGGCGGGAATCTTATATCTGGCAAGAAGCCGCCACAATGTCTGCGTATGTCCCTGCACGCCGTCTGTGCCGCTGATTACAAGAACCGCATAATCCAGCACCTGCAGTGTACGCTCCATCTCAGCCGAAAAATCCACATGGCCGGGAGTATCTAAAAGTGTGACCTGCATACCGTTCCATTCAAGTATTGCCTGCTTGGAAAAAATGGTAATTCCCCGCTTCTTCTCCAATTCATAGGTATCCAGAAAAGCATCGCCTTTGTCAACCCTGCCCAGCTTCCGCACAGCTCCGCCCGTATAGAGCATAGCCTCCGATAATGTAGTTTTCCCGCATCCACATGGGCAAGAATGCCGACTGCCAGTTTCTTCATCTGTCCTGCTCTCCCTTATCAGTTCTAAAAATATTCTCTCCTGACAGTTTATCACGGAACCGGCGGAATGTAAAAATGTTTTGATGGAGAAGGACGCGTCCGGAACGGACCTGGGCCGGTGTGGTGAGGGGGCAGTCTTCAGTCCCGACAAAAACCTATCTTCCCAGCAGGCCGTTCTCCTCAAGGAACTGATGTGCAACTTCTTCAGCGCTTTTCCCTTCAACGTCCACCTTGCTGTTCATATCCGCCATCGTTTTTTCATCGATCCGGCCATCCAGCTTTGAGAGCACCTGTTCCAGCTCCTGCACCCGCCTTCCATCGATCCTGAGTTCCCCCTGTTCAAAGGTATTCAGCTTGTTAATTGTTTTCAGCAGCGTCGTTTTTCCGCATCCGCTTGAACCTATCAGGGTAAACAGTTCCCCTGTCTCTGTCTTCAAAGACACGTCAGTCAGCACCGCCTTAGTATCTGAATATGATTTGTACACATGTTCAAACTCAATCATAAGGTTTCCTCCTCTCCTTTATGAGTCTTTATTGTAGCATTCATACTATAAAAAACGTGTTAGCAGAAGGCTGCCCTGCTAAAGTTTCCATAAAGAAGGAGAAAGAAGCCCGCGAGCGTGATTCTCCGCCTGCGGCGGGGCGCTTCGGCGGCATAATTCCCTGCCGGCGCAGAGCGATACTCCGCGGAGCATATTGTTCCACGTCACCGCCATCAACAAAAAAAGGGGGCAGCCCCCTTCTTAATCAGGTTCTGCCTCCTCTAATGAAATCATGAACAGGGTGCCTCCATACTGACTGCTTCGGATTATCATTCTTCCTCCGTTTGCTTCCACGATTTCACTTGCCGCAATCAGTCCGCAGCCGAGTATATTCTCCTGTTTTTCTTCGTCACTCATGCTTTTTTGCAATAACTGCGGTGTAATCCCGCTTCCGCTGTCGGATATTTCAAGCTTTCCCTTCCCCTGCTCTTTCGTCAGGCTTATGTTAATTTTCGTGTTTTCAGGGGTATAAACAAGCGCATTATTTAGAATATTTGAAATTACCTGTTTCATCTGCCCGGCATCCACCCTGACAGGCAATTCTCCATCCGGCCTTCTCAGCCAGACAATTCTCTCCCCGGCACATTCTTCATAGCAGGCCAGCGCTTCATCCACAAGCTTCTGAAAATCTGTTTTCTCCCTTTCGGCATATACTTCCCCGAATTCGATGTTATACATTTGGATTGTATTTACTGTCCGGTTATAGAGAGTTCTGAATCTCAGATACAGCTCTGAGAGACGATTCCTCTGCCTGTCTTCCTCCCGGCATCCGGCAATCACATTTTTAAATTCCTCCATATTCGAAGTAAAAGGCCGGATGAAATTACATTGCAGGGAATGATTTAATGCATCGAGAAATTCACCCCTCTGTCCTTCCAGTTCCACTCTTGACCGTTCCAGCTCGATATTCTCTTTTTCAACCGCCATGACCATTTCAGACATAACCGTATTGACAAAAACCATATGATTGCTGTCAACTTCTTTTCCGTCCGTATAAATCCCGATTACTCCGATACAGGATTCCCTGTTCTTTACCGGCATATAGACCCACCTGGAATCGGAGAAAAAACCTGTTCCGGCTCCGCATACCGTATTGTTAATAAAGCACCAGACTGCAGGCGTATTATTATCCACCATATTTTCATCAAAATGGCTCTTGATAAAATATGGCTTTCCCAGTTCACCGGGACTTTTGGCAAGGTATACGACACACCGTTCGCCAGCCGCCTGGAACAGGCTCTTGAGAACGTAATATACAATATTATCAAGGCCCGACAGTTTCAAATAACCGTAGCTGATTTCGAACAATGCCTTCATCCGGTTCTCATTGCGCTGCGACACTTCAACCTGCTCCCTCAGTTTGGAAACCAATAGTCCGGTTATCACCGAGACTATCAGGAAAATTACCATCGTCACAATATAATTTGGATCATTGACCCGCAGCGTATAGCGCGGCTCAGTGAAGAAAAAGTTAAAAGAGAGGATGCAGATTACGGTATAGATGCCTCCCCACAGAAACTGGTGTATCTCTATCATCAGAATGATTACGCTTATCAGGTAAACCATAATAATGTTTTCAGCTCTTACACGTATCGTCCACAGTCCCAGTGCCAGCAGTGTTGCCAGGATGTATATGACTGTCATTTTTACTATTTTTTTCGGTAGAGAGTCCGTTTCTCCCCTCTGCTCAGATGCCATCTTACTATCTCCCTTCAGTCTTTTTATAACCGTCCTTTATTTCCCGTCCGAACTGGACAGCCGCAACAAATATCACATAAATTTCAAGGCGCCCGGCTAACATTCCAACCGTCTCAGTCCAAAGCACCACCGGACTTGCGTCATAACCGGTAATCCCCACCGACAGCCCCACCGTTCCAAGAGCTGAGGCAAATTCGAACATGGAATCCCCGATTCCGAACCCACAGGCGCAGAGTATAAAAGTTCCGGCCGCAAATACTCCCAGATATAACAAAATAAAATCGGAAGCTTCCAGCCGTTCCTCTGCTTTCAAATATTCATATCCGCTGATTCTGTAGATTCCGTCTGCATGAATAAGCCGTTTCTGGCTGATCTTAGATCGGATACTCCAGCAGAGGCTTTTCAGCATTATACAGACACGGATTTGTTTGATCCCCCCTGCCGTAGAGCCCGTGCCTCCGCCAATCAGCATCAGCAGTGTCATCACCATGATAAGAGGACTGCTCCAGACGGCAAATGAGGGCACTGTCTGGAACCCGGTCGTTGTCAATGCCGTCACAACCTGGAACAGACCGTCCCGAAAGCCCTGTCCCACATGGCCCTCCAGCCCTCCATAAATCAAAAAGGCCGATAGTACAGGGGCGGCAAGGGCACAAAGAATGAGTTGAAACTTTACTTCACAGTATCTGAAAAAATTCTTTCCCCCACCCCGGATCAGATAAAGATGCGCTAAAAAATTGGTGCTTCCGAGCAGCATCAGCACGATTGTTACTGCTTCAATTCCAAAGCTCCCATAATAGCCGATGCTTTCGGCTTTTGTAGAAAAGCCTCCGGTGGATAAGGCCGCAATGGAGTGATTCAGCGCGTCAAACCAGTTCATTCCAAAATATATGTAAAGTAAGGTTCCGGAAATAATATATCCCGTATAGATAACGATTATCATCCTTGCCGACTTTACCAGGTTCGGCACAAGCCGGTCCGTATGTCCTTCCGCACAATAGAGCCTCATTCCGTGCCGGTCCGACAGAACCGAAATCATCACAAGAACCAGACCCACTCCGCCAAAAAAGAGCATTATGCTGCGGAACAGCAGAAAAATTTTCGGACAGTCCTCGACATTGACCACGGAAAGCCCCGTAGTGCTCCATCCGCTCGTACACTCAAAAACAGACTGCGTAAAATTATACTTTCCCGTCAGCATAAAGGGAACAGAACAAAAAAGAATTGCCAGCAGCCAGGAAAACACTACGATCAGCGCATCCTGATGTCCAATAAGCCTCCGCTTATCACGGCCGCGGATAAACAGAGACATAACATAACCTGCCAGTATTGCCGTAACGCCCGGTATCGTAAAGCAGCTGGCATACACAGATTCCTCCGGATAAACCGCAAGCAGCATGATGGGAAGAAGTATGATACCGCCGATCAGCATCAGTATGATTCCGAGATACCCTGCAATCAACTGCCCGCCGCCTACCTCGTTCCTGTTCTCATCCATTATAAAGGCTCCCTTCCCATAATTTGCAGGATTGCCTCATTCTGAGTTTCCGGAGTCGACAGCACCAGTATTTTATCATTAACCTGTATGGCGGTCTGTCCCTTGGGAACGATGATCTGCGAGCTTCTGACAATACAGCAGATAATCACGCCATCCCCCAGCTCGATTTCATACAGTTTTTTCCCTGCAACAGGACTGTTTTTTCCAATCATCAATTCATTAATTACGAGATTCCCCTGGTCTAACGGCAGACAATTAACTAAATTTTCCACCACCGACATCTGCTCAATAAAGCCGGCAACCATGTAAGTGGCGCTGATAGCCGTATTAATTCCAAGTTTTTAAAGATATCGACACTTTTCGGATTGCCGACAACGGCAACCGTTTTCTTAACGCGGTAAAGTCTCTTGGCCGTCTGGCAAATTGCCAGATTATCCGCATCTGCAGCTTTCAACGCAATAATTACATCCCCGTCTTCAATATTTGCTTCATCTAATACATATAGCTTGCACGGATCGCCATGCACCACCGGAATCTGATGAGCCTGGCTTAAATAGGTACAAAATTCCAAATCGTCGTTGATCACTATGAGCTGATGCCCTTTCCCGTTCAAAAGGCGTATCAGATAATCTGCTTTCGCTTTGCCGCCCGCTATTACAATCTTCATCTATACCATCTCCCATCTGATGATCCTTATCGTTATAGAACCGTAGAACTCAATTCCCAAAACTTCTCGACAGACAAACGGGCCGGATAGATCGCCCGGATATTCAGCCCGCCAATCAGATGCTCCTTATCGGTATCGTTGAGACGGACAAACACCTCTTCAACATCATAAATCCGGCGTGCCATCTGGGCCAGCATACAATTGACATTGTCATCGTTCGTTGCTGCAACGACGACAGACGCCTTCCAGATACCGGCCTCTTCCAGAACATCGGATCGAGTACATTGCCTACAATCTGAAAACCGCTGAAATTTGCCGGCAGCTTACGGAAAGCGCCTCCGTCTTTTTCCACTACAATTACATTATTGCCATGCTCAGACACCTCTCCGGCCAGACTTGCGCCAAACCGGCTGCACCCCGCAATAATTACAGTTTTTCTTCTATTCCACATATAAGATCCCGCCTTACATTTCAACTGCTGAACGCTGATTTATATTTCCATTTTCACAAAGTCTTTTCCAAATTATAATCTCAGAAATCGTGAATATCAATCATCCCGGCAGGAATTTACTATCGTCTTAATGCCGTGGCTGAAATCTTAATACGTTCTTTATCTCTTTATTCAAATCCGCGGGTTTGCGGTCAGCCCATACGCACATAGGTCACTGTCTTCAAAAAGGTTCCGGCAGCATGAAAGGCAGAGGATGAATTCCTCTGCCTTTCATGGGTGTCCTATCTCTTTTTACCCTGTCATGTCTGTTGATTTGTTCGTCATAAAAGAATTTCTCCGGCTATACTATTTTGAAACATACCGGAATAAGGTCTCAAATAATTTCTGCGGCTCAATCGGCTTAGACAGATGGGCGTCCATACTGATATCCAGGGACTTCTTAACATCCTGCACAAAGGCGTTGGCCGTCATGGCTATGATTGGAATCGTCTTTGCCTGAGGATGCCTGCTCTCCCGTATCGCCTTTGCGGCTTCGTAACCGTCCATTACCGGCATCTGAATATCCATCAAAATGACATCATATTCATTCTCGCTGCTCTCTGCAAAGACTTCAGCCTATCTTTCCATTCTCTGCCACGATAACTCTGGCGCCGGCTTTTCCAGCATCTTCTTTGCGACCTTCTGGTTAATGGGATGGTCCTCCACTAAAAGAATCGTGATGCCGGAAAGATTCTGTATCTCCGGTTTCGGCGGCTCTTTTTTGGGGACCTCCTGCTCATCTGCCAGACGGATTGGTATTTTCACGATAAATTTACTGCCCCTGCCCGGTTCGCTTTCCACTTCAATGCTGCCGCCGCTTAATTCCACTGTGCTTTTGACAATTGACATTCCCAGGCCTGTTCCCTCCACATTGCCTGCCGCAGAGTCCAGGTGCCGGAAAAACGGTTCAAACAGGCATGCCCTTGTATGCTCGTCCATGCCGATTCCGGTGTCGGTTACGGTTATCCTGCACAATATGTGATCAGGCCTGCGCAAGGCAGTTCCGCGAAAGAATAGTCTACCCTACCGCCCTCCGGCGTGAATTTAATGGCGTTGCTCAAAAGGTTATCCACGACCCTGTTAAGCCTTGCCACATCTCCGATACAGCAGTCATGCCGTATATCCAGAGAATGTGTGAAGACCAGCCCTTTAGCCTCGGCCAGCGGGGCAATTCGTTTTACAATCTTCTGATGCTCCTCACGGCTGCTGAACTGTTCCTGCAGCATTTCCGCTTTGCCTGACTCAATACGGCTTATGTCCAGAATATCATTAATTATGGAAATCAAGTGCGCTGAAGAGGATTTAATTGTCGTGAAACTTTCATGGATCTGCTCCCGGTCCGAGAGATCGGAAAGGGCAAGCTCCGTCATGCCTATGATTGCGTTCATCGGCGTCCTGATATCGTGGCTCATGGCCGCCAGGAAATCGCTTTTCGCTTTATTGGCAGCTTTTGCAAATTCCAGGGCTTCCGACAGATTCCTTTGCTGTTCCTGTTCCTTTAAATATGTGGCGGTCATATCAGTCCTTGTAAGTATCACTTTCTTCTTTGTATCGTCAAAATAGGAGAATGTCCACAGCTTCCGTTCCCGTTTACCGGTTTTCGGATTGACGATAGAATATGCGGTCTGATAATCATTGCCCGCTTCTCCCAGGCCTTTTAATATCCCCTGTATCGTGTTGGTATTGGAACATGCTTCCCGCTCTTCCTCCACCACATAGGTAAGCAGCCCGTTTCCAACCCGCATATCGTAGTTCTCTCCCCTGGCAGGATGATCATATTCCCCCATGCGGTCAATGATCCTGTCAATATTCCCGCTTGCTATGTCAATCAACGCAATAAAATCAAATTCCTGTTCCACAACCCGGTTTATGATTTTCTCGGCAATCACCTGCTGGGACATATCACTCACGGTCAAAAAGCCTATTACATCGTTTTTGTCGGGAGCCAGCATTGTATCCACATTTACCTGTACATAAAGCCCTTCGTCCTCATCCCTGAATTTGCAGTAGTAGATATTGCTATGGTTACTGATTCCTTTTGCAAAATCAGCCAGCAGCGGTTTCGCCAGATATGTATCCAAAAATTGGCTCCGTTCCTTTTCATCCACAATAGCGTCAGCAAACCGTGTGAAAAATTCGTCTCGTACAGAGCCGTAGCGTTGTCCAAAATCCTGGCCCGAGAAATCGTTCAGCCCCTTTATGATATTTTCTTTCAGGCTGCAGTATCCGGTGAGAAGAGTGTCCAGGTTCTTCTTATTTTTATGCAGCAGAAGCATTTCTTCGAATTTTTGCCTGTGCTGTATTTCACGGCTGATATCCATGGCGCTTCCCAACGCTGTCCTGCGTATACCGTCAGCGTCCACCAATACGGTATAGGACAGCCTGATCCAGGAATATTCCCCGGCTTTTTTATCAAATACCCGGAATATTCCCGAAACCTCCCGTTCCCCTTCCCTTATATGCTGAAGCAGCAGCCGGGCTTTTGGGGCATCCTCCGGATGGAACAGCTTTCCCTCTATCAGCCCTTCCTGTATCTGATGCGCATGCAGGCCGTAAGCGCTGACCACCTTATTCCCCTCAAGGACAGCCTGCCGTTTTATATCATATTTCCATGAGGTCACGCCGTTCTGCCGCATGACTTCAAAAAACGTCTGTTCCAGCTCCTTATATCTGTCAATATTCTCGGCCGTGCAGATTGTCCGGATCGCCCTGCCGGTGTCATCACAAATAACATTGCGCGGAAATTCATCCATATCCATCTGTCTGAGCCGGGAATCTTTGCCCTGGCGCTGAATTCCTCCTGGAGGGAGCCATTGTCAATATCCGCAAAAGCCTTCCGGTAGGTCTTCTGATCCTCCTCATGAATATATCCCATCCTCAGCCAGGTTTCCGGGAAATTATCCACTATTTTCCCCAGGCCGAAAAGGCTCTGTACCTTTTGTCCCGAATAAGCCGTATGGCTGCTGCAGTCATATTCCCAGAACATAAGGTTGGAATGGTCTATGGCCTGTTCCAGCGCCTGCTGCTGCAGGTACTGCTTCTTCTGTGCCTCAATGCGGTCAGTGGCATCCAGATAACCGATGTATATAATTCTCCGGCCTTCCCTTTCAGTCAGGGTTGCCCTCGCCTGCACCCACACATAAGTCCCGTCCCCGCAGACAAGCCGGAAGGTATCGCCCATCTGATCACCGGGCTTTTGAAGTCTACGGTAGGCCGCAATCACACGTTGGATGTCATCCGGATGGAGGCCGTCAAAGGCGCTGTCCACATATACCTGATAAAACTGTTCCCTGGTCATCCTGGTTATGTTCAAAAATCCCTGGCTGACAAAAATGGGAAAGGGCATTCCCGCGCCGGTAATCTCAATGGTCACCAGGCCGCCGGGGGAATTATTGACCGAATCGGAATATTCCGCCAGGAGACGGTCGTTCTCCTGCCGGGCCTTCAGCAGTTCAAGCTCTGCTTTTTTACGGGCAGTTATGTTATGGTACACGCAGTGCAGCAATGGGTATCCATCCTCATAGCCTATGACCTTTGCCTGTATGCGGACCCATACCCTATCCCCACTCCTGTGGTACATACGGAATTCGAAATCAGCGGAAGCATTATGTTCCGCAGCATAACGCAGTTTCCGCATTGCCATCTGTGTGTCTTCCGAGGAAGGCATTGCTGAAGTCTCGTCCTTTATCACCCGTCTGTACTCCTCCGGCGTATAACCGGTTAGTTCCGGAACTCCTTTGGAAAAGTACTGCATATCAAATATATCTGAAACCCTGTAAACCGCGACCCCGCCGGGGATGGCATCAATTACGTTCTGCAGCTTCGTTTCCAGGAAAAATGCCTCAACATAATCCCCCGGCATGGAAGAATGAATCAATGTGATTTTCCATCCATGACTCTCCTCCTCACAGTTTGCCGTAACAATAAATGGAGCTAAAACCGGCTCTCCCTGCTGTGACAGCAACGTATATTTCACGGAAACTTCAACCAGATCCTTACGCCGTTCCCGCAGCATAAGGACCTCTGTCTCTCTTCCTGATACAAAGGGCACAGTTGCCAGCCCTTTGGACACTGCCGTACGTATCTGCTCCAGTCCGTTTGAAACCTCGCCTGTACTGACTCCTACCACATGGGCATCCGCAGAAAAACAGGACAGTATGATTTCCAGATTCCTGTGCAGAAAATATGCTTCGTTCAATTTATTGACAAGCACCAGCGCAGCATTCAAATTCCCCGTCATATCATTCTTCTCCTGACTGTCCCAGGACCCTCAGAAGCCGACTTAATTCCGCCTCCACCAGTTCATAGAGTCCGTCCACTTTTTCATACTGTTCAAATCTTAATGCCCCTACCATATCGCTGACGGCATTATACAGCGGTGTAAGTCCCAAATTTCCTGTGACGCCCTTTAACGTGTGGGCGTATTCAAACATTTCTTTGTATTCCTTATGTTCATATGCATTTTTTAAAAGAGGCCAGCTGCTGTCAGAAAGAAATTTTGTGAGACATTCTGCATATAAATCCTCATCCCCCACAAATCTTTCCATTGTCTTTTTCATATCCACACCATACTCAGTCAGTACTTTTTTTAACGTATCAGCCATATCATCCCCCTCGGCAGCAGCCCTCTTATGTATTTTGTAATCCTGCTGTAACTATCTTTATTTTACACTTTTTCAGGCTTATTAACAAGACAAATATGCGCTTATTAGAAGCAGCCGGGGGATGGAAAACTGATACCTGTATATAAGCCTGACCGGTGATACTGATCATAACAGACAAAAGAGCCATAACGAAATAGAAGGCCTGATATCTGGTGGGGGCAGATATCAGGCCTTCTATTTCATTTTTCTTTGCCATCTGGAAATTGGCTGTGGCAGAACGGCAGAACGCCTGCCGCCCCGTGTTATTTTTCTTCCTTCATAACCTGGATAATCTCGTTCCATCCGTCAGGCTTTTTCTCCACATAGCGTGCCGCAAAGTCAAACTGTTCCATATCTTCCATTCTCTCCTTGGCCGCTTTCGTCATGACGGAGCTGAAGCCGCATTCCTCCAGCATGGCGATGGAGCCTTTCAGCTCAGCCGCCCGTCGGTGGCAGTGGATTGCCGTTCCGGTAACGAGCCTGTCGAGGTGGGAGGTAAAGGGGATGTTATCCATGGACTTCGCAATGGAAGAAACGACTTCCTCTGATACGTCGTAGGCATCGGCCGCCTGTAGCATCTCGATCATCAGGGAGGCAATTCCCTTCATATAAATACTTCTCACCAGCTTGATTGCCGAGGCCGCGCCTGCCTTTTCCCCGGCCGTTGTAATCTTCATGCCGTAAGGCGTCATCATTTCTTTCAGTGTATCGGCTCCGTTTCCGCTGGCGGTAATCGGAACCTGGTGTTTGTCTTTTGGAAGGGAACCTAACATCGCGGCATCAACGAATTTGACCCCCGTATCCCTGACGGCCTCCCAGATTTTTCTTTCACCGCAGGTGTCGACGCGCTGACGTCGGCGTAGATTTTCCCTCGCAAAGCACATCTTTAATCTCATCACAGACATCGAGGGCAAAAGAGGAAGGTACGGCCCCAAAAATTACGTCCGCCTGCTCAGCGACTTCCTTCGCCGTATCAAGAAGGGCTGCCTCCGCCTCCGCGGCGCGGCCTGCCACCATCGGTCCCATCACAGGATCCCCGGCCATCTTATCGTATGCAATAATTCCTGTTACGCCTTCCCCTTTCAGTCCAAGGGAAATATTATATGCAGCTTCGCCGAAACCGATAAAACCTATCTTCATTTCAATACTCTCCTTTATGCTTCGTATGCGTCATCGATAAATTCAAATCCTTTTGCTTCCAGAGATTTTTTCACCCATTCACGCTTGGATGTACCGTTCTTTGCAGCAGCCAGCTTTGTCTCGTCCGCAGCCTGGAATTTTTTCGCATCCTCCAGAATTTGAGGCGCGTCTTTTCTGGGTATTACGATGATTCCGTCCGGATCCGCCAGGATAATGTCTCCCGGGTTCACGCTGATCTCACCACAGGAAATCGGCACATTCACCTCACCCGGTCCCTCTTTGTATGGGCCGCCCGGTGTAGTTCCCGTAGCGTACACAGGAAAATCCCATTTTCCGATCTCATCAATATCGCGGATCGGACCGTCCAGAATAATTCCTGCCGCCTTCTTCGTATGGTAGAGAAGGGCCATCATAATCTCTCCCATCAGTGCCCTGGTGTTATCGCCCTCATTGGAAACTACCAGTACGTCGCCTTCCTGGGCCATATCAATCGCAGCGTGAAGCGCTAAATTATCTCCGCTTCTTGCTTTTATCGTCAATGCCGGCCCGACCATCATCTGTGCCTTCGGACTGCTCACCAGACGGATTCTTGGGTTCATCGCGCAGCTTCGTTCCATTACATCCGCCACATTTGAAGCCGGAATCTCCTTAAACTGCATCATCACATCGTAATCCGGCATTTTCCTTTTCAAATAAATTCTCTTACCAACTGCCATACTGTCCACCATACCTTTCTTTTTCAGTTAAATGAATATTCCTGAAGTCTTACGGTCTTTTAACGCCTCCTTGCGATTACCGGCTCCCGGAGGCATACGGCCGTTTCCATCTTTTATTCACCGCTTATTTTCTATATCTGAATCATAGCACAGCAGAGAGAACAATTTCAAACAAGGTATTTTTATGTTTTTAACAATATTTCTTTGTTATGTATCTGTTTTAGTGATATACTGAGATAAACGCTGCCGCTCAATGCAGCTTAACAAGAATCTGGAAAAGGAGTGCCGTACATGAACCTGATAAGCCTCTATTATTTTACGGAACTGGCCAAAGAGCTGCATATGACAAACACAGCCCAGAAACTCTATATCACCCAGCAGAATCTGAGCCAGCATATCCAGCGGCTGGAACAATATTATGGCGTGGAGCTTTTTTACCGCAAACCAAAGCTGTCCCTCACCTATGCCGGAGAGCGCTTTTCTGCCGCCGGCAGGATCCTGTCTGAAGAAAATGATTTAAAAAACCGGCTCAGCGATATTTCCCTCCTGGGAGCAGGAAACTTAAAAATTGGAATTCCTTCCTACCGGGGCGAAATCTGCCTGCCGTCCATTCTTCCCCGCTTCCATGAGCTGTGGCCCTACGTATCGATCCAGCTAGTGGATACCTCCTCGGAAGTGATGGAGCAGATGGTGTTTGACGGAGAACTGGATCTTTATATCGGCATCAAGTATACGGCGGATCCCCATCTCGAAATCCTTCCGCTGCTGGATGACAATCTGTTTCTCGTTGTCTCCGACTCGCTGATGGTAAAGCAGCTGGGAGAGGAATGCGGCATAGTGAAACGCCAGTCCGCCGGCGGCGTTAAGCTGAAGGAATTTAAGGACTTTCCCTTCCTGCTGCCAAAGCCGCCGATGCGTCTGCGCAAAATGGTGGACCAATGTTTTCTGGATGCCGGATTCGTGCCGAAGGTGTTTCTGGAATCCAGCACTACGGAGCTTTTAATTTCCCTTTATTCCTATGATTACGGCGCCTTTTTCTGTACGCAGATGAGGCTCCCGCTTCTTGAGGAAAAAGCTCCGGACGCCAATACCTTCCCCCTGATGCTGAACGGGGAGCCTGTAAGGCACCGGCTTGTCCTGGCCTATCATAAGGACAGGTACCTTCCTAAATATATGAAAGATTTCATTGATATAACGAGGGATGTATTTGCCGATCTCTCGGATATCCGTCTGGACAAAAAAGCGGACCGGACATAATGGCAAGTTAAGTCCGGCCCGCAAGGGGGTATGTTAATATGTATTGGCTGTTTCGTTAACTGCTGTATCAGAATGGCCCGAATCCGATCTTCGTCGCATAAATCAGGAAGATAAAAGCAACGATCCACCACATAACAAAGAGAGGCAGCAGGTATTTTACCCATTTTCCGTAAGGGGTCTTACACATGGCAAGGGCGGCCAGGATTTCTCCTCCGGTAGGAGCGAGTACGTTGGTAAACGCATCTCCCATCTGGAATGCGAGAACTGCAGTCTGACGGGTAACTCCAAGCATATCGGCAAGCGGCGCCATAATCGGCATCGTAATCGCCGCCTGACCGGAACCGGATGGAACCAGTACATTAAATATATCCTGTACTACGAACATGCCGCAGGCCATCATGGAGGCATGGAGATTATTCAGTGTGCTGGCAAGCGCATGTACAATTGTATCCATGATATTGGCATCCTGAAGAATAACAATCGCCGCATTTGCCAAACCGATCATGATGCAGGGGAACAACATGTTGCCAAAACCTTTTTCAAAGCTATCACAGATCTCACCGGGACGGAGTCCGCCGACTATGCCGGCCAGGATACCAATCGCAAGGAAGACTGCCGAAAGCTCATCGATATAGTAACCATTAACAATTACGCCATGTACGGTAAAGATGATTCCCAGAACAAATATAATCAATACAAGTTTCTGGCGCAGGGTCATCTTGGGAATATTATCAATATCAATCACATGCTCATGGGCATGGGCCATATCATACTCATATACAGAGCTTGATTTCGGATTTTTCTTAACTCTGCTGGCATGCCACATAACGTACAGAATACTTACAGTTTCAAGTGTGATAAACAGGACGACCCTGAGCTCGATTCCTGAGAACATCGGAAGCCCGCAATACTCTGGGCCACGCCGATGGTAAAAGCATTCGTAATCGCTCCGCCGTAACCGGCGCCTGCCGCACAGAAAATGATGCCGACTGCCGTCAGCGAGTCAAAGCCCATAGTAAGACAGCATGCCAGGACCAGCGGAACAAAGGCCAGGAACTCTTCGAAATTTCCGCAGAAGGCGGAACCACAGCCAAAGACGATCATACAAATAGGAATCATCAGAAGCTCTTTTCCCCTTGTCGCCTTAACTACATTCGCCATTCCGGCATTCATGGCGCCGGTGGCATCCAGTACTGCAAAGGTGCCGCCTATAATCATCAGGAAAAATATAACATAAGCCGCATTCTGCAATCCCTGTGTTACCGACATCAAAAGTCCAAACAGGGTTACAGGCGTTCTGGCTATATAATGGAAACTGGCAGGATCAACTATCTCTCTGCCGCTGGCCGCATCCAGCACGCGGTCATATGTGCCGGCCGGAACGATATAAGAAGCTATGGCACAAAGCGCGATTATCACAACCAGGAAAATCATTGGATTTACCGCTTTTAGGGCAAGTTTCTTTTTCTCCGCCTCCACTACCCGTCCTTCGGCTTCATTTAGATTTTTATCTTCCCTTTTATCTTCCATACTGCTCTCCTTTCTCATACATAAGATATAAAGCTTTTTTAATTTCCCCTTTATGATTCTTTATTTGAGTTCCTCTAAAATACTGCACAAAAATCCGTATGCTTTTCTGACGGATGGAATGCTTACCATCTCGGAAGGAGAATGGAAATTCCAGCAGTCGGGTCCCAGCGAGATGGCGTCGAGAGACGGCTTGACCTCGAAAAAGCAGCCCACCTCAAGCCCTGCATGGACGGTCAGAACTGTCGGTTCCGAACCGTATTTCTTTTTGTAAACCTCCACCGCAGTTTCACGAAGCGGCGAATTTGCCCGGAAATGCCAGCTTGCGTACTCAACTTCCGTGCTGCACTTTGCTCCCACCAGGGAAGAGAGACGTTGTATTTTCTCATAGATATAGTATTTCAGACTGTCCTGTGCCGACCGTATCTCAAATACCATCCTGAATTCCCTGCCGTCCATATGAAGTTCACCGAGATTGTCGGATGTATCTACAAGCCCTGTCAGCACCTCATTCATCTGGCAGATTCCGTCCGGAGCCAGCAGTAACAGTGTGACAATCTTATCCGGGGAAACCTGGGTCCCCGCTAAAGGGATTTCCTCCACGGTAATCTTCAGCAATGATGACGTCTGCTGCAATTCTTCCCTGAATACGGCCTGCAATTCCTCTGTGAGCTGTACCAGTTTACCGTAGTCTGAGGCAGCTAGGCTTAAGTCCGCTCTCGCTTCCCTTGGGATTGCCAGACGGTAGGTTCCTCCTTTTACAGCGGAAATTCCATATGTAAAGCGTTTTCCGGCCTCCGCCATAAATCGGCCGAGAAGTGAATTGGCATTGCCGTGGCCCCTGTGGATATCCTCACCGGAATGACCGCCCTTAAGGCCTGTTATCATAACGGTATATGTTTTCCAGTCTTGCGGCAGCTTGCGATGTTCAATCGGCAGTCTGATTTCCGCATCCATTCCCCCGCAGCTCCCGCTGAGAATTTCCCTGTCACATGCGTGATCCAGGTTAATCAGATAATCCGCTTTCATCCAGGACACATCAAAGCCAACAGCTCCCGTAAAATCCGATTCCTCCGCCACGGTGAATAAAATCTCCAGTTCCGGATGGCATAAGGTTTTATCCTCCAGGACTGCCATTGCAAAGGCGACTCCAATCCCGTCATCCGCCCCCAGCGTAGTCTGTCCCCCTGTCGATAAATTGTCTCCGTCAATCACCCATGTGATTGGGTCTTTGGAGAAATCGTGGGAACTCCCCTCATTCTTTTCACACACCATGTCTAAATGTGCCTGCAACATGACGGCAGGCGCAGCTTCATATCCCGGCGAAGCCGGTTTCCTGATAAAAACATTGTTTACCGGGTCCTGTCTCGCCTCCAGCCCCAAATCAAGCGCCCACTTCAGAATAAAATCACTCAGCGCTTTTTCCCCGCCGCTTGGGTGCGGTATCTGGCAAATCTGATGGAAGTGATAAAAAACCCGTTCATTCAGTAACTCCTCTTTACTGTACCCCATAGAAACTCCTTCCTAAAAATTTAACCGTTTTCTAACCCTCTGCCCACTTTTTATAATCAATGCTTACTTTATAATCATGATTATAAATCCACTTTGTTTATCTGTCAATACTAAATTTTTAATATAATTTTTACACTTACGTAGAATGTTTTAATATTTTATGTTTTTATATTCATTTTTCCTGATGTTTTTCCAATAAGATTCAAAACACTTCCCAATTATTTGTTAAATTGTATTTGTTTTGGTGTATCTTTTACAGAAAATCAGTCAAAAAATATACTGCTCACACTCACAAACCTTTACCGCCAATCAGCGCAAAAAAGGAGATGCTGTCCCGGATATCCGGTACAGCATGCCGTACCGGCGTCCGGAAGTACATCTCCCGTTCTTATTGCAGTTTTCATTATGTTCTTACTGAAATTCCGGCTCCTCTTATTGTTTTCCTGCCATCTCAAGTATATATTCAAAAAGCCGGTTAAACTTCTCTTCATGTTCTTCTATATTGAGGCTGTCGCCTTTAAGGTAGGCTTCATAGATGAAATTCTGATGGAGCGCGATGATCAGTTCCAGGGTAATATCGGCTTTCTCTTCTAATACAAAACCTTCCTGGACCATGCTCTCCATCGTGATCTCGTCGCGCTCGCGCATACTGCCCTCCACCAGCATCTTCTTCATACGATCATTCAGCCCCTCCAGCTCCGAGGGGAATAATTCCTGATAATATACCCGGACTACCGTGCCCAGTTTATTGCTGTATCGTCCAAAAAACATGTTATGAAATATCTCAGGATACCGGAACGCAACCCGGTTAAAGCAGTGATAAATCGTTCTGTATCTGTCAACCGACGTCATATTCTGCTTTAAAGACTTACCCAGAAGTACGATATATTCACGCAGGTAGCAAACCGAGCCGAATAGCACGAGATGCTCCAGATCTTCAAAATAATTATAGAGCGTAGCGCTGTTATAGCCGGCCTCACTCGCTATCTTCCGTATCGACAGCCCCTCCACTCCGTCTGAACGGATCAGTTTCTCCGTTGCCTCAATAAAGTAAATCATAATCCGTTTGCGTTTTAACGTTAAAGCCACTTCTCCGTTGCCTGTCTCTATCTCTGTCATACGCCCACTACTCCTTTCCCAGCCTGTCTGTTTTATGTCGGGGATTTCGAATTTTAATCATTGACAAATCAGATTGCCGACTATATAATGAGATCAAATCGTGTAATCATGATTATTTTTTAATCAAGATTCACCCTCCTATACAGTATACCACGTTTCTTTTTTATAATCAATCATCATATTCCGTTTTCGGATATGAATCCTTACGGTCCGGCTCTAAAGCGTGTTTGAAAATTGCTTACTGTCAGCTGTGCGTCACACTTGTTTGGGAGCTTTGGTACGAATGAAGGAGGCGTAGTGGGCTACGCTGGACTAAATTGGGCTATGCCGCGAAGCGGAGTGTGCAGATGTAATATTTTCAAACAGGCCCTGGGCCAAACTGTAATATATATTATTGTTTTTCCTGAACCAGGCACCCGGATTTACCCTTTTCCATTGCAAAACCGGTGTGCAGAAACAATATGCGACAACCGGCATATGGAGGTATGGTTATGTCTAACATCCGTAATTCCGGCACCATCCTGGTTTTCCTCGGTGCCGTATTCTGGAGCCTGAATGCTCCGCTTGTGAAGTTCCTCACGGCAGATCCGCTGCTGATTTGCGGCCTCCGTTCCATTATAGCCGGAATTACACTGATGCCCTTTATCAGATGGAAACGGCTTAACTGGACCCCCTGGATGGTCGTTTATGTCAGCTCCTACTGCGCGCTTTGCATCAGCATTATACTGGCGCTTGCGAAAACGTCAGCCGCGATTGCTATCGGGATGCAATACACCGCTACGATCTGGCTGTTCCTCGCCAATCTTATAATTACCAGAAAATTTAATAAAAAAGCATTTTGGCCTGTCTGTGTCATCTTCGCCGGAGTAATCTTCTTTATGTGCTCCGGTACGGACAACAGCAGCAGCTCCGGCAATATGATCGCCCTTCAAGGAATGTCGAGCAAAATCCGCCGGGACCAACCCTCTTGGACTGACTGCGATTTAGTCATATTTGTCTTTACGGCCTTTCCCTCCACAGCGGGCTATATGGGAACGCTGTCTGCAGGCGACTGGACGGTGCTGCTCATTCTCGGTATCATCCAAATTGGGGCCGGATATGGCTTTTACAACCTGGGAATTCAGAAGATTTCAGCTCAAAAGGCCTCCGTCATCGCACTCTGGGAGATGATTCTCGGACCTGTCTGGGTAGCCCTGTTCTTAAAAGAATATCCGACGCCGCTTGTACTTACCGGATTTATTATTATCCTGGCCGGAATGCTGTTAGATTCTAAAATTAACGTTCCGCAGGCCAGGCAGGCGGCACTATAAAAATATCTTATCTAAGCGGATATTTCATGTCAAGAAAATATTTATTTATATAATTAAAAGGGATTGGCGGCTAAATTTATCATCAGCCGTCAATCCTTTTATTGGTTTCGGTGGCCTGTGCGCGGAGCGTGCAGGTTATCGTTATCTCTTATGGTGGTTTTAATCGAAACACGGATAGCACTCTCCCTGCACCTCCTCCATGGTTCCGGCAGCAATCGTTGCATTGCGGCTGTCCATTGAGACAGGACGGTTATCTCCCAGGTAAAAGAATGTGCCCTCATCGAGCGTTACCGGAAATTCGATCCGTTCATCTCCCGGCTGATAGCCATATAACACCTCGGGTTCATGCAGCGGTATCCCGTTCAATGTCACGTGCCCGTAATCATCGACGGATACCGTATCTCCGGCGACGGCTATTACTCTCTTTGCCACAACAGTACCGTTCCCATCGCCATTTCGAATAATGAGAACATCCCCCCGCTCCGGCTTTCTGATACCAAAGCGCTGATAAAGCAGAATGTCTCCATGACATAAAGCCGGTCTCATAGAGTTACCGCTCAGAACGGTTACTCCCAGGAAATATTGAAATATGGCGTAAAGTGCTAACAGCCAGAACCCTGCGATACAGATTCCTCCGCGCCATGGTTTGGAGATCCGCTTCCGTGATTTCGCCCGCCTGCCGGTCACCGAAAGCTGCGGTCCCTCATCCCGCAGTTTCCCGGTTTCATTTGCTTCGGACACCTGCTCTGCGCCCTCCGTTTCCGGGGCTTTCTTCCCTCATTCCCCGGAAGGCATCTTTCGGCAGATCCGTCCCGCCGTCCTCTCCATCCACAGCCCATAGTTTCAGCAGTTCCTCTAAATCTTGTGTCAGCGCCGACGGATCCTCCGGGTCCGATATACTTTGGCCCTCATCCTTCCCGCTCATGTCATCCGGCATCACTTCCCTGTTCCTGCAGCTGCCTTTTTGCCTCATTCTTCAATCTCCGCTCAAGCTTCCACAATATGGCTGCGTACAATACCAGCAGCCCCAGTGTCACGACAACGGATATCGGATGTAACCTGTAATAGCCCTTATAAAAGTAAATCCAGCAGGCCGCCAGGACACAAACTGCCGCCGCCAGCTCCGCAATTACGCTGTACGTTTGGTCTTTCAGGATCTTTTTGACATTGATGTCCTTATATTTCTCCATCCTTACGTCCCTCCTGTCCGCTTAAATCCCGGGTGCCGGCAATAATTTGCCGCAGCCGGAGCAGGAACAGCAGTGTCATCAGAACTGCCAGCCCCCATATAATGACGTTTACACGTTTTGATAACCGGGAATATGCCTCTTGAGCAGCTGTTTCCGCATTTTGAGTGTCTTTTTGTACCAGAATGGAGTCTATATCCCTGCCGTCCTCCTGCTCCTCTGCCCCCGGGGCCTTCCCCGGCAGTTTTGCTCCTGCGTCTTTCATCTGCCCGGTTTCTGCATCTATTGCTCCGGCCGGCCGGAATTTTTCCTCCGTTCCGGACGGCCTCTCACCTATCCCTTGTTCCGGCCCGGATGGTTCTTCCGGATATATCACTTCCGGTATTTCCGCCTGTGCCTCTGACTGTGCAGGGAACTCAGGCTGCGACGGTTTTCCCCCGGAACCTGAGGAACTGCCTCCATTACCGCCGGAACTCCCGTCTGTATATCGTTCAAGTGTTATACTTACCGTGGTATGGTCCGTAATCTGATAGGGGCCATGGACCTGTTCCTTCCATTTCTCCTGTTTTGGGATATATGCCTCATAGCTGAGTGGGGACGGATAGACACGGAATACAATTTCGCCGTTATCGTCGGTCAGATATCTCTTATCCCCGTTGATCTGCGGGCCCTGCCCTGCTTCTTCCGTCGTCCCGGCCTTCCTTACAACGATGTAAATCCTGCTCTGGGGTGTCCCATCCGGTGAGAGAACCCTCACTGTCAGATCGAGCCAGCCGGTATAATCTGTGTCCTGACCGTACTGCTCAATTCCAAAGGTGGTACCGCCCTGCTCCGCCAATGCCTCCATAGGGAACACAATCAAAAAAGCCAGAGCAATAAAGGCCGCGGCCGCCTTTCTTCTAATATATTTCTTCATAACCTTGCTGTCTCCCTTGCCTTCACTACGACTCCACCGTCAGCATAATCTGCATTCCCGCCGTACCTATCTCCTGTCCGTTTCCATGCTGTACGCCGTAAACGTGGCGATGCAGACATAGACGCCCTGTGGAAGGTCCACATCAAGAGGTTTTGCTTCCAGATATTTCCCCGGCTCAATCAGTCCCGTCTTCAGAATTTCCTGATCCACGTAGTCTCCCGCCCCGGGAGAATCGTCCGTACCTATCACGGTGATCGTCACCGTGAACCCGTACTGATTTCCCTGGATATTTTCAATACGCACGTCTCCTTCCGCTTTTCCGTCGGCAAATACGGGCGTCGGGTTCATGGAGATATTAAGACGGCTCTCCGCCACTTTACGGTTCAGCCGATCCTGAATCTCCTCGTCGCTCATGCCGGGAAGGATGCCCAGCTCCGCATCCAGCTCCCGCTGTATTCCGGATACTTCCTCTTCCTGCTTTTCCCTACCCACTTTATATGCGGTCCATGCCACAACCGCCAGCAGGAACAGTACGATGAACGTGCAGAGCAGAGTTTTTCCCTTTTTCTTTTCTTCCATCGCCGTCCCCCTACTCCGCTGTCACCACAATATTCATGGCAGCCTGCCCAATCTCTTCCAGAGTCTCCGGGTAGAGAGCATGAAAAACCGCAAGACCGTTATATCGGCCCCCTTCCGGTATTTCCAACACTTCCCCCGACTCAACGTAGAACCCCTGCTTTATGATGCCGGACTGATATACCTGCCGCATCTCCAAAGTCTCTTCATCCGTATAGATGTAGACGTCTGCCTGCAGATAATAATTATTGGCCGGGACATTTTCCAGCATCACGTTAATCTCACCGTCCCGGATAACCGGTGTGGGGTTCATTGATATATTTAAACGGCTTTCATCTATAATACGGTTCAGTTCCTTTTGTATATCCGCCTCGCTCTTGCCGGGCAGAAATCCCTCCAGCGCGTTCCTGTCCACCTCAAATTTACTCTGCCGGACGGACCGGACATATACCTGGAAGGCAAGTCCCCCGGTTATTGCCAGTAGGATCACCACGGCAAAGAGCAGCAGAATGCCGGTTTTTAGCTTTTTCTTCTTTTCATTCACCCCCGGCATCTGTCTGTTTTGATCCTTTTCGATTGTTTCCTCCGTTTTCATTCGTCCTCCTGCCTTCCTCTTACGGTACTGCAACAACGTCATCCCTGTCAGGCCCTTCATAATCCTTATCCATTACCGTTCCTGTGCCGTCGATGCAGCTTACGGTATACACGAGGCGGAACTGTGCCGTCGGGCTGGCCTGATCCACAGGTACATATCCAGGTGGCACACTGGCCTCGACAGCCAGCGGCATACTGTTATTCGCCGGGTCGGCCTCACCAATCCGCTTATAACTTTTACTCTGATAATTATAGAAAGCTGAATCCTTCAGGGTCAGCTTCACCTCAGTTTCCCGGGTAGAACCAACCGGCAGATCGGGCAGAGGTACATCGCCTATGCTTAGCCGAATCTCCTTTGCCGTGGTATCGGGTGTAAAATCCGTTACAAGCGCCCAGCCACTGCCGTCCACTCTTGCTACCTTAAGCCCGGTTACCGCCATGGGGATATTCCCGTCAGGATTCCTGATGGAATAAGACTCACTCGGCACAATAACCGTGTTCGTTCCGTTTTCTTTTGCAACGCACATGGTCAGGTATAACGGGACTTCGAAGGACACGGCCTCGGGCGCCATCTGGCTCACTCCAAGGGACAGCTCCGTCTTTCCGGCCGTACTTCCTGATGCGATCGCCGTAATTTCCATAATGTCAAATGACGCTGCCATCGTCAGCGCCGCCGCGGCCAACAGCCAAGTCCTCTTTCTCTTGCTCATTCCTGTATCTGACCTCCTCATTCGTCCGGTTCCTTCCCTACAGTACTCCCGTTATTTCGGGACCCAGCAGGAGATATTACAGAGTACTCCCCATAAATAAGGGAGTACTCTGTAATATGGTTTTATGGGGTATCGAAGCCTGCTGCCGTCTTATCATCGCCGACATAGACGGAACCAAGGGCCTCGCCGGTACCGCTCAAAGCTGCCACGGTATATGTAATCTTAAACTGGGCGGCCGCCTTTTTATCAGTACGAGGATCGCCTTTAATCGTTCCAGCAATTTCAGCCCTTCGGATCACCGCTCAGACTCGCTCCGGGTGCGATGGCTTTCGGTTTTCCTGCGTCTACAAAGGCCCCGGAAAGGGTTACGTTCTTCACACCGTCTGCCTTCGCTACGGCCGGCATTTCACAGTCGCCGATACTAAAAATCATTTGTGTCAGTGAAGTCAGCGGAGTACCGGTGCTTACGATTTCCCAGTCTCCCAATGCCTGAATCTTCATGGATGTAACGCCGATGTCATAGGAATCAGCGCCGGCGGTTGCCGCGTTTGAGATGTCATATCCGTCCGGCGTAGTCATCGCTGTATCCCCGGATTTTGCCGCCATTGTAACATAAAGAGGCACTTCAAACTTGACGTTTACCGGGCTTTCCCCGTCTCCATAATACCGATTGTAGTATGCTCATCTCCTGTCGCGTTGTTCGTTACGGTATTTGCGACCGCCGGGGTCACCGATGCTGCGGAAAGAACTGCCGCCATCACCAATGATGTTAATCTTTTCTTCTTCATATTCATATGCTTTTCTCCTTCTTTTTACCCGGCTGCAGCTCCAGCCACCTGCTTGAATTTCTGAGTCCGCTGGAACCTGCTTCCGGAATTTATTTTTATGTATAAGGCGGTAACGCCTCAATACCGTTATCGCACCCGTCTCCGGGCGCAGAGGCTGCCACAGGCCGCGATATAACGGCTGTGCTCCTGTTGATTTCAGCCTCCGCCTATTGTGATAATCAGGCCCGTCTCCACGCTTCCGACCGTCGTTCCCGTCCCGGGGTCGATGGCATATGCCGTGGCGGTCGCAGGATGCTTTCCTGTTTCCAGTACTTCCTTAAGCTCACCTGTCATCTCCTGACCGCCGGGCTTTAACTCACGGCTCCGGTAAAGCTCCCTCCCGCTGCCGTCTGTGACGACGACCCGCATATAGAAAGTATTTTCCGGGCTGTTTATAATACACAAATCTCCTTCCGCCTCCGGCGAAGTAAAATTCGGCTCGCTGTTTATCTTAAAACGAAAACTGGTTTCCTCCGCTTCCTTCCGGATCTGCTCCAATATTTCTTCCGGATCCGGCGGCATTTCCTTTTCTCCGGCAGGCCGTGCGTTGGTATCCATCCCCATTGAGGCATAACTCCCGGCCGCAGTCCTTTTCCACAGGACCAGACTGAGTGCGGCTGCGAACAAAGCAGTTATCAGCAGCGCCATGGTAGCCCCGGCCATCTTTTGCCGGTTTCTCTTATGTCTGCTTCCGCTCATGACATCTTCCACCTCCTCGTATAATAAGTTTGTAAGCAAGAAAAACCGCTTACAGACTTATTCTTTTTTGGGTATAAATGGTAAGGATATCTAAGAGGTACTCCCCTCATCCCGATTCCCATCTATACAGTTGATAGTTACATTTCAATATAGGTAGATCCTGTGGTATGATATCAGGTAGAGTCTGATGTCCGAAGGCACTGCTTTTCCTCCTTTCAGCCGGCTTTGGCCGTGACTGCTTTTTTAGCATTCAGCCTGGCACATATGGCACATTCCGCTAACACAGAATTTTCATCCCCAGCCGTTAGCCCCAGCAAAAAAGGCTGACTGGGTGCATGCTCATTGCGCGAGGGTTCGGTCACCGTATGCAGCACAGGATAAACCTTTTACTTCAGGCTCCACAAATCCAGATCGGAAAGGATGTGATATCTTGTTAAAGATCAACTATATGTCCACCTTGTTTGTAGGTATTGATGTAAGCTCAAAGACCAATGCCGTCTATGCCATGGACTTTGAGGAAAACAAATACATCTCATCGTCGTTTGGCAATAACCAGCCAGGCGCCGATCAGCTTGTAAATATGATTGCCGAATGCATGCAGAAGCATAAAAACCTGGATACGGTTCTTATCGTGCTGGAATCTACTTCTGTATACAGCGTGCATATTTCAAACTTCCTATCGACCAGTGAGGTTCTCATGCCCTACAAGCCTTACGTCTTCTGTGTAAACCCAAAGGCCACTTCGAATTACCGAAAGTCCTATATCGGAATGGAAAAGACCGATCCCACAGATGCATATCTCATCGCAGACTTTGGCAGGGTAGGCCGTACGAAAAAACTGGAGCCATGGCGCGGCGGGCAGTTCATAGCCCTTAAACGCCTTACAAGGCACCGTATGCACCTTCTGAGTGCATCACCAGGGAGAAGACTTATATGGTTTCTATCTTTATCTGAAGTTCAGTGAACTTCAGCTCCTTGAAGGTGATGACAAGCCTTTTGGCAGTCTCTATGGTGCCACATCCTCAGCTGTCCTGACGGAATTTTTGTCTCCACAGGAGATTATCGATATGCCAGAAGAGGAGCTGCTTACCTTCCTTGCGGGAAGAGCAGGAACCGCATCTCTGACCTATCAAAACTTCGGAACTCCTGCGCAAGGCGGCCAGGGATTCCTACCGGTTAGACAAGTGCATGTATGAACCACTGAACATATCACTGGCAAGCTCGTTTAACTGCATCCACGCCTATCAGAAAGAAATCAAGCTGATCGAGCAGGCGATTGAGAAATGCATCAACGGAATGAACCCTAACGCCCTGCTCATCCTTCAATCCATACCTGGAATAGGTCCGATATGGGCATCCGGAATTCTATCAGAAATAGGCGACATAACTGTGTTCCATTCATCCGATGCCCTTGCCAAATATGCCGGCCTTTACTGGCCTAAGGGTGATTCCGGAGATTTCACTTCTGAGGACAACAAAATGTCGAAAGCCGGAAATCCCTATCTTCGCGCTATCTTGGCGAAGCGGCAAACAGCGTCAGGAAGCACATCCCTGAATATGCTGATTTCTATGCCAGAAAATATGCTGAGGTAACCAAACATCAGCACAAAGAGCACTCGCGCTTACATCTCGTAAATTAGTACGACTCGTTTTTGGATTGCTGGTCAAAAACCAACTGTACACCGGCGAAAAGCTGGACACCGAATATAATATTGAGTCGAACTGACATTCGGTTATACGTAAAATATACCGAAGGTCTGTTAAAGTTACCCTTTTTTCTGAAAAACATATCAAAATCTTCTTCAAAAGTTCTTGACATATCACCAGAATGCTTCTTAAGGTACAGCGGCAGGCACGACGGTGAACCGGTATGAAAGCCGGCCCGTCATTCCACTTGCGCTGGTAGGCTGGATATCCTCAGCATCATAGACTGCGTAAAAAGTAAAATTCAACCCATGGGGACGGGATGTCGCCGGCTCCATAATCCCCATATCCAGCGGCGTAGCGGGTGTGATATCGTCCAATACATTCCTGGCAGCAAAGCTTCCGATATAATCGGGATCATTCGGGGCCAGAGGTCCGATAAACAGTCCCAGATTATTGCCACTGATCCCCTCCTGACGGTTCACCAGTGTAATCTCTTTGCCGGAAGGCGGCGTAGTGTCTTCAAAGGACGTAATTTCGACTTTCACTCTCGATTCTCCCCTGTTTGCAATGTAACATACGGGAGCGAGCAGCTTCGGGGCCGGCAGAGGATCTCCGGGAGCCGCTTTGAGCGCCACCATCTTTACCTTCATCGGCACATCCACATCAATCATTTTGTCACCTACCGGTATCGCAATCTTTACCGTATTATTTAAATTGTCTTTTGCATAGACCCACACTACCGAATCTTTTGTCAATGCAGTTCCGGGAACTCTAAATGTGTAATTGCGTTCCGCTCCGTCTATCAGGGGCGGATTTGGTATTGCCGTTTCCTGTATCCCGTTCTGTTCGGGCGCGGCTACCATCAGCTCTTCTTTTGCTGCTGCCTCGGCCGTTATATTACCAGCGGCAGGCCCAACCGCCCACGCCCACTGTTTGACACCGTGAGGCGTATAGGACAGATGAGAGGTCTGGTCAAGCGGGTCCGGAGGCATCCAGCCAACCGTCATGTCTTTTACCGTGACACTGAAGCTGTAATCCCCTGTGACGGGTTCATAGACGACGGTAACATCCGTCCCGGACTGTGACGGTGCAAGGGTGTCCAGGATGACTGTGGCAACATTGCCCATCTCGTCCATGATATGAGCAAAATACAGGGTGTCCGGTGCTACGACCAATCCGTCCAGCCGTCCGTCCGCCGCCGTAGTACCAGGTGCACTGGTAAAAACAATCTCCATTGCATCTGTCGGAATTGTATCTTTTGTTCCATCCCAGGTGGAAGCGTGTTTTGTGTACGCCAGCGATTGGTCGAAATCTTCCGCAGCGCTTCTCGGCATTCCAATCACATAACCGCCTTTTACGGCCTCATTGCCGTCATAACGGAAGACAAGATTCTTTCTGTTTTCAGACGCATCGGCCGTGTCAAGTCCATCGGGATATTCCACACGCACCAGGGTGGTATGAGTCGCCGGTTTTGCCAGATAGATATACCCTTTGGCATTTTCAATTTTTTTCGTAATATTGTAATTGCTCCGCAGATTCTGATACTTGAGCGGATCTGCCTTTGACGCTTCTGCAAATTCTAATATGATGTCGCCTTCGGATGCTGTTTTTCCGCCGGACAGAGAGAGATCCACTTTAGGACCTGTTATTTCTGCCCCCTCATCGATTTGAAGAGGTATCGTCGGGCCGCCGTCCGCTTTATTAATATGAATATGGCTCTCCAGGTTTCCCCTGATTTTAACACTCCTATCTTTCCTGCATCCGTTCCCGTCAGTTCCAGCTTTGCATTGACCATATTCAGGATACCGGTTCTACGATTTGAGCCCGCAAAGGATCGCTGTCGAGATTTTCTACGGTCAGCATCAGATGAGACGTATCTGTAGAACTTCCGAGCATTAGCTCTGTAAAGCCCTTGACCGTATTGATCGCCACGGAGGTGGCTGAAGAGGGATCCGGCTTGGTAAGAGTCATCGTCCTGGTTCCGCTCACGTCATCCTTTAATACTCCCGTTGCCGTGGATTCCACCCCATAGCCGCTGACAATTCCAATCCGATCCGAATCCTCCAGTAATGTGGTACTGAGATCTATCGCAATCGAAACATTCCCGTCCACGCTGCCGCTGCCAGCACCGCCTCCGTAGACATCCAGTTTTTTTACTTCTTTCATGGAACCGACCGGAGCATCCTTTACGTCTATCTCACAGGAGTTGACCAAAGCATTTCCAGCTCCGTAGATCCGAATTGGTCCCCAGGAGCCTGCTCCCGACATTTCTATTTTAACTTTCTTTACCGTGGTTCCCGCCATGCCTCCGTAAATCTCCATCGTACCGCCATGGCCCCCCGCCGCTTCTGTTCCAAAAAAGCCTCCGCGGACCACCAGGCTGGCCGTCCCCGTCACGTTTCCTTTACCGCCCGGAGTGAGCAGATTTCTGATTTTTGCCATGTCGCTTGTTCCTGTAGCCGGTATGATTACATTGGTGCTGCCGTCAATTGAGGCAGTTGTTTGGCTTCCTCCTCCATAAACAGAGCCGAAAGTTCCGCTCATTACTTTTAGGCTGGTATCACCCACAATAGACGACTTGCCGCCCCCATAAAGGTCGGGATATCTTCCGTTGAATGGTACAATTTCGGTTTCAGGCCCGATTGTAAGGTCATATCCGCCGGCCAGTATATCTGCAGCAGATGTGAAGGTGAGCTTGATCTTAGTCAGCTCTGTGTTTGCCCCGCATTCCAGATCCTCGCCCAGCCAGACGTTCCTCCTGACCGTCTGGCCAACCGTTTCGCCGGGAAGTATGGGGTCACTGGCTGAGAGCTCAAAGGTGCTGGTAAACGTAATTTTAGTTGCAGTGCTTCCGCTGTTCTTAATAGCTTCCAGCTCCTTTGCCGTCAGGCGGTAGCCTTCTTTTCTGACTGCCAGTTCATAAGAGTTTCCGGTGCTGACGGTCCCCAGAGCATCTGCAACCGATTCATAATAAGTATGCTGCCCTCCGTTAACAGAGAGGGATACCGGGTACCCCAGGCCCACGGTCCCGTCGTCCGTGTCGGCCATCAACCCTCCCTGAATCGTGCTGCCGGCTTCGATTCCCTCGGTAGTAGCCCGATCCTTCTGGGTAAACCTTAACAGGATATCATTAATCTGAGCCGGCTCTGTTCCCGAATACCCCAGCCGGATCGCAGCCCCATGCTTGACATCCAGAGGAGCATTTGCATCATCCAGAACCAGGGGAGTCGTAACAATGCCTGAACCGGTCCGCTTCAGCAGCAGTTCCGCGGTTCCTGCCGTTATTCCAAGAGTCCCAACACGGTTGTCTGCCTCAAGGAATCTCAGAGTGGAGCCCGCCCCCAGTACCAGCTTTCCCTGATAATCCAGGGTATCCGACTGGCGGTAGTTCAGTTTGCCGCTTACGGTCACCTCTGCATCCTGTGCAATGTTTACCTGATCAAAATTATAGATATTGTCTATTGCAAGCTCACTGACGGCATTGCCGACCGTCAATTCCGCTTTTCCTGTCGGCTTGCCGTTATCGCCCTTCATGCCTCCGTAAAGCGATTTTACGGTACCCCCTGTAACATTGACACTGGCATTGGCGACTTTCTTATCCCTTCCTCCGCCATACACATTTTCAAAGACACCTGAACGGATGGTGATGCTGGCATCACCGGATAGATCCGTCAGATTGCTGCCGCCAAAAACCCCGGTAAAAGGGTTGTTATCCACAAATATCACATTCTCGCCAAAGGTCACCGGCGTACCGTTTGCATAAAAATCTTTCGCCCCATCAATCCAGAAAGCGATGTCTTTAAATACAACCCCCTCTGCCATTACCGGCAAGTTCATTGCGGGACTTCCGTTCCGGATCCTAAGCCTTCTCGGCGTACCGTCCAGGGCTGTGTCAGAGGTGAGCGTGATAATGCCCTGATATCCGTTCAGCTCTGCCCAAGCATCCCGATCCGCCTTCGTCATCGCATAGTCCGTCATCAGCTTTACCGTGATGTCCGGACTGCCGCTTAGCAACATGATAAAATCAATAGCCTCCTTATGGGTGGAAAAATCGTTTACGGTACTATCAGCCTCATTCGTAACCCGGATGGGTTTCTCATCTGTAAGGATAATTTCCCCCGTCTGCCTGTTGGCCTTAAGATTAAACATCTTAGTGCCGGGGCCCTGAACCGCATTGTCGATTCTGCTCTCAAAATGGGTCGCATCGGCATTGGCCGGATTCTTAAACTTGATTATGACATCCCCTGCTTTGAATGGACGGGAAGTTGCGTCCTTATTTTTCTGCAGCTCTTCAAATCTCTGTACACTGCTGGAACCGGAGCCATTCTGATCCAGATCCTCCAGAATCAATGGCCCGTTTTTCGTAGTCATATCGTTGTCGATTATGAGCATAGGGTTGTCTGAATCTACACCTCTGTTTTGATGATTATAAAGATAGAGCATATTATTAAGTCCGGCGACTTCAAGGTCCCTCACGCTTGACACAAGAGGCTTCCCCTCCTCCGTCCAGCTGACCAGTTTTAGCTGGGAATTATCCTTCTCAAAACTCAGGCTTCCGCTAAGCATCATTCGGCTCGTCCACAGCTCTGAGTTATTTTGCATATTTATGGAAGCGCCTTCGATCCCTGTCGGTGCATGGAGACCTCGGTTATATCCCACTAAGTTCCCTCTTGTATTCGTATCGACATTCAAAGCCAGTCCGCTCCCTGTGAGAGCGCCGCCAAATTGTACCCCGTTTCTAGTATTGATGTATACATCAGAGGTATCCGGCCTTTGTCTGCTTACGATCTCCGGAGGCAGCTTTACTTCATCGAATAGTAAGCGGTTGCTGAGTTCCAAAAAGTCCGTGGTTCCGGGCGGCAGTTTAAAATTAATACTGATTAAGCTAAGGGAGGTTCCCGCTGATTTCACTCCGAGCGACAGCCGGTTTCCATCCGTAACGATGGTTCCGTTCCGCAAGGTCGTAGCCAGTTCGCTCCGAAACTCGATATCTTCTGTAAGGGATAACGTTTTATTATTAATGACTATCATAAAACTGCTCAGCTTGCTGCCGTTCATCCTGGGGCGCACTACCTCTAGTACGTTGCCGGCTACACCTGTTCCTCCAAGGGTATCGTTTTTACCCATTTCTATCTGGGCATTATATAATCTGTTATAATATGCATTGCCGGTAAGCTCATTTATGACCTGGCCGGCCGTTTTCCCGCCGGAAGGTTTAGGGTCCAGGTCGACCGCATTCCCATACTCTACCGGAGCAGTCGTGTTTATCAGATATGATATAATATGGGTAGGCCTCCGTGGCCCGGATATTTCTCACTGTCGTGATCTCGTTCCCCCCCTCGTCCTCAGACGCAAGAATAATCTGATACGAATGGTCTTCCTTAATGGCGGGTATGCCGCTTCCGTAACCGCCACGGCCCTGCGGGAACGCATACCGGCAGGCTGTTCCGGAACTGCATCGGACATGGTAGCCGGATGGGGAACATCATCCGGCAGCGCGTTCTGAAGATTTCCGGTAGAATAAAGCGCCGACATGTCTTTAATACGAACTTCTGCATGCCCGATGGGTTCGTCCTTTTCATCCCTTACGACGACTCCCTCCAGGGGATCATAATCCGTCGTATTGGCGCGGACCTCTAAATCAGGAGCATAGATATAATATCCGTCTTTAATCTCCACCCGGCGTTTGCAGGTGAACTCCTCTTTGCTCACCGGATGTTCGGCAGCCAATACCACACTGTATACTCCCTGCTTCAGCTTCGCGTTCTCCTGCCCTGTCTCTTCATCCGTAACGGTTACTCTGGCCGCATCCAGTTCACTGTCGTCTTTTACCTTCACCGGAACCGTCTGGCCATCTTCACTGACTGCGCGCACTCCGGAGAGCAGATCAAAGCCCGTATTTCTCGTACCCACAAACAGGGTGGGGGCGTCGAACAGGATTTGTTCCCCTGCTTCTATCGTCACATAACGGACGTCGGTTACCGGATTTCCCGTTTCCGGATTTGTGGCCGTCAACCTGACAGGGTAAGTGCCGGGGAGCAGGAAAACCTCCGCCTTACCATCCTCATTTTCCTGAATCTTTACGGCAGCTTGTAATCCGGTGTCATCTTTAATCAATACCTCTATATCAGGCTGCCGCTCTCCCTTAATGTCCGTTACATAAGCATCTTCTGTCAGCAGGTCTTCGCCTTTTAAGACTAATTCGTACTTACGATTCTTTCTCTGCTTATCCGTTTCTCCATGGGAGTTTTCGTCTTTGATTTCGTCTGCATTGTATGCAGTCGCCACGCTGGGAGTCGCAGCGGTTTCCTCCTTTGATACCAGGCTGTACAGCTCGGCGTCCGTCGGAATCCGCGCTCTTCATTTTCATATTTAATACACAGCTCCCCGGGAATAACGCGCACTGTTCTTTTAAAATAGATTACGCCATCGCCTGTATCCAGGCTGCCGCGCCCGTATGTTCCCGGCTTTTTCAGAGGGACTTCTTCGGCGTATACCGTACCCGTCACTTTGGATATAGCCTGGGCTATGGCCGGCATAACGTCATCGGAGGTTTCCTGTGAGCTGCTGTTTTGTCCGCTGCTTTCACTATGGGTTCCGCTGTTATCCTGGCTTCCTCCATTATCTCCGTTTTCGCCTTCTTCCTGGTTTCCTCCGGTTCCGGTATCCCCGGTTCCGTCTTCCTCCCGGCTTCCTCCGGTTCCGCCTTCCTCCTGATTTTCTCCGGTATCGGTATCCCCGGTTCCGTCTTCCTCCTGGCTTCCTCCGGTTCCGGTATCCCCGGTTCCGTCTTCTTCCTGGTTTCCTCCGGTATCGGCATCCCCGGTTCCGTCTTCCTCCTGGTTTCCTCCGGTATCGGTATCCCCGGTTCCGCCTTCTTCCTGGCTCCCTCCGGCGTCCACGTTTTCATCTTCTTCCCGGTTTCCTCCGGTTTCGGTATCCCCGGTTCCGTCTTCTTCCTGGCTCCCTCCGGCATCTACGGTTTCATCTTCCTCCCGGTTCCCTCCGGTATCGGTATCCCCGGTTCCGTCTTCTTCCCGGCTTCCTCCGGTGTCTTCGTTCCCACCGTCTTCCTGGCTTTCTCCGGTATTGTCATTCTGGCCGATGTCCTCGTCATTCTCCGCCTCCGGCGGCGTTGCTTTATCCGGCGAAGGGCTTCCGCCACCGCCTCCCTCCGGTTTTTCTTCATCCGGTTCATCATCGAAAATGGGCGTAAGGGAATATTCCACCTCATACCTGCCGGGTATGTCTATATCGAAGTCTCCGGTATCAACCAGGTCCAGCTCGTAATGATCCGACCGATATGTAATTCCTTCCATCAAATCATATTCATCCGCTCCCTGCTCCAAACGCAGTTCCGGCGCTTTATAGGGCCTCATTTCCTCTGCAAGAGCCCCTCCGATTGTCCCTCCGACCACCAGTAAACTCAACAGACCCATCAGTATTAATCTGCCTCTTTTGTTCCTCATATGCTTCCCTTACCTTTACTCATTTGCTCTTTACTCATCTTTTACGGCCTGCTCTCCAAATACATATATCAAAACCGTTTCATTTCATCTTCCTGGCAGACATCCGGCGGCAATGCCGCCAGTTCCTTCCTGACCGCGTCCTTCTTCGTCGGCAGGCAGGAAATGTAATCGCAGCCAATCCGCTTTCTCATTTGTTCAAATATATCCATTCATTCACCCAACCTTATAAAGAGTACCCGGCCGGCAGAATGCTGCTGCAAACCGCCGGCTAAATTACGACATACAGCTTCCACTGATGCCTGCGCATCCAATATGGAAGCTGCTTTCTGATATCGTCCTACATGTCTAATGAAGTTACGCAAAATTTTGAGGTTAAAATGTTGACATACTACATAAAATATTCTAAAATCAGAAGCACCACCAACTAATTTCAATAAAATTTATGTATATTTTAGTTTCGCAAAATTTTGCGCAACTGTATTTTTAATTATACATAATATTTTGCGCACGTCAAGCGTTAGCAACGCAAAATTTGAGGTATAATTATGGGATTGTATGAACGAATTCGTGATCTCGCCAAATTAAAAGGATACTCAGTTAACCGATTGGAACAGGAATTAGGATTTGCCAGAAGCTCGATCAGTAAATTTAATAAGAATAAGCCAAGTGTGGATAAGCTCCGGAAGATATCTGATTTTTTAGATACCACTATGGAAAACCTGATGGGTACGGAATCTGCTGAAAATGATCGGCAGGGGTCCGATACTCTTTATACAGCCGCACAACTGTATTCCGGCAGTTCAAGTGCGGCCCGATTATTTGAGTCGGAAGAAATGATTAATAAATATCGGGAATCCGGTACACGTGATATGAAAATTTATCTGGATTTTATTTTGGCCCAGCTGACTGCCGGAGGAACGGAGCCTGCATTTTACGACGGAGAGGCTCTCTATCCGGAAACTGCCAAGCTGTTCAGGGAGGATTTGCTGATTGCCATTGAACGGCTTAAGATTATAAACAAAGCTAAAAGCATCTGTGATTTAAAAAAAGATTAGAAGGAAAGAAACGGTGCCGCATACCGGCTGCCGCTTCTTTCCTTCTGATCTTTTTTGCTCTCTGTTTATCTTCAATGCATCTGAAACTTTTGCTTATCGCTCAGGCATTGCAGGTTTTATTGAATACTGCTACCGATGCCTCTGGATCCACTTTACAATTTCCACCGCCGGTATAATTAAAAATGCCAGCAAAAGCGCCGTAATATATTCCATCAGTGAAATATGCTCAAAGCCGAATGCCCTGGAAAGAAACGGCACATAAATGACAAGTGTGGTCAGAACCAGCGAGAACAGCATGGCGCCCCACAAAACCTTATTATGACCTTTCAGGCTGAACACTGATTTTCTCTGTGAGCGCATATTGAAGGAATGGAAGATCTCCGTCATGGACAGGGTCAGAAACGCCATCGTAATGCCATCCGCACTGGGCGCAATCTCCCATATCCCGGACTCGATCCGGTGGCCGATAAAATAGGCTGCCAGTGTAAGCGCCGAAATCAGGATTCCCTGGCAAATTACGTCCGTCCCCAGGCCGCCGGAAAATATTCCGTCCTTTGCCTCTCTCGGCTTCCGTTCCATAATATCATCTTCCGCCTCCTCCATTCCCAGAGCCAGGGCCGGAAAGCAGTCTGTAATCAGGTTAATCCACAGCAGATGCACCGGTTTTAAAATGACAAAGCCGAGAAGTGTGGCCACAAAGACACTGAGGACTTCGCTCAGATTCGAGGCCAGCAGAAACTGGATGGCTTTGCGGATATTATCGTATATCCTCCGCCCTTCCCTGACAGCCGCCACGATGGTGGCAAAATTGTCGTCTGCGAGAACCATATCGGCAACATTTTTCGTTACATCCGTACCTGTGATACCCATACCGACACCGATATCGGCATTTTTAATGGAAGGAGCGTCGTTGACTCCGTCCCCCGTCATAGCAGTAACCATTCCCTTTTCCTGCCAGCCCTGTACGATACGGACCTTGTGTTCGGGCTGAACTCTGGCATAGACGGAAAAATTCTCTATCTTATCGGAAAACTGAGCCTCACTCATTTCATCCAGCTCCGCTCCCGTTACCGCCTGGTCTGGGGATGTGATGATTCCAAGCTCCATGGCTATGGCGGCAGCCGTATCCCGGTGATCACCGGTGATCATGACCGGCCTGATTCCGGCCTGACGGCATTCCTGGATTGCCGCCTTAACTTCCGGCCTTACCGGATCAATCATTCCGGTGAGACCGATAAAAACAAGCCCGCGTTCCAGGGCCGCCGGGGAGGTATCCTCCGGTTTCAGCTCCGTCTCTTTAAAAGCGCCTGCGAGTACCCGGAGCGCTTTATCTGCCATTTTCTTGTTTTCCGACTCAATCCGTTCTCTGTCTTCCTTCGTCATAGGACGGACTGCCCCGTTTTCCCAGATAGAGGTACAGCATTTTAATACTTCGTCCGGCGCACCTTTCGTATACTGGATAAACAGGCCTTTTGCATTACGATGGACGGTCGACATCATTTTTCTTACGGAATCAAACGGCGCCTCTCCCACCCTGGGCATTCTGCTTTGCAGCTCTTTTTGGGAAATCCCAAGGGATGACGCATAATTGACAAGGGCTGCCTCCGTCGGCTCTCCGACGGCTTCCTCCCCCTCCTGCGCTTCGGCATCATTGCAGAGCGCCATAGCTTCGGCCAGAAGTGTTTCATCACTTCCCGCAAATTCCGTTACCGTCATTTTATTCTGCGTCAGTGTGCCTGTTTTATCAGAGCAGACCACCTGGGCGCAGCCAAGCGTTTCCACTGCCGTCAGCTTCCGGATGATCGCTTTTTTCTTCGACATATTGGTAACGCCGATCGCAAGCACGATTGTGACTACAGTTGCAAGCCCCTCCGGAATTGCAGCCACTGCAAGACTGACAGCCACCATAAATGTATCTATCAAAACCTCAGTATGAAAATCTCCAGCCCGGACCAGACTGAATATGAAGATGAACACACAGATGCCCAGAACCAGCACACTGAGCGTTTTACTGAGCTGTGTCAGCTTCTTCTGGAGCGGAGTCTGGTTTTCTTTGGCCCTGGCAAGTGCGTCTGCTATTTTTCCCATCTCCGTATCCATGCCGGCGGCCGTCACAACAGCCGTTCCTCTTCCGTAGACTACCGTGCCTCCCATATAGACCATGTTTTTCTGTCGCCCAGCGGAATCTCTTTTGCCTTATTATCCCCGGCCTTTGCGCTGCTGCCCGGAGCTTCGCTCTGTTTTTCGACCGGAACAGACTCGCCGGTCAGAGCCGCTTCCTCAATCTTCAGGGATGCGCACTCCAGTATGCGTCCGTCGGCCGGCACCGCATCGCCGGCCTCCAGAAGTATCACATCTCCCACCACCAGCTCTTCACTCTTGATGCTCTGCATCTTTCCGTCCCTGTACACCTTGGAAACGGCCGCCGACATCTTTTGCCGCTTCTATGGCTTTTTCTGCCTTACTCTCCTGATACACTCCCAGTACGGCATTTATCACCACCACAGCCAGGATAATTATCACATCCGCAAATGATTCCCCTGCATAAAATGCAGTAATTCCCGATACCAGCGCTGCGGCCAGAAGTACAATAATCATCGGGTCCTTGCTGCTTTGCAAAGCGTAGAAGCAGAGACTCCCGCTCCGGTTCCGCCAGCTTATTGGGACCGTTTTTTTCCAGCCGGATTTCAGCCTCCCCGCTCTCAAGTCCGTGAATGGTGCTGCCTGTCTCTTTGAGCGCCTCCCCGGCGTCTTCCATGTAAAACTTTATCATTGACCTGCCTCCTTACCATTACGATCCCGCCGGACGGCTGCCGCCTGGCCGAATCGCAACTTCTTTCCTTTTATCTGCACTTCACACGCTCAGGATCCGCAGCGCCGGCACAGTATCCGTTATTGGGTTATTATGCCGGATCCATACAATGATTATGCCCCGCAATGCAAATTGTTGGTAACAGTTCAGCCATGATGTATTCCGCGAGGTGTTTTCGCTGTTTTTGCGAAAATCCCGAGTTATGCGGCGCGACGCGATGAAAAGTAAACTTTTCACCACAATCAACGGCGTTTTTGCCGTTTCTGTGCATCATTTGTTGCAGTTTGGCAGAAGGCTGAACTGTAACAATTGTTAATGTCCGGCTCCTGTCCGCATCAGACCACCGCGCCGGAGCGCGGCTGCTTTAGCGGACATACTTCCTTAGCACAGGTACCGCCATCAACAAAAAGACTCATACGCAGTATTTTACTACTGCATATGAGTCTCGTCATTTAAGGCAAACCAGGCGTTAACGCCATGCATGTTGACTTGCCGCACATATATTCTGTGTCTGACTACTCCCCCATATAAGGAAGACCGCCGCAACGGTATGTTCGTATAACAGCAGGGTGAAACCGCTCTGATTTCCCGCCGTGTTGTCGTGCTATATCTTATTCGCCCAGTCTAGCAGAAGTTCCTGCAATTGTCAAGTAAGGCGGAGGCGCTTTTGGTATCTCGCGGAACACAGCCATGTGATCAGTAACAAACTTTTACAGTTTGTTTTCAGCTAACCGCCGAACCTTCACCTGTCAGTCCATAAATCCTTTCAGCCTGATATAAGCCTTGATCAGCTCCGCCGTCTCCTCCAGAGTCAGCTTCGTCGTATTAATGGGCAGATCATAATTCTTCATGCTGTGCCACTCGCTGCCTGTGAAGTACTTGTAGTACTCTTTCCGTTCCTTCTCAATCTTCTTGATTCTTCTCTTGGCGCGTTCCTCATCAATACAGTCCACTTCCATAACGCGCTGTACCTTCTTGACTTTATCTGCGTAAACAAAAATACGGATCAGACGTTCGATGTCCTCATCCTGATCCAGAACATAGCCTGCCGCCCTCCCCACGAAGATACACGGCTCACTTTCCGCCAGCTCGCGCATCACCTCAGACTGGAATTTAAACAGGTTTTCTGGGGAAGTCAGCTTATCGTTGGGCGACGGTTTGGAGTGGAGATCAATCTTTCTCCCGCCTCCCAGCCTATAGAGCAGGTTGTTGCCCGCTTTCTCATCAGCCAGGCGGAAAAACTGTTCCCCCACCGCGCTTTTCTCCGATGCCAGTTTCAAAATATCGTCATCATAAAAATGTATCCCCAGCTCTTCCGCCAGCTTCTTTCCCACAATGCGTCCGCCGCTTCCGTACTCTCTCTCAATAGTGATAATCAAATTTTTGTTTCCCATAAATCTCCCTCCCTGCATCTGATCTGAGTGTTATTGTGTGCAGCAAGCCGCTTTTTGTCATGCTGTGAACAGTAACATTTTTATTACCGCTTCAGACTGCGGATAAACGCTTTTTCTTCTTTATCCACCCGGAAAGACTCCGTTATCTTCTGAAGCGCCTTGTTGTAAGTAAAATCATCGAACGGCCCTTCCCTCATGCATGCAAGCGTCTTTTCAGGAAACTGCACATAGCAGACGGACAAGGCCCAGGCGACCGCCATCTTTACATAATACCCCGGATGGACCGCCTGCTGCAAAAGCTCCAATGTCGTATCAATATAGTCCTCATCTATATAATAATCCAAAAGCAGGACAATGGCAAACCTAGCTTCAAATTCCCTCTCCGATGAAATGTACGGTTTCAGAAAGGCCAGGACGCTCTCCCTGTCATCTTTACCTTCTTGAGTCCGGAGCAGACAATATCGCAGTGAGCCCAGTTTTCGGCCTTCGCCATAAACGCCGGGAGCCGCTTAAGCATCTGCCCGGTATCCTCTTTTAAAAGGCCGATCACCATCCCCTGCAGCATAATCTCTTCATACGTATCATCACCGGCACGGCCGAGATATCCGCTCCCTTCCTCCTTTACCAGACGTCTGGCCAGCTTCCAGAGGCGGGGGACCCGGACCCCCAGGATGTTCTCCGTCCCCGGAAGGAGCCGGCTGTGAAACACCCGGTAAGGCTCATCCGCCAGGAGTTCCAGTTCTTTTCTGACATCCGTCAGTTCCCTGCTGTCCTTCATCACAGCGCTCACATCTTTTCACTGACACAGATGGCTCCGTAAGGGCGGATGCTCATCCGGTATGCATTGCCTTCTCCGATTGCCCCCTCAATGTATTCCACATACTCATCGACCAGTCCGTTTGGCAGCATAACCATAATTACACCTGCAAACCCGCCTCCGTGAATCCGGCATGCCCCCTTTTGCTTCTCTTTGATAAACAGCTCGGTCAATGCCAGGGCGATGCTGATCCCCTGTTCCTGCACGTTTGCCGTCGTATAGACATTCTGAAGCCATTTCCAGGAAGAATTGCCCGATGCGGTGACATCCTGCAGAAATGTCTCAAAATCGCCTTCCCTGAGCGCCTTTACCTGCTCCTCCACTCTCTTATTCTCTTCAAAGAAGTGAAGCGCCCTCATGACGGAGCGGTCCCCGGCATAGGCGCGGACATCGGCCATCTCCCGGATAACATCCTCTTCGGTTATATCTGCACACGCTTCTTTTCCAAAGTAGGCCGCTACTTTTCTCATCTCCAGAGGAACGGAGGAGTAATCCGCGCTCAGATCCGCATGCCCCTTGCCTGTATTGACAATAACCAGGCTGTAATTCTGTGCCCCGAAGTCAAAGTCTATCTTCTCTACAACCGGTTTTTCCGGATTCTTAAAATCGATGGTAATAAAGCCTCCGACTGCGCAGGCCATCTGATCCAGCAGCCCGGATGCTTTATTCCAGAAATGATTCTCAGAATATTTTCCAATATGGGAGTAAGTCACCACATCCATCTTGCCGCCGTTAAAAAATGTATTCAGCATGGAGCAGATCAGCATCTCATAGGCCGCCGAGGAGCTTACTCCGGCCGCGCTGATGACATTGCTTGTGATATAGGCGTCAAAACCGCCGATTTCGTAGCCTTTTTCTTTAAAACCCTGAAGAATTCCCTTGGTCAGATCGATGGTTCCCGTCATTTCCGCACTGGGTTTTAAATCTTTCAGGCTGATGATAAATTTCTGGTTAAATGTCTCGCTGAGAATGCGGACCGTATCTGTCCCGTTCTTGGCCGCAGCGCCTACGCAGTCCAGGTTAATACTTCCGGCAAGTACTTTACCGTGATTATGATCCGTATGGTTCCCGCTGATTTCAGTACGGCCCGGTGAGCTGAACAGCAGAATATCATTATCACCGTATGTCTTCTCAAATCCTTTTACCACCTGACGGTAACGCTCCGTATTCCCGGCAGCGCCTGCCTCACCGTAAAGCTCTGCCATCAATTCCGCTGCTTCCTGCGTATCAAGCTTCTGAAGTGTATCCTGTACTGTCATGATTCTTCTCCTTTTCCCCATTGTTTTTCGTTATCTACAGTATACCATTCCGTCTGGTAAGCCTCAATATGATATTCTCTGATTTTTCTATAAATAAATTGTATAAATAGTAACAACTAAATTCCTTGCCGCAAACAGTCGTATCCTGTATACTCATAACAGTTCGGACAGCATTGGCTGTAACATACAATCACTATATCGCGGGCCTCAGCCCGGACGATATGAAAGACCAACAGGAAAGGCGGTAAAACAGGTTAAAATGGAACCATACAGCCCACATTCATGGGGTGATAAGCCCTATCACTCCCTCAACTATTATTTAAAACAGACATTCGGAGAAAAAATATATAAACTGGCGCTGGACGGCGCAATGACCTGCCCAAACCGCGACGGCACCCTCGGAACCGGCGGCTGCATTTTTTGCAGCGGAGGCGGTTCCGGTGATTTTGCCGAGCCGCAGCATGCCAGTGTCACGGAACAGATTGAGGCGGCCAAGGCCCGCGTCTCAGCTAAAATAAAGAATGGCCGTTATATCGCCTACTTCCAGTCCTATACCAACACTTACGCCCCTGTGGATTATCTGGAAGCTCTTTTCAGGGAAGCCGTCTCCCATCCCGATATCGCGGCCCTGTCCATCGGTACCCGCCCGGACTGTCTGCCGCCGGAGGTAATCAGACTTTTGAAAGAGATAAATAAAGAAAAGCCGGTCTGGATCGAGCTGGGGCTTCAAACGATCCATGAATCAACGGCAGAGCTGATCCGCCGCGGATATGAGCTTCCCTGTTTTATTGATGCGGTCAGACGTTTGAAAGAAGCCGGATTAACGGTAATCGTACATGTAATCCTGGGGCTTCCCGGGGAAACGGAAGATATGATGCTTGAAACGATACGTTTTCTGGCTAATCATACCCCGCCGGTGGACGGAATTAAGCTCCAACTGCTCCACGTCTTAAAAGGCACAAAATTGGCCGCCCTCTATGAGGCGGCCCCATTCCCGGTCATGACCATGGAAGAATATATTGACTTGATTTTAAAATGCATCCGGCTGCTGCCGCCTCATATTGTCATCCACCGTCTCAGCGGAGACGGTCCGAAAAAACTCCTAATCGCCCCTGAATGGAGCGGCAACAAACGGCTGTTTCTGAATTCCCTGACAAGAGCGCTCAGGGAGACTGGGGCGTACCAGGGTGAATGGCACCGTCCCCGTCAACCGTAATGTCAAATGAGAGAGCTTTCAGCTCTTCAAAAAACTCCGGCCATTTTGAGACATCCATCTGCCTTGTATAACCGGCGGAGGATGTGGCCGGAACCACAGACAGGACGGCCTGATTCGCTTCATCCAGCTCCACCCGGACCATCATGGTCTGAGGAATTACGCTTCCGAATACAAAATTGCCAAGACTGTATAATATCGGCTTTCCTTTATAATACTCGATTCCCTGGAGTACATGAGGATGGCTCCCCACCACCAGATCCGCCCCGGCATCGATATACTGCCTTGCCAGCGTTCTCTGGTATTCCTCCGGCTGTGTATTCCTCTCGATTCCCCAGTGTACATAGACGACAAGGTAATCGCACTGCCCCTGTGCCGCTTTAATCTCATTAAGGAGAATGGAAGGGTCATAGGTTGTCAGTACCCCGGGATGGGACTTTCCGGCTGCCCATGAGGATACCGGAATGACTCTGGAAGCGGCGAGAAACCCAATCTTCTTTCCCTTTGCCTCCATCACTTCCAGCTTTTTCGCCTCATCCAATCCGGCCCCGGCCCCTACCCGCCTGATACCCGCACCGTCCAGCAGGGCGCATGTGTCCAGCAGGGCATCCGTACCGTAATCCAGGATATGGTTATTAGCCAAAGCTACGATATCCGGGCCGATTTCCTGCATGACATTCATACGCGAAGGCGGCAGACGGAAGGTATACTGCTTATCTTCCGCGGCAATTCCCCTCTCACTGAACGGAAATTCTTCATTTGCCATAAAAATATCGGCAGAAGCAATCTCATTTCTCAGCCCTTCATCCAGTACTCCGGATATTCCCCCGGCTCTGTCATATGCGTTCAAAACGTGGTCCGACAGATAGATATCACCGCAGAACAACAGGGACAGCTTTCCCGAATCACCGGCGCCGGGCAGATGCCCGAACTCATTATCCGATCCGGGCAGGTTCCCGCCCTTTTTCCCCGTCTCTATTTTAAGAACCGGTTCCTCCGGCAGGCCTTCCAGATTCTCCCCGCCGTCCTTCCCGGCCGGGAGCCTGAAGCTGTCCTGCAGACCGGAGTCCGGCTCCCTGTCCGAAGCCAAAAAATGCTCCACAGGGACATCATCCATAAAGCCCGCTTCCGGCCTGCTGTTGGCTCTTTGGGATATCACCAGCCAGATAAGTAATGCCGCCAGAAGCACCGGCGGCAATATAAATATTTTCTTTAACCGTTTTCTTCTTCTCATCGTTTCCTCATATGATGAACACGACAGGCAGCAGCGTTTAAAGAGTCACAATAATACCGCCGTCTCCGGCGTACACCGTGGCTACCCCTGCCGTATCTGTAATAACAATCTCCCCGAATGACGCTCTGCTGCACAGCAGTTCCTTCACCTGCTCCGCTCTGTCCCGATTATTGCAGTGGGCGATGATCAGCCGCTTATTTTTCGTGTCGCCTCCGCGCGAAACAGCAATATCAGCCATCCGTGACAGCGCTTTGTTCATCCCTCTGGCCTGTTCCAGTTTCACAATCACGCCCTTATCTCCGGCCATGATCGGTTTAATATTCAATGTAGTTGCAAAAAAGGCCTGCAGTCCGGTCAGACGGCCATTCTTTCTCAAAAAGTCAAGGGACTCCAGGACAAAAAAAGTTTCCATGGAATCGCGGTAGCTCTCCGCCTGCTTCACTACCTCGTCAAAGGGAAGCTCCTGTTCACAGAGATCCCGAATCTTCATCGCGATATTCAGCTCGCCGGAAGAGGCCGACAAGGAATCCACTACGGCAATATTCTTATCCTTCCCGTGTTCCTCCTCGTACAATTCCTTCCCCACAACCGCAGCATTATAAGTTCCGCTCAGATGACTCGACAGAGTAATCACAAATATATTCTCTGCGCCGCACTCAAAAGCTTCTTTAAACTTTTCCGGGGACGGGCAGGCCGTTTTCGGACATTCCTTTCCGTTCTTAACGAGTTCCAGAAACGATTTCTGGTCAAATGTTTCATCATCTATTACCTGGGCATCGTCTACCTGCAGCGTGAGCGGCACCATCTGAAAACGGGCATCTTTTTTTAATTCATCTGTTAAGTCCAGGCAGCTGTCTCCAATAATTTTATACGTCATAATATTCCTCCTGTCATGCGATTCGCATCACATAGTATTCATTACTATTTATTATAGTAACCACATGAACGAAAGTCAAGCAGTTACTGTTCACAGCCCTGCTGAAAAGCGCAGTTCTGCGATCAGTAACACGCTTCGCGATGCACAGAAACGGCAAAAAACGCCGTTTCGCGCCGTGTATCCCGCGAACAGTAACATAGCCCTGCTTATAGTAGCATGGCTATGCCAAAAGCAGGTAATACCCCGCCAGAAGTAAATTCAGTACGATAAATACAACGGTTCCCGGATTCAGGTACATCGCGGATGAAAAATCCCTGTACTCAATCCCCTCCGGCCAGTTTCCCGGGAGCAGCCTTGTTTTCTTCACATTGACGCAAAATATGACAATGGAAGCGATAATCATTCCCAGCGTAACCACGGGAACGGCACGGACTGCTAGCAGATAGGAAATTGTAATCGTTTTCCGGCTCATCATCAGAAGGAGCAGGGTGGAATAGCTGTTAACCATAATGTAAAATACAGTTATATTTAAGCCTGCCTGTTTTGACTGAAACATAACCCAGAACAACGCCGATGGCAGTTGCATAGAGAATCTGGGAGAGGTTTCCGTGCATAAGGCCGAACATCAGGGCTGAAAAAAGAATTGCCGCTTTTCCCCAGCGGGCGGCCGGTTCAACAGCTTCCAGCGGAAGATATATTCCTCAATGACCGGCCCCAAAACCGATACATACAGAATCACCACCGGGTTCAGGCTTTCAAACAGATTATTGACGGGATTCATATTATAAGTGCTTCTGTTTGTCACCGCCGCCACTATTATATTCAGGATATTGCCCACAATATTCAGAATATATCCGGCTCCCATAATCAAAATAAAAAACATGAAAAATTTTCCCGGACGCATCCTTTTTTTCTCCGGTACCACCTCCGGCACATGTTCCATAACGGCAAATATCACCGGCAGAACCAGGGCATAAGCGAGCAGATGGGCTCCGGCCGTTGAAAACCAGCCTGAATTCAATATCTTATAAAGCTCCGCTCCCACTCCCATCACTTTATAGTAAGACAGAAGATAACCGATAAGTCCGAAAAGGATGCCGGCGATCTGTGTTAAGAGAACCAGTGCCGCCAGGGACCATCCAAGTACAGAACAGATATGCTTTACCTCCTGCCTGTATTCCTGAACCTGACTCCAGTTATAATTGCTGTTTTCCATATCATAATCTCCTATTCCGTATGCGCCACTGATTATAGTATAGCGATTTTCGGAGCCGGAGTCAATTCGGGCAGCTATGTAAATGGAGATTTAACTGAGGTTGGAGGACGCGTCCGGAACGGACCATGTCCGGTGTGGTGAGGGGGATGGCTGAGTCTTCCGTCCCCGTTGAAAGTGGTCGTGAGGGGGAATCCGGCCGGAATGAATTGCTGCGGGGACCGTTTGCACTCTTTGGAGTGCGCATCGGAGTGCTAAGCTCGAAAAGACCTCGCTAAGCACCGGCGGACTCCCATGTCCCCTCCGCAATTGATTCCGCCTACTTCCCCGGTCCAGGTTTTCTCCGGGGACGGAAGACTCAGGCGGAGGTTTTCGCACACCGGACATGGTCCGTTACGGGCGCTGATTGTCTCCAACCTTAAATGGGGAGGGCCCTGTCGCGGCCACTACGTGTTACCGCAGGCAGATACCAAATCTAGCGCAATTCTTTCATCAAGGCGCATTGTAGGCATATCGTATTTCCCGCACACGGTAGCACTGAGTGGCCGCGACAAGGTCCGCCCCGCACTTAACGCGTGAGACATTCAGCGGCCGCAGGCTAGTGGACGGGGCCGATACACTCGGCGTAGTCTTTCGTCCCGGCGAAAACCTGGCCTTGGGGCGGAGGGGAAGATAAAGTCTGCGGATGCCGCTGAAATCCATCGCTGATTAGCGAGGTCCTGCCGAGCTTAGCAGCGCGATGCATTTCACAGAGCGGGAGCGTGCTCCGCAGACTTTATCTTCGCCCGCAGCCCCATACCACAACAATCTTCCCCCGAGACGAAAGACTCATACCCCCACCCCACCACCCCGTCCGCTGGCCGTTCCGGCGGCGTCCTCACCTGCTTAACAGGGCTGCCAAGTACTACAGAGTCATAACCGCTTTTTTCTCAGGGGAATATCCCCCTGCAGGTATACGATTTTACCATTCAGCGCCGTCATGACGGGAACAAGAAGAGACGTCCCCTTCCTGACGTTACCGTCGGAGTCTGAAAATTCCACATCCTGTTCACAGACTTTGAGAATTGTAAGATCCGCGATCCTCCCCTTTTTAAGAATACCTGCCTGCTTCTCCATGCCGAGACAGCGGGCGGGAGTCCGCGTTACCGAATCAAATACACGGTGCAGAGGCATTCCCATGTTCCAAAACTTGGACATGACAAACGCCAAATCCTTCATGGCAGGTGTGTTGGCAAATGTGGCCGCCGTGGCGTCACTGCTTATGATGTCGGGATAAACCCCGTCTCTCACCGCCTGCTGTGCCACCTCAAAATTAAAGTTCATCCGGCCGTTTCCCACTTCCAGGATGACGCCGCGTTTCTGTGCCTTTTTAAATGCCTCCTGTACGCCGCCGTCTTCCTTTAGAATCGTCATCCCTTTATTGTGGTACATATGGCTGTATATATCTCCCGGACGCAGGCGGCTGACAATCTCCTCCGCCCGGACCGGCGGATCCGTTGTGTGGACACAGACCGGGAGCTTCCAGCGCTCCCCCAGTTCCAGGGCATGCTCAAAGGTGCAATCCCCAAATCCCCACAATCGATCGGCTGATTCTGACTTTGATACCTCTGATTTCATCGGCATATTTCGTGATTAATTCCTCCATCAGCTCTTCTTTAACAGCCGCCCTGTCCAGAGGCTCAGAAATTCCGGCTCCCGGCTGCCCAACCGGCGAAAGGTTCAAAAAGCTCCTGATATTGATTGTCCGGGGCAGGATATCCGTCAGGCGGAATGCTTCATATCCGGCACAGCCGGCTGTCCCCATGTCTACGGCCATCGTCACACCGGATGACAGCAGGAGATCTCCGTTTAAACCGAATCCGCTTCCCTTGGTATATAAATGTGTATGGAAATCAATCAATCCCGGCAGGATATAAGCGCCGCCCGCATCCAGCAGAATTTCAGCCGCTGTATCTGCACGCTCACCTGTTAATGGTTCGGACAGCCCCTGTATCCTTCCCTTTTCAATCCAGACCGCACACTTTGTCTCCCGGCCTGTGTCCAAGTCAACGGCCACCGCATTATTAATCAGTAAATCCATGTTCCCCTCCCTCAGCTTCCGGCCCGAACCGCTAAGCCCTGCCGATTCTTCTTTAAATATAAAGCGGCCAGATCATTGGTATTATAAGTATGCACGCAATCAGAAATACGACCGCCATCCCGATATTGCTCTTCAGGTAATCCGAGAACTTGTACCCTCCATATGCATAAATCAGATTGGCCGGGGGACACGCAATCGGTGATAAAATCGACATAGTTGAAGCAATACAAAGCACCATCAGCAGAGCAGACGGGAATACTCCAATCGTCTGTGCAATCGCAATGATAATCGGCATCAGCAGGGTGATCGTGACAACGTTAGACATAAACTGTGTCATAACGCAAGTCAGAATAAAAATAACAATGGTTATGTAATACACATTTGTAGAACCGCCGATAATGCGTATCAGCATATCGGCCATAATCTGTGCGGCGCCGGTATTCTTAAGCGCTGTAGCCAGAGGCGTCATACCGCCGAGCAGAATTACGGTCTTGATGCTGACAAGCTGATATGCCTGCTTCTCCGTAAAAATCCCAAAAAGCACGTCGGCAACCGCACCCATGATTGCCACCATATAAGATGGTATGCCTGTCCTGTCCTCAAAAATCATTCCTACAAATACACAGAGCAGGATTATCACGGAGACCGCCTGTTTCCATCTGGGTACATCCTTCGGCGCCTTTTCCGTAAAAATCTGGCTTTCATCATTGTATATCTTGATATCCGGCAGAAATTTATAACCGATAAAATACATATACAAAAACATTATGACGGTAAGGGGAATGCCGATTTTCGAAATCTCAAAGAATCCAAACGGCTGTCCCAGTTCTTTAATCTGATCCCCAATCAGCACATTAACCGCCGCATCGCCGACCAGCGTCAGCCTGCCGCCGGCCATAGCTCCCAGAAACGCGGACATAAGAAGCTTAGAACGTGAAAAACTGGTCGTCGCCGTGATTCCGATAATAATCGGAATAAATACTGCCACCGTACCGGAATTGCTCAGTCCGGCCGACATAATCGTGGATAAAATCATTATCGCCATAATCATCTGGCGTTCCGTTTTTGCATATTTAGTTACAATCGAAGCAATTTTGTCACATACTCCCGTTTCAAACAGAGCGCTGCCGACAATCACCACGCCGATTAACATCAGAATCGTCGTGCTGGCAAATCCGCTTACCGCCTCCTTCGGCGTAACCAGTCCCGTCAGTACCAGGGCACACAGTGTCAGCATAACCGTCATATTGACCAGTATCTTTTCAAGCAGAAAAGATATAACCGCAAGGATTAAAATAATTATTGTCAGTGTGGATGGTTCCATATTTCCCCCTCATTTCTTTAGTCTGCAAAGGATTCGGCCCCCATGGCCGGCCTCTGTCCTTTGCTTTTTTTGATGGTTCAATTGTACGTGATCCAATCCACAAAATCCAACAACACATTTTGTAAGTTTTGACAAAATAATATTGTTAAAATACAAATCAGGCGGGAAACATTCCCGGCCGGATTATTCTCCCGCCTGGAACGATTCCCGCCTGAAGTTACGGAATGTTATTTAGCCAGCATTCCCATAATCTCATTGGTTCTTGCTATAAAGTTCGTCATTCTCTCCGGTGTCAGGGAACCATGGCTTAAGAGCGCCAGATCGTAAAGCTGTTCGCAAATCTTTGCCGTGTTTTCTCCCTCGCCGTGCTCTAAGACATATTGAACCAGATTGTTATTCGCATTCAGAATCAATACCTGTCCGCTTCCTCCGAACATGGACGGATCCATTCCGTACATGTTGTACATCTTCATCATTTCCTGCATACGGCGGGATTCCTCTGAAACCGTGATCATCGAGGAGATGGACTCATTTTTCAGCTTCTCACTTTGACCTGAAGCTTATCGTCGCCGAGCGCCTTGCGGAATACCTCCGTCAGGGTTTCCTCCGTCTTCTTGAACGACTCCTTATCTTCCTCCGCCACTTCTTCCTTCATCGTCTCATTGACATCCGCGTCGATCCGGAAGAATTTCAGGTTCTCATGCTTCTGCTCCAGGCGGCCGATGAACGGATTATCAATATTATGCGGCAGGATAAGGGCATCCTGGCCCGACTCTTTGAACATATTGATGTACTGGCTCTGTTCTTTTTCGTCGGTCACATAGAAAATCTTATTTTCGTGGTTTTCTTCTTTGGCTCTTTCTTCGCAGTCTTTCAGCGTCAGATATTTGCCTTCCAGATTCTTGAAGATAATATACTCATCCATTTTGTCGGCAAACTTATCATCCTTGAGACAGCCGAATTTGATAAACGGAGCAATGTCATCCCAGTACTTCTCATATGTTTCACGATCGGTTTTACACATTCCGGACAGCTTATCGGCCACCTTCTTAGTGATATAATCAGAAATCTTCTTGACAAAACCGTCATTCTGAAGCGCGCTTCTCGATACGTTAAGCGGCAGATCCGGACAGTCGATTACCCCCTTTAAAAGCATCAGGAACTCCGGAATAACTTCCTTGATGTTGTCGGCGATAAACACCTGGTTATTGTACAGCTTAATCGTACCTTCCAGGCTCTCATATTCCATGTTGATCTTCGGGAAATAGAGAATTCCCTTTAAGTTAAACGGATAGTCCATGTTCAGATGGATCCAGAACAGCGGCTCTTTAAAGTCCATGAATACCTTGCGGTAAAATTCTTGTATTCCTCCTCTGTGCATTCATTCGGATGCTTATTCCACAGCGGGTTAATATCATTCAGTGCCACCGGCCGCTTCAGAATTTTGTATTTCTCTGTCCGCGGGGAAATTTCAACGGTCTCTTTTGTCCCGTCTTCATTCTCCTTTTCCTCGGTCTTAGCCTCTTCAATTACAGTTTCTACGATTGTGTCCTTCTCAGTCAGCTCATCCTTCTCAATTGTCTCATACTGCGGCTCTGCCGACGCATTATCCAGGAAAATTTCTACCGGCATGAATGCACAGTACTTCTGGATTACTTCACGCGCCCTGTATTCATTACAGAACTCGTTGCTGTCTTCATTCAGATAAAGAGTAATCCTCGTACCATTGCCTGTCTTATCGCCTTCGTCCATGGCAAATTCCGTACCGCCCTCGGACTCCCAGTGAACCGGCTTAGCCCCTTCCTTATAGGACAGGGTGTCGATAACGACTCTGTCGGCTACCATGAATGCGGAATAAAAGCCCAGGCCGAAATGGCCGATAATCTGATCCTCATTGGCTTTATCCTTATATCTTTTCCAGGAAATCCTGGGCGCCGGAAAATGCAATCTGGTTGATGTATTCTTCCACTTCCTCCGATGTCATACCGATACCGTTATCTTCCACGGAAATCGTCTTCGCATTGGAATCCACCGTTACCTGAATCTTATACTCCAGCTCCTCCGGTTTTACAAATTCCCCCATCAGTTCCAGTTTTTTAAGCTTTGTGATTGCGTCACAGCCATTGGAAATTAATTCCCTGTAAAAGATATCATGATCCGAGTAGAGCCATTTCTTTATGATTGGGAAAATATTCTCGCTGTTGATTGATAAGCTGCCTGTCTTAGCTGCCATAATTAACACTCCTTTGCTATTCGTATATTTGTATTTCTTTTAATTAATTACTTTGTCATGCTCCGTGCAACCCGGGATGTGCGGTTGCACACGGAAATTCCCCGCAAAATAGTGGCTTTGAACAGAAACTTCACCATTTCTCAGTCCACCGGGCATTTATTATTCTAATACCTCATGCCTCAGATGTCAATAGAAAATTAGCACTCATTTGAATTGAGTGCTAGTAATTTTAATTGCATTTCTTTTCCATTCCTTGCGTTTTTCTTTCAGTTTTTTCCAGCTCGTTGACATTCAAAGTCGGAACTTCTATAATGGTTAAGTCATACAAAATAAGGAGGACTCTCTAATATGAATCACAGAAAAAAACTACAGTGTTTTTTGAAAAAAAGCGCTGCTGTCGGATATATCTCGCTCTCACTGGCCTTTTCCAGTGTATTTGCGGGAATCGCTTATGCCGGTCCGGCTGATGATACCTCTCTGACGACTCCGTCTCCGGGTCCGGGAAGCGGGCCGGGAGCTGAGGTTCCGGTAGATAACAGCTACTACAACCAGCGCCTCTCCGATCCGGTTGTAAAACCGGTCGACAAGTACTCCTATGAACAGATGGAGTATGATATCAGCGCCCTCGCCGCCCGCTATGGGAACCGCATGACAATTAATGTCATCGGCCAGTCTCTCGACGGCAGGAATATTTATGATATCATAATCGGAAATCCGGCTGCGCCAAAAAAGATTCTGTTTCAGGGAGCCATCCATGCAAGAGAATATATTGTGGTTCCTCTTATGATGCAGCAGCTTGAATATATGCTTGCATTTTATGATACCGGAACCTATAATGACCAGCCGCTGTCTTCCGTACTGAATAATGTAGCCGTCCATTATATTCCAATGGCAAACCCTGACGGTGTCACATTGAGCCAGTTCGGCGAAAGCGCTATCCGCTCCGAAGAGCTGCGTCAGACCATCCAGAACTGCTATACACTGGATATCGCAGACGCCCGCACCGCCCTGAGCTATGAAGAATATCTGACCCGCTGGAAGAGCAATGCACGCGGCGTGGATCTGAATCATAACTTTGATGCCGGCTGGGATACGTTAAATCCGACACTGAACCATAATTCCTTTACGGACTATAAAGGGCCTTCCCCTCTGTCCGAGCCGGAATCACAGGCGCTGGCAAATCTGGCCCAGCAGAACGCATTCTCTGCCGTCATCAATTACCATGCAATGGGCAGAGTGCTTTACTGGGATACGGAAGGAAACCAGAAAGCGGCGGAATCATACGACATGGCACTGGCCGCGTCCGGAGTCACCGGCTATCAGGTACTCGCCAGCAAAGGCGTCGGCGGTTATAAAGACTGGCTCCAGAAGGAAATCCGGTTCCGGGCCTCACGATTGAGGTCGGCCGTTCCACCTGTCCGGTCGCATTTTCCGAATACCAGTCTATCTGGGATCAGGAATAAGCAGATACCTGCTCTTTTCTGTAAATACATTATTACCCATTAAGGTGAAAGAGGGTGCTGCAGAACTGGATAATACCGGTTTTGCAGCACCCTCTTTCCGTATTACTCTTTCCTTATAAAAAGCAGGAATGCCGTAAGAGTTCAGACATCATGAACTGTTACGGCATCTCTTTATTAAAGGCGGTGACCTGTGCACGGAGCGTGCAGGTTATCGTTTAGTACGGTTTTACGGCTGCCATCACCGAAGCGGCAGCCTCTTTATATCCATCTGTGTAATCTGCAGTAAAAAGAATCAGGTAATCACCGGATATCCTGATATAATATTCCCTGCCTGTGCCTTCCGCAGTTTTACCGGATATTGCGGTATAAGTATTACCGTCTCCCAGTACGGCTCCCGCCTCTGTCTTCACGTCTCCGTATCCGGCAGTCCTGAGCAGGTTCACATAATAATCCACATAATTCTCAAGATTCCATCCATCCTGTTTTTTCATGAATCCCATATCAACCGTTGCCGCGGTCAGGGCCTCTCCCAGCGGGCTGACTCTGACTGTAAGCAAATCTTCATTCTTATCTTTATATGCAAACTTCGCCGGTGCCAAAGCTCCAGACGGTAACCCAGCCACTCATTGGAATAACTGTGGTCTGTCAGTGTTCCGGCATTCCCGGCCTCATTCCCGTTGGCTCCGACGTTCCTCGACTGCACAACGCCGTCTACCACCCAGGATCCGTCCGGGTTAACCTGATGTCCGTCCGGTGTCTGCGTATTCCTCATCATATATCCATACTGGTCAAAATAATAGCATTCCGCAATCTGATCCTGATTGCCGTCCAGCCATTCCCAGCCGTTGGTGACAAATGTTTCATCGTCCCTCTGCCATCTCCAGCCCGACGGATCCTTCTGCCATCCCGCCGCATAAGCCGGAAAAGCCGTAGTCATACTGAACATCACCAATGCTGCCGCAAATAATTTTTTCTTCATATCGTTCTCCTTGTCTCAACTGATATTAAAACGTTTTAATAGATTGTGTCTGAAAATTGTTTTCCGTCAGATATGCGTCACACTTTGTGGGAGATTTGGCCCGAATGAGCGCGGCGTAGTGGGCTACGGTAAGCGAATTTGGGCCAAATATGCCGCGAAGTGAGGCGTGCAGATGGCGGGAATGGATTTTTATACAGGCTCTAGCCTTCCTCAAAAACAATTTCCTCTTTACGTAAAAATGCCTTTACTGAATCGTCCCATTCCCTCTCCAGCGATCTATCCATTGTAAACTGATTCATGGAGAGTCCGGTGACACAGTATAAAACCTGATCCTCATACCTGATATTGATAAAAAGACCTCCGACCTGTTCCGGCAGCCAGGATGAATTTCTGTCCTTTAAAAATTTTTCCGTATTGTCCGGCGGTAATTTAAAAACAATTGCAAAGCTCGTCGCTTTGGATTAATGAGAAGCAAAATGGACGCAGCGTCTTCCATGACGAGTAATTTTCAATTTTTCCCGCCTCCAGTTCCTCTTCGGAGTAATACCCCTGTCTCACCCTGCCGTCGATGGTGAAGCTGTTAAACGTAACGATACTGGCTTCCCTCACCAGAAAACGGTCGAATGTTTCCCCAATAAATAATTTTTTCGTAAATACTTTCATATCTTCAATTCGTAATGCAACCATAATTTCCCTCCATCCCCTCCATTCTGTGGCAGTTTCGCACTGTCCTATCCATTCTACCGCACCCTGGGAGTTCATGCAACGGATTTTCTCATTACTGTATGGAGATTAATTAAGCAGGTGAGGACGCCGCCGCAGGCCAGCGGACGGGGTGGTGGGATCGGGTTATGAGTCTTTCGTCCGGGGGAGCGGCATAGCTGGCTGGAGAAGGAGATACCGTGGTTTTGTTTGCGCAGGGCGGTGCCGGAAGATGTCGGCATTATGTAGTGGCCGCGACAAGGTTCCCTTGCCCCCTTTGAGACTGGAGACAATCAGCGTCCGGAGCGGACCGGGTCCGGTGTGCGAAAACCTCCGCCTGAGTCATCCGTCCCCGGTGAAAACCTAATCTGGGGAAGTAGGCGGAATCAATTGCGGAGGGGACATGGGAGTCCGCCGGTGCTTAGCGAGGTCCCTTACGAGCTTAGAGCCGCTGCGCACTCCAAAGAGTGCAAACGGTCCCCGCAGCAATTCATTCCGGCCGGATTCCCCTCTGCGACCAACCTCCCACAGGGACGGAAGACTCAGACAGCCCCTCACCACACCGGACATGGTCCGTTCCGGACGCGTCCTCCATTCTCAACTAAATCACATTGCATATTTTCCTGCTATTCTTTATACTTGTAGCAGTACCGGCGGTGGGAAGCACTCTGTTTTCTCCTTCCGGGCCGGCCATAAAAATTCAAGGAGGATTTTCACATGAATTACAATTTATATTCGAAAGACATTGAGGAACTGACCGCGCATTTAAATGCCGGGGTTTCTCCGTTTCATACAGTTCAGTATTCGGCAGAGCTTCTGAAGGGGCAGGGCTTTGAAGAATTGAAGCTGGATGCCCCTGGTTCCCCAAAGCCGGCATGGGCTATTTTGTCAACATTTTTGACACCACGCTTGCCGCTTTCGTGATCGGCAGGGATATCACTGCCGCCGAATCAGGGGTGCCGTCCCTGCGCATCGCCGCCTCCCATACCGACTGGCCCTGCCTGATGGTAAAGCCGTCCCCTGAGCTGACATGCGGCTCATACGCAAAACTGAACGTATCCGTATATGGCGGACCGATACTTAATACATGGCTGGACCGTCCTCTGTCGATGGCCGGTAAAGTATGCCTGCGAAGCCCGGATCCCTTCCAGCCTGAGGTTCTGCTGGTAGACTTCGCCCGCCCGCTTCTGACCGTGCCCAACCTGGCAATACATTTTAACCGTGAAGTAAACAAAGGGTTGGAATTAAATCCGCAGAAAGATATGCAGCCGCTTCTGGCTGTTCTGGATGAGACATTGAATAAAGACTCTTTTTTCCTGGATCTGCTGGCAGAAGAAACAGGCTGCAGTAAGGATGATATTCTGGATTATCAATTTTACATTTATAACTGTGACACTCCCTGCCGGCTGGGCATTCATGGTGAGATGCTGTCTTCTCCGCGCCTTGACAACCTCACCTCGGTCCATGCCTGCCTGAGCGGGATCATGAACAGCCGCAGGGAACACGGCATAAGCGCCGCCGTCTTATATGATAATGAAGAGATTGGAAGCAGTACAAAACAGGGAGCCGCATCACCTCTTATGGAACGCGTTCTGGAAAAGCTTTATCTGAGCCTTGGTTACGGCCGGAGTTCTTTTCTGGATGCATTATTTGGCGGATTCCTGCTCTCCCTCGATGTTGCCCATGCCCTGCACCCCAATCAGGCGGAAAAGTATGATCCCAAAGACCACATCTGCCTGAATGAGGGTGTTGCCCTGAAGCTGGCCGTATCCCAGGCCTATGCCACAGATGCATCCTACGTCAGTGTCGTCGAAGAGCTGTGCCGCCAAAATATCATTCCATACAGGAAATTTTCCAACCGCTCCGATATCAGAGGAGGTTCCACTCTGGGAAGCATCTCCTCCTGTATGATGACCATGCCGGCCGTTGATGCCGGGGCGCCAATACTCGCGATGCATTCGTCACGCGAGTTGATGGGCATAAAGGATCAGTGGGCGCTGGCGCAGCTTACCAGGGCATTCCTTGCATAGTATAAAAGCTGAACTGTTACGCTGAACGGCACGCCCCGTCTGCTCCCTGCCTCAATGAAACTTCACCTTTAGGATCCGCTCCACCGACTGATTAATCCGTTCCTCCGAGAGCGTCCCGTTTTCCACCGCCGTCAGGACTCCCTGGTATGCCTCCTGAAAATTTTCCGGCATCAGCAGCATGTCATTCCCCGCCTGCAATGCCCTGACGGCCGCATCAGCGGAACTGTATGACGAGGTGACTGCCCCCATATTGAGGGCGTCTGTGATGATGATACCGTCATATCCCAGGGTCCCGCGCAAAATCTCCGTTATCATCTTTGGTGACATGGATGCCGGCGTATTGTCGCCGGTCACGGCAGGCGCGGCAATATGGCCGGACATGATGAACCGTGCCCCGGCTCGGCCGCCCTCCAGAAAGGGTACAAAATCTTCCGCCATCAGTTCCTCGAGCGTACGTTCTGTGGCTGCATATCCGTCATGGCTGTCCGCCGTTGTGCCGCCATGCCCCGGAAAGTGCTTCAGGACAGCGCTTATGCCATGAGCCTGCAGTCCCTTGACCACTTCGTTGGAAAATTGCCGTCACAGCTCCGTCTGTTCCGAAAGAACGCCTGGCCACAACGGTATTCTCCGGATTGGTCAGCACATCTGCTACCGGGGCAAAATCCATATTAAAGCCCAGATCAGCCAGATAAGTTCCGATTTTATCTCCAACTTCATATGCCTTCTGCGGTTCACCCGAGGCCCCGATCTCACTCATATCAGGAAATGACGCAATGCCAAATTCTTCTCTTCCGCTGATTCTGGAAACCTGCCCTCCCTCTTCATCCACCGCCAGAAAAGCTTCGATTCCTGTATTGTCCCTGAAATATTTCTGTGTTCTCGTGAGCATATCTTTCACCTGATCCGGTGAACGCAGATTCTGCTTAAAATAGACGATTCCCCCGACCGGATATTCGCGGATTGATTCTTCCGTCTTAGCTCCGGCAGCATAGACCTCGTCTACCCCGGTAAGAGCCTCCGGCGTCACCATAAATAATTGCAGCACCTTTTCCCTGAGCGTCATCTCTTGCAGCGCTTCTTCGACTGTCATCTGCGTTTTCCCTTCCAGATTTTCTTCAGAGGCAGCCGAATCTTTTGCCGCTTCGTTTCTGTCGTCACCGGGGAAGTACTCTGTCACCACAGCCTCCGAGGAATCCCTCGTTTTGGCCCTCTCTTCTTCCTGCACCTTCAGATGGCGCAGAAAAAGCACCAGAAACTGCCGCCGCCGCTGCCGCAACCAGCAATAGAACAAGCCAACCGGCTGCCGGGCCTCTCTGTCGTCTTCTGCTTTTCGGATTTCTTCTGCTCTGACCACGTTGACGTTCTTCCATTCTCTGTCCAGCCTTTCGCCCGTTATTTTCCTGAATACTTTCTGTAAATTTCAAAGAAATCCGCACCTGCCGCGTACCGTCCGGACCCAAGCTCCAGCTTATTCCAGGGATCCCCCGAATAGGTCAGGTTGATTCCTTCCCGAAAGCTGTCATAAATCTCCTTGAACGCTTTTCTCTTGCGTTCCTCGAAGATGATTTTCTTTCTTGCCGCTGTAGCCTCTTCGTCATAATCGCTGATGCACTTAATCACATAATAGGTTCCATTCGACTCAATCACCTGGCTAACCTGCCCGGCAGACAGCGCAAACGCCGCATCTTCAAACTCCTGGGATTCTTCCTTTCTCCCCAGTTGTCTGGTAGTGGCAGACAGGCCTGCATCACTGGCGCATTTTTCAAAATCCGCATTCTCCTGCGCCGCAGCCAGACTGAGGTTCTCCGCCGTCTGTCTGTCGGCTGTTTCAGCCTGCATCACCGTAATAACCTTCGCCTCACTGTCACTGACCTCCAGATCTATGCCCTTTGTCAGCTCCTCCACCAGCTTCTCAGCCAGACAGTAATCTTCAAATACTGCTCTCACGTCCTCCTCGCTGACACCCATATGCTCGATATCTTCCGCGGTAAGATTTCCAAAGTATTCCGCCGCTGCCGCCGCCATCTCTGAACGCTCTTCCGGCAAAAGTGACATATTCCTGTCCTGTGCCAGGAGATTCATGATTTTCAGCTCTTCCATAAAATTTTTAATCTGTCCGGTCAGATAAGAGGCAAAATTCTCCCCTTCCTCCGCTATCTCCACATTCCATATCTGATCCGTGCAGATTTCCTCATAGCGGTTTTGCTCTGTCATGGCAATCACCATGATCTCCGGAAGGGAATATCCCTTCTCACTCTTCCTGCCGGCCGGCATAGATGCCCCCTGGCCGCATCCGGCCAGAAATAGGAGGCAGAGGGCCAGAAGCAGCACCGGCATTCTAAACGGCGCCGGGCTTGTTCTGTTTCTATTTCCACATATCATATTATCCAATTTCAGCTCCTGTCGTGATAATCTAAAAAACACTGTTGATTGTGGTGAAAAGTTATAATAATAATTTCAGTATTTTCATGACTCCGTCATTTACATTGAGATCTGCCTGAAATCTCGCGGCATTCTTAACCTCATCTCTGGCATTTCCCACTGCAAAGCTGTAGTAGGCCCGTTTCAGCATCTCGATGTCATTTAACTGATCGCCAAATGCCATCGTCTCTTCCGGCGCAATCCCCAGACTCTCCTGAAGCGTCTTCACCGCCTCGCCCTTATTGACTTCAGAAGCCATGCAGTCCATCCACATGTCCCCCGACACCGTCATCTTCAGCCGGTCGCCGTACTTGTTAAAAAACCCTTCCGTGGCATGGCTGATCCGTCTTTTCTGTATGCCGCTACTTTGATAATCTCGTCATCGACTTTCGTGACGTCCTCAACTTCTATAATATTGAAATGATATCCCTTCGTCATCCAGTCGATAAATTCCCTGTCCTTTGTCTCCAGATAAGTTCCCTTTGCCCCGCTAACCATCACTTCCAGCTCCGGATCTTTTCTGATATCCACTGCAATGGAATCGGCAAGCGCCCGCTCAATGGGATAAAGAAAAAGATTTCTTCCGTAGCATCCCAGATAGGAGCCATTCTCCGCCACATAAAAAATCTCCTTCTTTATGGGTGAAAACGTATATTCTATGCTGGCGGCCTGACGCCCGCTGGCAGCCGCAAAATGAATCTTCTTTTTCTTTTTCAGTTCCATAATGACATCAAAAATCTCCGTATTAATCTGGTTTTCCCCGTCTTTTACGAGAGTGCCGTCTATATCCGATACAATTAATTTAATCATTCCTGTCCTCCAATAGCTGTTTCATTTCCTGATACACTCTTCCTGCCGGAAGTCCCATCACATTCGTGTAGGAACCGTCAATGCCTCTGATATATGCGGCAAACCTGCCCTGTATTCCATATGCTCCCGCCTTATCGTCCGACTCTTTGCAGGCAATGTAGCTTTCAATTTCCTTTTCCGACATCGGGTATACGTCCACCCTGGTTTCCACTGCAAAGCTTCTTTTTTTATTTCCGGCTATCAGCGTTACTCCTGTATACACGTAATGGCTGTCTCCCTGAAGCATCCGGAGCATTCGGGCCGCATCGGCTTCATCCGCCGGTTTTCCCAGAATCTCTCCGTTTGCATAGACAACGGTATCCGAGCCGACGACAACGGTCGTTTGGTCATCGGTTTCACCAAGCCTCGCGGCAACCTCCTCTGCCTTTTGCCTCGACAGCTCGGTTACTACCGATCCGGCTCTTTCTCCGTCACTTTTTCCTCTATCTCGCTCGGTATCACTTCCGGTATAATTCCTATCTGCCGGAGCAGTTCTTCCCTTCTCGGCGATGCAGAAGCCAGCACTACTCTTATATTATCCATATCTTCTTCCTGTTCTCCCATTGTTGGTTATCGTTTTATGCCTTGCCATCCTCTTATTTATACCATAAAAGCCCCTCTGAACACAAGGGCGCGGACAATCATGACCACCCGTCAAACGGGTGGTTTGCTCGCCCCTATAAGGGGACAGTTACCGGCCAGCGCCTAAAGACGCTGGCTTTCACTCTGTTCAAGCCACTATGCCCTTGACTCGTCGCCCCCCTTTAAAGGGCGTTTGTAATACCGGCTACCCCTTAAAGGGGTCCTCATATTCCTTTACACTCAGTTTATCCATTGCTATATCATACTTCTCCTGTTCCTGAATGTACTTCCTAACTGTTGCCTCATTTAGACCTACTGTACTGACATAATAACCTTCTGCCCAGAAGTGACGATTTCCGTATTTATACTTTAGATTTGCGTGCTTATCAAATATCATCAGCGCACTTTTTCCCTTTAAGTATCCCATAAAGCTGGATATACTGTATTTCGGTGGAATACTTACCAGCATATGAATATGATCTGGCATTAAGTGACCCTCCAGTATTTCCACTCCCTTATATCCGCATAACGTTTTTAATATATCTCGTATGCTTTCTTTATATTGATTATAAATCATTTTTCGTCTATACTTAGGAGTGAACACAATGTGGTATTTGCACATCCACTTTGTATGTGCCATATCATGTTTCTTGTGTGCCATTAAAATCACCTTTCCTTTCTTAGATAGTAGCTTGAACAACTCTATTCTATCGGAAAGGTGATTTTTGTGCTATAAGCACTTGCTGCTACACCACCCGCAAAGCAGGTGGTTTCCTGTTTCAGGCATTATCATTTTTCGGAACACGAAAAACTCCAATGCCTTCAACTGGCTAAAGCCAGAATGAAAAGGACGCACTCCGGAATCTTCCGTTCTGCGCCCTAAACCATACCTTATTTTATAATCTGTCAACTCCCCGGTCAATTTATCTTCATCCTGCCGATTATCTCACGGTTATCTTCACAATTCTTTTCACGAAGTTCCAGCCTGAAGCTGTAGAAGAAGTCAAATACATAGAAAAACAGCAGCGCCAGGGCCACATATTTCCCCACATGGGAAGGTATTCTCGCAACCGTATTCTGCACCTGGACATTCAGGATCCGGAAGAAGATAATACCTAAAAGCCCCCATCCCAGGCTGCTCTCAAGGCAGATGATCCCTTTATAATTACACCTCTTTTTACTGTAATCCCACCAGAATGCTCCGAACAGACGAATCATTATTTTCGCCGTGATAAGCTCCATCGTTGTTGCCATCAGCATACTGGCAAAATAAAGCTTTACCATGTCATCAGAAACCGGTCTAAGTAAAACAGCCGCCCCAACGGCTCCAAAACCATAGATAATGCAAAAAGGCCCATGACCAAATCCTCGGTTATAAACAGGTTTCCTGTTTTCCACCGTCAGAACAATACACTCCAGAATATAGCCAATCAGGCTAAAAGTAAAAAAACAGTTAATCCAGAAATATAAATCTACTGTAGTCTTCATTCGCAAATTCCCGTCCTTTCAGTCTCGTATCGTTGTCCCCTGCCGGAAACTTCCTAATAATTTTTTCCAGTATAATATGAATTAATACATAAATCAATAATGTTGTAGCAATTTTTTAACAACCGCGTTACAGTTCAGCCTTCGGCTAAACCGTAACAAATGATGCACAGAAACGGCAAAAAAACCGCCGTTTCGCGCCGCGCTCAGGATTTTCGCAAACACCTCGCGGAATACATCGTGGCTGAACTGTTACGCAACCGCCGTCTTCAACAAAACAGAAAGCCCACAATGTGAGCTTTCTGTTATAATTATTCAGATTAAATAAACATCGGATCCATAACCACAGCAATAATCACTCCCAATATCGCACCGGCAGCAACCTGAATCGGGGTATGTCCAACGTACTCCTTTAATTTTTCCTGCAGCACCACGCCGTCCAGCTTCAGGAAATCATCAAATAAAAGCCGGTTTAATACCTTCGCCTGTTTGCCAGTCTCCTGCCTGACGCCGATAGCGTCATACAAACCATTGACATAATAAAACAGACTGCAAATTCAAAGCTTCCGCCCCGTATCTCATCCCCGCCGCTGTTGTCAATGCGCACATGGTGGAGGAGTGGGAACTGGGCATTCCGCCTGAACCGAAAATCCGTTCCGGGTTAAAAGAGCGGTTCAATGCTATATCAAGCAGTGTCTTGAGAACCTGGGCGATCACCCATCCTGCCACACCGCTCATTAATGTCTGGTTACCGGTTACTTGCTGAAAAAATGTCATGTTTATCTCCTGTATTTTCCTTTTATCATTGCCGAATCTGTAAGTATTCCGCGGTTCTTTCACCGCAGGTCAGCGGTAACCTGTACGCCGGTCTCACAGGTCACTGCCTTCAACAAGAGTCCGGCCGACAGCCGGACTCTTGTTGAAGGCAGTGTAAAACCGAAAAACCGCTCTCCATTTTTTACCTTCTGCTCCAAGCCGGATGCAGATTATAAAGGAACCAGTCCTTCATCCGCGCTCCGACTTCCACAAGGCCGCAGAATTTATCGGCGTAAATGATAGTATAGCCTTCTTTATATTTTGGAGGGATCGGGGTCAGGGGCCACATATGACGGAGTATCATATTCTTCTCCATCTCCGTAACCTGGAAATATATCTCGGCATTCCTCATCGCCGTTCTGGGATGGGTGAAGCCATGGAAATATTCGCCGGTCTCCTTCGCATGGGTATGCCAGTCATAAAGAAATAAATCGTGGAGAAGAGCTGCCCTCGCCGCCTGTCTGTAGTCCCACCCGTATCTCCTGCACATTCTGTAGCTCATGTAAGAGACACGGATGCAATGTTCTTTACAGGTAGTGTTCCCGTGCTGGAAGTAATTATCCATTGACTGAAAAACGGGATCTTCCAGAATATCTTTGACACAGTCCATATATCCGACGTCTTTTTTATACTCTCCCCGTGCAGCCCAGTTGTTATCCTCCGCCCATCGTCTGGCCGCTTCCCTCTCCTGCCTGCTCAGTCTTATCTGTCCCACGCTTTCATCGCTCTCCTTAATATCCAATCAGCCAGTCATAAAGTTCCTGATACTTCATCGCAGATGCATGCCAGGAAAAATCTGCCGCCATGCCCCGGTCCACAATCTTATTCCACTCGCGTTTTTTATTATAATATACATATTTCGCATAAAGGATACAGTCCAGCATCTCATGTGCATTGTAATTGGCAAATGAAAAACCGGTTCCCGTGCCTTCATATTCGTTGTATGGCCAAACCGTGTCTTTCAGACCACCTGTCTCACGGACGATCGGTACCGTTCCGTATCGGAGCGCCATCAGCTGGCTTAAACCGCAGGGTTCAAACAGTGAAGGCATTAAAAAGGCATCACAGGCGTATATCTTATGAGACATCTCTTCGGAATAATAAATATTGGCCGATACCCTGTCATTATATTTCCAGTCATAGTGGCGGAACATGTTCTCGTATTTCTCATCTCCGGTTCCCAGAATCACAAGCTGCACATCATCCGAGCAAATCTCATCCATCGCGAACTGAATCAAATCGAAACCTTTCTGATCCGTGAGGCGGGAAACGATGCCTATCATAAATTTTTTCTCATCCTGAACCAGGCCGAGCTGAGCCTGAAGCTCTTTCTTATTCTTCGCCTTTTCTTTGCGGAACGTTCTCGCATTATAATTCTGCGCAATCATCGTATCCGTCTCAGGATTGAACTCATCATAATCGATGCCGTTTAAAATTCCTCTCAGGCTGTTGCTCCTGGCTCTCATCAGCCCATCCAGGCCTTCCCCGTAAAACGGGGTCTTTATTTCATCCGCATACGTATTGCTGACGGTAGTGATCGCGTCAGCAAAAACAAGGCCGCCCTTTAACATATTGCCGTCTTTGTATGCTTCCAGTTTATCAGGTGTGAAATAGTAATCAGGCAGTTCGGAGAAACGCTGAATCGTCTTAACGTCCCAAACACCCTGAAACTTCAGATTGTGAATTGTCATAACCGATTTAATATCGCGGAAAAACTCACCGCCGCGGAATTTATCTTTTAAGTATACCGGGATCAGGCCGGTCTGCCAGTCATGGCAATGTATGACATCGGGCTTAAACCCGATTACAGGCAGAGACGACAGAGCCGCCTTGCAGAAAAAGGAAAACTTCTCCAGATCATAATACCAGTCCCCATATGGTTTCGCACCCCAGAAGTAGCTTTCATTATCAATAAAGTAAAAAGTGATTCCTTCATACACATACTCCAAAATGCCCACATAACGGCTCTGACCCAGATAATCCATATAAAAATGGTTCAAATACTTCATATCATTCCGGAGATTTTCTTTGATACAAAGATACTTTGGAATGATAACCCTGACATCAAAATACGCTTTATCAAAACACTTCGGAAGCGAACCGACAACGTCCGCCAGCCCGCCCGTCTTAATAAACGGAACTGCTTCTGATGCAATAAAGAGAATATTCTTCATACCTACTACCTCCCCGACTGCCTTATATTGTAATCGATTCACGTTATACATCACACGATGATTATAATCATTATACAATAGAATTATGAATTTAGAAAGTAGTATCAGAACTTTTTCAACCTTTTATTGTCAATTCATTCTCCGGTAGTCGAGGCGTATCTTATCCACAATCAGGGCAATAAATTCTGAGTTGGTAGGCTTGCCCTTTCCGGTGCTGACCGTGTAGCCGAACAGTTCATTGATGGTGTCCATTTTACCCCGGCTCCATGCCACTTCAATCGCATGGCGGATTGCCCGCTCCACACGGCTTGGCGTAGTCTGATGTTTTTTGGCAATCGTCGGATACAGGATTTTAGTTACCGACGCCAGCATTTCCTTGTCACTGACAGACATAATAATAGCATCCCTTAGATACTGATAACCTTTAATATGCGCCGGGATGCCAATTTCATGAAGCATCTGCGTTACATCATTTTCCAGATTCTGCTCCATATAATCCGTTTTATTTACATAAGGTTTCACTTTTCTGCTTCCTGCGAGCATCGTTGTTTTATTTTTATAACCTGACAGCCTTTTTAATTTGTCGAGTACGCTGTCTCTCGTAAACGGCTTCATGATGTAGTAGCTGGCGCCCAGTTTAAAAGCATCTGCTGTCAGATTCTCGCTGCTGGCTGCCGTAACCATGATGAAAGATGTATTTTCTTTGAATTCTTCGTTGCTTTTTACTTTCTCCATAACCGAGATTCCGTCCATTCCCGGCATAACTATGTCAAGTAAGACAACATCCGGCTTTGTTCTCATAATCATATTGTATGCTTCATTACCATTATCCGCCTTTCCAACGACATGATAATCTTTTTCACTCTCCAGTATTTCGCCAAGCATCTCCAAAGTCTGCCTGTTGTCATCCGCAATTGCAATGTTAAGTTCTGCCATGATACTCTCCTCCTAAAAATTTAAATGGTAATGATGATTATAGACTCGACCCCGTTTTCCTTTCAACTCGATCTCACCGCATAATTCGACACGAAATGTCAGGTTTTGGCTCCTGGTTTCATATTGTCATACCGGATAAAATTCTGTAGACTCCCGTGATATTTCCTTTTTCCGGCTTTTTTATTATAGCCCATTTTTAGGAAAGATGCAAAATGATGTCGGAAATTTAGCAGCACACTAACGCGGTGAAATAAATTGCCGGGTTAATCAAGATGATGTTATCGGCTTTGATTGTAAATACTGCTGTTTAGAATTGAGAGGGATGATATATCATATTTTCATTTGGCCGATGATGACAAGACCTGGTGTATTTCTTCTATAATAAATACCAGAGCTAGTAAGACCTTTGCCTGACGGTTTCCCTTTTGTATTATATAACCCGTTTATTGCTTATACAAGATGTTGTGAAAGAATATATGTCACGGACTTTTAAAAAAATATTTACCGGGAGTGCTTTTGTTCCCGGCTGACGATCGGATGACGGTATCTTCGGCAATTTATACGGGATGTGGTCAAGCCGCCCGGGATTTTGGCGGAATTTGACTTGATTTTGGAGGGCGGATCAGAGGGGATTTTTTGTTATTTAGCTGTAAATTTTTTTGGTTTGTTGTTTGTGTTTCACTGCCAGGCTCCTTCGCGTTACACTGACCGGGCAGAGTGGCGGGTTCCTTCGCGTTACACTACTCCGGCCGGGCGGCAACCGCTGGTTCGCTGCGTGCACCAGCGGTTGTGCGGCTTTCGCCGCATAGGCCACTCGCAAAAAAGATGCTCATACAAGCAAGCCTGCATCGCATCTTTTTTCCTCCTGTCCTGCCCGGACTCAATGCTCGAGCATGTTTTCAATAAATATCCCATACCCCCTCGTCGAGTCCTGGATGAATACATGGGTCACAGCTCCGATCAGTTTCCCATCCTGTATTATCGGCGATCCTGACATTCCCTGCACTATGCCTCCTGTCAGCTCCAGCAGTTCCGGATCCGTCACTTTGATAATCATATCTTTACTTTTTCTGGCTGTGGAATAATCAACCTTCTGTATTTCGATTTCGTAATCCTTCAGTTCTCCCGATACGTTGCTTCTAACATATGCTTTCCCTTTTTTTACATCCTGGCGGTAGCCGATTGGGATTGCCTCGCTTTTTACGCGGTTGCGGAATTTTTCGTTTACAGTCCCGAATATCCCTTCATTTGTGTTGGCTTCAATGGCTCCCAGTTTAGACTGGTTCCCATAGTAAATCACACCCGACATGACTCCCGGTTTGCCAAAAGTGCCTTTTTCAATTCCCATGATCTCGGTATCATATAATTCGCCGCCCGAGGTCTGCACCAGCATTCCTGTATCGCTGTCGCTGATTCCGTGCCCTAATGCCCCGAATTCCCCGTTGGTGCTTATATAGGTCATTGTGCCGATACCCTGCGTATCGTCACGGATCCACAGACCCAGCTTGAAGTCACCATCGGCCGTTTCCACGGGCGTCATCTCCACAGGCATCTCTTCCCCGTCTCTCCTCACGGAAAGCGTCAGAGCGCCGCCTCCTGAGCTGTTGACGGCCTGAATCATGTCCTTCTTGTTGACCGCCGGGACACCGTTGATAGCCTCAATATAATCACCGGATTTTAAGACACCGTCCGCCGGATCGATAATATCGCCGTTTTTCGTTGTAACTTCCCCTGTTCCTATCACCATCAGACCGTCGGATTTCATATATATCCCTATGGGCAGGCCGCAGGGGACCGCATATTTTGTATCAGAGACATCCACCTCAATGTCTTTCAAGCTGAACAGGCCAAACAACTTCATGTTCAGATGGTATGTTCCTTCATTTTCCGAATAAAGGGAAAATGGCTGATCAACTGCAGATGTATTTCATCTGAGGGGATATTGGAGCCGTTGTTTAAAACCACCTCTTCACTTTCGCTTTTTAACGATACTTTTACCGGAAGGGAAAAATGGAAATTCTCTTCCTGGTCCACCACCACGTTCAGACGGTCCGGAATGGACCACTGCATATAAAAATACGACGAACCGGCTAATACCACAAGCCCGGCCCAGAACAGGACAATAAGAGACTTTCTTAGCTTTTCTTTCCTAGTCACCTTTCCTTCCTCCTTACACAATTGTTAGCGCCTTTTCGGCTTTTAAATCATTTGTTTGTCATTCACGCTGTTAGTATGTGACGAACCTCAAAAATCAGTCTGCTATTTTTCGTCCAGTCTTTCATATTTTTTCAAAATTCACACTTTACATTTTCAGACCGCAGGTATATACTTCACTCATAAATGACGTTTTAACACAGACTTATTGAGCTTGTGTACTTCCTGAACCGGCGGTGACAGTCCGGATGAGAAAGACGTTTTCTGCAGCATACCTGAAGACTGTTTGTTTTCAGGCATTTTTATTGATGACGGTGACCTGTGCGCGAAGCGTGCAGGTTATCGTTTCACAGGAAGGTTCTGTATTTAATAATCTTTACTTAATTATTCCGTTTTATGCAACGTTTTCAGGATTAGCCATAGACAAATCTGCACCGCGGTGAATCCGCTGCTTTCCGGTAAATGGATCTTGTGGCGTTCTCCGGTATATGAAAGGATAAAAATAATGAAGTTCAGCAAAGAAAAACATCTGACATTTGAAGAAGCCGTGGAAATCATGTTCCGTCAGCTCGGAGACTGGAAAATTATGGCGCTTGCAACCAGCGTCAATGACCATGTGACGGTCAGAAATGTAAGCTGCCTGTTTTACGACAATAAAATTTATTTTAAAACAGACAAAAACTTCAGAAAAACAAAACAGCTTTTTGAGAACCCGCAGGTCGCTCTGTGCTGGAGCGGCATCCAGGTGGAGGGCCTTGCCGAAAACAAGGGACTGGTGGCAGACGAACCGGGAAAGCGTTTTGAAAAAGGCTATAAGGAATTTCTCTGGAACAGCTACAATGCCTACAGCCATGTGGATACGGAAATTCTGATTCAAGTGACGCCAAAACATGTGGAAGTATGGGATACCAGCGACGGGCAGTACGCCTATCAGCTTTTTATTGACTTCGATAGCCGGACTGTGGAGGTTAAGCCTTACGACGTAAAAAAATAGGAGTATCGCACAATGGCACGAAATCAAAATGATTTCATGCCATTGTGCGATACTCCCTTTATGAGGCGGATTTATATTAAATATCTTTTTAATAAGCGGGTTAATTCAATAACATCGATAGGCTTTGCTATATGGGCATTCATGCCGCACTGCAGACAATGCTGTATGTCATCAGAAAAAGCATCTGCACTCATAGCTATAATTGGAATCGACAGGGCATCAGGATGAACCAGTCCGCGGATTGCTTGTGTGGCCTCATACCCTGTCATATGCGGCATTCGTATGTCCATAAGAATGATATCGTAATAACCCTTCGGTGATTTTTGGAATTTGTCAAGACAAATCCGGCCATCCTCCGCCCAATCCAGTTCCACGCCCAAATCGGACAGCAATTCTCTTGCGACCTCCCAGTTAAGCTCATTATCCTCGGCAAGCAGGATACGGCGTCCGGATAGATCAATATTTTGATTCAATGTCTGCTCATGCTCTGTTCCAACGTCCATATACTGACATAAAGCATGATACAGCGTAGATTTAAAAAGCGGCTTGGAAATAAAACCACTGATACCTGCTTCACGGGCCTCTGCTTCAAATTCACTCCAGTCATATGCAGAAATCAACAAAATCGGTACTTCATCTCCCAGATTGCGCCGGATTTCTTTTGCAGCCTGAATCCCATTCATGCCGGGCAGTTTCCAATCCAATAAAATAATTTGATAATCCTCTCTCTTTTTGTGGTGTTCTATTACCAGTTCGATTGCCGCTTCTCCGCTTAATGTCCATTCAGCTTTTATCCCGATGGATTTTAGTGCATCCATGGCTGTCTTACATAATAATTCGTCATCATCAACCACCAGCATATTCCAGGAGGGAAGAACCATATCCATTTCCATTGCGTCCGCTTTTTCAAAATCAAACGTAAGAAGAAATTCGCTGCCCTTATCAGGTTCGCTTTGTATATCAATGGTTCCTTCCATTGCGTCCACAATGTACTTTGTAATCGCCATTCCCAAACCGGCCACCCTCGGTTTTGTGTACTCTGGTTCCATCTGCACGGCTATAGGATTCATAGATTTTTTTCAGGAAATCCGGCGACATGCCAATTCCATTATCCTTGACTTTGATATAAGTTCGTACATAATTTTCGCCTTTCGGAGATTTTTCTTCCGATAGGGATAATTGTATTGAGCCTCCCTTCCGGCGTATACTTCGTTGCATTCGATAAGAGATTCAGCAAAATCTGATTCAAGCGTACGCCGTCGCACCACACGTTTTCTGTTAAAATATTTTCAACATGGATGTCAAAGGTTTGCTTTTTGGTCTTAACCTGTGGCTGCATGATGTTAACAATTCCTTCAATGACTTCCTTTAATGAAATTTGCTCTGTTGTTAACGTTAATTTACCACTTTCAATTTTAGACAGATCCAGAACATCATTGATCAGCCCTAACAGATGTTTGCTTGATAATGTTATTTTTCTAAGGCAATTCTCTACTTGTTTCCTGTCATCCATGTGGGCTGTGGCAATCGCAGTCATCCCTACAATCGCGTTCATAGGTGTACGGATATCATGGCTCATATTCGCTAAAAATTCACTTTTGGCTTTGTTCGCTTCAAGAGCCGCCTGCCGGGCCTTCTCCAATTCATTCATCTGCGAACGGGTTATGGAAAAATACCGGAGGAAAATCGCTGTTAGAATGATTAAAACAGAAGCACAGGACAACAATGTCATGAGCACACGCTGGCTGCTCAGACTGTTTATGGTATCGTCCAATCTGCCATAAGGCATGACCGATACCAAATACCACTCAGAATAGGGCAATGAGATACCATATATTTGTCGTTCTTCACCATTTACTTCCAATGTGTCCGTATATTCCTCATGTTTTTTCAGAGCAACGCTAAATTTTTCAACCGGATTGTCAGCAGATGATTCACTCACCGGTGAATCAGACTGTTTTTGCAGCTCTTCAAAAAAAGGCCACAGTTCGGTGTTGGGATTTTGTATTACAAAACTGCCGTCCGGCCTGATAATATGATAATACATCAGCTGCCCTTCATCCTTTAAGGAGAGGAAATCCGTAATGTATTCCAGAGGAACGGCTGCTATCAGTCCGGTGCTTCTGTCGCCATTAGACATTGGATAGGCAGCATCAACGCCAAACAATACCACTTCATTTCCGGCAGAATCAACGCCCACCGCCACTCTTTGTTCCCCCTTGTAATAATGCCTCTACAAAAGGTTCCGGGTTAAGCGGCTGAATTGCCTGTCCATAAAGTGTCTGGAAATCTCCCTCGGCGGAACAAAGTGCTAAATAACTAAAATCCCTGACCTGTGCCCTGTAAATGAGTTCCTCATATAGCAGCTCTTTATCGTCAGTATCGGTTGAGACAACAGATACAATTCCGCCGGCCTGATCAAAACGCAGTTTAATGACGGTTTCAAAGTGTCTGGACATTTGTTTATTCATTCCGGACATATAGATTTCCCCAATCTCATAAACGGCCTTTTTACTCTTTCGGCTCATATAAATTCCCAGCAGGCTGAACATGATAATACTAAAGCTCAGAAGCCCGATGAAGCTGCCTATTAAAAAACGCGTTGTAGTATTTTTCATTTTACCGTTTTTCATTGACATTATTCCTCCCCGGAGTTCTTATACGCTCTAATAATATCAACTATTTCATAGTAGTCATTTGATAATTGAGGCATCATATCCACAGCCTTATTCCAGTCGTTTTGTTTTAACGCTGTTGTTGTCAGACTGCTGCTTTCAAATAATCTGGTAAAAGAAAGATTCTGGCAAATACCTTTGAGTGTATGAACGGCTCTGAGGGCCTCGGAATAGTCCTTTTTCACCATAGACGCTTCAAATAAGCTGAAGCTTTTATCGTCCAGGAATTTAAATACAAATTTCCGGACGGTCTGTTCCCGACGCAGTCTGCCCAGTACCTCATCAAAATCGCCGCCAAATTTTAAATAGCAATCTTTCAGGTTCATAATCACTTTTCCTCCGTTTTAGATATTGTCCGCGATGTCTTTATTCTCATCAAGATAACATATTGTCACTTTGTTTTTCGTGTTTTTTGATTGATACATCATACTGTCTGCAGCCTTGAAAAGTCCTTTTGCAGTTCCTGTTCCATATACCCCGCCTATACTTACTGTCATATGTAATTCGGGATGGCCGTCAATGATCAGACTATCGACTGAATACCGAATCCTCTCCAGTTTTTTCTCAAATATATTGGCAGGAATACTAAAAAAGATAATTACAAATTCATCGCCGCCATATCGGATTACGGCATCTGTCTTTCGCACACAGGATAAGACAGTTTGTGCAATGTTCTGCAGCACAATATCGCCTACGTCATGGCCGTAATTATCATTGATATGCTTAAAGTTATCCACATCTATTACGACCATCGCCTGAATATTATCTGAGCCTTGAAAATGCTCGTCATAATAACGGCGGTTGTAGACACTGGTTAAGGAATCAATATATAATAATTGCAGGTGCCGCTGTTTGCGGGACAGGAAGGTATATTTTTCATAGGAAAACAACCTGTCGTAGTCTATTTTATTTCTTATATCCTGAATATTTTTAGTCTCCTGTTCAGAAGAATTATCAGTTAGCTCATTTTCCAGCGTATCCGCAATCTCTTGCAGACACAGTAAAAGAGTCGGATTAAATGCACCGCATTGTCCTTCCAAAATCATGTTCAAAGCTTCTTTATGTGAATAAGCTTTCTTATAACACCGCTCACTGGTCAGGGCATCATATACATCGGCCAGCGCAACCACCTGGGCGGCTATGGGAATTTCGTCTCCCTTAAGCCCGTCCGGATAACCGTTTCCATCATACCGTTCGTGGTGCCACCGGCAAATCTCAGAAGCTACTTTGACAAGCGGAGTCTCCTGCTGCTCAAAGGGCAGATCTAATAGCATATTGGCGCCGACCATCGAGTGAGTTTTAATCACTTCAAACTCCTCTGCCGTAAGACGTCCAGGTTTATTCAATATTGTATCGGAAATTGCGATTTTTCCAATATCATGCAGCGCTGAAGCCGTACTGATTAAAGAAATATCAGCTTTGGACAAAGGATATTGCTCGGTACGCCAGACAAGCTGCTTTAGCAGATACTTAGTAATCGTATTGACATGCAGGATATGTAAGCCGCTCTCTCCATTCCGAAATTCCACAATATGAGACAGGATTGAAATCATCAGCTTATTATTTTTCTCCTGCTCGTGGAATTGTTCTACGATAATTTTCTCAAGACGCTGCTGCCTGGCGTGCATATAAAAACATCGTATTAGAAATTCGGCGCTGAACAATGGTCGAATCAAAAGGACGGCTGATATAGTCAAAAGCACCCAAGTCGTAAGCCCGCTTTATATTTGCGGGGGAATCATCGGCAGAAATCATAATAACGGCAAAGGTGTCATTCCAGTGGTATTTGTTTATGTAGGCTAATACTTCAAATCCATCCATTTCAGGCATCATAATGTCCAGAAGCAGAATGGAAAAATCGGCTCTTTGCCTCGAGAGAAGAGAAATTGCTTCCACACCATTCTCAGCCTCCACCACATCATATTGCTCTTCCAGGATATCCGCCAAAAGAGAGCGGTTCATCTCTGAATCATCGACGATTAAGATTTTTTGTTTTTCCATAATACTGAAACTCTTTCCCTGATAAATTTACGGTTTTATTATAAATGTTATCCTTATATAATGGCAACATTCATATTGGTCAGGTATGCAAATAGGTTTGTGTCCTCTAATACTGACAAAATAGCTTTCTCATGATATAATTCAGACAGATAGGAGGCAGGTTATGAAACAAGAAGAAACAAAATACACATTTGTATATAACGAAATTAAGCAGCGTATTTTGTCCGGCCAGATACCTTATGGAAAGTGTCTTCCCTCTTCAAGAATGCTTTGTGAGCAGTTCCATGTAAGCAGATACACAATTAACCGTGTTTTTGACACATTGCGGGAAGAAAATTTTATTGAAATTCAACCGCGTCTTGCGCCAACCGTTACTTTTAAAAGAGATATCTCTGGTGTATCGGACACTCTGACAGAAATTTTAAAGCAAAAAGACAATATTATACAGGTATATCAGACTTTTGGGCTGATTATCCCTCCGCTCCTGGTTTTTGCCTCACAGAACTGCGAATTAGAGTTTCTGCCTCACTATAAACAAGCTGTAAGAGAATCACGTTTAGGGAGGGCGGCCGGAGGATGGCGCGTTCTATCCAGCTTTGGGGCAGACATACTAAAATCGGCGGAAATGAATTGTTCAGCGAGCTTTATTCAACCTTTGACCTTTACAATAAACTCACATTTTTCACGGAAGAATGCCCTTATTTCTCTGAATGCTTTTTACAGGGTTCGGTATCTGTAACAGGAGTTATTATAGATATATTGAAAGGCAGTGATCCATTTGCAAAACAGGAACAATTATCATATATGTATCAAAATCTTACGGATTCTATTGAAAGTACTTTAAAATACTTGTCAGATACGGCGCCAGATTGTCCAATTCAAACCGGTCTGTCATTTTCGTGGAATCCCATGCGCGGCCATGATTACTACTACTCAAAAATTGTCGACGAACTGAATCTGAAAATTGGCCTTGGGGAATATGCTGTCGGAATGTATCTTCCTTACGAAAAGCAGCTGGCCAGACAGTACGATGTCTCAATATCAACAGTCAGAAAGGCATTGTCAGAACTCGAACAAAGAGGATTTGTAAAGACTTTAAACGGTAAAGGCACTGTAGTTATAGAACCAGATGATACGAAACTTCATCGTCTGGCTCTTAATTGCGGATATGCAGAAAAGGCATTGCGTTACCTTCACGCCCTGCAGCTGATGATATTAATTATCCGCCCGGCGGCTTTAGCTGCAGCACCGCAGTTTACCAGAGAGGAAATAGACGAGTTAACAGATAGATTTACTTCTTCAGGCTCTGTTCATTTAGCAGTTATTTTAGAAACCATAATGAAACATACCTCTTTAAAACCTTTATGTGTTATTTTATCTCAAACCAATCATCTTCTTGAATGGGGACATCATTTTGCTTACTATCCGGCTAAAAAGCATACGCTTTCCCATCTCAATAAGCAAGTCATTCTGGCGCTTAAGCAGTTAAATGAGGGTAATACGGGTTCCTTTGCCGGCGGCATAGCAGACTGCTACCGCTATATTTTGATTAGTGTGAAGAAGCATATGGTAGAAATATAAGTTCCATAATGTAGCTAATATTCGTATTCCAGAAAGCTGCCAGTCAGCAGGCAACCCATGAAACATGACACGTAAGAATCCCGCCCGCGGGAATTCTATTCAAAGGATAACCTGCACGCTACGCGCACAGGTCACCGCCTTCAACCAAAAGCCGCCGCTGAAAATCTGCGGCGGCCGGTCTTCTGTCTTGAATTATTTCAACTTGCTTAACAGCATAACTACCACTGTTATAATAAGGACTACGACAAAGATTCCGCCCATCCCCTTACCCATTATTTCCAGAGCGATTAATAAATTATTCCACATAAAATGATCCTCCTTTTTCTGCCTGCTTCAACAAATTACAGATACTGGCTGACAAGTTTGATTACAAGTCCGCCCGCAATAACAGAGGCAATCTGGCCGGATACGTTTGCGCCTACCGCATGCATCAGGATAATATTGCCTTTCTCTTCTTCTGAAGCCATTTTCTGGACAACTCTGGCCGACATCGGGAATGCGGAAATTCCGGCGGCACCGATCATCGGATTAATCTTATTTTTAATAAACAGATTAATAAATTTGGCAAAAAGCACACCGCCGATGGAATCAAATATGAACGCAACAAGTCCGATACCCATGATCATCAGCGTATCTACACGTACGAATGCATCTGCCCTCATACTGAAGGAAATCGTGATACCCAACAGCAGTGTTATCAGGTTTGCAAGCTCATTCTGTGCCGTATCGGAAAGCGACTGTAATACGCCGCACTCCCTGATCAGATTACCAAACATCAGGAAGCCCACCAGAGCCACGGATGCCGGTGAGATAAGGCCTACAATGATGGTAACGATAATCGGGAAAGCAATCTTCGTTGACCTTGAAACCGCCTTCGGGCTGTATGTCATATGAATCTGACGTTCTTTTTTCGTTGTTACAAGACGGATGGCAAACGGCTGGATAATCGGCACAAGAGCCATATAGGAATAGGCCGCAACCGCTATCGCTCCGACATAGTCGGAACGCATTATCTGTGATACCAGAATAGATGTAGGACCGTCGGCAGCACCGATAATACCGATGGAAGCCGCATCCTTTAAATCGAATCCCATTAATGTCGCTACGCAGATGGCAAAGAAGATGCCAAACTGTGCGGCGGCACCGAATAAAACATAACAGAAAGAAGCGGGCCAAAGTCAATCATAGCTCCGATACCGATAAATAACAGGATCGGCAGCGCTTCGGACGCCTCAATTGTAGTCTGGAACAGCCACTCTATAACACCATGTGTCTCTCCGATTCCCGGCATAACCTGATCAATGACGCCGGACAACGGCAGGTTTACTAATATGGCACCAAACCCCATCGGCAGAAGCAGTGCCGGCTCATACTCTTTTTTCACGGCTAACCAGATAAGCAGGATACCTACAACGTACATTACAAGCTGTTGGGGCGTAATCGCCAAAATACCTTCCAGTAAAAAATCCATGAATCTTCCTCCTTAAATTTGCTTAATCAGCATTTTCTTCCTAACTGTTGGGCGCTGCTCTCTGCAATCAATCCCTGCTCGAAACCGGCGGTAACAGTTCTGACAGCATGAATTGTTACAACCGGCTTCCAAAAAACCGCCGAGTTCCTGTCAGCCAATTAGATTGTTCACACAGAATCCGGAAAACATACCTTAGAGGATATTTCTTATGTATTGAATGATACAGCGGTTTTTATTTAACAGGAGAACTTTCCTGTTAAACAAGAAAGAATCCCGCTCGCGGGATTCTCCGCCTGCGGCGGGTCGCTTCGGCGACATAATGCCCTGCCGCCGCAGTGCGATCCTCCGCGGAGCGGTTTTTATTTAACAGGTGAACTTTCCTGTTAAATAAAAGACTTTCAGCATATTTTCATATGCTAAAAGTCTTGTTCCTCTACAAATCATACAGGCATGTAACCATGGACCCGTCAATCCGGCCCAGGGTATGTTGATTACATGTTGCAACTACTCCCTTTTAACGGCTTCATCTTACCACATGTCGCCATGGCAGTCAAGAATAAAAAAGAGATTACTTTGGGATTCCGGTATTCTTTACGGTTTCTTTACCGCCTACTTATTCTCATCCATATTAACGCCTGCGATCTTGATATTTACCTCCAAAACCGTCAGTCCCGTCATGTTCTCAATGGCAGTCTTCACCTTATCCTGTACCTTCTCGCTGACAGCAGGGATGCTGTAGCCATACTTCATATTCAGGGACAGATCCACGCTCACGTGTTCTTCCGTCACCGTCACCTTGACTCCCTTGCTCAGATTCTTCATGCCAAGCTTACCCACCAGTTCGTTGGTAATATTGCCGGCCATGGAATCCACGCCTTCTACCTCGGTTCTTTGCCAGTCCGGCTATGATTGCCACTACTTCATCTGCAATCTGTACCTCGCCGATCTTGTCTTTTTCATATAATATATGGGTATTTCTATCTTCCATCTCTTTCGACACCTCTGTTTCCTCCTGAATCCACATGATAATTCCATTATATCAAAAAGGCTGTGGTTTGCAAAGGAGTTTTCCCTCTTTGGCGCATTTTTAGTCCATAATTCCGATTATTCCTGGAGATTCATCAGAGTGATAACGATATTCTCAGCTCCTGTTTCTGTTTTTCTTTTTACAATATCTTCAATCTGGGCGCGCTGCGGATCGGTGATGCTGGACGCATTAATGACAACGTCTACTTTTCCGTCCGTTATGCTGACAACCGGGTCGGCAAATCCTTTTGCCATCAGAAGCGTTTCTGCCGCATTTTCCTTTTCAGCAATTGCAGACAGGGCCATCAGGCTCTGGGTTGCCGCTTCTTTCGATGCCGCATCCACACTTTCATTATTAATTATGCTCATCAATGTCTCTTTGCTCTTTGCGCGAACCTGCTCCCTGTTCAGCTGGACATTGGCTATGTAATCCGTTACGCTGGTTCCGCCGGTCAGTACGGCTTCTCCCGGATTGTCGATGGATGAGCTTCCGTCTGCCTGATCGGAACCGGTAAGGGCGCTGTCACCCTCGTTCGGATCGTCGAGACTTGCAATCTCCTGTAACTGTCCGCCATCTCCGTTCACATCACCGGATGACACATTTTCAGCATTCTGGCCGGCAGCTCCGCCCGATACAGCCTGGTTCTCTGCCAATATATCCTCATCGGAAATCTCTGTCACCCCGGCCTCATAGACGTCTCCGCCCGCTACTTCTTTCTTTCCTGAATAATTCAGGTACCCTGCTGCTGCAATCATGATGGCAAGTGTGGTAATGATTATCTGGTTTCTCCTAAAGATTCTTTTCATCTTCATAACTTTATGCTCCTTTATTCCACCCGCTTTAATACTTTTATTTTATGTGCCGGGAGCCCAAATAATGCTTCCATTGCTTCGGAAATTTCTGCTTTTACCTGAGCGCTGCCTCCGCCCCGGGCGCTGATGATGATTCCTTCTATTTCAGGCTGCAATTCTTTTTCAATTACCGGCTCCTGAGTTCCCGACGTTCCTGTCGTCAGTGACGACTCTTTCATCTCCTCTGTCTGTGATTTTCTGGTACCGCCCGCGCTGTCTTTTTCCTCCGTGGTGGAACGGCTCCTGTCCCTGTCTACATGGAGAACCTTTTCTTTGGATGACTTTAGCGTAAGCATCACGTCAACCTCTCCCACTCCATCCACGTTTTTAAGAATATCCTTCACACGCTGTTCCATCTCTTTTTCGTATCTCCTCTCCTCATCCTCCTGCGTCCCAGATATTTTCCCGGCCGCCGTCTGCGAGTCCGAATCTCCTTCTTTTGCCTCCGGCACCAGCTGCCCCTGGACGACCGGAGACCCCGCCTCTTCCTCTTTGTCTTTTTTGCTCCCCGGCGGAAATGACAGAATCAGAAGAATCAGTCCACACACCAGCAGAAGCATCCATTTTTCTTTTCCCTTCACCCAGTCTTTATTAATCTTCCAGCCCGATTTCCACATTTTCTTCCTCCATCTGATAATAACCGGCTATCGTCCGTCTGAACTGCCTGATCGCTTCCGAATCCCGCCCATACGGTTCCTGCTGTGCAATAACTTTTCCCGCAGGCGCGGCATTCTCCTTGTCACGTTTTTCTTTGCGTACTTCTTCCGCCTCTGCGCCCTCTCCCTCCGCATTTTTTTATCCAGCCGTACCGACACTTTCTCCACCTCTTCCAGCGTAATCCGGTCCACGCCGCCTCCGGCCCCTGAATTGGCGGGAGCGCTTTCAGCCTCATCTTCTTCCTGAATTTCAGCACGATTTTTTCACTTTTCCAAAATCAGGGTTCCTGCTGTCCTGTTCTATCACAACGGATGCCTCCGCCGCCTCAAGCCCTTCCTCTCTTGCCAGCCGGAGCAGCTCATCCTCCGCCGCTTCCTCATACCGGCCAATCACCCGGTCCAGCCTTTCTGTTCCATCTCATCGAGCTGGCCTTTCAGTTCGCCCGCTTCATTCTCAAAGGAGACGGACCGGAAAATTGCATTGATTTTTTCATCCAGCCTCAGCCCCCCGGTCAGAGGCTGGAGAACCAGAAGTATCAGGATGCAGCCGGCAAACAGCCTGAGGTATTTTTCATACTTTCCAGCCGGCAGAAGATTTGTAATAATTGTCACAAATATCAGGTAGTATACGATATTACTGACCCAGCGGTATATTCCTTCCATATCTCAGCCCCCTTTAACCTGCAAAATAGGTGGCGTTGGCCGCCGTACATATAATTGCCAGCGAGACGCCAAACAGCAGGAGTGCGGCGCCGGCCATCGAAAGCAGCAGACGGCAGCCATTTCCAACCTCGCTGATGCAGGCCACCATTCTTTTATCACAGACCGGCTGCAGAAGAGCTGCCGCCCCCTGATAGAACAGGCAGAGAATTACCAGCTTCAGCAGGGGTATGGCCGATATCAGTACCAGTATAATTACGGCTCCGGCTCCGATACTGTTTTTAATCAGCACTCCGGTTCCCATGACCATCTGTGATACGGCCGCCGCCCCCTGTCCCAGCCCCGGGATAACACTGACGAACCGCTGCAGGGATGTATTCTTCAGGGCATCGGCATACGGCGTCACCAGATTCTGGAGCAGATGAAAGCCCAGCACCACCCCCATCATGGTTTTAAGTCCCCACCGGATGGAACTGTCCAACAGATCCGTCATTTTGGAAAAAATGTCTTCTTTCACCATATGACCTGCAAGGACAAACAGGATATAAATCCGAAGGAGCGGCATCAGCAGCCTCAGCACCAGCCATTCCACTATGCTGATGGAAAAAAGCATCCATCCGTATCCTGCCGCCGAAGTAATACTGCCCCCGGCAAAGGAAACCGCCAGAAAATAGGTCGGGACCAACGCCCGCATAAATTCAATAATATGTGAAAGAAGTTCCTTTGTTATCGAAATCCCTGTCAGAAAGCTGGATGCCAGAAAGGTAAACATCAGAAGATAGGTTACATAAAATCCCGTCTCAGCAATCTGGCTGTTGGAAAATATACTGGAAAAGTTAGCAAATACCGCCCCTATCAGCCCTAATATCAAAACCTGGCCGATCCATTTTCCGTTCTTCGTAATTTCACCAAACAGGCTGTCCCGTAACGTCAGCAGACACTCATGGAAAACTTCCGAAAAGTTGCCCTTTATCAGTTCCTTAATCAACTCTTTAAATGTAAAAGAAAATGAGCCGCTTCCACTCTCCTCATTCATAAAATTCTCGATTGCCGCCAGATCAAAATCATTCAGCAGGTTATCTGCCTCTGCTTCACAGCTCTTCGTTTCCCCCTGCTCCTCTTCCGCCGCCGCTGCCTGAAAATAAAAGCCCGGAAAAATTATGGCAGTGGCAAACAGGATGGGAATAAATTTTTAATATACTTTTTTATTTTTCCATATTTTTCTTTTACTTCATCCGCCATAGAGAAATACAATCCGCCTTTCTGCCTATCTGCCGCGTTCTGTCAGGCCAGGAAATCCCGAAGTGTCTCAAGCAATGCCAGCAGTACCGGCATACTGACGGCCAGGATTGACAGCTTGGCAAATATTTCTATCTGTGTCCCTATTGCCCCATATCCTGCGTCCTTGCAGATGCCGGAAGCAAACTCCGCTATGTAAGTAATTCCGGCCATTTTCAAAAGCGTGGTCAGGTAGACACTGTTTATATGAATATAGCTTTGTATCTGATGAGCCGTATCGATGATGATCTGCATCTTGCCTGTCCCGTAAAAGAACAGAATCAGCCCAGCCGCCATAATCAGGTAGGTTCCATACTCACCGCCCTTGCTTTTGAACTGAACGGCCAGAAGCACGGCCGCCAGCCCCAGTACCGATGCCGTAATAATCGACATAACCGCACCTTCCCTTCTTTGATTCTCCGCTTCCCGTCGCGCTGCTCCCCGAATCAGACGGCTACAGCGCAAACAGCTCTTTCATCGTCTCAAACAGCTGATAGATGTACGGTATCATCCAGAACAGCACCAGAACCAGCCCCGCCAGGCTGGTGAGAAAGGCCTGCTCTTCCCTGCCGCTGTGCTTCAGTATCTGGCAGATGACCGACACCAGTATTCCCACTGCCGCTATCCTGAAAATCAAACTTACCCCCATATGTAAAATCCTCCTGCATCTATTCGTTCTATCATATCAGCACCACTGCCAGAAATAGCCCGGACAGGATACCCATTCCAAAGAACAGGCGGCTTTTTTCCGGCTCCTCTTTTCTCAGCGTCTCTATGGAATGCTCCAAATCTTCCAGATAAAATAAGATTGCCTTTTCCTGCATATCACGATCCAGGTACCCCAGGCTTTCCCCAAACCGCAGGAGCTGTTCCTGTTCCTTCCTATTAAGTACGCTGCCGGCGGCAAACTTCCCCGCTTTTGCTCTCCAGACTGCTTCAAAGCTCTCTCCCGTCTCCTGTTCCAGCTCTGTTGCAATCGCGATGAACAGTTCACCGGCAGCGCCTTTATTTCGTTTCCCTGTTCTGTAAAGCGCTTCGGCCAGCGGGACATTAGCGTACAAAATTTCCCCTTTCATATGGGATGCCATTCTCCGGAGCGTTTCAAGGAGCCTCAGCCGCTCACGCAGGCGGTGGACCGCTTCAGCGCCGATACTGCAGGAAGCTATCACCAGTATCAGTCCCAACGTTTTCAGCCACATAAAAGACTCCTTCCCCGTCCGTCGCAGATATCAAGAACGGTTCCCGGTCCCGCCTTATTTCCCAGAATCACATACCGTTCAAAGATATCTTCCTCCAGAAACCTGCAAAATCCCGGTTTGTTCCGGATGTCCTCCATTGAAGTTCCATGTACCGTTGCAAGAATCCGAGCCGCAGTTCATCACGCGCCGCGCGTTGCCTCCAAACAGGTCCCCGCCGATCCATCCACCGCAACTACATCAGGCGCCATGGAACGTATCAGCATCATCATGCCGGCGGCTTTTGGACAGCAATCCAGTATATCGGTCCGCAGACCCACGTCATTTTGGGGTATCCCCTGGAAACAGGCTCCAATTTCAGAACGTTCATCAACCACTCCCACTGTTTTTCCTGCCCTGACACGTTTTCCTGAGCTTCCGCCGTCGGATGCCTGCCGGACAATGTCGCGCAGGAGCGTTGTTTTACCGCATCTGGGCGGTGAGATGATAAGCGTATGTAAAAATTCTCCCGTCTTATCATCATACAGATAAGGCATGATTTTATCCGCGCATCCCCTGACCTGATGGGATAAACGGATATTCAGGAATGTAACAGGCTGAATCGTCTTCACGGTTCCTTTATCCAAAATCACCCGTCCTGCGACTCCGATTCTATGTCCTCCCGCAACCGTGATGAATCCCTGTTTCAGCTCCTCCTCATAGGCATATAAGGAATAGCGTACCGCACATTGAAGCGTCTCCTCCAAGTCTTCGCGTGTTATATGACAGCACTTCTCTTTATCGTCTTTTTTCCATATTCCAGGCGGTTCTTTGAGTGTTCCTTCCGCTGTCACCGTATATTCCCTGTTTTTATAAATGATAAAAAGCGGAGCGCCGATCCGCATGCGGATTTCCTCAAGACCCTCCGGCTCCACATCAAGCGTTCCCAGCACTCCTCTGAGCTTTTTTGAAAAAATCTGAAAACAGCCTGTCTCTTTGTTCTCCATCCTGTCCGCCTCCTTTTACCTCAATATATGTGATGGTAAAAAAAATATGACAAGCCATTCCAGGCGGCTGTCCGCTGCAAAATCGAGTAGGAGGCGGTGATTAACCGCCGTCCTCTCACACCACCGTGCGTACCGTTCGGTACACGGCGGTTTCAACAGTTGACGTGCACCGACTGATAAGCTGTGGCTAAATCTAAAAGCCACTGCTTATCAGTCTTTCCTTTTGTCATTGCCATATTTACCGCTACCGTTTGCGTGGTAAACCAATATCCTCTCCGGCTGTTTCCTGCCTGCCATGCCAAATCTTCCGGCACTCCCATTTTCCGCAGGTTCTTCACCTTGGTTCTCGGTTTCTTCCATTGTTTCCATATACACATTCGGATTCTGTGGTATAGCCACTTATTGAGTTCTTCTATTCGGTTCTTCATTTCCGCAATCCCGTAATAATTCAGCCAGCCACACATATACACTTTTATCTTTGCTAATGCAGGGCGTATGCTCTGAACTGACCTTCGGGAACTAAGTTCTTTCAGCTTTGACTTCATTTCTTCCATGACTTTCCATGAACCCAGACATATATGCCCTTTCCGTTCTTTCCCAATGTAAAGCCAAGGAACTTAAAATTTCGGATTGCAAATACGCTGACTACACGGCTTTTCTCTTGGTTCACTTTCAATTTCAGCGGCCCTTCCAGATATTTCGTGCTCGTCTCCAGCAGTCTCTTGGCGCTCTCTGCTTTCGCCAGCAAAGACGATGTCGTCCGCGTAACGGACAAATACAACTCCACGCTTCTGATACTCCTGGTCAAACTTATTCAGATAGACGTTTGCCAGCAGGGGGGAAAGATTTCCTCCTTGCGGCGAACCTTCTTCTGTTTCCATGACTACTCCGTTTTCCATCACGCCACTCTTTAAGTACCTCTTAATCCACTGGATTACCCTTTCGTCCCTCACATTTCTGCGCAGGATATTCAGGAGTATCTCATGGTTCAGGGTATCAAAGTATTTCGACAAGTCCAATGCTACCGCATGGATATATCCCCGCTCTGCATACTCCTTTACCTTCTGAATGGCATCTTTAGCGCTTCTCCCCGGGCGATAACCGTAACTGTTCTCCGAGAACAACGGCTCGTAGACCGGTGTAAGGCGCTGTGTTATGGCTTGTTGGAAAATGCGGTCTTTTACGGTTGGAATACCTAGCTTCGTATTCCGCCGTCTGGCTTGGGAATCTCCACTCGTCTTACCGGGTCGGGGTGTACTTTCCCTTCTGATTCTCTCGATAAGTTCTTTCTGGTTTTCCTCAGGTATGCGCCTATTTCCTCCACGGTAATCCCGTCGATTCCTGGCGCTCCTTGTTTGCCTTTACTCTCTTAAAAGCTCTGTTGAGGTTTCTCTCCAGTATCTCCTCCAAGAGTTCCGGCTGTGCACTGTCCCTTTCCTTCCATATCCGGCGGAAAGAACGGTGCGCTCTCACATACCCTTCACGTTCCGCGCTATCTCTTTGCGAGCAGCTGTCTTTGTTTTCTACACCCAAGATTCCTTCCTCCTTTCCCGGTTGTACTAAAGACTCCTATTGATTCGGTCCTTCATCTCTCGACTACTACGACCTCGGCTGACTTCTGTACGTTCAGCACTATCTTTCGATCATGGTTATCCCTTTCAGGACATTCCGCACAGACCTCCCCGGGTACCACACGTCTCTCTCTCCATCTATCTGCCACATTTACCATACGTGATTCCGTGTGGTTATTGGGCTTCGACTTGTTCAGCGACCTTACCCTCACGCATGGCCTGATGTGATTTCTGTTCGTCAGACCAGAGATTTGCCCATGGGTTAGTATATTCCCCACATCCGGCTTCCTTCAGATTCCACCTCACGATGGACACCCTTGCCTTCGGCTATATCCTTCCCACTACCGGGCGGATTCCGGACTTTCACCGGTTAGAGACGTGCGCCGCGCGGGCGCACTCGCAAAACAGGGAGAATCCAAAATTAGAATTCTCCCTGCCTCTATGCCAGCACCTTCGCTTTTTTAAGCTTTCCTCTGGCTATTTCCAGAACTTCCAGCTCTTCCTTTGTCTTTTCCTTTTTACTGAAAATTTCGGCCCTCCTGAAATGCTCCAGCGCCTCCTTTTCCTCTTTTTTCTCTAGATGGATCATTGCCATGCAGCTTTCACCGATGGAGCGCAGCCAGTAAGTCCCAAATTCATCATATATCCGGGCGCTGATACAGAAAAATTTTTCCGCCTCCTCCATTCTTCCCTGCAGGAAGAGAATATAGGCGTAATCTTCATAAAACAGATCCAGGCCTTTTCTGCTTCCTCTGGTCTTACAGAGCCGCAGCGCTTCCTCTATGGCTTCCAGCGCTTTATCGTACTGACCGCGGCATCTGTATGTAATCGCCAGATAATCATACGCTCCGGCCGCAGGATAAAAATAGGTGTTTTTAAGCCGTGGCCGGCTGAAAATTTCAATTGATTTGTTCAGCAGTTCCTCCGCTGTTTCATATTCCCCGTCCAGAATATGGCAATAGCTCTCAAGCCGCAGGATTGACCCGTATTCCGGCTGATAATAAGAAAGATTTTTCATCTCTTTTACCAGACAGAGATAACGCTTCATCAGAGCGGAGTCTTCCGCCTTCACCCCGTAACAGAGCGCTTCAATATACCCATAAAGCAGCATTCTCTCATCTCCCGCCCTGCCGGCCAGCCCGATCAGTTTTTCCGCATATATAAGTCCTTTCTCTCTTTTCCCATCCCGGTTCAGTGTCCTTCCCTTCAGGTAATAAATTTCCATCTGGAGTTCGTAGCACCTCCCCGCATCCATGTCCCCCTCCATCATATCGTAGCAGTTCTGAAACGTATCCAGCGTCTGATAAATCTCTTTCCTTGAGACGGTAAAAGTCTGGAGATACTCCACATCATGGGGTACGGCCGGGAAGAATTCATCATAGTAATCTAATATATATCTGAGATAATAAACGTTATAATACAGCGCATCGTCTACTCTCCCGGCCTGTGCGGAATGATATTTCAGCTCCGACAGCACAAACAAATCATACTGAATCCGGCCCTGTGCCCTGGCCGATTCATAATATTGCTGTGCCATCCGGTGCAGTTCATTTTTCTTGAATGCGGCTGTACGGCTGTAAATGGTGTCTCTCAGCATTTTAGATTTGATTCTCAGCCTTTCATGACCTTTCTGGTTTATTTCCAATATGCCGCTGTTCAGAAGCCGGAGCAGGCAGCGGATTGCATGAACGGCCTTCACCTGTAACATCTCACATAAAACAGAAACCTCCACGCCGTTTTCCATTACCGCCAGATATTCCAGATACTCCTGTTCCTCCCTGCTGAAATTCTCAAGCAGGCTGAAGAACTGGCACTGCGCCCTGGGACTCATCGCATAAACATTCTCCTCCCCCTTTACAATATTGGCGGCCACCTCCCGCAGCATCAGCAGATTGCCTGCGGTATAGCGGTATATCTCCTTTTCTTCCTGTTGAAAGGTCCGGCCGTCCGGAAAGCATTCCTTCAAATACCTGAGCATTCTGCCTTCCTTTAACGGTTCCAGGCAGATAAGCGGAGTCCTGCCTTGTCCCTCTCCCGGGCGTATTGATTAAAATTCATCTGGAAGTTTAAAGAAAATCCGGCCATTATGAAAATTTCACTCCTGAGATATTCCAGCAGACAGCCCAGTATCAGGCACAGACTCTTTTGATCCGCATATTCCAGATTATCGATTCTCATGATACAGTGGTTCCTGGCGCTTTTCGCTTTCCGGGCCAGCTTTCCTACGAGGTTCATAAAATACAAATCCGCATTTTCCCCGGGGCTGCCTGCCATCAGATCATCCGGCTGCATCTTCAGCCATTTTGCTGTCTGGGCAATGAGTTCCCTTATTGCATAGTAATCGACGGACACATCCGTACTTTTTAAATGGATTTTTATCACATCCCTGGCGTTATACCTTCGTGAATTTCCACCAGACCTCCTCTTTATCCATCCCCTCCTCCCCGCAGATAATACAGGTGTCATAGGGAAACCCCTGCCTGTATTTGGAGTACTCCTCCTGCAGGGCGGCCAGTGCCCTGATATGGCCCAGATAAAACGGCCCCTTGGATGTGTTCCTCCTAAGCTCCGTCTTCATCCGCATCACATCTTCATATTCCTTTTTTACCCCGGCTCCCGGTTCCAGGTGCATATCCTGGTACAGCCGCTCTGAATACTGGGTATACGCGTAAACGGCTTTATTATATTCGCCATTCTGTCCGAATATTTTAATCAGAGTATATACCGCCTCTTCATTATGAATATCAAACCTTAAAATATACCCGCATATTTTTCCGCCATCACGTGATCACCTTTTTTGAAGCTTCCACGCATTGCAGGAAGAAGTCTCTCCCTCAGCAGCCGTTCATAGGTGTTCTGCATGCTGCATACCCATTCTTCAAACCCCGGACAGTTCTTCAGATAGTATTTGTCAAGAAAGCAGAATCGGTTTAATTCCAGCAGCCTCTGTTCGCTGTTTTCCATAATAAATAATCCGTATCCCTGAAGATTTCAACTTGGGTTTAACTGATATAAGACCTCCCGCCGGTAAGCAGGAAGTCTTTCCCAATCAGATTTCTTATTTTATACAGGCTGTTGCGCAGATTTCCTTGCACCTTCCTCATCGCAGTCACACCAGAAAATAGCTACCAGTTCGTCTCTCGTACAAGTTCCGTTGAAAAGAATGTAGAGCAGATTGCCTCAATTTCTTCTGCGCTATTGTAAGTCCTACATGATCAATCAATATTTGGCCGCCCCCAGAAAATGCACTTCCACTTTCATCCTATTCACGCCCTTTGCCCATTTCAATTTATCTATATATTACTATTCCCGTCCGTTTTTTTCAGCTCTTTCAGCAATTTTGGAATAAATTCCCTGTAATCTGCAACAATGCCGTAATCTGCTGCTTCAAAAATCGGCGCGTCCGGATTATTGTTGACAGCTACAATGCATTTGGCTTTGCCCACTCCAAGTAAATGCTGAACGGCGCCTGAAATTCCGCAGGCAATATAAAGCTCCGGCGCAATGACCCGGCCGGTCTGCCCTATCATCCTTTCATGGGGTATTAAGCCGCTCGCCGCCGCAGGCCTGGTTCCTCCCGTTGTACCCCCGAACAATCCGGCCAGCTCATCAAGCAGTTCAAATCCCTCCCTGTCTCCTATTCCCATTCCTCCGGCAACAACCGTTCCCGAAGTTTCCAGAGCTTTTGGCCCTTCCTCCTCTCTGACGGAGGATACTGTCTTTGTTCGGATTTCTTCCGGGGATAGCTCTAAACAGGCCCGGCTCAGCCTCCCCTTTCTGCCGGCTTTACGTACGGCCGGCTCGAACATACCGGGCCGGACCGTGCACATTGCCGCGCTTCCTCCAACCGTCACTATTTCCGCCATCAGACGGCTTCCAAATGCCGGGCGGATTTGGCACATCTGGTTTTCTTCATCTATTCTGAACTCCGTACAGTCCACCGTCAGCCCGGTTCTGGTTCTCGCCGCCACTCGGAGCCAGATCCCTGCCCTCATCCGTTCCGCCGAACAGCAGAGCATAGGGCCGATTTTCCTGTACCATCGTTGCCACTGCTTTTTGTATATCCGTCCGTTGAATACTGCTGCAGAGACTGTGCCGGAACAGGCATACTTCATCTGCCCCATATTCAAACAGCTCCTGTGCCAGCGCTTCATGCTCTCCCACCAGATCGGCGCAGAGAGGCCGTGCCAACCGGTCGGCCAGTTTTCTTCCCTCTCCCAGAAGTTCAATGACTACCGGGTGCAGTCCTTCCCCTGTGTCTGCGCATAACCATATTCCCTCTGTCTTTATCATGAACCTGGATGCCTCTTTCTGATCCTGCCCTTTAATTCCTCTGTCATTTCTGATTCACCCTCTTTCTCAGCTCGTTCGCGAGTCTGCGCCATCTCCTCCATATTCCCTACATACGCCCTTCGGCGCGCTTTGCGGCAGGAAGTCCTGCGCACGGCGGTCCTGGAACCGCAAAGTCCAATCTCCTCCGGCAGAAGCCAGCTGTCCGCAGTCCCATATGATGGTTTCGCAGGCTTTACAGATTGCCCCTGATTGAATGCTCTCAAACGCGCCTCCTCCCCGGAACAGACAATAACAGCCGGGTGTCACACTCCACGGTCTGAAGACATCCTCGAACCTGCGCACGGCCGTTAGACTGCCGTTCCAGTTTACCCGTCTTACCAGGGTGAGTTGCCCAATTCCAAGATGTTCTGCCAGCTGCGGCCCCACGTGGCCCGTTTCACCGTCCGTGGTCTGTCTTCCGGTAAATATGACGGAGAAACCTCCCGCTTTTCACCGCCTCCGCTAATACCAGAGAGGTAGCAAAGGTATCCCCCCCGGCAAATGCCCGGTCACACAACAAGATTCCCTCATCCGCCCCACATGCCATTGCCTCTCTAAGAACCTCCGACGCGGCCGGAGGTCCCATTGTTATTGCCGTAAGGGATGATTTTTCGCCCTTATTTTCCATCTTCGAAGGGCCGCCGCCATCCTGACGGCGCTCATACCTCCGGATTCAGAATCCGGAAACCTCCTTCTTTTCAGGGTCCCCGTTTTCCTGTCTATCTTTACATCGTCCGTATCCGGAACCTGCTTAATACAAACTGCTATTTTCATATCCGCAACCTCCTGTATTATCATTACGGTCTGTCGTCCGCAATCCGCCCCAAATGTCATTGCCCCTCTATCGGCCCTTTAATACCTGCTTCGCAATCACGGTCTGGAGAATCTGGGAGGTCCCTCATAGATCGTCGTCACTCTGGCGTCCCTGAAAATCCTTTCTATCGGATAATCCTTCATATAGCCGTAAGCGCCATGAAGCTGAAGAGCCTTTGCCGCTATCTCATTGCACATTTCGGATGCAAAATACTTGGCTGCCGCCGCTTCCTTTGTGATATTCATACCGGCATCCTTCTTCTCAGCCGCGTCATAAATCAACGCGCGCGCACAGCATAATTTCGTCTCCATATCGGCCAGCATGAACTGAACCCTGGAATTCCGACAATGCCGCGCCGAACTGCCTTCTCTGCCTGACGTATCCCACCGCCTCCATAGCCGCTCCGCTATGCCGAGGCACTGGGCGGCAACCACGAGACGGCCGGAATCCAGTGTCTTCATCGCCATCTGAAATGCCTTTCCCTCTTCTCCCAGGATTTGGCTCTTATGTACCTTTACATTTTCCAGGATAATATCGGCTGTAGGTGAGCCGTTTACTCCCATCTTCCTCTCCGGCTGTCCCACCGAATAGCCCGGTGTGTCCCTCCTATTATAAATGCCGTGATTCCCCTGGCTCCCAGCGACACATCCGTGGCTGCGAATACAACGGCAAAATCACAGAGCGGCGCCGCCGTGATAAAGGCCTTTCTTCCGTTAATAATATAATAATCCCCGTCTTTCCTGGCAATGGTGTTCTGGGTGGCGGCGTCAGAGCCTGCCGACGGTTCCGTCAGTGCAAACGTTCCCTCCTTCGCCCTTCATAACCGGAACGAGGTATTTTTCTTTCTGTTCCTCCGTGCCGTAATTCAGGATGGGAAGCCCCAAAAGAGTGTTGGGAGACGTCACATAGAGCGTGGCCGATACGCTGGCCCTGGCCAGCTCCTCCATGACAATCGCCATGGCCACGTATCCTGCGCCGCAGCCGCCGTATTCCTCCGGAATTGTTACGCCAAAATACTGGTTCTGCGCCATCTTTCGGTAAAGCTCCTTTGGTATCCGTCCCGTCTCCTCTATCGACTCTGCCAGAGGGGCCACCTCCTGTTTTGCAAATTCCCTGACTGCTCTGCGTATGAGCCTGTATTTTTCAGATTCAATCACTTTTCTCTCCCCCTTTCCATCTCTGCAAATGTCTGCAGCAGCGTCTCCGCCTGTGAACTGACGAAGGAGGTATTCAGCTCCAGACAGATATGTTTGATTCCTTTTTCATCCAAAGCCTGTCTCATCAGCGGGTAATCGTATTCCTCCGGATCGCAGAAGGACGGGATACAGACAATCACTCCTGCCTGATTTTCAATTGCCTCTTCACACAGCCTGCTGATTCTGCTTTTCTCCGGATCCATCGCAACGGAACAGAATTTAAGGTCGGCAAACCGGCATGCCAGCTTGTAAAATGAATCCTTCCCCTCCACCGGCGCGTCTGTCTGGAATTGCAGGGATTCCTGCAGCAGATAGTCGGACAGCACCGCCAGGTTATGGCTTTCCATCTTTTTCAGAATCTGTTCTGATTCCAGCAGGATTCCGGTCAGAATCACCTTGTTTCCATTCCAATCCCTCACCGGTTCCTTCTTCAAAAGCCTGGTTAAACGCCCGATTTTTTCAGTATAAATTCGCTTATCCTGGCAGCCTGCCGCCTTGATGAGCATATGCCGCAGATACGGTGTGATTATATCCGGGTGCCCGACGCCTCTTTTACAAATTCCCTCATCGCGCTCCTGTACCGGTTGTATACTTCTATCGAGTCCTGCAGCGCTTTCTCCGTAATCTTTTTTCCTGTTATTTTCTCAAGGGCCTTCCCGGCGCTTCTGTATTCCGAGGCCAGAAACTCCCTGCCGGAACGCCCTTTCCTGTTCGCAGGATAGACAACCGGTATTACCGGAATATGCGGTACGGCGGTCTTGAAATTTTGTCCGGCCGATCGGAGGGCGTCACAGTAAACCGGCATTATCATTGCGCTTAGCAGCCCGTCATATTCTCCCCCCATGGCCTGCTCTAACATCTGCTGGACCGGGGCACAGAAAAATGCCGGATAATACCGCCGGGCCTTCTCTATCTCCCTGTCGTCCCCCATACTGATACAGGCAGCAGACCGGCGGCATCGGCCAGCTCCTCCGGTCCAAATCCCAGGAAACAGCCAGCTGCCTCTTTCCCTGTTTCCTCCTTCGCCTTTCTGACGGCCTCGCGAGTGTTTCGGGCGGTTGCCGCAAGCTCCGAAATCAGCTTATCAAGCTCACTCATACTAAATATCTCCTTTATCTTTATCCGCACCGTCAATCCCGGATTTCCGTGCGGCCTCTCTCTCATCCATAATCTCACACAGACCTTCCACTCGCGTCTCATACTGCTGTTTGGCATAACACCTGGGATCGGACTGATCACCGTCGTACATCATGGTGGGCAGCCCTGTTTCCTCCCTGATTTTCCGCTCCATCTCAAAAAGGATTCCGTCCCAGGCCTTACAGCTCCGGTTCAGATGCATCACCACGCCGTCGCACCGAGTTCTCCTGGCAAGATTGACTCTTCTGTCACAGGATCGCTCCAGATTCGTATTGTCGAGAACCACGCTGTAGGACAGCAGCATTTCATCCAGGCTCGCCGTACTATCTCTTCCCCATGTCTCGGTGTAAAACTGTACCGTATTGTGATTGCATCCCTGATCTATATAGCCTATCCTGATCGCCTCCACCGTCTCTTTTCTGCCTCTCGTCACGTCTTTTCTCATGAGGCCATATAGTTAAACATCTCAAATCCGTTAACCGGACTTGGATCCGACTCAAAATAAGCGGAAGCCCTTCTCCACTGACGGCCGCACTCATTTGAAACTGCCATCACTTCCTTAAACCGTTCCCAATCCCATTTTTTTCCGGCTATCTGTTCCAAACTTTTTATCAGCTCCGGAATCTGCGCTTTCATATAGTCCAGCCGCGACCGGCTGACTTCATATTCGGTATTGTACGGAATATCATAGACTATCATTGGTATACCGCATTTTTTAGCAATATTCTCAAACCATTTGATCATCTCCGTACAGATATTATTTGTACACACCACAAAATCGGGCAGAGGCATATTCAGGCTTTCACACTGCCCATCCTCCAGATACCCCAGATTGACACGTGCGTAGCCGCAGATATCATTGCTGTACCCCAGCTTTTCCGTCCTCTCAATCATATCCATGGATTCATGCTTTGCCGACAGCGACGTGGAGTGGTTTTCAGGGTAACAGACTGTCAGCCCCATTGTCTCCAGAAACTCCTGGGGAAAGTTTGAGGATGCCCAGCCCACCGGGCGCCCCTCATTCCTGGCCTTCCACGCCTCGTCGTAATGACGATCCAGCAGTTCATTTAAAAGATGCTTTGCACTCATATTTTCCACCTGCGTTTTCTTTAAATATCCGGCCCCGCATAGGCCTTAACAGCCTGTTCCGCCTCCATACAATCTATTTCATTCCGGGAATATCCCAGCTCCTTAAGCACTTCCTCCGTATGTTCCCTATCTTAGGCCCTTTCCGGTACTCGCAAAGGCCTGCCTCCCGGAATTTAACCGGCGTCCGGACCAGAATCCTGTCTGTGCCCATGTCCTCCCGCTCCGGATATCCCCCCACATGGCAGAGGATATTCTCCGCCCAGGCCTGTGGATCCGTTAAAATCTCCTCCCACACCGCCTCTTTGTCAAAGGGCAGATCTGCGGCCGTAAATATCTCAAGCCATTCATCAATGTTTTTTTCCCTGAACGTCTTATCAAGTTCAACGATCAAATCCCTGGAGTGGGTGCTGATCCGCTCAAAATGACAGAATTCTTCATTCTCTGCCAGGTCATCACGGCCAATCAGATGAAGCACCTCCCGAATGCGGTTGTCGAAATCGTTCACCGCTCCCTGGAGCCATCTTCCGTCCTTTGTCTCATAGGCATTCTGAAGCGGATTGGCAAGATCCATCCTGCTTCTGGGATATGGGTTATTCCCGTACTGTGCGGAGGCTATCAGATGCTCCATACAGAAAACGGCAGTCTGGTAAAGGCTCACGCTTACTTTCTCTCCCTGTCCCGTCTGCTTTGCCTTCACCAGGGCGGCGCAGACTCCGGAGGCCAGACAGAGGCCCACCTGCGTATCACCGAAACCGGCTACCGTCAGAAGCGGGGAAGTACCTTTCTCATACAGAGTGCCGCTGATTCCTCCTCTCGCATAATAAGCGGTAAAATCATATCCCGGCTTGTCCTTATCCGGCCCCGTTTCGCCATATCCCGATACCTGTCCGTAAACAAGAGACGGATATCTTCCCGACAATTGCTCATAGGAAAGCCCCATACGCTTCAGCGCATCCTGTCGGTTGTTCGTTATAAAGACGTCGGCCTTTTCCAGCAGCCGGTGCATCACTTCCCGGCCTTTTTCAGACTTGAGGTTTAAAACAATGCCCTTCTTTCCCGAATTCTGCTGATCATATGCAGGATTCTCTCTCTCATCGTCAATCGGCATGGATACCAGCTTGCCCATGAAACGCATCGGGTCTCCTTTAGGAGACTCTATTTTTATTACTGTAGCCCCCCAGTCCGCCAGCATTCTGGCAGCGCTGGGAGCGGCGACAAACATCGCCAGCTCCACCACGGTAATCCCTTCCAATGGTTTTTGTTTCCGCTCCATGTTCTGTTCCTTTCATTTTCTATTTAATAATCTCGTCAATCAGCGTGTCGCTGCAGAGATAGGGCAGGGTAATAATCTCATTTTGGCGTTTATGTTCCCGCACCGTCTCTATCGAATTTTCATTCCGTCCCCAGGCTCGCCTTGCTACTCCGCACATCACGTCATAGTTCACCGCTCTTTCGATTATTCCGTCCGCCCTTCTGCTTCCGTCCAGAAGCAGGCCGTAGCCGCAGCTCTGTGAATTACCGATTCCGGTTCCGCCTCCGTTGTGCATGGACATGAGCGTCATTCCGAGAGCCGCGTCTCCGGCAAATACGAGAGCCGACATATCCGCCGTAATATTGCTTCCATCCCGGATATTGGAGGTTTCCCTGGAAGGAGCATCCGTACCGCCGGTATCCATATGGTCCCTGCCGATCATGACGGGGCCGATCTCTTTATTTCTTACCATCTCGTTGAATCTCAGGGCAATTTTCATCCGCGTATCGGCATCCTGGTATAAAATCCTGGCCTGGGATCCGATTACCAGCTTATTTTTCTCTGCGTCCCGAATCCAGATGTAATTATCGTAGTCCTGATATCGTCTGTCTTTTTCAATACACTCCATTGCCGCCAGATCTGTTTTATGAAGGTCTTCATCCCGGCCGGAGAGGCATACCCAGCGGAACGGCCCGTATCCCAAATCAAAGAGATTCGGCCCCAGAAAAGCTTCCACAAAGGATGGATAGATAAATCCATCCAGGGAATTTTCGCCGTTTACGCAGACCTCCTTAATCCCTGTCTCATACATTGTCGTTGTCAGGCTGTTGCCGTAATCGAAGAAAAATGTGCCCCTGGAACGCAGTGTTTCAATCAGCTCATGGTGCTTTTGGATTGTCGCCTTAACCCGGTGTACAAACTCCTTCGGATCCTCCGAAAGCATCCTGGTCCGCTCGGCAAATGTCATCCCCTGGGGACAATATCCTCCGTCGAAAGCGACATGGCAGGACGTCTGATCCGTCATAAAATCAATATGTACGTTATGATCCACCGCATACTGGAGCAAATCCACGATATTTCCGTGGTAGGCAATGGAAATCGGTTTCTTTTTCTCTATCCATTCCGCCGCCAGGCTAAAGGCCTCCTCACAGCTTTCCGCTCTCAGGCTGACCCAGCCCAGCCGCTGTCTCAATTCGATTTTCGATTCATCGACTTCAGCGATAATTCCAACCCCGTTGCACATCTCGACTGCTTTTCCCTGCGCCCCGCTCATCCCGCCGAGACCGGATGAGACAAAGACTTCCCTCCAGCATTGTCTCACTGCTGTGGTGCAGGATTTCCGGCAACCGAAAGGAGTGTGGAGTAAGTTCCATGGACGATTCCCTGGGAGCCGATATAGAACCAGCCGCCGGCCGTGAACTGGCCATAGTTGGATACGCCGATGGCCGCCGCCCTGTTCCAGTTGTCATTGTCATTATATTTTCCGACCATCAAAGCGTTAGTCAGAATCACCCGGGGAGAATCCGGGGCAGTAGGAAAAGACCGAGAGGATGTCCGGAGCTTACGATCAGCGTCTGATCCTCCTCCATCTCCTCCAGATATTTCTTAATCAGGCGGTACTGCATCCAGTTCTGGCACACCTGTCCCGTCTCGCCATATGTAACAAGCTCATAGGGATACAGAGCCACATCAAAATCCAGATTATTATCAATCATGAGCTGGATTGCCTTGCCGGCCAGGCATCTGCCTCTGTATGCTTCGATCGGCTTTGCCTTAATCAGGCCGTGCGGGCGGAAACGGTAACCATAAATTTTCCCTCTCGTCTCCAGCTCCTGATAAAATTCCTCCGCCAGTTTTCTGTGATATTTTTCCGGAATATAACGGAGCGCATTCTTGACCGCCAGCTTTTTATCGCCGAGGGAAAGCTTCGCCTCCCTCTTTGGCGCCCTGCGCACGGCGGCGTCCAGCGTCTCCGGTTCAGGCAGCCCTTCTTCCAGCCTGATTTTCATAAACTCTTCGATTTCCTCGTTTGTCATTTCCTCACCTCTGTTTTAATATTTCACCGGGTGTTACCCGGCAGGCCTACATTCCAAATACAATATGGGTCACGATAGCCACCAGCGGAATTAACAGGACGGTCCTTTCCAGGAAAATCACTACCAAATCCGCAAAATTAACGGGGATTGCCGAATCCAGCATTGCATTTGCGCTTTCCGTAAAAAAGATAACCTGGCAGGTGGAGAGAACCACGATGTAAAACCCTGCCATAACCGACACTCCGGTTCCGCTGATTAAAGTAGCCGGGAGTGACATTGCCACAAACGCCGCAATGGCGGAAGGCGCGATTGTCTGTGCATCCGGTATCCGCAGCAGCTCCAGAACCGGCCGGATCGGTATCCCGAGCCATGTTATGACAGGCGTGTAATTTGCCAATACGAGACAGATAATCGACAGTGAAATAACATAAGAAACCACCTTGCAGCCAAAAATCATCGATGACGTAAATGCATTTATAAAAGCCTGCGGCTTCGTGTTTCCGGCCTTCTCAAGCGCCGTCCGGTATGCCTGTACAAAAATTTCCGTACTGAATTTCTGCGGTTTTCTCTGTTCCTGTGTTTGGGCAGAGCCGTTATAAAAAGTATCGCCTTTTCTGGAAATGGGCGGAATCCGTATCATAATGGCGGCAACGACGAATGCCAGAAGCAGGCTGCACAATATAATAACGGAATAATAATCCTCACAACCGGCCAGGCCGCTTAAAAACGCGTAGGCGCCCAGACTGACGAAGCTGAAGCTGGTCGTAATGGACACCGACTCTTTCGCCGTATAAACATTGCCTTTATAGAGGTTGCTTGTAACCATTACCCCAACCGCCGGTGAGCAGACAAATGAAGTCAGGGCATCCACCGATGCTTTTCCCGGCAATTTGAATACCACCCTCATAACCGGCTCCAAAATTGTTCCAAAAAATTCCAACAGCCCGTATTCCAACAATGTAGTTACGAAAAAGCCGGAAACTACAATGGCAAAGAATACGTCGCGCGCTATTTTCAGCGAACTGGTTCCCACTGCCGGATCCAGAATACAGGCGGGGCCAATTTCAAAAACAACCATCACGCCGAATATTGCGGCCAGAAGATAACAGATTGAATTAAATACGCCGATATTGGCAAAGTATTCTTTTATAATGGAGGGAGGATTGGAAGTCCGCCCCCAGATGCTGCACGCCAGCACCAGCAGTGAAATAACCATAACCAGGACATACCCGGCCGGCAGTCCCAGAGCCGCCTTCGCATTATCGATTAGGTGAATTAACGGCACCTTGCTGACTCCGCCTATACTCACGTTGATAAAGAAGAAAAACACCCCAAACACACTGAACACCAGAAACTTTAGCAGCGCACCGTTTGATGATATACCCGTCGCGGCTGTCTTTTCCATATAAATATCCTCCTTTTTCCTGACCCTCTTATTCCTGAATATGCACATTAGTAATCGTTCGGCCAAACTCTAATCATTTATTCAGGAGTACCTTCTCTGCAAGCTTGCTTTCCTTTGTCATGCTACCATCTTATCACCCCGCCGTTTTTTTTCCGTCACCTTGCAGGCCTCCCCTCCGTCATTTTTCAAAATATTTCAATGTTTTTTGTAATTATACAAATAACAAAGTGATGGTTTTATTATTATCCATTATTTGCACTGCTTCTGCGTTCAACTGTCCCCTTTATTATTTCTAATTCTGGTTATTTTAAATCAGTCCAGTTTTTGTTATAGTGCTGGTTATAAGAGCTGGAAACGATGTTTCTTCCGTTTCCGTCGTACACAATTAAGAATGAATCAGGAGGTTTGCCTATGAAACGAATTGTTACACTTCAGGATATATCCTGTGTCGGCCGCTGCTCCATCACAGTTGCCCTTCCCGTAATATCTGCCATGGGTGTGGAGTGCGGTATTCTCCCCACTGCGGTTTTATCCACCCACACCATGTTTAAGACTTTTACATGCAAAGATTTATCCGACCAGATTGGCCCTATTGCAGATGCATGGAAGCAGGAAAATATTACGTTTGACGCGGTTTACACCGGGTATCTTGCATCAGCCGAACAGTGCTCGCAAGTATGCTCTTTCTTCGACCGTTTTTATGACGGTAATAATCTGATACTGGTGGATCCGGCTATGGCGGATAACGGCTCGCTCTATCCGGCCTTTGATGAAAGCTTTCCGGCTGAGATGGCAAAGGTCTGCGCTAAAGCAGACATTATTCTTCCGAATATAACGGAAGCATGCCTGCTTACCGGAACGCCTTATAAGACTTCCTATGATGAAAGCTATATCCATGAGCTGCTTAAGAAACTGCTGGCGCTGGGCTGCTATACCGCAGCCCTGACCGGAGTCAGTTATGAGAAGGGCCGCCTCGGAGTCGTTTCCCTTGATCGAAACGGTGATACATTCTCCTATTTTACCCGTCACTGTCCGCAGAGTTATCACGGCACGGGAGATTTATACTCATCAACTGTTCTGGGCGGCCTGATGAGGGGATTAAGCCTTGGGAATGCCTCTCCCTCGCGGCTGATTTCGTTGTGGCCTGCATCGAAGCCACTGCCTCCGCTGAAAATGCGAGATGGTATGCAGTGGAATTTGAGTCTCAGATTCCGTTGCTTTGCGAGATGCTGGATCAGCGGTTAAAAAATAATTAAAAGAAGTTGAAACTTTTTTCCTCCTCTCTCCGTCTAACCTCTGAATACAAAAAGAGGAGGAAATAATCATGAAAAAAAGTAAATTAATTATCGTATCAATTCTGGCAATAGCCGCCTTATCGACTGCAACTGCCTGCGCGGGTAAAAAAAACGAAACGCCTAAGACGCCTGTAGCCGCATCGGCAGAAACAACTGCCGCTTCCACAGAAAAAGAGGAAACTGCCGCAGAGCAGACGGAAGCCGGGGATGAAGCAAAGGATGCCGAATCTAAAAAGAGCGGACAGATGACAGGTGTGCTGGAAGAGAATAAGGGATTCATCTTTACTATCATTTCCGATGAAGACGGGGAATCCTATGTTTTTTCTCTGGATGACGAAAAGAGCCTGGACGGTATAAAAGACGGAGATAAAATTATCGTTTCCTATGAAGGCGGGGATCCGGCCGACAGAGATTCCGACTGCGTGGTTACTAAGGTTGAGAAGGCTAAATAAAATTAATATTTTCCCACGGATATTATAAGCCTGTATCTCAAACCTGAATAATAGAAGGCCGGGAGCCTGAAAGTTTATTTTCAGACTCCCGGCCGTTTTTCTGCGGGGTTATGCTTATCTGCGGGCCAATTCGGCTGTGTTACGTGCGGCAAGATTAATAAAGACCTGTTTTCGTCATATATTCATCCAGCTTCTCAAGTCTTCTCCGGCCTTTTTCCCCGCTCAGCTTCCCAACCAGCGTCACGATGATTTCCATCGAAAGCGCCAGGGAACTTATGGAGTTTGCAAAGCTGAAGGAATCCACCTGGTTCACCACCGTAATTCCGGCACCTTTAGCGACAGGAGAAGAAACACTGTCTGTGAATGCAATGACAGGACACCCGGCCCTGCGGGCCATCTCCGCCACGGTAAGCGCATGTCCCGAGTATCTGGGGAGGCTGAACAGTATCAGTACATCCCTCTCCCCCATGTCTATTGCCTCATCCTCAAATCCGTCTCTCCGGTTGACATTTCTGACATTCTCAAGAACATGGGATAAAACCGCTGTAAAGTAATCGGCCAGGCCTGCCGTATTTCTAAAGCCCGCAATATATTTTTTTTCTGCCCCAATGAGCATCCCGGCAATTCTCAGATACTTATCATCACCGTTTGCCACCTGATCGCATGCGGCCCGGCTGGCGTGCTGTCTTCGAACCGCATCCGGTATCTCTTCCAACGCCAGGCAGTCGGCATTTTTAATCTTCTCATAGGGAAGCTCCGAACGGTTCAGCGCCTGCTTTACCGACAGAGCCTCCTCCTGGAGAAAACGGCGGAAACTTTTTAAACTATCAAAGCCCAGCGTCCTGGCAAGCCGGATTACGGTAGTGTCTCCCACCCCCGCTGCTTCGGCCAGTTCTGCCCCGGTCATCACGGCAGCCTCTTCCCTGTGCCGAAGCACATAATCAAAAATCATCTGTTCTTTTTTGGATAAATTTACTGTCACCGCCATTTCTTCCAGCTTCATCTAATCTCCTGCCCCGGCTGTTTATACCGGCCGTCCTGTCTTATTCATGCACCTCTGCCGTCGCCTCCAGCTCCAACAGACAGCCTTTGTTCAGCCTGTCCACCGGAAGGACGATCCTGGCCGGTTTATGTTCCCCAAAGAACTCACTGTAGACCTTGTTCACATCGCCCCAGTAATCCATCGAGCTGACATAAATCCGGCACATCACGACATCCTCTTTTTCACAGCCGGCCGCTTTCAGGACGCTTTCCATCTTGGCCAGAGCCATCTTTGTCTCGGCTTCAATGCCCCCCACAGCCGGAAGGCCGGTTGCCGGATCGGCCGACGTCTGGCCTGATATGTAGAGTACCCCATTGCTGATCATTCCCGGTGTGTAGTGGCCCGACGGGCTGTTTTCGTTGAAAACCTGTTTCATTCTAATTCTACCTCCTCAAGTTTTTTTATCTGATCCAGTCCCACATTGCCGCCTGAGACGACAAAGCAGACTTTATCCGTTTTCTTCACGTTCCATTTCTGAAGCTCTCCCTGAAGTGCCGCGCCGATTCCAATGCAGGAAGACGGCTCTGCCAGAATTTTCCTTCCATTAAGAGGAGCTTCATCGCTTTCAGCATCGATTCATCTTTAACACCCACGAAACCTGCCACATTACCGGTAACTATCGGGTAATTCCGTTCCCCCGGTTTTTGCGTCAGCAGCGCGTCGGCAACTGATTTCTGTTCTTCCAGATTTACTCTCTCACCTGCCTCCACACTCATTGCATATCGGCGGAGGACATACGGCTCCGCACCGATTACCTGAGCCTTTGGAATCTGTGATTTAACCGCCACAGACACGCCGCCAATCAACCCCCCTCCTCCTATCGGCACCACCACATAATTTACATCCGGAAGCTGCTCTGCAATCTCAAGTCCCAGAGTTCCCTGTCCGGCTATAATCTGATAATCGTCATATGGATGGATAATCGTGTAGCCATACCGTTCGCTGAGCTGTCCGGCAATGATGTGGCGCTCACTCAGCTTACACTGAACCACCTCAGCACCCAGCTTCCTGATGCCGTCCACCTTCACCTGGGGAGCATTATCCGGTATGACTATCGTCGCCTTCACACCGAGAAGCTTTGCGGCAAAGCCACGCCCTTTCCATGGTTGCCTGAGGATGCCGCAACTACGCCATTCTCCAGCTCCTCTTTCGGCATGGAGAGCATCTTGTTTAACGCGCCTCTGATTTTAAATGAATTAGTCCGCTGCATGCACTCCGGTTTGATATAAACCCGGCAGCCCAGAATATCATCGAGATTCTGCAAGTGAAGTACTGGAGTCTGATAGATGTATGGTGCCAGCCGTTCTCTGGCCTCCATAATATCCTGTTTTCCAAACATTTTCTCTGCTCCTTTCGATTGACACGAAATAAATATAAAAATTCATTTTATATTCTAATGGATATTTTTATTTTAATCCATTAGAAAAATCCTGTCAATCGATACCTGAGCCTCATATTATAAAAGCGGTTTATGGCAAAGCACGAAATGGCCGGGCGCCAAACAATAGCTTTATTTGACATCCTCCTCCGCTGATTATATACTGAAAAAAAGCCCGTACCGGGCCAAAGGAGGATTTCGATGGGAAATACAAAAGAGCAAAATGAACCGGCAGACAAAGCGCAGTGTCCGGAACAGAGCACTGTCCCAAAAAACAGCGGTCAGATATACACCTGTACGGACTGCGGACTGACCGGCTGCCGGAAAGAGGACGGAAACTACCCGCCCTTCTGTTTAACGATGCAGACGGAAAGCGGCGAACTGGATGAAATTGCCGCCCTCTACGCATCTGATTCAATCGACGGAACGATTGCAAGAGCCTCGGCCAAAATTGAGGGAAACTATTACTGCAGAAAGACAAGGGTCGAGGAGACGGTGCTGTTCATCAAGGCCATCGGGGCAAAACGCGTGGGAATTGCAACCTGTGCAGGCCTGATTAACGAAGCCAAAACCTTTTCCAAAATACTCAAGAAAAACGGTATCGACCATGTCAGCGTGATATGTAAGGTGGGCAGCCGGGACAAGACAGAGATGGGGCTGCCCGAGGAAGATAAGATAAAACCGGGCACCTTTGAGCCGATGTGCAATCCGGTCCTGCAGGCCAGATACCTCAACCGGGCAGGTACCGACTTAAACATCGTAATAGGACTTTGTGTCGGCCATGACGCACTGTTTAACAAACATTCCGAAGCGCCTGTCACCACCCTGATAGCAAAAGACCGTGTGCTCGGGCATAACCCGGTGGCAGCGCTTTACTGCCACTATTATGATAAATTGTATAAACCGTAAGCAGCCGTTCAAGAAAGGGCAATTACGCCTTTAACCTCAGCAATTGCCGACACGCACATATTCCAGATGATTCCGGCGGCACCGGCCAGCCGAAGCAGCAGCTCCGGACTCGTAGCCTCCCGGTCCGTCATCTTATAGCGAGGAAAAAAGCGGTTCAGATGAAGAGGGATATCCCTCCTGACCGATGCAATCCACTCAGCCATTTCCTCTATTTCCCTTTCGGTATCGTTAAGCCCCGGTATGATTAGGGTTGTAATTTCCACATGGCTTTTTCCCGCAGCCCGGACAATGAACCGTTTCACATCCTCCAGTTCCCCATGCACCATTCTGTAAAAATTATCGGTAAACCCTTTTAAATCGATATTAAAAGCGTCGAGCCAGGGCAAAACCTCATCAAGTACCTCCAGAGAAACCGAGCCGTTCGTGATCACCACATTTTTCAATCCCATTTCCCTGGCAGGGATTGCACAGTCCCTCACATATTCATAATTGATAAGAGGCTCATTGTACGTATATGCAATCCCGATATTTCCCCTGTTTACGTATTCCGCCGCCATTTTCACCGCCTCCCCGGACTGAGATGGTATATCGGAAGCAGCCCGTCAATAATTTCTCGTTCGCCTGCCATGGAAATTTCATGATTCTGGCAGAAAGGGCAGGCAAAATTACATCCATAGCTCCCAACCGATAAAATACGGCTGCCGGGATAGAAGTAATTAAGCGGTTTCTTTTCAATCGGATCAAGAGCAAGTGAAGTCACTTTTCCGTAGGCGTTACTGGTAATTATTCCGTCCCTGTTAACTCTTACTTTACAAAATCCGGTCTGCCCCTCTTCCAGTGCACACCGGCCCGCACATACCCTGCAAACAGTTTTCAATAATGTCTCACCACCTCAAAACGTTCTGTCTCATACGCTTCATCCTCGTCAATACCTGCCTTTCGGAGCGCGATGGATATTTGCTGTTCCACCGTGTCAATTCCCTCAAGGTTCGGCAGCAGCAGGCCTCTGCGACGTCCATGGCTGACGATGACCCCGTATTTTTTCACATCCAGTTCCTCGTCCGAATGAACCGTTTCCGGTTCTCCCAGAACATCAACCGTACAGATAATCTGCCCCAGTTCTCCTTTTTCCACCTGCGGAAATCTGGGATCGTATATCCCAGAACTGACTGCATTGCGTATAATTTCAGCGGCTATATTCTTACAGGTTCCCTGTATGGTTCCGATGCAGCCTCTCAGCTCCCCGTCCTTCTTCAAAGACACAAAAACCCCGGCCTGTCTGTTTATCATCACGTCCGGCAGATGCTCCGGGACAGGCATCTCCCTTCCCGTATCCAGGTAATATGCCAGGGACTCCCTGGCCAGAGCCACATAGGCATCCCGGAAAGAAGCCACCGCGTATCCGACTCCAAATGGTCCCTCATAGGACAACAGACGGGAACGCAGTACCTTTCCATCCAGGCACCCCGCCATAATACAGAAAGCCCGGTGCCCGCACTCACCCGCATTTTTGCAAAATTCTTCCGAAAACCCGATCAGCTTTTGAAGATTGCCTCCGGCCATCACTTCCGTCACCCTTTTATCGTATTCCGGCCCTTCCTTCGTGTACTCGTAGGGTCCGCTGTCCATCAGGCAATGGGAAAGATCACCGCTGGCGATAACTGCGATTCTGCGATCAAGCCTGTCCGCCGCCTCAGCGATACACTGTCCAAGCCTGAAATGCTCATGAAAGGACTGTCCGGAGAGTCCAATCCGCACCAGTTTAAAATCTGCAAGCTCTCTTCTCAGAAAATAAAGAGGTATCATCGTGGCATGATCAAGCTCACGCCCTCTCCCGCCTTCTGTTCCCGCCGCAATTACCCAATCCTCCGCAAGACCGCACAGCTCGGAGACAAACTCCGTGTCATAAAATCCGCCTATCTGAAGCTCAGGATATCCGTAAAGTCCGAAATCCCCCTTCGCCCGCGTTCCCGGAGAAATATGAAAATAATCCTGGTACATGACGGAATGCGGTGAAAGTATTATCACTGTTTCCGGCTCCATCAAAGCCGCCTCTTTTGCAATTTCCCGATAGGAATCAATTGTCTTCTGGATTTTCCGTTCTTTCCCTCTTCCTATTTCAGGTAAAATCAGGGGTGGATGTGGAACGATAAAAGCTCCCGCAACTGCCATACAGTTACCTCCCTTCGTTATATTATCAATCCGCGCAGCAGTTCACGTTGTCTGAACTGTTATATATCCGCCTGTCCTGTATAAATTCATTATAAGTTCTTTTTGCACACTATACAATAGCTTCCGCTCCTGCCTCCAGTAAAAAGGGCCTCCCATGATTTTTGAATTTAATCATGGGAGGCCCTTTACTGTTTCCCGGCATTCATGCGCTGTTACTATTCACGGCCCTGCTGAAAAGCGCGGCTCCGCGAACAGTAACCATGCGCTTCATAACCCGGAAAATTTCTCTCTGTTTTTCTATCTGTTCTGCGACCGGTACTGCCCCGGTGTCATGTTATACGTCTTTTTAAACAGCCTGTTAAAATGCTCCACCGTCTCATATCCAACTGTTTCCGCAATGGACTCCACTGTCTGGTTTGATTCCTTGAGCATCTTCCTGGCCCGTTTAAGCCTGGCTTTCTTGACCGCCTCCTGGAAAGTCATACCTGATTTCTGCCTGATATATCTGGAAAGATAAGGTTTAGACAGGTTGAAGCTCTCGGCCAAATCCTCCAGCGTCACATCATAATAGTGGTTCTGCACATATTTCATGATATCGACAATTCTCTCTTCCCTGCCCTCCTTCACATTCTGGCTGGCCGCCAGTTTGTTGGCTGCCGATACCAGTGCTTCAATGGAGCTCGCCATGATATCTTCGTCGATTCCAACGCCCCAGAACATATTGCCCTGGTTCATGATGCCGACATAGGCGGCCGCCTTTGAGGAAGACCCTCTTGACACCGCATGTTCTTCGTAGACATTCAGCTCATAGGTGATGCCAAAGTAAAGCTTGATTGCATTGCTGACCGCATCGAGGCGGCCGTTGCCTGTCGTCTCAATTACGCGTCTTTCCTTATTCTGTTCTATTGTTACCTGGGCCGCAATACCGTCCTCCGCCTGTTTAAAGCTGTAGTCCGCAATATGAAAGCCTGCGCGGGCAGACATAGTGATCCTCGAAAATCTGGTAAATCTCTCCCGGGGCCAGTTCCTGATGTTTCCTGTCGGAGACGCCTTTCACCAGATAACCCACTTCTTCTCTCATCTTATCCGGCACATCGATTCCGAAATTCTGTTTCAGTATAAAGGCAACGCCGCCCTTTCCGGACTGGCTGTTGATACGGATTACATCCGACTCATACTCACGGCCCACATCCGCCGGATCGATGGGCAGATAGGGAACATCCCACCGTTCCCCGCTCTTACCTTCCTCCCTCCAGGCCATGCCTTTGGAAATAGCATCCTGATGGGAGCCGGAAAAGGCGGTAAATACCAAATCACCCGCATAAGGAGTTCTCTCATGTACCTTCATGCCTGTGAGAATCTCATATGTCTCTCTTATTTTGGATATGCGGCTGAAATCAAGTCCCGGTTCCACACCATGACAGAACATATTCATTGCAACTGTGACCAGATCCACATTACCGGTTCTCTCTCCGTTTCCAAAGAGCGTGCCCTCCACCCGGTCGGCTCCGGCCAGCACGCCCATCTCGGCATCACTGATTCCGCATCCTCTGTCATTGTGGGGATGAACGCTGATAAGCACGCTGTCCCTGTATTTCAGGTTCTTGTGAATGTACTCAATTTGAGTGGCGAATACATGAGGCATTGCAATCTGGACCGTGGTCGGTATGTTGATAATCACCTTTCGGTCAGGTGACGGTTTCCAGATATCAAGCACGGCATTGCACACCTCTACCGCATAGTCAACCTCTGTTCCCGGAAAGCTTTCCGGGCTGTATTCAAATGTAAAATTCCCCTCTGTCTCATCGGCAAGGCTCTTTAACAGCACGGCGCCGTCAACCGCAATTTTCTTGACCTCTTCCTTATCCTTCTTAAATACCTGCTCCCGCTGTGCAACGGAAGTGGAATTGTAGAGATGGACGATGGCATGCGGCGCCCCTTTTACCGCCTCAAACGTTTTCTTAATGATATGCTCCCTCGCCTGGGTCAGCACCTGAATCGTTACGTCGTCCGGAATCATGTTCCGTTCAATAAGCGCCCTGATAAACTGGTATTCCGTGTCGGAGGCAGCCGGAAATCCCACTTCGATTTCTTTAAACCCGATCTCTACCAGCATCTTGAAATATTCCAGCTTCTCACTCAGTCCCATCGGTTCTACGAGGGCCTGGTTTCCGTCGCGCAAATCCACGCTGCACCAGATCGGCGCTTTATCAATATAATCCTTCGTCACCCAGTCGTAGGTCACGACCGGAGGCATAAAATAAGATTTTCCATATTTTACTTCTGCATTCATTTTCGGTTCCTCCCTGTTTTGTTAATGAAATCCCGCCCGCGGGATTCTCCGCGGAGCGGTTTTTATTTAACAGAAGGACGTTCCTGTTAAATAAAAAAATCTCCATAAAAATGCCTGTCTGAGACATTTTTATAGAGACGCAATGTAATCATTTACGCGGTACCACTCTATTTCACGGCGGATACGCCATGCACTTACCGGCACTGTCATGCCATTCCCCTTTTTACGGCGGGAGCTCCGTCCGTACCTACCCAATCTTTAAAAGACCTTCAGCCGGCCGCTCTGAGGCCAGTTCACTGCACTTTCCCGGCTGCCTCGCACCATCCGGCAGCTCTCTGTATTTTCCGTAAGAACAATTACTCTTCCTCTTCTTCGCTTTATTCTATTCAGTTTTAACTTTCTTTGTAAATGGTAACATACTTTTCTCCGCCCCACAAGGTACGATTTTAATCAATTTTATTGACTTATTTTATCCTTTTTTATTTTTAAGTACACTCATTGCGTATATTTGAAAGCCGACCGGTCAGTTTCACAGTTGGAATATACAGGTGTAACAATTCAGCCATGATGTATTCCGCGAGGTGTTTTCGCTGTTTTTTGCGAAAATCCCGAGTTTGCGGCGCGAAACGGCGTTTTTTTGCCGTTTCTGTACATCATTTGTTACGGTTTAGCCGAAGGCTGAACTGTAATATACAGGTAATACTAATTTGAGCTGTTATGTTGACAATGACAATATCTTGTGATATCCTTTAGGAACAATACATTTAGATAATTTTCTAAACGTCTAAATGTTTTGATACAGTGAATCGAATTACCACAAAACAGAAGGGAGGCTGCCATGGCTTTCGGAGATACCTTTAAAGCGCTATCCGATCCTACCAGGAGGGAAATTCTCAACCTGCTGAAGGACGGCCCGATGGCTGCCGGTGACATTGTAGAGCATTTCAAGATGACGGGGGCAACCATTTCCCACCATCTGTCTATCCTGAAATCCGCCGGCCTGATTGACGACGAAAAAAATGGGAAATATATCTACTATTCTCTTAACACGACCGTTATGGATGATATTATGAACTGGATTTTAACATTGAAAGGGGAGACATCCGATGAAAAGTAAGAAACTGAGAATTTTAAATTACACCCTGGCAGCCATCGGCATCCTTATAACTGCCGCCGTGTATTCGCGGCTGCCCGAACAGATTCCCACGAACTGGGGCTTTAACGGTACCGTCACCTACAGCCCGAAAAGCAGAATCTGGCTGTGCTGCGGACTGCTGCCTCTCATGGCATTCCTGTTTGATTATCTGCCGCAAATTGATCCGCGCAGAAGAAATTATGTGAAATTCAATGCCTACTATGACACCTTTTGTGTTTTCTTACAGGTTTTCCTGCTCATTATGCTGGGAATTACGCTGAGTGAATCTTTCTTCCCCGGCCATATCTCTGTTGGGAAAATTGTTACGCTGGCCATCGGAGTCCTGTTTATGTTTATAGGCAATATCATGCCGAAAATCAAGAGTAATTTTTACCTGGGAATCAAGACGCCCTGGACACTGTCCGATGAAGAAATCTGGCTGAGGACCCACCGTTTCGCAGGCAAAACCATGTTTGCCGCAGGAGCTGCCGCAGTGATTTTGGGCTGGTCCATAACTGACAGATGGAGCGGCTATGTCATTGTGGCAATGCTGCTGGCAAGCGCATTTGTCCCATGTCTTATGTCTTATATCTGGTGGCGCCAAAAATATGGAACCCCCGGCTGATGCCGGCCTGAGCAGACCGTGAAATATGGTCTGCTCTATTTTTATTTAACAGGAGAGTTCTCCTGTTAAATAAAAACCGCTCCGCGGAGGATGTTACTGTTCACACCCCGCCAAAAAGCGGCGTGTTGCGAACAATAACACGCTTCGCGTAACGCAACCGTGTGAACAGTAACCGGAGGATCGCACTCTGGAATTTTTTCTCATTTTTCTATTGACATTTTGTTTTTATTGGGATATAATCTCATTAAGAACAAAATATTAATAGCAAGGACTTTAATCATGGTAAAACGTCAAACAATTCAATACGCTTTAGTTTCAGAAACAGTTAAGAAGATGAGGAAGCATGCAAGCGCAGATGAGATTTATAATGCCATTGCCAAAGATCACCCTACCATCGGCAGAGGGACGGTGTACCGTAATCTGCAGCGATTGTCTGAACTGGGTGAGATACGCAAAAGGGAAATCCCAGGAGGGGCCGACCGCTATGACTTCCTGTGCACCGACCATTATCACGTAGTATGCACAAAATGCGGACAGGTCTTTGATGTTGACATGGACTATATGAAGGATCTGGAGAAAACAATTAAAAATACCCATGGGTTTGAGTTTACAAGCCACGATATCATTTTTAAGGGCATCTGCCCGGACTGTAATAAATAATACCTATAAAACAATGGCCGTATATCGGAACAATTACATTGTCAATACATATAGGAGTATAGAAACCCTGCAAAGTTACAGTTCAGCCTTCGGCTAAACCGTAATAAATAATGCACAGAAACGGCAAAAAAACGCCGTTTCGCGCCGCACAACTCAGGATTTTCGCAAAAAACAGCGAAAACACCTCGCGGAATACATCACGGCTGAACTGTTACCCCGCAAACACTACAATAAGAAAAGGAGAACAAACTATGAGAAGTATTACCACGTTAGACCTTCAATACGCACACAGATTCTTTGGATTCAAAGGAGAAGCACAGTATTTACACGGACACACAGGAATTCTTACTATTGAAGTAGAAGATTCTGTAGAACCCGGCGTTAATATGGTTTTCCCCTGTAACGAAATCCAGAAAACAGCCTGGGACGTTTTAAAGAACTTTGACCATGCTCTGATTCTGAGAGAGGACGATCGCTGCTGCCTGCAATCCTCAAGGTTTATGAGGAACAGGGCATTAAAGACGGCGCACCGCACAATCAGATGAAGGGCCCGGCTTTTCACACTGACCTTGCAACTGCTTATCCGGAATGCCGGCTGGTTGTCACAAAAGAGACGATGACCGTTGAGGGCATGATCAAGATCGTATATGATCTGCTGAAGGACAAGCTTAACATTGCAAAAATCACCTTTTCAAGCGGTGTTAATAAAGCTTCGGAAGAGTTCCAGACAAAGAACCGGATCGACCGGTGCCCGTTGTGCGGCATCGCATTAAATGAAAACGGTATCTGCCCAAAATGCGGATATAAGAAACAGTAGTCGGATTTGATTTTAAACGCATCGGAGGTGCGGCAGGACCGGTTTAAGCCGGTTATGCCGCACCTCCATTTTCAGTCAGGATTTACTCCGTCGCCGGCACTTCTGTTTGCCAGTAATGCAGCGATTGTAATCAGAATAACCGCAATGCCTGTGACGAAAAACCACATATGCACTAAAAACAAGAGCCGACAGCCCTATAAACAAATCGGCGCAGATACAGACTGCCTGAGGGCGTAAATTTTTTTGTGTCTTTAAAATTGGAAGTTCCATTCAGTTGGAATTAGATATGTAGCAATTTTTGGAACTTTTTGTCACTTTTTCCGGATGTTCCATCTCCTTACTTTTAGTATTGCCAGAAAGTCTGGTTCTATACATTTTTAGGCACATCAATCAGGCATTTATAGTATTTTAAGTTCATGGGCTCTGCCCACACACCTCTGGAATAAGCTGGGATTTTCTGGCAATACTATAAATGCCGACGGAATAAGCTCGGAACGGTTTTCGTCTTTGGAGATTTGGGCCGTTCCGGCTTTTTCTTTTACAGATACTGCGTTAGGCGTTCCCCGTACAGCAGGATGAGCTGGCCAATCACCTGATCCCAGCCACGGTACCGCTGCGTCCACTTTTTCATTACGTTCTGGCTTGCCAGGTACAGCATTTTTGCCAGTGAGGCATCATTCGGGAATACACTTTTGTTCTTTGTTGCTTTCCGGTACTGGCGGTTTACCCCCTCAATGATGTTTGTGGTATACATAATCTTTCTCAGTTCGCCAGAAAACTGATAGAACGAACTTAAATCTTCCCAATTGTCCTCCCAGCTGCGTATGGCATAGGGGTATTTCTTTCCCCAGGTTCCTTTCAATGTTTCCAGTTCCAACTTTCCCATTTCTTCTGTTGAGGCATTGTAGACCGCTTTAAAATCGGAGGCGAATTTCTTCAAGTCGCTATAATTGACATATTTAAAGGAATTGCGCAGCATATGGATGATGCACCGCTGGATCTGCGCCTGCGGAACACAGTCTGGATGGCATCCCGGAAGCCCGGCAGGCCGTCCACACAGAAAAACAGGACATCCTGTACGCCCCGGTTCTTCAGGTCATTCAGCATTCCCAGCCAGAACTTGGAGGATTCGTTTGCACCTACTGTGATGCTTAGGATGTCTTTATAGCCCTCTGTTGTAACCCCGAGGACGATATACGCGGCTTTGCTGACAATGCGTCCCTCATCGCGCACCTTATAGTGGATCGCATCCATGAACACAAACGGGTACAGGGAATTCAGGGGCCGTGACTGCCATTCTTTTACCTCCGGGAGGATGCGGTCCGTGATCTTGCTGACCATCTCGGCCGACATTTCAATTCCATACAGGTCCTGGATCTGGTCATGGATATCCCTTGTGCTCATGCCCCGTGCGTAAAGGGCGATTACTTTTTCTTCGATGCCGGAAACATCCCTCTGGTGTTTGGGAACAAGCTTTGGCTCAAACTCCCCGTTGCGGTCCCTGGGGATATCAAGCGGGAACTCTCCAAACTGGCTTTTGATAGTTTTCTGAGAATACCCATTGCGTTTGTTGTCTGTGTCCAGCCCAGCCTTGTGGTTTTTGCTGTAACCAAGGGAGGCATCCATCTCTGCTTCGAGGAGTTCCTGAAGAATATCTTTGAAACTATCGCGGAGGAGGGAGTAGACATCTGCCACGCTGGAGATGTTGTTTTCTGAAATAATCTGTCGAATTTGCTCCTTTGCTACTGCCATAAAAAGACTCCTTTCGAGTAAGAATTTCCATATCTGAATTCTTGCCCGAAAGGAGCCATTTTTTTCCAAAGACACAAACTATTTTACACTACCGACTGCCTTCCTGTTAAACCGGTCAATCCCGGGCCTGTGTCATTCATTTCTCGAGTAAAACAACTGCCCATCCCTCACCCGCATCCCCGGATCCACCATCCCGTTCCCGTCCCGGAGCAGTCCCCGGATGCACAGTTCTTTGACCCTGCTTCTGGAATCCCCATTGCCTTGCAAATAATGCATCAACCCTTATTTTTATGGCTCCCTCCAGAGAAATCTCCGTCTCATCCCATTCCTGTGGCACCTCCAGCTTAATACCTGTCCTGGTTGTCTGCTTCCATATATCTGGTCGCCAGCGCCGCATCATTGCTCAGAAATCCCATATATTCCCCGCTGTCCAGGTCCTTTGCCGCAATCCGCTCATAGACGGCCATGTTCCAGGAAGTCTCACAGCTTTCGCAGCGGTATATCAGCCATATATCCAGCAGGCTCCCGTTGGCGTTTACACGGAATTTTCCGCTGTTTTCATATTCCGTTTTTTTACCGCACTTCGGACATCTTCTCAGGACTGCCGGAAGCTCCTTTGGCACCACAAGCCACTTTATTCTGTGTTTTCGTGTCATTTCTAAGTTCCTCCGATGACAACCTTAACACAGCAGGCGCCGGAACTATACCTCATTCTCACGCCAGAATGACAATACGCCGAAGGAACCGTCCTGCGGCTGTGATTTCACTGTGGATCTAAAACGGTGCATCCGTTAATCCGATGCACCGCTCTCATTACTCTGATGTAAGCTTAAATTCTTATTTCTCTGTGCCAGCTTTTTTTCCTGAAGCACAATTCGCTGGATACTCTTCTCCGACAGATAAAACTGTTCCGCCAGCTCCTGTACCTTCATTCCCTGCCGGTATTTCTTATATATCTCTCTGTTTCTTGCCTGAATTTCTTTTCTGGCACTGGAAGTCTCACCCCAGCTTTTCCTGTTTTCCTCTTTTCTGGGGATATAAACGTATCCTCCGTCCATATAAGACTGAATTAATTCCACCAGCTCTTTCGGCAAGATCTCATTTGCTTTCTGATAGCGCATCGCCGCCTCCAAACTATTTTTCTGTCCGGATATAGCAAAGGCTACACAATTCATTTTCATTTACTGCATAAGCCCGTGCTATGCAGCTTTAATAAATTTCATCATAAAAATATGCCTCCTGATAATACCGTTTCGGTCTGTAACTATCCTCATATCTTGTCCCTGCTAATTGTATCATAAATATTAGATGCAAAAAACCTTATCTTTTCTACAGAAGTATTGTTGTCCTGTTTTAGGCCTCCTGCTGCCGCTATGTCCTCCGGGCAGCCAATTTCCCATGCCGTTTCTCCGCTTCACGGTACTTTTCCAGTTCTTCATCCCATAAAGTGTAATCCCGCTCAAACAGCTCTTCGCACATCTGGTGTTTCAATCTGTCCCAATCCAGTTTTTCCATCAGTTTCTGGTGTACAAATTTTTTACTCTTCTGTTTATAGGCCGGCAGATGATTAAGAGCGAGAATTTTTTGAAGCTCCGGACGCCATAAAAGAGTAATTTGAAGTTCCCGCTTCATTTTAGGGTTTTCCGACGCCGATTTTTTCTCATTAATAACCATCTCTTTTCCCTCTGCTTCCACCACAATAATTCCCCACCAGGAAGGAATATGTTCCTCCACATGCTTTTCATGTGATTTTCCGACGACGACATAATTGACGTCACAATACTTGTTGTAGTCGCGTATCTGCCGCTTCAAACGCTCATATGTATCGGCGTCACTCTTTATCTCCAGGCCGATCAGCTGACGTTCCGTCAGCATGATGATATCTGCCCGGGAGCGTCCAATGATTTTTTCTTCAAACATCCTAGTCTTGCCAAACCGCTCCTCCAGATAGTCAAACAACGGTTCTCTGATGTCTCTGTCATATAATACTAATGATTTTGATTCCATCTCTGTATTCATATCTATATCCTGCCGTTTTCTGCCCTCGTTTCTCCAATATCCCCTATAATATGGCTTTTTCCTTTGATCGTCAACTGCATCCTCCTGCCTTTGTTAAATCCCGGTGTCATTTCACCGTCGGCAGTTAAATATTATTATTATAATCTATTTCTATTTAATTTAAAAGCAATGCCTATCCGATTTCATTTGCAAAATTAAAACACCAAACAACAAAATAAATATAACATAGGGAATGACTTATCTTTCTATCTGGTATATAATGATAAGCATATCAAGTAATTAGATAATTTTTACCATTTTCTGGATATTGAAGGGGTTAATATGAATCTTCGCCAAGCAATGTCACGTTTTCAAAACACAATATATGCCCGGGCCGTCCGCCATGGACTGACCCTTGCCATCCCATTTCTGATTATGGGGTCTTTCGCTTTACTGCTTACGAATTTTCCTCTCGGCGTCTACCAGGATTTCATCCGTACCTGGATGAATAGCGCTGCTTCGGCGATTCTGGAAACACTGTATCAAATCAGCCTGGGTTCTTTGGCCCTGGTTCTGACTGTAACAATCAGTATCTCCTACGGCCATCTGACGGAAACGGATCAGCTTTTTTTGTACCCTATTGTCGCGGTCTGCTCCTACCTGGCTTTCTGCGGAGGTTGAAACCAGAGTGACTACATTTTTAATGCAGAATGGGTATTCACAGCAATGGTAATCACGCTTCTGTCCTGCGTGCTGTTCCATAAAATATTAAAGCTGGGACACCGGTTCGAACGGCTGCATACCACGGGCGCCGATTACCTGTTTAATATTTCGATCCAGTGTCTGATCCCCGTTATCCTGGTCTCCCTGTTCTTTGCCGTTACCGGATATGTCCTGCGTGTGGCATGGGACAGCAGTAATATTACGAATTTCGGTTCCTATCTCTTCCTGAAACTGTTTGATAAGATTAGCGGGAACCTGTTCGGTATTCTTCTCTATGTTGTAATGACACACCTTTTATGGTTTATGGGCATTCACGGCACTAATACATTGGAGGCTGTCTCAAGGCATCTTTTTGAACAAAATGTGGAAATCAACCAGTCTCTTTTGCTGGCAGGACACATCCCCACGGAGATTTTTTCAAAAACCTTCCTGGACACCTTTGTATTTATCGGCGGCTGCGGTACTGCCCTGAGCTTTGTTCTCGCACTGTACATTGCTTCAAAGCAGAGCCACAACCGTAAAATGTCCTTTGTGGCTCTTCCTTCTGCCCTGTTTAATATCAGTGAGATTGCCGTATTCGGGTTTCCGATTATTTTCAATCTTACAATGCTCATCCCTTTATCCTGACTCCGGTAATCTGACATTGATCAGCGCATCGGCTATCAAGGCAGGGCTTGTACCGGCCGTAACACAGTCTGTGGAGTGGACCATCCCGGTTCTTCTCAGCGGATATCAGGCCACAGGCTCCGTCTCCGGCAGCCTGCTTCAGTTATTCAATCTTTTAGTCGGCGTCTTTATTTATATGCCTTTTGTCAGACGGAGCGAAAAACAGGAAACCGGGAAATTTAAGCAGGCTGTCCGCCAGATGGAACAGGATATGGCGGCGGGAGAACGTGACGGCGTTATTCCTGCTTATCTCAGCCACAAATACCCGTACTACTATTATGCCAAAACTCTCTCTATGGACTTAACCAACGCCATGAAGCGCGGACAGCTCCAATTGTTCTACCAGCCCCAGATCTCCAGCCAGGGAGAGCTGCACGGCATGGAGGCACTGCTGCGCTGGAATCATCCGGTGACCGGTTATATCGCTCCGCCTGTTCTGATCCGTCTGGCCCATGAGAGCGGCATCCTGAACGAACTGGGTTACAGCCTATTGGACAGGGCATGTCTGGATGCCCAGGTAATACAGAATTCAGTAAGCAATAATATCTGCCTCTCCATCAATATCTCTCCCAAGCAGCTTCAGGACCCCGGTTTTTTTGATAAAACGCTGGAAATAGTCAGGCAGTATCCCTTAGAACGGATCCATATCGTGCTGGAAATTACGGAACGGGCCGCTATGGAATTGTCTGCCGAATTGAAAAAGAAGATGGAATATATGAAGGAACAGGGGCTTGAATTCAGCCTGGATGATTTTGGAATGGGACACAACTCGCTGGTACAGCTGCAGGAGGGCTGCTTTAATGAAGTCAAAATCGACGGAAATCTTGTCTCCCAGCTCCCCAACAATAAAAGCACGCGGGAAATCATATCCGGAATTGTTCAGATGTCCCAGAATTTGAACTGCCGTACCATAGCAGAATTTGTGGAGACAGAGGAGCAGAGAGATATGCTTCTGAGTCTGGGCTGTGTCATCTATCAGGGCTACTATTACAGCAAAGCCCTGCCTCCCGAGGAATTTTTAGAATATATTTCCCGTCTGCCAAAGCAAAATAAACGATAACTGCACGCCCTGCGCACAGGTCACCGCCTTCAATAAAGAGGTGCCGCAAAATCATCAAAACAGATGATTGAGCGGCACCTTATTATCACTAAAACTCCTGCCAATCTTAATTCTCTCCACTACTTATGATACGGTTCTCCGTAACAGCTCCAACGGTGAGAACCATCATTGCCTAATACAATTATATGCTATGTCCGCCTATTTTTAAATACAAAACTCAATATTTATTGTATATGGAACTAAAAAAGAGGATGTACCCTTGTTAGGCACATCCTCCTCTCCTGATAGAAAACGGATAATATCATCATTTATGTGTATCTTAATGGACTCTATTTCTCGTGTTTCATCCAATGTTACCTCTTTTATCAAAAGTCTAAGCAGCAACTTTAGCTTCTCCTGATCTTCGCATTTTCCTATCTGCTCTCTGTGGCTTTTATTGATTTCTTCAACAATCGCTTTCACCATTGTATCATTCCCTAATAATTCAGATAGTCTTACAAACACCGCCTCATTCGCTTTTTCATATCGTCCAGGCTCATGTTCTCCTGGTATAAATCAAAATATGTATTCAGATATAAGCTGGGGCTGGAAGTTTCTTCAGCCCGGTTCAGACATAGAGTGTCAACAATGGTTCCATTATTAATCATATGCTTTTCTACCAGCACCTTATAGGCTTCTCCAAGGCGTTCCTGGGCTTTTACCTTGACTACCTCTATAAATTCCTCATATTTCATTGTCTGTATTCTCCTTTTCTGCGCATAAAAATATCCCCAAAAACCGCTATGGTCTTTGAGGTTCACTATTGATTGATTCAATCTTGCAAAGCTATTTTCTATTAGCTGTCTTTTAAAATGATAAGCCGATTTTCATAGCATTTTACGCTTACACTGGAACCGATTATAAAACCGCACTGTTCCACCCATTTTCCCTGCAGGACAACCTGAGCTATATTCTGTCCACTTCGGGATGTAGCTGCATACACCTTTAATCTATGTGTATTTATTCTATAGTCCACACTTTCCTCGGCAACCATGCTTTCATTGCCTTTGAAGTTCTTCATCACCTGGAACATTCTGGACAGCATTGTTTCTTTGCCTATATTGCAGACTGCGGAGAAATCTGGTATGCCATATTGTCCTTCTATTTCATTTACTTCATTCAGCAGGACTTGTCTGTTCTGATAAATGAAGTCAGACAGCATACACAGATTGTTTAACTGATAGAGCCGGTCAGCTACAGAATAGAACTCCGAATTTTAGAATAATAATTCAGGAAGTCTTTATCATCTGCCATCATAAGGAAGCGCAGATTTTCAATAAATTTCCTCTGTTCCTCTTCTGTATTCAGCTTCATAAATTCATCTGCCATGTACATTTTTAAATCCTTTTCCACGTTGGTATCCTCCTTGAATTATTTTTGAATTAAAAACTCAATTCTATATCACATCCCTTCATAAATAATTTATCTAAACCTTTCTCCCCTCCTTTCCACAAGAAAATCCCAGGCCAACTATGATCGTCAACCTGGGATTCCCTTACTATGTTTATAATATCTGCTTACTTTTAATTCTGTTCCATTATTTATGACTTATTATCCAATCTAATATTTCATCATAACCAATACTGCCATCTGCCACACCTAATCCTAAAGCAATTAACTCTCGCTGTGTGTATTTTATATTTACTTGATTCAATCTAAGTATCATTAGCATAGACAACATGCCAATCCGCTTATTACCATCTAAAAAAGCATGATTATTCACAATGCCAAAAGCAATCCTAGCGGCTTTTTCTTCCACCGTAGGATAAACTTCTATCTCCCCAAACCCACTGGATATGCTGAAAACAGCCGATTCCAACAGCCCCCTGTCTCTTAATCCATCCAGTCCGCCTGTTTTTTCTATAAGCCTTCCATGAATTTTTATTAATTCATCTACTGTTAAAATTATCATTTAGCTAACTCCAGAAATGCTTCCATATTTTCTTCAATCAAGGTGTCTGCTGTCATTTCTAACTTTTTTTCTCTTGCCGCTCTGATACCTTTTATCGCTTCGTATTCCTCAAAATCTACCACAATGTATCTGGGCTTATTATTTTTGAGAATTACAGCAAGACCATTTTCGTCTACAATATGCGTTACTTTAGAAAAATTCTGATTTGCTTCTGTCATTGCTACTAACGCTTCTGTGTTTACCATCATATTCATCACCTCACCTTTAGTATATGCTAAAACTAGGATAAATACAACCTACTTTTTCAATAATCATCCTTCTCCCAGTCACTTGTGATACGGTTCTCCATTCACAATCCGGTAACTCCTGTAAATCTGCTCCAACAATATCACCCGCATCAGCTGATGGGGAAATGTCATCCTTGAAAAACTCAGCTTATAATCAGCCCGCTCCAGCACTTTTTCGACAGGCCCAGGGAACCTCAATCACAAACTGAATGTGGCTCTCTCCCCGGACTCCCAGACCATCTATCAGTTCCGCCAGTTCCTCGGAGGAAATCATTTTCCCTTCTATGGCAAGAGCCACGACGTAAGCCGTGTCTTTGATATGAGAGAGAATCCTCTCCCCCTCCTTATCTTTAATCTGCGTTTCCACCACCTCACTGGCCCGGTCCGGTGTCTTTTCATCAGCTACCTGGATAATTTCAAGCTTACAGTAGCGGCTCAGTCTTTGCTGTACTCCGCAATAGCGTCCTCAAGGTATTTCTCCTTGATTTTCCCACTGTTATCACTGTTATCTTCATATTAAGAAGCTCCTTTTCAAAAGGCCAGCAGGTTCACTCTCGCCCTGTCTTCCGTATCTTTTTTTCTTCTCTTCACCTTTTTAACGACTTTGCCTTCCGGCGCAATGCGGAGCTGGTAGACGATTTTCAAGAACTCACCGACCTCTTCCATGCGTCCCGGCTCTCCGGTATCAAATCAAGCCCCATCTGGAACACATGAAACATACCGTCATAAACAGAGGTTCTGACTTTTACACCCGCCTTCTTGGCTTTGCCGGACACAGACAATGTGTCGCTGAGCAGAACCTCGTAGCTGCCAACTTGCATGAGCATGGGCGGGAACCCCGTATAATCCCCGAACAACGGGGATAAGTAAGGATTTTTCGTATCCGCATCGCCGATGTAGCTGCACTGATACAGCATATTTTCCTTTGAATTGCCAAACAGGGGATCAATCTCATAATTCGATTCATATGTCTCACCGCTTAATGTCACATCCGTCCACGGCGACATCGTGATGACGCCCCCTGGCAGAGGAGTCCGTGATCCTTGGCATACATGCAAAGCGCCAGTGCCAGACCGCCTCCGGCCGAGTCTCCCGCCACCACAATCTGGTCCGGCTTGTAGTTTTTCTCGTCCAGCAGCCATTTGTAGGCATATACCGCATCCTCAACAGCCGCCGGGAACGGATTCTCCGGCGCCACCCTGTAATCGATCGTAAGGACATCCGCACCGTAGCTGAGCTTCGAATATTTTACTGCAAATCTCCTGTAAATGTTCTTCATCGGTCCGATGTAGCCGCCGCCGTGGAGCTGAAGAATAACCCTCCCGGTGACGACGCTCTGGGGTCTTAAATATTCCATTATAAAATTCTCTGTCTCAATCAGTTCATAGAAGCCGGCAGGGCATCTCCATGCCGGTTCTACAGGATTCTTTCTGAATTCTCCTGTCTGAATCGGCTTTTTAAGAGCCGTTTCCATCACATCATTCATCATATCGCGGGTCAGGTTTCCTATCATGCTGACATTTTTCTTACGCATTCTTCATCTCTCCTTTAAATATCAGTTACCGTACACGGCCTTGCCGGAAAGCGCGGTTCCGTGAACAGTAACACGCATCGCGGTATCTGCCTGGGCCACATTTTCTGCTTAAAAATAAAATCTCCTCTTCAGTTCCTTCTTAACGCTCCTATCCCCCAATATGATGGTAATCAATAGAACGGATACCGACAGTATTACCGTGATAACCGACATCATCGGGCTGGTAATCCAGCCGGCCGCCCATAGAATCAGGGGGATAAAGCTGAAAATAGTAATGGCAATCTGATACATAAAATAGCTCTGCCAGTTCAGCCTGTTGATAAGAATCAAAAACACTATGGCTATCACATCGAACAGAATCAGGCTTGGGATCGCATAGTTCACCGACCAGCCCCTGAACCCCGTCATATAATCAATCAGCACAAGCAGTATCTGCGCCCCGATCGACTGTCTTACCAGAATCCCCGCCAGGCTTGCCCTCCTGATAATCGAATACCTCAGTGTCATAGCCACATAAGCGATTCCTCCGATGGTGATCAGGGACCACCATATTTTAACCTTCTCATACGTTAAAAAATTAACCAGACCGGTAATCGCAGCAGCGGTGAGAAGCACCAGATATACAATGTTCGTCATCTTCCTGAGCTTTCCCCGGTCATAGCTGACAGCCGGAAAATTCCCTCTGTCATACTTCTTATCCACGGCCCCATTGCTCTCAAGTTCGGCTGCCGCTCCCCTCTCCTCCAGAAAAGAGAAAAAGAATTCCTGCAGCTAGATCATCCATAACGCTGTTAAATGAAGAGATAGATTCTGTCCCTGAATGCTATCACTCCGCATTTCAGTTTCTGCTGCCTGGACACGCCAATGAGGACGTGGAACGCATCCACCATATTTTCCAGTTCCGGTTTAATTGATACCGGTCCCAGGTTTGACAGCGTCATGGTATATGCTTTGCTGCTCTTAAGAAAGATAGCGTTCATCGCCATATTCTTGATAAACAGCGGGATAATTCTTATATACCATTTCTTTTCATTCGATACATTATAGGAAATCGTCTCCTCCAGACGTTCCTTCACAATCTTCTCATCCATCTGCCGTCCGACCTCGGCCAGCACATCTTCAAACCGTTTTGGAGCCTTCCCCTTCGGCCACGCAATATTTGTAACGGAGAAAAAATTTGCCAGAGTCTCAGAATCAAAAAAGCTTCTCAGGTTAATCGGCAGGTTCAGAGCCACCGGCTGATCCAGAGTGTTTCCATCGGTATATACCTGAATCAGGGACCAAATCAGTGCGGCTGTCAGATATTTTGTGATGCTGACACCTTCCTGCTTGCACAGTCCCTTCAGTTGATTAAGCCGGATGCTGCCGTGAAGTACCGACTGACAGTCTAACGGCAGATACTCTCCCTTGATTATCAGAGCCGGCTCCGTCTCATAATGGCGGTGGGGACGTTTTTTATAATGTCTCAGATAACCGTCCTCCTCCATCTGGCGTATCGTTTTGTTTGTTTCGGCTCTTGCCACGGGATCCCCTTGACGGGTTGTTTGTTTTTCCTGTATTCCGGGTCTTTTCATTTCCTTTGCTTCCAGGGTATCCCTTAGCGCTTCCCGAAATCCTGTTTCTTCCGGCCCTGCCGCTTCTTTCCGTCTTTCTGCTTCTTCCCGGTCCCCTGCTTCTGCCCGGTTTCCTTCATTTTCCTGTCCTTCCCGCTCTTCCTTACTTCCTGGCTTCCCCCGGTCCCCCGGCGTCTCATCTCTTCCTGTTTCTTCCAGGCATAGTTCCAGGTAATGTTCCGTCAGACTCTTTAAAAAATTTAATGCACCGAGCCCGTCTGTCAGGCCGTGAAAACCTCAAAATTGATTCGTTTTCCATAATAGCTGACCGGAAGGGTGGCTTTCATGAGATCAATAAACTTGCAGGTAGGTCTCTTCCTTCTCTATTAACGGTTCTCTGTTATTTGTCTCAAAGTAATTCCAGAAGAATCCCTTGCGGCTTCACACGGAAATTCTCAAATTCCGGCAGCGTCCGCTCAAGAGCCTGCGAAAGCAAATGCGGCTTAACCTCGGCTTTTAACGACACCGAGAGCCGGAACACATTGCTTAAATCCTCCCCTGCCACTGCGGCAAACAGCTTTGCCGTATTATCCAGTTTTCTCCAGCGCGCGCCTTGTATTGCGCGGTTTTACTCCATCCTTCTCATCCACGATATCCGTCACTCCAAATCTGTCCCGGCTTATTTATGAATTCCAGAAGCATGTCATACCAGACAGCGCCTCCATGTACTGATTCCGAAACTCCCAGATTAACATATCCAAATTTCTCATAATAATGAATCAGCCTGTCCTTGCAGGTAAGAATCAATCCTTTTCTCCCTCTTTTACCGGCATCCTCTATTAAATAATCCATCAGCTGCGCCGCAATTCCCCGGTTCCTGTATTCGGGAACGACATCCAGCAAAGAAAGCTCTGATGCAGGCCGCAGTCCTCGAACATCTCATCCCGTATGGTCTTTTCATCAGTGGCACAGCCATTGATAAAGCCAATCAGCTTCCCCTGATCCTCCGCTATAAAAAAGCTCTCGGGAAATGTCCCAAGCCGTTTTTCAAATACCTCTCTGCCGGCCGCCTCGGCCGGAGGGAAGCACCTGGCTTCCACCAGGGTCACGCCATCCAAATCGTCCATATCCGCCTGTCTGATTCTTATATTATCCATCTTCATCCCGCCGCTTTCTCCGTTTAATACGCTCTTTCGTCTTTCCATATGATCTTCAAAGAGCCTGCACTGCGGCAGACTCTTCAACAGGGCCGGCTTCTTTCCCTTGCCCGCCCCTCCTTCTATGTTCTGTACAGCTAAGCTCTGAAATAATACCCCACTCCCATTTTGTATGAACATACTTCGGTTCACTCGGGCTTGGTTCAATCTTCTCTCTCAGACGCCTTACATGTACGTCCACCGTCCTCACATCACCTCCGGCAGCCGCTTTATTCCCCCATACAAAGCGCAGCAGTTCTTCTCTGCTGTAAACTTTATTGGGGTTGCAGACAAGAAGCTCCAGAAGGTCAAATTCCTTTGCCGTCAGGTTAATCTCTTTTTCTGCAATAAAGACGCGTCTGCTGTCCGTATCCAGCTTTAAGTCCCCCGCCTGGACTACTTTTCCGCTGCTCTGTGACTCTTTTTTCGATTTTTTGGCATTACGCCTCATGATCGCCTTAATCCTGGCCTTGACCTCCAGGATATTGAACGGCTTTGTTATATAATCATCAGCTCCATATTCAAGTCCCAAGGATCTTATCCATGTCTCCGCCCTTTGCCGTTACCATGATAATCGGCATCTCCGAAAATTCACGGATCGCCTGGCAGACCTCAAAGCCGTCGAACTTCGGCAGCATCACATCCAGAAGCACAATATCATACTCCGTCTCTTTTGCCATCCGGATAGCCTCTTCCCCGTCGTACGCACAGTCCACTTCCATACCGTCCTGCTCTAAACTGAACCTGATTCCTTTAACAATCAGTTTTTCATCATCCACAACTAACACTTTTGCCATTTTTCCACCTCATACCTATCATTCACACCGTAATGTCTTCTTTTATCTTCTGAAAAGCTGCTTCCTTAATTCCGGGAACCTCCATAATATCTTCAATCCTGGCAAAAGGCCCATATTCCTGGCGGTAAGCGATGATCGCCTCGGCCCTGGCCTCCCCGATCCCTTTCAGCGTCATAAGCTGCTCTTTCACCGCCGTATTCAGATTAATTTTAGAAGTCACAGCACCGCCGTCCGCCCAGCCGATATACCCGGATAGGCTGCGCCTCCGGCTCCACTGGACGGCCTCTTCCCGGTCCGGAATCTGTACCTTCATGCCGTCTTCCAGTTTCCCGGCCATGTTTAAAAAATCACCGGCAGCATTTTCCGTCAAGCCTCCGGCCATTTCCACCGCCTGGTAAATACGGCTTCCTTCTTTCATCTCATATACTCCCGGAGCGGCCACTTCACCGCAAACATGTACAAAAATCCGGCCGGCCCCGTTATCCCTTTCGGAATCACCGGTGTTCCTGCATATTCCGGACTATGATTTTCCACCCGGCCGGCGCCAAGGCATCAGTACCCTCCTCCGCCGTCTCCTCCTGCAGAGCGGTCAAATGAAACTGCGCCGTGTCATCACTGCCTTTCCACTCTACATTATAGCATATGACTGCTGCCAGCATTACTATGCCGGCTGCTGCTGTTTTAATCATTCGTGCTGTTTCTTTTTTCATATGTAATGTACCTCCCGTTCATATCGGAAGATACTGTTTGCCCGTATTTCTATTCTATCTAAATACCACCCTGAACACAAGCGAAAAATAAAAGAATTTCCCTGTCACCACCTGAAAATAATAATCCCGGCAATGGCAACCAGAGCGCCAATGGCCTTCTTCCATTCAAAACCGACCTTATCCACGCCAAAAAGCCCCATCACTTCGATGGCATAGGCAACAATAATCTGAGCCACTACAATCAGAAGCGCGGATTTAGCCGGCCCCAGCGTACCCACACTCTTTATAACGGTATAGGTAATCAGGGCGCCCATGACACCTCCGGCCAGCATATACTTCGGTTCTACCTGGAACAGGCCTCCCACTTCATTCCGGCCTGTAAAAAACCACATGATTACACAGGCAATAAATGCACTGAACTGCACCCATCCCGATGACACCCAGATACTCGTCTGCTTTGTCACTTCCGTGTTAAATACGCCCTGTATACTCATAAGGGCACCGGAAACCAGGGCGATAATAAATCCCCACATAATAAAACCTCCGCATTCTATTCGATATTGCTTATTATCTCATAGGTGCGGAAGTTTTATACTTTCAAAAGGAATTTACTTATCTTAATGAATTTTAATCGATAGAAAAGTCCACCGCAATATTGGCCTCAATCTCAACCTCACCCGGCATCACTCCCATATCCATCATGGCCGCTTCCTTGGCTGCGGCTCCGGCTCCGGAAGAATATCCATTATACCGCACAGACTGATTATCACCGTATTCCCTAATATTTGCAATTTTACCAAGCTTGCATCCGCCCGCATCCGCCATGGCCTGTGCCTTCACCTTCGCTGCACCAATTGCTTTTGCAAGAGCCTGCTGATATGCCTCATTGTATTTACTGGACATATAGTTGACAGAATCAATTGAATTCACGCCGGCATCCACGGATTCTGAGATAAGCTGCCCTACCTGATCAATCGGAATATCAGATACCGTGACCTGCGTTGTCATCTCATATCCGCTGACCGTCTTTCCGTCTTCCCAGTTGTAAATCGGACTCATTCCATAATTGGATGTCTGGATTGATTTTTCCTCCACTCCCTGTTCCTTTAACATTGTGAGAACCTTATCCAAATCTGAATTATTCTGTGTCTGGCATGTCGGAGCATCCGACGCCTGGGAATAAACGCTGTAAATGATTTCTGCTATATCAGGCTCCACCTTGACCTGCTCCCTGCTGCTGACGCTGATTACATTATTTTCCACATTCTGTACATTGATCGTATCCGGTATTGCAGTGCTTCCACAAGCCGTAAGAGTAAGGGCCCCTGCCGAGATAAGAACGGCTGCAAGCCCTGTTTTTAAATGATTCATAAGTATTTCCTCCTCTTCTTTCCTGTTATATAGAAAAACATCCTGAATGTCTTTCAGCTATAATCATTATAACCGAAAGACATCCAGGATGTTTTTCTTTTACCTTAACTTTCCATATCTTATTTCTGAAAATATCACTTTTCACTTCCGGCTTCTTCCTGAGCCAGGGCTGCGTTTACAAGGCGCCTCGCCAGAACGGCAGTCGTTACGTTGCCAATCCCCCCCGGTACGGGAGTCGCACACGCTGCAACAGAACTGATTGCATCAAAATCCACATCGCCGCACAGATGGCCGTTCTCATCCACATTAATTCCGACATCAATGACCACGGCCCCTTCCTGGACGTAGCTTTCGTCTATCATTCTGGCGCTGCCTGCACAGGTTACCAGAATCTCAGCCCGGCGGCAGATATCCTGCAATTCCACAGTCTTTGTATGGCAGACCGTCACAGTGGCATTATCCTGCAGAAGCAGCATGGCCAGGGGGCGTCCGACGACCATGCTCCGGCCGACCACCACCGTTCTTTTACCTGCCACGGGAATATCATACAGCTTCGTACATTCATGACTGCTTCCGCGGTACATGGAGCAAAACCGGTGCTGTCCCCGCTGAATACCTTTGCAATATTAACGGGTGAAATGCCGTCCAAATCTTTCATCGGATCGATCATTCTCTCAATATCCTCCTGAACAATCTGGGGAGGGAGAGGCCGCATTACCAGGATTCCGTCAATCCGGCTGTCCTCATTTATCTTCTTAAAAGCCTCCTTGAACTCCCTGTCACTGATATCTTCCGGAAAAACAAACTTTTCACTTTCAGTCCAAAGGCATGCATCTTTTCACAGCGCCTGTTTCATAAGAAATATCGTCCGGGCTGTCACCCACCCTGACGATGGCAAGTTGTGGAATCCGTCCCAGCCTTTTCAGCAGCTCTTCCACCTGTACTTTTAATTTTGCTGATACTTCAGCTCCTCTTAATGTAATCATTCTGCCCCTCATTTCAATATACTACGAATGCCGTCAACCATTCTGCCGCTAAAACTCCCCCTGCCAGTTCCAGCAGGTAAACCGAAATAATCGCGGCCACAGCAACCACTACCAGGCTCTTGCCCCTGTAGCCGAGAATTACCGCCACCAGCGTTCCGCCGGCCGCCGAATAAAAATGCCCGGTTGAGAAAAAGACATCCGGGAATGTCAAAGCCCCCAAAACCGCATAAGGGGTATAATCCAGAAAAGAGCGTATAAATCTGGACTTAATCTCTTTTCTGAAAATTGTGACCGGAAGTACCCTGGGAATATAAGTTACCAGCGCCATCAGTATCACGCATATCACGACTCTCGTCAGATTCACTCAAAACTCCCCCCCTCTTCTGTTATTTCCGGCGCTGCCGCAGTCTCCTGCCCGTCTTCCTTTTCCTCTCCGTACTCATCCGAGGGAAACAGCCGCGCCCCAAGCGCAGAGGCTGCTATCGTGGCCAGAATTACCCGGAACCCGGATGAGATAAACCCAAAAACCGGTATGTATTTTAAAATGCATGTCACTGCAACCGCCGCGCCTATTACGCACAGTACAGCTACAGATTTCCTGGCGGCAGGAATGATCAGTGCAATAAACATTGCATAGAGTGCAATTCCCATCGCATTCTGCAGAGCCTGGGGAAGCAGCGCCGATATGGAACCGCCGAGCAGCGTGCCCAGGTTCCATCCCAGAATCGGCATTGTCATCAATCCAAACATAAAAGGAGCTTTCAGTTGTCCCTCATGCAGAGAGCTGACGACGAACGTCTCGTCCGTGATTCCAAACGCAAGAACCAGCCGTTCCAGCGTACCTGTGGTCCGTTCCAGCTTCTGGGAAAGTGAAAGGGACATCAGCATGTATCTTATATTAATTACAAATGTGGTCAGCGCCACTTCAAAATATCCGGAACCGGCCAGAATCAGATTCGTTCCCGCAAACTGGCCCGCACTCGTCAGGTTAGTCAGGGATATCATCACCGCCACCCAAACCGGCAGCCCGCCTGAAACCGCCAGAAATCCAAATGTAAACGAAACAGGAAGATATCCCATTCCAATGGGAATACCGCTTTTCAGCCCTTCCCTGTATGCTCTTTTCCAACTCATTTTTACTTTCCCTGCCTTGTTAATTCTAAATTAACCCAAAACTCTGCGGTCATTATACCATGTTCCTGACGGAACATGGAGTCTCCGACGGAAATCAGCGCCGGTTTTCTGCGGTGAACGCAGAAACCGTTTATGCGCAGTATAACGGCGTGTTTTGCCGTTTCTGTGCATCGCGAAGCGTGTTATTGTTCACAGCACGCCGCTTTTGGGCGGGGTGTGAACAGTAACCTGTTACCGGAAATTTTCGTGCCGGCTGTTCAGCCACGCGACACCGCTTACGATTCCTTCCTCGGTAAACGGAAAATACTCGCTTGTCTTCTGTTCCGGCGGCGTGGCGTCATAGCCATAAGGCTCCGGCCACACCGTAACTTTCAGAACCGTTTCTTCCTCTTTTGAAGCTTTCTCCATACGGTAGCGCATGCCTGTATCGCTTCCGGTAAAATTTTCTTTTTTAAGGAAATTGACAGGCATCACGTCTTTTCGTTCTATCATTGTCCGCCTCCTGCACTGTACCGCCTAATGAAATTTATATTTTCTGACTACCGCCTGCAGGCTCTTATTGCCGTTGTATTCATTTATCTCCGGATAGTAAACGATGTCCATTACCCGGCGGCCGCCTCTCTCATCTTCAAAAGCAATTCCGTCCCCGAAATATATGGCCTCCATTGCAAAACCGTTTTCCTCCTCCAGCGTCAGTCTCACCACGTTCCTGTTCCTTCCGATAACCCTGGAATTCCTGACTCTCAGGTTCTTCTGCGCAAACAGAGGTTTTTCATTTCCCTGGCCGAACGGTTCAAGGCACCGGAATTCTCTTATCAGCCGTTCCGTCATATAATTTACCGGCATCGGCACGTCAATCCAGACCTTGGCCTTAAAATCTTCCTCCCTAAGTCCGGACCTTTCATTGAGCTGCCTTCTGAATTCCCCGATATTTTTTTCCTCCAGGGAAAGTCCGGCCGCCATCGGATGGCCTCCGAATTTCAGCATCAGCTCTTTGACCTCAGACAGCTTCTGGAACATGTGGTAGCTTTCAATCGATCGTCCCGAGCCTTTGACTGCCTCTTCCCCCTTCGTCAGTACGATGGACGGTTTCTGGTAATGTTCCCTCAGACGGCCCGCTATAATTCCTGCCAGTGATTCATGGCATTCAGGCAGATATACAACCAGCACCTTATCCTGGCTGTAATACGTATCGACCTGAAGTCTGGCCGCCTCCGTCCCCTGCTCCGTCATATCCTTCCGCATATCGTTAAGCTCTTTTAACTCCGTGGCCAGCCGGTCGGCTTCCTCCTCATCACCGGACAGCAGAAGCGACAGCGCAAGCTTTGCCGTCTGCAGTCTGCCTCCCGCATTCAGACAGGGACCGATTACAAAACCGATATGGTATGCCGTAATCTGGGATAAATCCAGATTGTTCTTGGCAGCCAGCTTTCTAAGTCCGATGCTGGACGTGTGTTCCATCCTGCTCAGACCATATTTTACAATGATCCTGTTCTCATCCTGCAGGCGCATGACATCGCCTACCGTGGCGATTGCCGCAAATTCCAGCAGTTCTTCCCACTCCTTCGCCGGTACACCGCACTCCGCAAACAGCACCTGCACCAGCTTCCATGCGACAACTGCTCCGCAGATTTCCGGAAACGGATAAGAGCATTCTTCACGTTTTGGATCAATCACCGCGTCGGCAGGAGGAATTATCTCTTTTCCTTCTTCCAGCGGCACCTCATGGTGATCCGTGATGACTACCGTCATTCCCTTCTTTTGGCCAGCTCAATCTGCGAATATGCCGATATGCCGTTGTCACAGGTCAGAATCGTGTAAATTCCCTGCTCCGCCGCCTTTTCAATAATCGATTCATTAATTCCATATCCGTCCCGGATCCGGTCAGGGATATCGTAATCCACAGGAGCGCCGAGCCTGAGAAACGCTTTGTATAATATGTAGGTAGAACACACTCCGTCGATATCGTAGTCGCCCACAATCCGTATCCTTTTTTTCCTGTCTATCTTGTCTTTTAAAATGGCCGCCGCTTTTTCCATATCCTTCATCAGTCTCGGGTCATACAGTGTTCCCACTGTCCCGTTCAGATACAGGTTTATCCTGTCCTCACCTTCAATGCCGCGGTTTCTGATAATTCTGGCCGTCACCGGGTCAATACCGAAACGCTCTGCGATTCTGTTAAAATCCGCTTTTTTTGTCTGTACCATCCAGACTTCTTCTGCCATCTGTTCCTCTGCCTTTCCTTTATCTGTTCGTTTACGAAGCGGCTGAGCCGCTTATATCCTATATGCCTTCAGAAGCCGCCGTCTTTCCTTGTAATCGGGCAGAATCTGCGCCACCTGCATCCAGAAACGGGCCGAATGGTTCATCTCCAGACGGTGGGCCAGCTCATGCACAATCACATAATCACACAGCGGTTCCGGCAGCAGTGAAAGCCTCCAGTTAAAATTCAGGTTGCCGGCCGAACTGCAGCTTCCCCATCTCGTCTTCTGGTTCCGGATTGTAATTCTTCCATAATCCACTTTCATCAGAGATGCATAATAAGAAACCCGGTGTTCCAGCACCGGGCGCAGCTTCTCTATAAAGGCACGTATTTCCTCTTCACCGTATACCGGCCGTTCCCGCTTCTGCTCCGTCACTTTCCGGTAGTTTCTTCCAATCCATCCTTCATGGCTCATGGCAAATTTAAACGCCTCCTTCTCCGGCAGTCTCCGAGGCAGTCGCATCACAAGATGCCCGTCTGGTGCTATCTGAAGTGCCATCGTCTTCCTGGACGAACGGATTATCTCAAATGGTATGCTGATAAATTCTCCCGTAGGCTCATCCCCACATGGATGAGGGTTCCAGGGGTTCAAAACCTGCAAATACGGCATAGAATTTTCCATCCCTTTCTTCAACCGTCTGTGCCGCGTCTTCCAGCACCGTTTCAAGCTTTGCCTCAAATTTCTTTACAGGGGCGTCCGGTGCCGTACAGCGGACCAGTTCCACCAGAACATTCCCGGCCGCTCCGTCCGTCAGCATATCAGACAGGGCATCCAGATTTTTTCCATAATAGTCGGGAAACGCCAGTTTTTCCATCAGATAATTATGCACGGCCTCCTCGCTCTCCATCTCGTTCATATCCAGAAGCAAAAGTTTCATTCTTTATCTCCTCCTGTCTTATATCAATCGTCTTTCTTATCATAATCTGTTATCATTATCAGTAAATCTGTTCAAATGTTTTATAATGATCCGCCGTATAGTATATCAGGCCGTCGTTGGAATAAACAAGACGCTCCGCATTCCGGAAGCCTCCTTCATAGTTGATGTCGCATTCAAACCACTTCCGTCCATCCTTATCCGGCAATATCTCTTCATAATTACCGAAAGGGCTTCCTCCTATACTCTTTCCGGGCGCCACATCCCAAAGATTGCCTTCCCTGCTCACCCAGCCGGCATTTTCCGCCTCTTTCTTGGTGATAAAATTGCCCGGCAGCGTCCCATATATATGGATATAAAGGGCAACATCCTCTTTACTGGTATAACTTCCATCTTTGTCAAGAGCAAGGGCAGAGGTCTCCGCCTGCCCTGCCTGCTCCTGATGTACCGGCATGTCCGCCCGGCTCTCCTGCGTCTGTGCAGGGCCGCAGCCAAACAGTAAAAATATGGCCAGAAAAAATGGGATCAGCCATTTTACAAAAGATCTGACTTTATTCCAGTATTCGATTATCATAATTTCCTCCTTCAGGCACCGGATGCCTGATTTGTGCAGCGTAACTGCAGCTTATATATTATATAAGGCATTGCGGGAAAAGTCAAATATCTGTACAAAAAGAACCGCCCTCAGACGGTTCTTCAGATATTTTTATTTAAACAGCGTATAAATCACCAGTGTTAAAAAGAACAGGCAGATGAAGATATCGGTCAGCGAAATTATAACGCCCGCGATCAGAACCTTTACCATTATGCCGCTGTAAACACCTGTAATTAATACGAGCAAAGACAGCAGTAAAAATATAAGCAGCTCAAAGCAGGTCAGCAGATATGAAAACAGAATTGGGTAGTGTAAAATAGTTTGTGTCTTTGGAAAAAAATGGCTCCTTTCGGGCAAGAATTCAGATATGGAAATTCTTACTCGAAAGTCTTTTATAACAGTAGCAAAGGAGCAAATTCGACAGATTATTTCAGAAAACAACATCTCCAGCGTGGCAGATGTCTACTCCCTCCTCCGCGATAGTTTCAAAGATATTCTTCAGGAACTCCTCGAAGCAGAGATGGATGCCTCCCTTGGTTACAGCAAAAACCACAAGGCTGGGCTGGACACAGACAACAAACGCAATGGGTATTCTCAGAAAACTATCAAAGCCAGTTTGGAGTTCCCGCTTGATATCCCAGGGACCGCAACGGGGAGTTTGAGCCAAAGCTTGTTCCCAAACACCAGAGGGATGTTTCCGGCATCGAAGAAAAAGTAATCGCCCTTTACGCACGGGGCATGAGCACAAGGGATATCCATGACCAGATCCAGGACCTGTATGGAATTGAAATGTCGGCCGAGATGGTCAGCAAGATCACGGACCGCATCCTCCCGGAGGTAAAGAATGGCAGTCACGGCCCTGAATTCCCTGTACCCGTTTGTGTTCATGGATGCGATCCACTATAAGGTGCGCGATGAGGGACGCATTGTCAGCAAAGCCGCGTATATCGTCCTCAGGGTTACAACAGAGGGCTATAAAGACATCCTAAGCATCACAGTAGGTGCAAACGAATCCTCAAGTTCTGGCTGGGAATGCTGAATGACCTGAAGAACCGGGGCGTACAGGATGTCCTGTTTTTCTGTGTGGACGGCCTGCCGGGCTTCCGGATGCCATCCAGACTGTGTTCCCGCAGGCGCAGATCCAGCGGTGCATCATCCATATCTGCGCAATTCCTTTAAATATGTCAATTATAGCGACTTGAAGAAATTCGCCTCCGATTTTAAAGCGGTCTACAATGCCTCAACAGAAGAAATGGGAAAGTTGGAACTGGAAACATTGAAAGGAACCTGGGAAAGAAATACCCCTATGCCATACGCAGCTGGGAGGACAATTGGGAAGATTTAAGTTCGTTCTATCAGTTTTCTGGCGAACTGAGAAAGATTATGTATACCACAAACATCATTGAGGGGGTAAACCGCCAGTACCGGAAAGCAACAAAGAACAAAAGTGTATTCCCGAATGATGCCTCACTGGCAAAAATGCTGTACCTGGCAAGCCAGAACGTAATGAAAAAGTGGACGCAGCGGTACCGTGGCTGGGATCAGGTGATTGGCCAGCTCATCCTGCTGTACGGGGAACGCCTAACGCAGTATCTGTAAAAGAAAAAGCCGGAACGGCCCAAATCTCAAAGACGAAAACCGTTCCGAGCTTATTCCGTCGGCATTTATAGTATTGCCAGAAAATCCCAGCTTATTCCAGAGGCCGGGTGTGGGCAGAGCCCACGAACTTAAAATACTATAAATGCCTGATTGATGTGCCTAAAAATGTATAGAACCAGACTTTCTGGCAATACTAAAAGTAAGGAGATGGAACATCCGGAAAAAGTGACAAAAAGTTCCAAAAATTGCTACATATCTAATTCCAACTGAATGGAACTTCCAATTTTAAAGACACAAAAAAATTTACGCCCTCCAGAATTGTCTTATAATGCCCCGTTGCTTTTATCTCTTCTGTTAATTTACTTCCTGTAAAGGTTAACAAAATTGAAACCGTTGTTATAATAAAGCCCAACAATGTCGCCCAAACCCCGATTATCACTTGTAATGAAGCAAAAAAAGATTCTGCCGTCACATTAACCGGTATCAGTAACGAAAAAATAATTGATATAACTATTGGAATAACCGCAATGCCACCGCGTCTCACCCTATGTTTTCTTTTACTCATCGTGCATCCTTCTTTCTTTTTATGCACCGCTTACTACATCATTATAGAATTCAATTATTGTCTTGTACATTTCATTTGAATCGATCACCTTATCATTCGTGATAATAAATTCTTTTTTACATACCAGTTTATCACTCAGAAGATCGACACTGTCTTTGTACAGTCCCTGACTTACGCGGAAAGACTTTATCTCCTCCCTGTTCTCAATAACAATTTGTTCTAACTCCTTAATATTAACCGGCGGCCGAAATCCTTTTTTATTCCTGGTAATTCTTCTCTTCAAACTTATTTCGTAAGTATCCACCTCATCGATGTCGTCAAAGAATGCGCCCAGCAGTCCCATGCCGTCCCGGAGCACCTTCCTCATGGCCGGTGTGTTTTTCACCCCAATCTCAAACAGACTGTAGCCCCTGTTATCAGCAATTCTCTCGAAAACATCTTTTCGCAGTTTGCCCATGCATGATACGTATGCCACCTTCGAAAATATCCTGGGCAGGTAATCAATTATTGCACTGGGACGCGCTCCATTAAAATTCGTCTCCGCCCCCATGATATTCTTCTCCGGAAAAATGACACAATGAGTTACCTCTGCCACGCTGTAATTATCCTGGAGTTTGGAAAATAATTTTTCCAGCTTCCCATCCTTCTCCAAATAAGGCCAGGCGTCTTTCCTGCATAGCACTATTTTAAACTTTATTCCTTTCGCCGTATCAATATCCTCAATTTTATTTATTTCTTCCACAAGAATATAGATCTTGTCACCATGAACCGTAGGACATTCTATTTTTCGAAGAGCCGCTTTCAGCGCCGCTTCCTCTTTTAGACCATCAATTTCCAAATTCGCCTGATAGATATACTTAAAGGTTTCTCTAATTACCGATTCCTGATCTGCATATGGTATGACCTCATTATGTTCCCCATGGGCGTACAATAAAATATCATAATAATAGATTTTTCTTTCAATTTTTCCTGAATCCATACAGAAAATCCCCCATCGACATTTTATTACATTATAACATAAAAACCGGGCCGGTGAGAACTTTTACTGAAATAAGAATTTCCTGCAAAGCTGCTGTAGAATAGAGTCTGTCCTGGGAGACTCCCCAATAAAAAGCAAAAAAATCCCCTGGAGAAACTCTCCAGGGGATTCGTACGTGCGTGAGAAGATTCGAACTCCCGACACCTTGGTCCGTAGCCAAGTGCTCTATCCAGCTGAGCTACACACACATATTAAAGGACATTGTCTTTAACAACGATACTAATTATACAATGCTTTTCCATAATTGTCAACTGAATATTTCGCTTTTTAATCCTTTTCACCGCGGCATGGAACAGTGCAGACAGCATGAACTGTTACCGCCGCATATAATTCCTAAGACATGCATACATAACCTCCGCATCAATCGGTTTCGTCAAATAATCATTGATCCCTGCTTCCAAAGCTTCCTCCCGTTCCTCACTGAATGCATTGGCCGTCATTGCTATAATCGGTATGGTTTTGGCATCCCGGCGTTCCATCTCCCGTATCTTTTTTGCTGATTCAATTCCATTTAAAACAGGCATTCTGATATCCATTAAAATGGCATCATACCAGCCCGGCATTTTTTCGAAGGATGATACGCCCTCTGCGCCATTCACCGCCGTCTCGCACCGGATTCCTGTCTGTTCCAGCAGCATCACAGCGATTTCCCTGTTAATTTCATTGTCCTCGACCAGCAGCACCCTCTTGTTGCGAAGGGAATCTTCTCTGTCCGTTTCCCTATGCTGCGTCTCTCCAAGCTTTCGAACCTTCTGTTTTTTATCTGAAATTTTCATCGGAATTTTCACCGTGAAGACAGTCCCTTTGCCAGGCTCACTCTCGGCACTGATGGTTCCGTTCAGCAGTTCAACCAGCTTTCTGCTAATAGAAAGCCCAAGCCCAGTGTCTTCAAATATCCGGCTCCCTCCAAAATCCTGTTGTTCAAAGGGGTCAAACATCCGGGCCATAAACTCCTCCGACATACCGATTCCCGTATCACTGATAATAAACCATATGAGCTGCTCCCCCGCTTCCACCTTCCCCGCCGTAACGCACAGACGTATTTCCCCCTGTTCCGGAGTATATTTCAGTGCATTGCCCAGCAAATTCAGTAAAATCTGATTCAGCCTCAGACTGTCACAATAATAGAACTCTCCCACCTCCGGCGCAACCGAAACCAGAAATGTCTGCCTCCGCTCTTCTGCCTGTGCCTCAATCATCACCTTTATATTGCGTATCGCGTCTTTCAAATTCATTTCCCTGTTGGCAATCTTCATCTTTCCACTTTCAATCTTTGACATGTCAAGAATGTCATTAATCAGCGACAGTAAAAAAGCAGACGACATTTCTATCTTTTCCAGACAATTAAGCAGCTTTGCATAATTCCCTGTTTTTTCATCACACTGGAGATTCGCAGTTCCCTTCACTTCACTCTGCAGCACAAACCTTGCGACCGACGCCATTCCGACGATAACATGCATTGGTGTCCTGATATCATGGCTCATCCTGGATAAAAAGTCTGTTTTTGCTTCGTTGGCTTTCTCAGCCATAGCTAACGCGTTCTGAAGCTCCCGCTTCTTTCTCTCTTCCTCCTTCTTTACGTCATCGATGTCCTTCAGATACAACATGACCCGAATGCAATCGGTAGTCATCTCAGACAGACGGACATATAAAGAATGCCACCGGTAAGAACCGGATGAAGTCAGACGCCGGTAACTGATTGTAACCTCCGATTTGCCGTTTTCAAAATCCTCTTTCAGTCGGTCAGGCGATAATCGGCTCAGGAAGACCTCTTTCTCTTCAGGATGTACGATGGTATCTGCCGCCCATTTTATCTGCTCTGAAAAGGAAGGGCTGAAACGAAAATATGGAGTCGATTTTTCTCCTTTCCACTGCCGCAGATAATCCGTATACAATTCCCCCTCATAAATTTCGTCATAAGACTCGTTTACTGCCCTGACAAAGCGCCGGTTCGCCTGTCTCTCTCTAATACGGGCTTTTGCCAACTCGTCCGTATCGCGGTATGTCAGCATCATTTTTTCAGAAATGCCTTCCCTGTCTTTATAAAATATTCCAATTAATTCGCAGTAACGGTACTCTCCCGACCTGTCTTTTCTGCGGACTTCGGCTGAAATCATTTGTTGTCTTTCCCTGGCACGGTTTCTTATATTTTCCAGTGCAAATGAATCATAAAATACCTGCCTGTCATGAGGATGTATTAAATTTTCTCCATACAGGCGGTTAAAATCACAAAAGTCTGCTTCCTCAAATATTGTATCCGACAGTCCGTCGCTCTTATAAACGAGATATCGTCCGGTACTTATGTCTAAAAGAAATACTTCACCAAATAAACGCATTGCGCAAAGAAGAAGTTCTTTCTCCTCTTTCCCGTTTTCTTCCGTCCCACTCATCGCGTAAGGTTTAACAGTAATTGCAAAAGCCGGTGTTTTTTTCTCTCCCCACTCAATTTCAGATGCTGTGAGCATTACTGTCGCTCCGAATGTCTCATCGAACCCTACCGCAGAGTATGTTTTTTTGCTTCCAATGCCGCTGAAGATACAAGCTTCCTTGTATCCTGTCCAAAGTTCTCTGCAAAATCTCCTTTTTGAATGCCGGGTACCATTTCTCCGACAATATCATTAAAATACAAAATTCTGTAGTCGTCCTTTCGTACCACATATACAGCCGTATCCCCCAGGCTGTTTAATAGAATCTCAAACATCGAATCAGCTCCCATCAGTCCACCCCTCCTGGTCAGTTAAAAGATAAATTTCCATCAAACTTTTATCTGGTTATTATATACGAAACCATGAAAAAGTAAACAAACACCGCCTTCAATCAAGAAAGAATCCCGCTCGTGGGATTCTTTCTTGATTGAAGGCAGGTCGCTTCGGCGGAGAACTTTCCTGTTAAATGAAAAAACCAGAAATCCACTATGTAGATTACTGGTTTTCCTTTCCAAAATACCGCAGATGGGAGCCTGCAGACTGAAATTTTATGAAGCTACTTTAAAAATTCCATTACTTCTTCTAACGAATTTTTTCCCAAGGTAAATTGCTCTAATGCCATATATCTTTTTTCTGCAATGGTGTGTTCTTTTCACAGCATACCTTTACAATTTCTGCCTCGCCGTCTAATGACTTGTTCACGTTTGATTTTGTCTGATAAGCCTCAAAATATCTTATACCAAATCTTCTTTGAGACTCTGCATTAATGTGAATACCATCAGGATTTGAATATAATTTTTCTCCAGTTACAAAATAACAATTACTATTATTTTCTGCGTATCTGAGTAATTCTTGATTAACTAATTCATATTCTACACAACTCCGCCCAAATGCAGATTTTCCCAAATAATCACCCAAACCGCCAACAATAAACGGGACCTCCAAAACGCCCAATTCTTTTCTGAATGAATTAACCATGACATTAAGTTTTTGATAATAATCTTTATATTTTCCACTATGGCTATCACTTTCTCCCTGATGCCATAAGATTGCAATCAAGTCGCTAGTTTCCATAGCAAACTTCGCCTCACTAATTGCATGACGAAATAAAGCTCCTACAACATTCCATTCATCAATAGAACTACCACCTTCTGCACAAGGAATCAGTCCAACTTGTTCATTCTTATTTGCATTACACCATGCCTGTGCAAATGACGCTGCCGGACCAATACCAGCGACCGATCTATCAAAGTGAATCGGTTCCGCCATCATCTGCCACCTGCCGTTTCTGAGCATAAGGATATTTTCATTATAAATTGGTTTGACCTCATGTAAAAATCCACGCCCTGCCATATTGGATTGTCCTATCAGTAAAACGGATTTCATTTTTAATCTCCTCCAACCTAAACAAAAAAAGGTTCTATACTGAATGTTGGGGTGTGCTGAAAAGCACACTTCCAACATTCTTTTCGTTGTAATAAAATACATCTATAAGAAGCCTCCTAAACGCATTATCCCGACCAAAGTTTAATGTTATGGAGGTGACCCTTATAGATGTACCCTAATTATACCAAGGCTTTCCTTAACTTGGAAGGTGTTTTTATTAAAAAAGTGGTTCAGGCAGACTCTTTCATTAAAATTTTCATCCAGTCCCAACCGGTAGAACAGACTTGTCCCTGCTGTGGGGCTAAAACAAAACGGATTCATGATTACCGTTTACAAGAAGTCCAGGACATTCCCTTACTGGGAAAACAAGTAATCCTGCTTCTTCGCAAACGCCGCTACCTCTGCCCATACTGCCGCAAACGGTTCACGGAACCCTATTCGTTCCTCCCCAGCTACCACCGCAGGACCCGCAGACTGGCATTTTACATTGTCTCCCTGCTCCGGCAGACCTTTTCCTTAAAACAGATTGCAGAGCTTACCGGTGTTTCCGTCAGACGGTCTGCCGCCTTCTGGACACGATTTGCTATCCTCCGCCTGACCAGCTTCCACAAGCGCTTTCCATTGACGAATTCAAAGGCAATGCTTCTACCGGTAAATATCAGTGCATTCTGGTTGAGCCGAAAAAGCGCCGGATCCTCGACATTCTCCCAGATCGGACCCAGAGCCATCTGGCTGATTATTGGCGGAACATTCCCAGGAAAGAACGCCTGAAGGTAAAGTTCTTCGTCTGCGATATGTGGCGCCCTACACCGAACTTGCACAAACCTTCTTTCCAAACGCTACAATCATCGTGGATAAATATCATTTCATCCGGCAGGTGACATGGGCGATTGAAAATGTACGCAAACGGCTGCGGCGCCCATGCCGGTTTCTCTGCGTAAGTATTATAAACGCGCCGGAAACTCATTCTGACCCGCTACAAAAGCTGAAGGATGAGAACAAACAGGCCTGTGATTTAATGCTTCACTATAGCGAGGATCTGCGTCTGGCACACCACATGAAAGAGTGGTTCTATGATATCTGCCAGATGGAAGCGTATCGTCAGCAGAGAGGAATTTGATGACTGGATTGCGAATGCGCAGAGCTGTGGGATCAAGGAATTTGAGGCCTGTGCTAAGACCTACAGGGCCTGGCGAAAGAAATCCTGAATGCCTTTAAATACGGGCTGACAAATGGTCCCACAGAAGGATTTAACAACAAGATAAAGGTATTAAAACGGAGCTACGGAATCCGGAATTTCAAACGGTTCCGAACCCGGATACTTCACTGTACATCATAGGATAAAAAGGTCGGTAATGCGGAGGCTTATTTGGCATGCCAAAATCAGTAAAACCTGGAACTAAACATAAAAAGGGCCCTTTTCATAGAATTGGGGCGGGATTTTAACAAATCCACCCCAACTATTGACAAAGAGCCCAAAAAAACAGAGGAAACGCTGTTAATTCAACGTTTCCTCCACTTTTCACGTAATGCCGCAGACCGGAATCGAACCGGTACGGAAGTTTAACCCCGCAGGATTTTAAGTCCTGTGCGTCTGCCAGTTCCGCCACTGCGGCATCTATGGCTGACTCGCCAAATGGGGCCTATAGGGCTCGAACCTATGACCCTCTGCTTGTAAGGCAGATGCTCTCCCAGCTGAGCTAAGACCCCAAATAAAATGAGTTCTCACACTTAAATTTCATTAAATGCTCAAACTAACGACCCGGATGGGATTCGAACCCACGACCTCCGCCGTGACAGGGCGGCGCTCTAACCAGCTGAGCCACCGGGCCAAATCTTTAGTTTTTTGCTTTTCTTTTCCTTTAGTTCAGGATAGTGGACCTTCGGGGACTCGAACCCGGGACCGACCGGTTATGAGCCGGTTGCTCTAACCAACTGAGCTAAAGGTCCAAAAGTTTTAGGACTAGAAGCCGATGATCGGACTCGAACCGATAACCTGCTGATTACAAATCAGCTGCTCTGCCAATTGAGCCACATCGGCTTGATGACCCCAACGATTCGAACTCGTGTTACCGCCGTGAAAGGGCGATGTCTTAACCGCTTGACCATGGGGCCTTACTGTTTACAGCGACTCCATAGTTTGTTCTTCCCGCTGTTAATCGCTTAGTTATATTACCATATTTTTGACATATTGTCAATTTTTCTTTGGCTATTTTTTGATACAAAAAAACTCCCCGAGTAGGACTTGAACCTACGACAGCGCGGTTAACAGCCGCGTGCTCTACCGACTGAGCTATCGAGGAATAAAGGGGAATGTCTGGCTCTCTGAACAAGGCTCCCTACCGGTTATCTTGCCCAGATTTCCATTACATATACCTTCAAAACCACATATTGAAATTCATCCGTTTAAATCATAAGGAATCGCTTCCTCTATCCTATCCTTAACCTAACCTTTTGGTTAAGCCCTCGACCTATTAGTGACAGTCAGCTGCACATGTTACCATGCTTCCACCTCTGCCCTATCTACCTCGTCGTCTTCAAGGGGTCTTACTCTTGCGATGGGATATCTCATCTTGAGGGGGGCTTCACGCTTAGATGCCTTCAGCGTTTATCCCGTCCCAGACTTGGCTACTCGGCCATGGGGTTGATCCCCAACCGATGCACCAGAGGTCAGTCCATCCCGGTCCTCTCGTACTAAGGACAGCTCCTCTCAAATATCCTACGCCCGCGCCGGATAGGGACCGAACTGTCTCACGACGTTCTGAACCCAGCTCGCGTACCGCTTTAATGGGCGAACAGCCCAACCCTTGGGACCTACTTCAGCCCCAGGATGCGATGAGCCGACATCGAGGTGCCAAACCACTCCGTCGATGTGAACTCTTGGGAGTGATAAGCCTGTTATCCCCAGGGTAGCTTTTATCCGTTGAGCGATGGCAATCCCACTTTATACCACCGGATCACTAAGTCCTAGTTTCCTACCTGCTCGACCCGTCGGTCTTGCAGTCAAGCTCCCTTATGCCTTTGCACTCTGCAAATGGTTTCCAACCATTCTGAGGGAACCTTTGAGCGCCTCCGATACCCTTTCGGAGGCGACCGCCCCAGTCAAACTCCCCACCTGACATTGTCCCCCGACCAGTTCATGGTCGCTGGTTAGAAATCCAGTAACACAAGGGTGGTATCCCAACAGCGGCTCCGTGAAGACTGGCGTCCTCACTTCTTAGCCTCCCACCTATCCTGTACATGTATAACCGAATCCCAGTATCAAGCTGGAGTAAAGCTCCATGGGGTCTTTCCGTCCTGGCGCAGGTAACCAGCATCTTCACTGGTACTTCAATTTCACCGGGTGCATTGTTGAGACAGCGCTCAAATCATTACGCCTTTCGTGCGGGTCGGAACTTACCCGACAAGGAATTTCGCTACCTTAGGACCGTTATAGTTACGGCCGCCGTTTACTGGGGCTTGGATTCAAAGCTTCGCTTGCGCTAACCTCTCCTCGTAACCTTCCAGCACCGGGCAGGCGTCAGCCCATATACCTCACCTTTCGGTTTTGCATAGACCTGTGTTTTTGCTAAACAGTTGCTTGAGCCTATTCTCTGCGGCCTGCTTGCGCAGGCACCCTTTATCCCGAAGTTACAGGGTCATTTTGCCGAGTTCCTTAACAATGCTTCTCCCGCCGGCCTTAGGATTCTCTCCTCATCCACCTGTGTCGGTTTACGGTACGGGTACATATCACGCAATAGCGGCTTTTCTTGACAGCCCCTACGCCAACTTCGCTACTAATGTTCGCTACGCGTCACGTCCTCCTGTTGTTAAGCGGATTTGCCAGCCTAACTCCTACGCTTGCCCCGGTCTTTTCATTCCCGGGGTCTGGTTATCGCCCTGTGTCCCCACAGTTCTGATGATATGTGGTACAGGAATTTCAACCTGTTGTCCATCGACTACGCTTTTCAGCCTCGCCTTAGGCCCCGACTTACCCAGAGCAGATCAGCTTTACTCTGGAAACCTTAGATATTCGGCCTGGAGGATTCCCACCTCCATCTCGCTACTCATTCCGGCATTCTCTCTTCCATTAGCACTCCACAGCTCCTTACGGTACTGCTTCGCTCCGTATAGAATGCTCCTCTACCAATCATATGAATATGATTCCTAAGCTTCGGTGTTGTGTTTTAGCCCCGGACATTTTCGGCGCAGGACCTCTCGACTAGTGAGCTATTACGCACTCTTTGAATGTGTGGCTTCTGAGCCAACATCCTAGTTGTCCTCGAAATCCCACATCCTTTTCCACTTAACACACACTTTGGGACCTTAGCTGTAGGTCTGGGCTCTTTCCCTTTTGACTACCCAACTTATCTCGTGCAGTCTGACTCCCGTACATCATCTGTCTGGCATTCGGAGTTTGATATTCTTCGGTAGACTTTGACGCCCCCTAGGAAATTCAGTGCTCTACCTCCAGCAGACTAATGAACGAGGCTAGCCCTAAAGCTATTTCGAGGAGAACCAGCTATCTCCGGGTTCGATTGGAATTTCTCCCCTATCCACACCTCATCGCCACCCTTTTCAACGGATGTGCGTTCGGTCCTCCATTCCCTTTTACGGGAACTTCAACCTGGACATGGATAGGTCACCCGGTTTCGGGTCTGCACATGCTGACTTGACGCCCTATTAAGACTTGATTTCTCTTCGGCTCCGCAACCTTGCCAGCATCCGCAACTCGCCGGACCGTTCTACAAAAAGTACGCGGTCGCACCTTAACGTGCTTCCACAGCTTGTAAACATATGGTTTCAGGTTCTTGTTTCACTCCCCCGGGGTCCTTTTCACCCTTCACTACTAGCGCTATCGGTCACTAAAATATTTGGGGTGGTCCCCGACTTCCCGCAAGGTTTCTGTCTCGCGGTACTCTGGATCCTGCTGCTGCCTATTGTTTTCATGTACGGGGCTTTCACCCTCTCTCCGGCTGGTCTTTCCAGGACCATTCCATTAACAAATCGGCTCACGTATGCAGTCCTTAACCCCAGAGTGCACGCACTCTGGTTTGGGCTCTTCCCTTTCGCTCGCCGCTCAGGAAATCGATGTTTCTTTCTTCTCCTCCGCCTACTTAGATGTTTCAGTTCACCGGGTTCCCTTCCATACGTTATGGATTGGCGTATGGATACTTGAGGTCTTCTCAAGTGGGTTTCCCCATTCAGATATCTCCGGATCAAAGGATATTTGCTCCTCCCCGAAGCTTTTCGCTCTTATCACGTCTTTCATCGGCTCTTAGTGCCAAGGCATCCACCCTGCGCTCTTTATAGCTTAACCAATTGACTTTCACCTGCGGGTGCGGGTTTTGGTCTAAGATTCATAGCGTTGAATCTTTGGTTTAGGTTTACAATAAAATTTTTGGTTTGTTTTGGTTACACTTTCGTGTAACACCTCGGATGTCTTGATTTTGTCTCTCTTTTCTCCCTTGTGGCAAGCCACTCGGAAGAGTTTCGAAACTCTATCTAGATATTATTTCAATATGCAGTTTTCAAGGTACATGCTGTGCGCGTTCACTACTGCGAAGCGTCCGTTCCAAAGCCTTCGGCTTTCGCTCGCGCAAATGGAGATGGAGATTCGAACTCTTGACCCTGCTTGCAAGGTGCTCTCAACTGAGCTACACCCCCATGTTCTGTAATCAATTGTTTTCCATATTGATTACCTGCTTACATGCCATCATGCCAAGCATAATTCCTATGCATGTAACACCTCTCAAGAGATGCGGGTCTACCCTAATTAAAGGCGATCCCATATTTACTTCATTTATTATATTGAATTCAGCCGTTTATCCTGTCAGTATGCTGTTCTCGTTCCACGGCATTACCCTCTCGGGTAATGGGCTTAAGTGGACTCGAACCACCGACCTCACGCTTATCAGGCGTGCGCTCTAACCGGCTGAGCTATAAGCCCATTAATCTGGCAGCCACCTGCTTTCCCATATCGTCTCCAATATAGTATCATCGGCCGCTTAGGTCTTAACCATCGTGTTCGGGATGGGAACGGGTGTGTCCCCTAAGCGCATCGCCACCAGAAATGTTGTTTCCAGGTTTTCATCAATTACACCTCCAACAGCTGCGCAATTGACTCGATATCCTCGAAAACTCAACAGTATATAAAACCCTTACTTCTTCTTCCTTAGAAAGGAGGTGATCCAGCCGCACCTTCCGATACGGCTACCTTGTTACGACTTCACCCCAGTTATCGGTCCCGCCTTCGGCAGCTCCCTCCTTGCGGTTGGATCACTGACTTCGGGCGTTACTGACTCCCATGGTGTGACGGGCGGTGTGTACAAGACCCGGAGAACGTATTCACCGCGACATTCTGATTCGCGATTACTAGCGATTCCAGCTTCGTGCAGGCGAGTTGCAGCCTGCAGTCCGAACTGAGACGTTATTTTTGAGATTTGCTCCACCTCGCGGCTTTGCCTCCCTTTGTTTACGCCATTGTAGCACGTGTGTAGCCCAGATCATAAGGGCATGATGATTTGACGTCATCCCCACCTTCCTCCAGGTTATCCCTGGCAGTCTCCCAAGAGTTCCCGGCCGAACCGCTGGCTACTTAGAATAAGGGTTGCGCTCGTTGCGGGACTTAACCCAACATCTCACGACACGAGCTGACGACAACCATGCACCACCTGTCTTCTCCGCCCGAAGGGGACGTTACCCCGTCGGATCGATGTCAAGACCTGGTAAGGTTCTTCGCGTTGCTTCGAATTAAACCACATGCTCCACCGCTTGTGCGGGCCCCCGTCAATTCCTTTGAGTTTCATTCTTGCGAACGTACTCCCCAGGTGGAATACTTACTGCGTTTGCGACGGCACCGAAGAGCTTTGCTCCCCAACACTTAGTACTCATCGTTTACGGCGTGGACTACTAGGGTATCTAATCCTATTTGCTCCCCACGCTTTCGGGACTGAGCGTCAGTTATGCGCCAGATCGTCGCCTTCGCCACTGGTGTTCCTCCATATATCTACGCATTTCACCGCTACACTAGGAATTCCACTTACCTCTCCGACACTCCAGTTAAACAGTTTCCAAAGCAGTCCCGCAGTTGAGCCCCGGGCTTTCACTTCAGACTTGCTTTGCCGTCTACGCTCCCTTTACACCCAGTAAATCCGGATAACGCTTGCCCCCTACGTATTACCGCGGCTGCTGGCACGTAGTTAGCCGGGGCTTCTTAGTCAGGTACCGTCATTTTCTTCCCTGCTGATAGAGCTTTACATACCGAAATACTTCTTCACTCACGCGGCGTCGCTGCATCAGGCTTTCGCCCATTGTGCAATATTCCCCACTGCTGCCTCCCGTAGGAGTTTGGGCCGTGTCTCAGTCCCAATGTGGCCGGTCACCCTCTCAGGTCGGCTACTGATCGTCGCCTTGGTAAGCCGTTACCTTACCAACTAGCTAATCAGACGCGGGTCCATCTCATACCACCGGAGTTTTTCACACTGTATCATGCGATACTGTGCGCTTATGCGGTATTAGCAGTCATTTCTAACTGTTGTCCCCCAGTACAAGGAAGGTTACCCACGCGTTACTCACCCGTCCGCCACTCAGTCAATTCAACTTCCATCCGAAAATTTCCTTTAAATCGCTTCGCTCGACTTGCATGTGTTAGGCACGCCGCCAGCGTTCATCCTGAGCCAGGATCAAACTCTCATGTTTAAGTTTTGATTCCGTTCAAAAATTCGCTTGGCTATATTTTTAAACCGTATTACTGTTGTTTGGTTTTTTTGTTCTGAATGTTCTCTCGAACTTCTAGGCTTAACCAAAAGCCTTTGTTCTTTAAGAATTTTCAAGGTTTTACATACTGTTCAGTTTTCAAGGTTCTTTGCATCTCCATCTAAAGCTTGTCCGGTGATGCTCACGCAGAAGGAGGGATTTGAACCCTCGCGCCGCTACTAACGACCTACTCCCTTTCCAGGGGAGCCCCTTCAGCCACTTGGGTACTTCTGCCGGTTGATTTCTTATTTATATATGAAGCTGTGCATTATATTTCTCAAACGGAGAGAGTGGGATTCGAACCCACGCGCCCTTTCGGACAAACGGTTTTCAAGACCGCCTCGTTATGACCACTTCGATATCTCTCCAAACGTGCTTTTCTATTTTACATCAGGCAATTCGTTTTGTCAAGCACTTTTTTATCTTTTTTTGAATTTTATCTTTTTTTGATTTAATTCAAGCATTTGATAAAATATATCTCGGCAGCCTCCGAAAACGGTTGTTTATCAGGGCTTTGTCGCTTGCTGTCTCAGCAGCAACGTCGATAATCTTATCATGTCTTTCGCCAAGTGTCAACTACTTTTTTCAATTTTTTTCATTTTTATTTTCTGCCTTCTACAGCAGGATTCGACCCGTCTCAAATTTACTGTTAATTCAAGCGGCCGCAGGCAGCCAAAAGGCGGCCTGCGCTGTGCGCCTGCCGCCTTTTGGAAACGTGCCGGAATACCTTTGGCTGATTTGTATCCTGTCCATATTGACCGTCTACGAATTATCGCTTACCACCAATTCACAGACGCCGTTGTGAAATGGAAGTATGGTTCCAAATGAATTGCCTTTTATAATCCGTTCAAAGTCTCCCTGCTCTGGTGATGGGGAAACATGTACTTTTCGGCTTTCCCCTCATTTAGAAGTCTCTGCACAGCGCCGCCCTCTCTTACCCGTCCGGTAACCAGGACAACGTCCCCCTCAGAAACCATGGCCTGCACGTCTGCTTCATTTTTCGTTTTTCAGATGTGTATCTGCAATCAGCAGGATATTAAATCCACTCTCCGCCTCTTTCCGGCAGATTTGCTGCTGCGTTATATCCCTGAGCATATCGAGGGATTCTTTTTTATACCACCAAATATCTCCGAGCGTTTCATTTGCACACTTCATAAAAGTTTCATCCACGCGTATTACGGCATAAGGCAATTCACTCTTTAATAAATACAGAAGTTCTAACCCCCTCCCATACAGCGGGACAGGCAATATCACTCTTCTCCCTGTCTCAAGCTTTTCACGGACTCTCCTGATTAATGCCTGGCGCAGTTTTTTTGCCCCAAGTCCGGTGCTTTCATGGGCGCAGTCAATGATTGCCAGCTGCGCCTCCCTGTTTCTGACCGGGTCGCAGAGATAAAAAACGGTATCCTCCTGATAATCTCCGCTGAAAAAACAAGCTCCCAGCTCATCCTTTATCAGAAACCACAGTCCGCCCGGACAATGCCCGCTCCTTCCATAGTTAACCCGGACCGTCTTATATCCGATATCTGCAAGGCTCTTCCCCTCACCTTCCCGGTTATCCTCCGTCTCGTCCAGTATGAGTATCTTATTATAAGCGATTCCCGACAAGCGCAGCGTTACCTGCGATGTCACAAGCCATCCGCGGAATCCCTGTTCCGCAAAATAGCCGAATGCTCCCGCATGATCTTTATGACAGTGCGTGAGAAAAAGAAAATCTGCCTGAGCCAGTTCCTCGGGGGTGACAGCAGGCCACGGAACCGGATCGGTATCCATGATTCCGCAGTCCACGATATAACAGCGCCCTTCCGTCCCATATTCTACCATAAAACAGCTCCGGCCGTGTTCTCCGTAACCGCCCTTTATACTAATTCTTCTCATAGATATACAGCCTCTCTTTGGCTATGCAGGCATATCCCGTCTTGCCCTCTTCCAGAAAGTCCTGATGGAGCAGGCAGAAGCCCTCTCCCTCCGCAGTCATTACCTTAATACGGTAAACGCCTCCCTCAAAGGTGGACATCACCACAGTGACCGGGATTGTATTCTCTCCCTCCGTCTCCTGCCATCCGCATTCTTCCGGCCTAAACCGCAGTTCGGCCCGGAACGGAACCTGTGTTCCGTCCTCCGTTCCTGCTTTGCCGGTGGGTTTAAAATACAGCCCCGTCAATTTTTTTCCTCCCAGAGATACCTGACAGAACTCATCTGAGCCGGAAGTGATTAGGGCTTTCATCAGGCAGTTACCTGCTCCCAGAAGTCCTGCAACCATGCTTGTCCCAGGCTGCAGATAACAGGCAAACGGCGTATCCATCTGATCAATCATGCCGTTATTCATTACAATAATCCGATCCGCCATGGCAAATGCCTCGGACGGGTCATGAGTTACATGAAATACCGTCGTCTTCAGGGAGTGGAACAACTGTGCCATCTCTGTGCGCATCTCAATCCGCAGTTGAATATCCAGATTACACAGCGGTTCATCCAGAAGAACAATCGCCGGTTTCGTAATTAGCGCCCTGGCAATTGCCACTCTCTGCTGCGCCCGCCGGACAGCTCCGACGGGTACTGCTCCAGCAGACCCTCCAGATGAAGCAGGGATACCACCTCATTAAGACGGCTCTCCATTTCCTCTTTTCCCAGTTTTTTCACCTTCAGCCCGTACAGAATATTTTCCCTTGCTTTCATATGAGGCCAGAGGGCAAAATCCTGAAAAACCATATTAATGCTGCGGTCCTGTATGGCAACCATTTTGCCAGCCGCCGATACCTGCTGCCCGTGAATGGCAACAGTTCCTCCATCCAGGGGCAAAATTCCCGCTATAATATTCAGCAGCGTCGATTTCCCGCACCCGGAAGGCCCCAATACGCTGATAATTTCGCCCTCCTCAACGGAAAAATTGATTCCCCTGAGGATTTCTTTTCTGCCAAAGAACTTTCTTACATCGTTTATCTCCAATATTTTATCCATTTCTGTTCCTCGTTTTTTCTGATATTGCCCGGCATGAAATTTCCATGCAGCGTACCTTTGCCGGGGTCATGGACGTGTCTGCGAATCACCTGCGAAGCGGTCGCCGCAGCCTGTTTCTGCGGCGCAGTTCCGGCGCGGACTGCGGGCGGCACAGGCCGGACGGTTGGTACCTGACCTCGAAAGATTCATCAAGTATTCCAAAATCAGCATAATCCCTATAATAAATGCAGCGCCCACAATGGTTGCGGCAGCCGCGTACCCGAACTTCAAATCATTGTATGAATCGCTGATGTAAACAGGCAGAGTGCTGTAGTTCGGCGGATATAAAATCGTAGTAATGGCCAGGTTGAATACGCTTCCGCCAAATGCGGCCAAAACGGCCGACACTACGCTGCCGTGCAGAAGCGGAAGCAAAACCGTGCGCATTCTTCTTCCAAATCCGGCTCCCTGCACCTGGGCCGCGATCAGCAGGCTTTTCGGCACCTTCGCCATCCCTCCGACCAGAACACGGTTAATCAGCGGAATGGCCGCCGCCACGCTGGCCAAAACGAGAATAGACGGTTTTCCATACAGATGCAGGCCCAAAGGCGTCAGCCATTTCTGGTTCCAGACAAATATGTAACCAATACCCAGCACGACTCCCGGAACCGCCATTGCTATCAGTGTCATCATATCGATAACCTTTTTTAATTTAAACAGAGAATAAGTCAGCACATAGGCAACACAAAAACCGATTATAATACCGATGGCAGCCGCTACCCCGGCCAGGCTTAAAGAGTGCTTTACGCCGGTCAGAAGCTGACTGCCCGTTTGAAATACTTTTGCATAATTATCCAGAGTAAACCGGAACCGCTGGATACTTACCGAGCTTGAAAACGACATAATCAGATTGGAGCCAACCGGAATCCCCAGAGCCGCCAGACAGAAGCAGAAGGTCACTGCCGAGAGCGCCGCCGATTTGATACGTCCGATACGCTGGGGCGTTACCTGCTCCGTCCCGTTGTCCAGAAAGTAAAATTTTCGTTTCCCCATAGCGGCGTACTGGATAATCATTGCAATCATGATCATAATCATCAGATAGAACGAAAGGACCCCGGCCATATCAAAACGGACCGGAGAAGAACAGATAGCGCTGTAAATCGTATAAGGCAGGGTCGGAAACGAATACACAGCCGTAATCGTTGACGACATTCCATAGTCGCCTACCGTATCCATAAAAATCAGCATGGCCGCCGAACAGTATGCCGGAATACAGAGCGGCAGCTGGACAGTAAGCCACACCCGAAAGGGACTGGCCCCATTCATCCTGGCCGCGTGTACCAGCCTGGACGGATACCATTCCATGGCAGTTTTAATCGTGACATAGGCAAGGGGATATTTGCATAACACCATGACGCAGACCAGCCCCCAATAGCTGAACACAAAGCCGCCGACTCCTTCAATCCCCAGCCAGGCACTCGCAATCCCGTTGCCGGAAGCAAAATAAACCCAGCCCTGGGCCAGAATAAAGGAGGGCACTATCATGAGAATCCAGCTTACAATATCCAGAAACCGCGCCCCGAAAAAGCTGTATCTGACTCTGACATGTGCAAGAAACGCCGCCAGAAGCAGGCCAATCACCGTTGTTCCGATACTCAGGAAAAAGGAATTGAAAAATGCCTTTTTCCACAGAGGGCGGACAAACACATCCAGAACCAGCTTTAAATTAGACGGATCAAATTTTTCTATCTGCAGACCCGGGCATACAACCTGAAATAGTACCGCCGCCAACGGCAGCAGTACTAATAGAATCAGGATTGCAAGGATGCCAAAGCCCGCTGCATTATCCTTACTTTTCATTTTTCCCCCGCTCTTACTGTGCCGACATGTCTGCAAACCAGGTCTTGATGTCAGCCTCATTTTCTGCGCCGAATTCAATATCAGCCACAGCCATCCTGGCGTTTGCGTCACGTTCCGGCTTCACAGCCACGCCCTCTACAGACGGCTCAAAGTAGCCTTCGTCCCCCATGTCAACGAGTTTCTGCTGTGTATCGGCATCCAGCAGGAAATTTACAAATGCTTTAGCAATCTCCTCCTGTTCCGTAACGGCGCTGATGGCCGCCACACGGGTGGAACCAGGCGCTCCTTCTTCCGGCCAGATAATCGAAATCGGTTCGCCGCTTTCCTTCATATCATAGGCATTCGTTTCCTGGAGCAGAGCCACGGAAATCTCACCGCTTGCAAGGGCCTGCACGACCTGCGGATTTTTAGGGAATACCTTTAGTCCCTGGGAAAACATCGTCTGGAAGTATTCTTTTCCTCCCTCAAGTCCCAGGCTGTCCATAAAATAAGCTGCCAGAGGGTAGGCCGGGGCCGCAACGCCGGGATCCGCCATGCCGACTTTTCCGCTGTACTTTTCATCTGTCAGATCCGCAAAGGTTTTTGGAGCGTCTGCTTCTGTAAATACATCGGTGCGGTATACAAGCACGCCTGCCGCATGGATACCGGTCGGATAAAAGCATTTATTATCCGGAACCAGGTTCCTTGAAAACTCCGTCAGATTGGCGGCATTCTCCGGTTCCCAGTCTGTCAGAAGCTGTCCCTCACCGGCCAGGTTATATACGTCATACATGGAGTCAATCCAAACCACATCCCACTGGGGATTCCCGGCTTCCGCGGCAATCCGCGACATTGTCTCGGCGCCGTTGCCTGATACCACTTCCACATCATAGCCGGTGGCCTCCTTGAACATTTCCGGAATTACAGCGTCAAAATCATTCAGATACACCACCAGAGGCTTTGTCTGAGTTACCCTGCCCTCCTGGGAACCGTCATTTGCACCGGTTAACGCCTCCTCCGTATTTTCTGCCGTATCGGCAACCGTTTCGGCGGCCCGCTGTCGGAGCGGAATCCGCCGAAGTCCGGACCGGCAGGCTGTTAAGGATGCTGCCGCTGCGACACAGGTAAACAGAGCCGCTGTTTTTCTAAGTATGTTCTTTCTCATTTGTGTTTTCTACATTCCTCAGTTATTCAATTCGTTAATTCTGATTTCTTAATTTTATAATATTCGTGTAAAACGTAATATCATAGACTGGTAAAACATTTGTAAAGCTTTTTTCTTCTTTTGTGTCAAACCATGACAATTCACCCGCATCTGTGGTAAACTGTTTGTATATCGGCAGAAACGGAGGCACGGCCATGTCAAAAGGCATATTCAGAGCAGGAACGGAAACAGGTAGGGCAGGATTTATTGTCCGTAGGGCTGGAAATGCTGTCCCAGAGGGGGCTGAAAGGGACAAAGCTCCAGGACATTCTTCAGGCAGTGGGAATTTCAAAGCCGTTCTTTTATGGGAACTATTACGCTTCTCTGGCAGAGCTGGTTCTTCACATCATCGATTATGAAATTTCCCTGCTGCTTGAGACGGTACGGGATGATATTGCCAAACGGGACGCTCCCGTGGAGGATCGGATCAACCATTTTCTGAAAATGATGATTGACAGCCGCCAGCACCACTTTTGTCATGACCCAGGAAGAGGAGGTGCTTGTCAGCAAACATCTGACCCCTGAGGAGCTTGAGGCGTTCCAAAAAGGACAGGCGGCTTTTTACGGAGAGCTTCTCTCCCTCTGGCACATACCGGAAGAAAAATGTACGCCCAAAGAATTAGGCAATCTAATCCTCTCGGTGGTTCTGATCTACAACTCGGCGGCCCGATCGCTCCCATTTTTCTTCCCGGAGGAATTAGAACGGACGGCCCGGGCCCAGGCCACCGCCCTTTCCAGATATCTGGCCTCGCTGGCGGACAGCAGTGACTAGCGGCAGCGCATCGTATGAACCGATGCGCTGTTTTCTTTATGGACAGGCTTGCTTTTCTTAAAGAATTCCAGTATAATCCATTTAAATACTTTCATTTACGCAATCGTAATTAAATGACGCTTACGGTCACGGTTCCAGAGGCGTCAGACATTCGGCCAATCTGAAGTATTTCTGCGCTTTAATCAAAAGTTGCAAAGTAACTGTAAAGTATTAGCATAGGAGGAATTAAATCATGGGATTATTCGGAAATCTGTTCAAGGGGCCCCAGGTGGACATGGCAAAAAGTGATGCCAACCGTAAGAAAATGCGCGCCTTGTTCAATCAAGCGGTAGAAAACGGAGAGGACTACAAAATACTTTTTGGCTTCACGGAAAATGTGAGCCGTTTTAATTACGGTATTGTCCACGGCAGCAAAACGAAAATCGGCAATCTGATCGTAGGCTGGAATGAAAGCAGCCAAACTATCGTTGTCGTTCCTACTGTTCCCGATTTGTCCGGCTGCGGTGATGCCGCATTCTACCAGCGGAGCGAAATACTGAAAGCATATCAGAATAAGTTCCCCACCAACGCTTTTATCATTTACCCGGACAGAAAAAGCTATATCGGTATCGAAGTCTGTGACTGGCTGGAGGACGAAAAGCTCTATGTCTATGTTTCCCAAGATGAAGAGGTAAAGGCGTTCACCGATTTCTTCCTGAAGCAGTTCCAGAAGAAATAAGTTTCGGCGGCATGATTCCCTGCCGCCGCAGGCATTGGCTCACTTAGCGAATGTAACATGCTTAGTGAACAAGCCCTCTTTAGAGTTGCGATCCTCTGCGGAGCGGTTTTCATTTAACAGGAGAACTTTCCTGTTAAAATCGAGTAGGAGGCGGTGATTAACCGCCGTCCTCTCACACCACCGTGCGTACCGTTCGGTACACGGCGGTTTCAACAGTTGACGTGCACAGACTGATAAGCTATGGCTAAATCATAAAAGCCACTGCTTATCAGTCTTTCTTTTGTCATTGCCATATTTACCGCTACCGTTTGCGTGGTAAACCAATATCCTCTCCGGCTGTTTCCTGCCTGCCATGCCAAATCTTCCGGCACTCCCATTTTCCGCAGGTTCTTCACCTTGGTTCTCGGTTTCTTCCATTGTTTCCATATACACATTCGGATTCTGTGGTATAGCCACTTATTGAGTTCTTCTATTCGGATCTTCATTTCTGCTATTCCGTAATAATTCAGCCATCCCCGCATATATACTTTTATCTTTGCTAATGCAGGGCGTATGCTCTGGACAGACCTTCGGGAACTAAGGGCTTTCAGCTTTGACTTCATTTTCTTCCATGTCTTTCCATGAACCCGGACATATATGCCCTTTCCATTCTTTCCCAATGTAAAGCCAAGAAACTTAAAAGTTCGGATTGCAAACACGCTGACTACACGGCTTTTCTCTTGGTTCACTTTCAATTTCAGCGGCCCTTCCAGATATTTCGTACTCGTCTCCAGCAGTCTCTTGGCAGCTCTCTCGCTTTTCGCCAGCAACGATGTCGTCCGCGTAACGGACAAATACAACTCCACGCTTATGATACTCCTGGTCGAACTCGTTCAGATAGACATTTGCCAGCAGGGGGGAAAGATTTCCCCCTTGCGGCGAACCTTCTTCTGTCTCCATGACTACTCCATTTTCCATGACACCACTCTTTAGGTACCTCTTAATCCACTGGATTACCCTTTCGTCCCTCACATTTCTGCGCAGGATATTCAGGAGTATCTCATGGTTCAGGGTATCAAAGTATTTCGACAAGTCTAATGCTACCGCATGGATATATCCCTGCTCTGCATACTCTTTCACCTTCTGAATGGCATCTTTCGCGCTTTTCCCGGGCGATAACCGTAACTGTTCTCCGAGAACAACGGCTCGTAGACCGGTGTAAGGCGCTGTGTTATAGCTTGCTGGAAGATACGGTCTTTCACTGCTGGAATACCTAGCTTTCGTATTCCACCGTCTGGCTTGGGAATTCCACTGTCTTACTGGTCGGGGTATATTTCCCTCTGATTCTCTGATAAGTTCTTCTGTTTTCGAAACGAGTTGTCAAGGACTTTTTAATCAAATTCACAAAAAAGCCACAAAAAAGTGCCAGAAGCACTTTCATGCTCCTGACACTCAGGCGGGTGGGGTTACTTTTCCCCGGCAAGGATTTTTCGCAAACGGTCTGGTATTCCGCGCCTTCGTTCAAGGAAGGGTTCCAGCGCCGCTTTATCTCGGCCAGTTCCAGAGGGTCGGCGGTCTGTTCAGTGTGATCGTTGCCGGTCATCTGCAAACACATCCATCGACACCTCGAAAACAGCACTTCGGCAAGCTGGTCGGCGGTGCCAACGAGTATTTCTTCCTCGACATACCGCTTTTTGTGCTGATTTTCAGCAGCAGATAGCCCAGCTTGTCAGACCAGAGCCATTCCAGATAGGGGCTTTCCCGGATGTAGTCGGCAAACACCGCATAAACCCTCTCAATCTCTTTCTTTTCCGTTTCTTCGTATAGCATTTTCATGTCCTCCTTGGCTAAAAGTTTTGGCGTGTACCATCATCAGTTTAACACAAGGCGGCTGGCTTTTATCAGCCGGTCACATCTGCTGTATCTCGTTTTTGAGCATACGCTTGATTTTGTCGCTCATGGTTTCAGTGCTGGTCTGGCTGAAATGGACGCGCACCTTGTAGGTGGTCTTGCCAATTTTCTTTACCAGCGCAGGGGCGTCCTCCGGCGCTCTGGCAGGGGTGGTGCCTGCGGTCTGCATGGTACGGGTTTCTTCGCTCATGGCGCTCCTTTCGTAATAGCCGTCCGGCACAAAATTACTCATGCTTACGGTTTACAATGTCTTTCGCCGCCTGCTTGGTGGCCCCGGCGTTTTCCTCCCGGAAGTTTTTCCCGGCAAAGAGGATCGGGGCGCACCGTTCTAGGATACGGTCATAGATACGAGCGTGGGCCAGGTCAGGCGGGTTTTTGAGTTCGGCCAGCTTCAGGTTGGTGGTGATGATCATGGGCCTGCGGCTGCGGTAGCGGCTGTCAATGACGAAAAACATCTGCTCCATCGCATACTCGGTACTGCGCTCCACACCCAAATCGTCAATGATAAGCAGGTCGTACTCGTCGCTGGCGATAAAGTCGGCCCTGTCCTCGGAAAACATTCCCGTCAGACGGTTCAGGATGGTGGAAAGTTCGTCATCAGCACCGGCACATCCCGGTCAAGCAGGGCGTTGGCGATACAACTGGCGAAAAGGACTTGCCAGTTCCCACATCCCCAAACAGAAGCAGGCCGGTGTTGTTCCTGTATGCCTCCTTCCAGTTTCCACGCGCGGGCCTTGTCCATCAGAGGATTTTGGCCGTCGTTGGCAAAGGTGTAGTCGTACAGATAGCGGTCTTGCAGGCCCTGGGCCTTCCGGCGATTGATGCGCTCCATGCGTGCCGTTCCTCGGCGGCCTTGCGCTGTTCCTCGGCCTCTGACACTGGCATACAGCGCGGCATGAAGTAGCCGGGTTTCCCAAAGCATGGCACAACGGTCTGCCTCTGGCCGCCGCACTTTTACAGTGAATGAGGCCGTCTGCCGGGTCTATGTATACTCGTCCCAGCCAGTTACCGGCCGCCTTGTCGATCAGCGCCCGGATTTCTGCGGTAATCTCCATCATACGGTTTCATCCTCCTTTACGCTGTAATAACGGTTGCGGATAGGGGCCGCGCTTTCGTCCTCACCGGCCCAGCGCCGGATGGTGGCACATGGCTCTGATACCGCTTGCCGGTAGCCATGTACTCGGACAGTTTCGATGTACCCATACATGGGAAAGCTGGCCTGCAAGTCTGCCAGTTCCTCGTCCGTCAGGAAAACATTCTGGTAACGGCCATAGGCGCGCGCTCACTCTCTATCTCTCTATACTCTTATCTCTAATATCTAATCTCTTATCTCTAATCTCTGGTGGACAAATGTCCCCTGGCTATATGGTGGACAAAACGCCCCGCCGGATGGGAGCAGTTTTGACGCTTCAATCGCATACGCTCTTTCTTTTTCCCCTCGGTAGAGGATTGGCCGATCAGCAGTTGGATGTCGGCCATGTAGTAGGCTCCATCGGTCAAAATCTCCACAAGGCCAAATTCTTAAGGCCGTTCCACCGTCCCCACCTGATGGCGGGTAAAGGTGGCGATGGTCTGGGGCGTGGGGCAGATGGTCATTGAGCATGAGGATACCGCCGCTTTTGAGTGACATGAGGTACATTTTCAGCAGCAGATTGGTACAGCAGGCCATCCTGCACTCCAAAATAACCATCGTTCTCGTTGTTGTAGAAGTCATGTAGTAATATTTTCGATTGTCTGACATAGGCTTCCTCCTTGGGGTTTATTTCAGGGGTCTGTATGCCTTTAGAGGGCCGTTTTGGGGGCCAGAGGATAAATCTATCAGGCCCCCAGCGACACCCTCGAAAAAAGCCTTGATTTACAAGGGGTTTTCAGCCCCTAAAGCGTGACATTTCGCCCTTTGTTTCGCTTGCGCTGGGCGGCCTTGATACGCTTCATGCGTCCGGCACATTCCGGGCAGTATTTGGCCCGGTTGGAGCCGGGGGTGAACAGCGCCCCGCAGACGGCGCACCGTTTGGCGTCCAGGCGGTGGAACAGGGCCGTTTCCAGTTCTCTGTCCAGCGGCAGCACCGCCGCCCGGAACCACCGGCACAACAGGGAGTAGGAAATGGACTGGACGCAGACACATTCCTCCCCATCATCCAGCGCGATACAGTGGCCGCCGTCATAGTTGCAGCACTCATGTACCAGCCGCCGCGCTCTGCGGTACTGGCGGTAGTCCATGACGGGGACGGGTTCAGGCTTGCTTTTTTTCATGCTGGCACTTCCCACACCCGCCGCAGTTGCCGCAGCCCTGGCAGGCATGGGCCTCCGGCTCCGGGCCGGTGGGCGCGTCTGCCGATTCCGGCTGCAAGAGGGCAAGGGGCGGATGTTCAAGTGGACAGTGACGGGCAAAATAATTTGCTTCATACAGTGACCTCCTTCAATGAATTTACTGTTAAATATTCGTGCAAAGTATTGTTTTCTTCGTGCAAATGGCATATACTAAAAGTGCCAGCAGAAAGGGGTTGATGATATGGCTGGAAATACCACAAACATCAGTATCCGCATGGACGCGGATTTGAAGGCACAGGCCGACGCCCTGTTTGCGGAACTCGGCATGAATTTATCCACGGCGTTCAACATCTTCGTGCGCCAGTCGCTTCGTGGGCGGCATTCCCTTTGAGGTGAAGCTGGAACAGCCCAACAAGGAAACGATTGCTGCCATGCTGGAAGCGGAAAGGATTGCAAAAGACCCGTCTGTAAAGGGATACAATGACCTTGACGAGTTATTTGCCGACCTGAAAAAATGAGGAAAACAAAGTACACCGTCAAGTACACGACCGCTTTCAAAAAGGACTACAAGCGGGCAATCAAGCGCGGCCTGAAAATCGAATTGCTGGAACAGGTCGTGGCGCTGCTGTCGATGGGTGAACCGCTGCCGGATAAAACCGCGATCACGATTTGTCCGGCGATTGGGTGGGCCATCGGGAATGTCACATTCTCCCGGACTGGCTGCTCATTTACCGTATCGAGGATGATGTGCTGGTGCTGACGCTTGCCCGCACCGGGTCGCACAGCGACTTGTTCGGCAAATAAACCATCTGCCGCCGTATGGGGAAACCTGTACGGCGGTTTTTCTGTGTGCAAAAGGGTGTCGTGAAACGCGACGCACCGAAAGGGGTCGCCAAAACGCCGTACCCTTTACCGTTCCGGCCCCCGGTCGCGGGGCTTGTCCCGTTCCTGCCGGGCCAGTTGGTCGGCGGCCTTGCGGAGCCGTTCCACAGCTTTTAGCTCCTCCCGCATAGCTTTCATGTCGATGCTGTCCACCTGTTTCTGGGCGGTCAACAGGTCGATCTCACGCCGCCATTCCTTCGGGTGATTTCCCGCCGCTTCAGTTCTTCAGATACCGGGCCGCCGCGTCATAGAGGAGTTTGCTCGGCTGTGGCGCTGCTCGAACAGTTCCCGCTTCTCCGGCTTCACCTTGGCAAACTGCTTATGGACAGTCTTGTACTTGTTGTACTGCGCCCACATCTCCCCGCGCTCGGTGAGGACAGCGATCCGGCGCTCGGCCTTAACGATTTTTCCGCCGCAGGTCATAGTAGCGGGTGTTCATATCTGCTATTTTTCATGGAGCTGCTGCATGGACTGGATGCCGTTTGCCTGCAAAAGCTGAACAGGGCGGCGCTCTCCTGCAAAGCTCGGATTTTGCCGGTGCGGGTGTCAGGCCGCTTGAGCTGCTGCTGGGCCCCACAAGTCAATCATGCTGGGCTGCTGGCCTCCGGCTTTCGGCTTCTGCCTTAGACCAGTTGTAAAGGCGGGTAATGCGGGCCTTGATTTCTTTGCACTTGTTGTCGGCGGCGATCTGTCGGTTTACTTTGTCGGTGCGGATACCGCGCTTCTCCATCTGGCTGGCCGCTGGCCCCAGGTGAGAGGGGATTTTATCAATGCCCTGTCGCTTGTAGCTGCGGTGGTCTACCTCAGGGCAGGCCGAATTAACGCCCACGCCCGCCCGCTGCGCCAAATCTCCACATTCCCTTTATCGTTCCAGTCGGTGGTGTCCCGGTGGTTCTTCCAGCCGCCTCCTGTCCGGGAGCGCTGGCCTTCGTCCAGGTCGTATGCCTTGCGGCACTTCGCGCCCCATGCGCCTTTTTTAAGCCGGACGGTCAGTTGATATGGAACATGGGGTTGCCGGTTCCCTTGTCATGGATAGCAAAGTCAGCGCACATCCCCTTTGTCCACAGTTGTCCTTCACATAGGCCCGGACAAGGGCAAGTTGTTCCTGGACAGTTCACGGGGCAAAGCTGCCTCGATCCGCGGGCAAGCTGGCTGTCCCTGGTTTCGATTCGCTCCACACTGTTCCAGAGGGGATCGGTCTGCAAACTCTGGCGGCAGTGCAGCATGATTCGCATGGACAACGCCGCCTTCCGGTGTAGTCATGGGTCAGGCCATCCCATTCATTCTTTCAGCTTTGTTCCGCTTCGGTGGTCATGGCAACAGCGGAACGGCCCTCGCTGCGCTTGATGATACTGACGGGAATATGGCAAAATCTATGGGGGGCACCTCCTTTCAGTGCGGGGATATTTCAGGCCCTGTGGCCACGCGAAGCGGGTGTTTGGCTGCGCAGAGCGCACAAGGTTTGGGGAGCGTAGCGCCCATCGCGGACGAAGTACGCAAAACGCCCCGGCAGGCGCAACGACACCGCAACGGTGTAAGTGCGCCCTTGTAAACAAGGGACTTATGGCGTCCCCGGATTTTGGCAGGTTTGCAGTCAATTCCGCGCCCCGGAAGATGGGACAGGGCAATCAGAAATGTTTGACCTCCGCGCCGGAAAGGTCGGGAGCCAACGGAAAATCCTCCAAAACGGCTCCACGCTCAATCAGGCGGGGCGCGAACCCCGTTCTCGTTCCGCTGCTTGTTCTCCATCTTCTTTCGGTTTTCAAGCTGCCGAATCTCCTTCAGGACTTTCTCCCGTTCTTCTTTTGGGGGTGGGCTGTATTTTTCGTCATGCACCTCTTTCTTTGGAAACGCCTAGATTGACCGTCCATTTCTGTCGAGCAAAGTACGGCGCACTCCGCAGTGCGGCATGGATGGATTTTCCCGCCTGTGATGGCGTGATACCCTCCACGGCAAATAATTCCTTTCATACCCAGTATATGGGCGTGGACACGGCGAGCCTGCATAGGCGGCAGGGAGGAAATGGTTTCATACAATCGCCGTATCAGTTCTTTGTATTCGGCTAATTCTTTCTATCAGGTAGTCCTCCGGCGATGGTGCGCCAGCTGATGGCGGCATTTTCGATTCCATCGTTACAATCGAGGGAATAAAACGCCTTATACCGGAACATCTTGCGATCTCTGGCGGCCTCTCTCTTGTCCAGAAGAAACGCTTCGACGATCCATCGGACACCTCCACAAATGTCCTCTTTGCAAAATGGATAATATTGTTTGAGATTGATGGTCTGCGGCCCTCACTCTGTTTGAAAAGGCCATCATAGCAGCGGCGCATATTCCGCAGACCCGGCGGATAGCAACGCTAACCTTGTGCTGTGGACGCCCCTATCCGAGATTTCCGGCTGCCTGATACCAGCAATGTAGTAGGCGCGAACACGGCGGGCCTGTGTCGGAGTGGCATGGGCCAGAGCCACCGGCAGAGCCGCAATCAGGCAGATAGGCGGGTGGTCGTTCTTCTCGCTCCAGCAAAATATCTTCCGGCGATCTGCCGTGTTCCAGTGCATAGTTCTCCGCCAGCTGTATGCGTCCAGAGAGTAGTAGGCGCGGTGGTAGACCTTCCGGCGCTCATAGTTTCCATCTCGCGCTTGGCCTGATACACCGCCCCAAACCTCGTCCAACCTCCACAAACTCGTCATGCCGGTAGTGGGGATAAATCCACCGCAGATTGATTGTTTTCATAGGCTTACCTCCTGAAAATGGAGAGGCGGGCAGCTTGTCCGCTGTCCGCCCTCGCTGATAAGGGAAATGATCCTTTCTGGTAGCCAGAAAACAGGTCATTCGTTGCCTGTTCTCAAAGAAATTTATAAATTTTTCTGACCGCTCCATTCTGGATACACAGCCACTTTGGAGCAAGCAAACAGTACACCGATCTCCGCAAGGCTCAGTCCGTCAAGCGCATAGAGCAGGAACCGGCGCTGGGCCTCGGTACAGGTGCGTCCAGAACAGCCATCAGCTCATGCGCGGTCTGCGGCAAAGGTATTCTTCCGGCGTTTCCTCGTAGGCTCCAACCCTCGGTGGCAATATGTGTTCAAACTCCCGGCCATCCCAATGCCGTTCATGGAACAGGTTCTCCGTTTTGATCGGCCCGGTCAAGAAATTCATAGACGAAGCGTAACCTCCACGGCCACAGCTTGTCCGTTATTGATGGTAACTTCCATCTGTTTTCCTCCATTCAGATTTTTGGTAAATCTTGAATGGGCGGCGGAGAACGGCACTGGGGCCAGGGTTCGGGCCATGCTGGCCTGATGTT